>Ga0116229_10000138_pt1 | contig 74009 bp, 54 predicted proteins | sample S1TSphgellanicum_3_FD_87313 | JGI IMG/M metagenome (GOLD analysis project Ga0116229, IMG submission 87313) | Host-associated microbial communities from peat moss isolated from Minnesota, USA - S1T2_Fc - Sphagnum magellanicum MG | ecosystem: Host-associated > Plants > Peat moss > Unclassified...
AACACAATGTCACAAAAAAGGAAAAAAAAAGAAAGGGAGGGTGGGATGGTAAAATAAATAAAAAAGAATTTTTTTTTTTATTTTTTCAATTTTGTGATTTTGGCTAATTTTCCTTAAAAAAGAAAAATGAGTAGAATCTACACTACGAAAAAGAATCGAAAAAAATCCCCAATCTTTTGTCAAAAACGTGACACAATTTTTGTGTAAAAAATCATCAGGTTTAAATGCATTTCTAATAACAACAATAACTTCACCAATAGAGAACTCCAAACAGACAAATAAACAAACCGCCAGCACCATAACAAAAAACAAACAAACAGGAAGAGAGCAAACAAAAAACATGGGAAATATGGATTCTAAGGTATGATACAGGTTTCTTTTATTCAATTTTGTGATATCGAAAATCTGGCAAATTTTGAAAAAAAATCAGGAAAAACAGTCAAGTGTGCACTAAGAAAAGAAATTTCAAAATTTCACAAAATTTTGTCAAAAAAGTGACAAAATTCTGTGTTAAAAAATACTGGGTTTCATATTCATTTTCTTACAACAAGAATAACCTCAACAGGAGAGAATTTCAGCCGTTGTAGCAACACATGAACAACCAGAACAGATACAATGGACAGGCAAAATCAATGGAGAGTTGCACGAAAGAAACAACCAAACTTTTAACACACAAATTTATTTTTTTCATTTGTATCCTTGTAATGAGAGTTTCATGTATTTTTGTGGCAACAAAGAATCAATCCACACTGAAACACATGAAATTTGAAATATATTTTTAATTTGCAACCAAAACCAATTTACAAGCTTGTGATATTTGTATTGCAAGCTGCTTGTAGTTGTATTCCGTTTGCTTGTGAAATTATTTCTTTGTTTCTTACATATTGTGAAACTATCTTTTCAAGAAGTTTGGCATGTTGACATGAAATTATGAAGAAGAAGAGTTCATATTCCTTTTTACATACACTTTTTTTCTTTTTTCTTTTTTGCATATGGTTATGGGTTTCATTAGCTCGCAGACCTGCCATGAGGGCCACCTACTAGGTCTATTTTATCTTTGCCATATTGCAAACGGACATAACCAGACAAGAACTGAAGGAACCAAAGTATAAAAGCAAGCAAGAAATCCATTTATTTATATCCATGTTTTTAATTGTCTTGAGGGAAAAAAATGTGATGGAGCCACACTAAATGTACTTGGCCTTCAAGACTGAAGAAGTGTTCATGATGAGACCCTTTTTAAAAAATACATGAGACATAAAAGAAGCCCAACAGCCTTGTTTTTACTGGCAAAATTTCATCAAAAAAGTAATTTTAATTCAGCCCCTCCTTTTTTGTTAAAAAAAATCCTGAGAAAAACCAAGATTAAATGGCTTAAATTTTGCCCTATAATGTGATGGAGGCACCAAAAAATGATTGCATTCCCCTCCCCTATCCCCTCTTTTCATCAATATTTCATCCGGTAATTTTTTTCTCTTGCTATTTCAATATTTATGGATGGTTAAGCTTACTCTGCCTTTAATTAGTCTTACGGATCCCTTTCCCTTTTCCAATGCGTCATCATTTTGTTTTAAGGTGGAAAAAAGATGTTTGAGGGGGGGTGACTGTGTCTTCTTTGCTGTTGCAATATTGGTTCTAGGACTTTTTTTATAACCTAAACAAACCACTCATGCCCCAGGTATAGGGCCATGATATCCCATGCCATTTTCCAACACTTCTACACCCTACCTTTCTACTCTCATTTCTAGATGAAGTTTTGTTAAATTTAGGATGGTAGAGGAATTTTGTGGGACCACACTAGGAGACAAATTTGGTCCTCATTGTTTTCATGCCATTGACAAATAAATGGGTCTTAACTTTTGAGATCATAGCCGGAGAGTTGTGATTAGCTTTGGTGTGGCAACTTTCCATCAAATTTGACTTGTTTTCATACTCCAAATGCATGATTCTTTCTGGTTCCATGGATAACAGCCAATTTGGGCCAGATAGGGATGAGAATCAAAACAGGGACGCAAAGGCGTACTTAGAAAAGTAGTATGGGATGAAGTAAGTTTTTGCACCAATTTTACTAGTTTCATCCCCCGTTTTCTTTTTTTGGTTTTTTCAGGGTATTACTGTACAAGTCTCTTTTTCTTTTAATGGTTCGGGGTGAGTACAAGTCCTTTTTATAAAAAAAGTTTTTAGAGGGTAGGGGGCTGTGAGAAAACATCATCTTTTTGGGGTTTTGAAGCATTGTGGGGTGGGAACAAGTTTTTTTTGTTTTTTAAGGGTTGTGGGGTGGGAACAAGTTTTTTTTTGTTTTTTAAGGGTTGTGGGGTGGATAATAACTCCTTTTTTGTTTGGAAGGTTGGGGGCTGTGTATATATGTCCATCTTTTTTTGAGGGTTGAGGATGATGCACAGCATGCTTCCATGAACCTTCAAAAAACAAAACAAAAAAGACTTCTCCCCACCCCCTAACGCTCCAAAAAGAATTTAAAAAAAGACATTGACTTGTAAACACCCCTCAACTCTCTAAAAACAAAAAAAAGGGCTTGTACCCACTCCCAACCATTCAAGAACCAGGATGAAAAAAAACAAGGGAAGAGATACCCATCCGCAAACCTCAAAAACCGCCCCCCAAAAAAAGGGGGTGGGGTTGGGTTTTTTTACCATTACTCTCACCCTCCAACAATCCAAAAGAGTTCAATTTACCTCCCCCCCCTTTTTCAGATTATCAAAAGGTCAACCCTGGGTCAACTTCTAAATTTGACCCCTTGTTTCAAGTTTTGGCTTCTAGTTGGTCTTACTTTACTTATTACAGATGAGACTAGGGATAGGAAGGCAAATAGAGGAGTGACTTTATGGATAACTCATTGTATTTGCAATAACATCAAAACTTAGAATACACAGTTGCTTTTGACAAGAGCTAGACTGCTGTTGCATTGTTTCCTATGAAAGGTTTTTGCAGGTGAATATCTCTTCTTCTTTTGTTTCTTTTAAAATTGTCACCTTGCAAATGAACAAACTCGTTGGGAAGAGAAGGAAGGAACCATTTTCAAAGCCACTACTAGGGTAGACATGCCCCCCACCAAACGTCACCCAGTGATCGAACATCCTTCTTGTGCATACCAGCACCAGCTAATGGTCATAGTCCTTTGTGCAAACATTTAAATGCAACCTTATGACTGAACACCTGGTCTTGAAAAGATGTGTTCAATTTTTTTATATAATTCCAACCTTCTTTTTTTTGGGTGTGGTTTTGGGCATGGAAAAAATATATTTTTAAAAAAATACACAATGTTATATGTAGTCATGTTTGGTTATGGGAAAGGACTAGCACATTGGATATGTAATCATGTTTGTTTATTGGAGAAGACCATCACATTGTAATGCACAAACTTGAAAACAAATATGGTGGCAATGAACCTTTTAAACATGGGTTTAACAGAGAATTATGATAAACAAAATGCAAATAAAAAAAGAATTTTCAGTTATGGGGATTTAGGCTCCCATTAAAGGGCATGAAATTGCTCATTAATAAACTTTAAACCTTAACAAGGATACAATGCACAAGGAGCAACAAATGACATCCTATTTTTGCAACACATTTATTAGTCCCCAAAGATTCTTACTATGAACAAGGACTTTGCATTCCCTCCAAAAGAAAAAGGGACAATTCAAAGCTTAAACTTAAGTAAGGTTTAAATGATAATTCTCTACTTTTAATATAAGCTCCAAATATGTCCTCTTTATGAACTAGGGTAGAATAACAGTTCCAACTTTGCTTTAAATTTCTAGGTCCTAATGTTGTAATGCTAAATAATTTTGAACTGCTAGTGACAATAAAACTTATAGAGAAAGGAAATCCAAGTCTAAGAATTTAATTGCAAAAAATAGGCCTTAAAGAAAAAGTAGAACAAGTAAAACAACAAAAATTAGGTTCAAAAATAAATATGTTAAAGGTGAAAGGAGAGAATGTAAAAAAAGATCAACATCAGACATTCAAAATTTTGGATTAGATTTACAGACAGAGGTTCCAAAAATATCTTGATTATCATTGGATCAAAAAATCCATAGTTCAAAATGTTGCATCAAGGAACTTCAAGAGAGCTAGGGATCAATTAAGTCATATCAATCGTTTTTTATAGATTTATCCCCATTACATGCACAACAACAGAAGATATCGATTTAAACCAAGATGATTTTGCAGAATTTTATAAATTATTATATTCTATTATACAATCCAAATTTATTACCTTTTCTAAATTCTTAGGTTGTTTACAGGGAAGAAAAAGGCATACCCTTGGTGGGGCTAAAATGCACTCAATTAAGTTGTTGGAGGTTGGGACTATGAAGAAAAAAAAAATCATGAATTACACAATCCCTTGTAGCAAATGGAGTAGCATGTTAGATTTACAACCAACAAACCTTGCATCAAACAAGGAGAATTTCCCCCCCTATTTTTTATCCACAAAGAGGAATATCAACACCACAACTAAATTGAGTGCCTTTAATAATTAAAATAGGCATGTGGATATATGAAACATTAAAAACAATCACGGATGTTGTTGAGACAAGGACACATTCCCTAAGGAAGGCTAACCATCATGGAACATCTCAATGAACTCCTTTTTTGACCACCTGAATGGAAAAACAAAATCTAGGAAGATAGGGCCAAAAGGTATGATTGCATGGACATTAGCAATGCAAGAGTGTGCACTATCCATTATCCTATAACAATTGAAGATGAAGGTTACAGAGTTAATATAAACAAGGCCCACATCGTTTTGATATGGAATACTAAAGAATAGTTGGTAGTTTTGGTTCAAGTGCAAACATCTAGAAGTTAACATATGATAGGCAAAAGGATTAGAAGTTTATAGAACATAAAGGTTGACACCCAATTCTTGTAGTTTTTTTTACATTAACTTACAATCACTGTACAACCAACACAATTACAATTCTAATCATATATGGAATTTTGATGAAATAGGGATTTAAACTAATAGACAATTTGAAACAAGAGTTTTGGCTAGGAATGATTTAATGTAGTTTACAGCACCATTTCAAAATCTCAGGAATGGTTTACTATAAATTGTGTGGTTGATGTTGCTAAAGGTGTTCTACTTGGTTTCTACTTCTTCAAAGGTGAGAGACAAAAGGATGATTACATAAGATTGTGCAAACAAGATAATTGTATGGTAATATAAAGAAAACATGGATGATTATTTTCCTATTTAAGGAATTTATGTCTTTCTTTAACAAGTCAATTCCACATGGAATGTCCCTTAATAAACAACATTTGTTAATTTTAAATGGACATGGCAGCCATGTTATGCTAAAAGCAATAGAATATGGAATTTTTTTGAATTAGACATGATCACATTGCCATCACACACATTGAATGCATTGCAACCATTAAATGTGTTTTATTTAAAATCTTCTAAGATTACATTAAAAAAAGTTAGGGATGCAACTATGTCTAAAAACATTCACATGGAACTAAACAATATCATTCTAACTTGATAGGTAGATCATGCCTTAAAATAACCACTCACAAAAAAAAAATCAAATTTGGGTTTAGAATTATAAAGATATGGCCTTTAAACCCAAAGGCAATGCATAACAAGACTAAACCATTAAAGGTTTACACTATAGCAAACATGAACAATGCAAGGAGTGAAAACAATTACACAACAAAGGAGGAAGTTGAAAATAATTTTCAATGGGGAGAGGAATTTACTATTACAGAAGTTTTCCATATAACTAAAACATATCATCATCCAACATTTGAAAATCTATCTATCTACATGCTAGAAAATGACCAACGTTATTATGTAAATATGTCCCAAAGCCCTATATTGATATAATAACAACCAATAAAAATTGTTGTTATAAATTTAGACGAAGGTAGTTTTGAAGATATTCAAAAGTTGTTGCAAGAAACTCAACTATTTCGAAACGTGATTTAGGAATCCATGGGGGTGCATAACCTACTATCGCTACCTCATTTGTTTACAAGATGCACCAAGGGGAAAAAACCCTTAATTGATTATTCTTAGTCACATGTTTTAACTAGTTTTAAATACATGGACTTCTAAAGGAAACAATGGAAAAGGTAGTTGTAGAGGAAATCATAGTAAACAAAAGATAGGAAAAGGAAGATAAGTGAACCAAACAAGCAATATAATTAGGTTTTATAGCAAAATAAATAGCTCGAAAAACTATTGAGAAGCATATTACAACACAATGTACTACATATTAGATTTTAGCTACTATTGTTGAAGTGGGTGATCATGCTTTCTCCATGATTTTCAAACATGTTTTTTAACAAATTTACATAAGTACATGGGGGTGAATCTAAACCACACAACATGGGTTCAACAACTAGCAAGGGTGCAAGCATAAGCTAAGCAATAGTCACAACGTCACAAACTTCCTAAGGAAAAATAACTATGTAAAAATAATGAGAATTGGTATATAATGTAATTTGGATCAAATGTCATTTTTTAGTTATTTCAACAAATGTTAAAATTATATTTTATTATCATAATATAAACATAAACATAATTATTCCTTAAAACAATATAAATTTTAAATCTTCCCGAATAGTAAAGTTTTACATTTGCGTCATGAAAATTATGGTAAAATGACAAACTATTATTCTTTTCATAATCATGGAATTAATAAGTCAAAACCATTTTTCATTATGTTTATACATTTTCAACAAGCATTTTGTCAACAATAAAGTAAAAAATTGAAAAATATACAACAATGATGTGAAAAAAACTAAAATAAATCTCATGATTCATTATAATCATATTGAAAATTTGCCTAAAGAAGTTTGTGATGGAGGGAGCTAAACAACAAGGCTACTACTTTCCAATGAATAAAAAAAAGAGTTGAAAAAGCTTGGGTTGAGTTTGGTCAAAGGAGGAATAGCAATAAATGAAGAAAACAACTAAAGAGTCAAGTTGGGTTAAGCTAGAACAAAAGAACAATAACAACAAATGAAAAGAAAACAACTACAAAGTTCAGACCCCAAAGAAAGTTGAGAAACAAGAGAAGAAATAGGAGGCGCATGAACATGAAAGACCACAAACAACAAAATTAAGAATTTAAAAAGGAGAAAGGAGAAAGGAGGCATGTGAGCATGAGAAACCAACAACAACAAAGTTTAGAAAGGAGAAAAGGGGCATCAATTGCCACTGCTAATTGAAAAATTGGTTAGAGAAAGTTGAAAGAGGAGAGAAGGGGTGCCAACCACCATTGCTAGCAACTAGGAGAGCTCAAAGCTTAGACATAGTTGAGAGAGGAAAGAGGGGGCATTGACCACAATCATTAGCAATAACAAAACTTAGAGCTTAGGTTGAGTTAAAGGAGAAAAGAGAAGTGGCGTTGATTACCACCGACAACAACTATGAGAATGTTAACAAAATGACAAGCAACAACCCTAAACCTTAAACAAAGCACAAAGAGAGGAAAGAGTTGAGAAAATGGGCGTCAATTGCCATCATTAACAACTATGATAACAATGAAAGAAAAAAACAATAAAACTTAGAGAGAGGAGAAAGGAAAAAGTTGAGAAAGATGAAAAAGGGGGTGCCAATCATCATTGCCAATAATTGTGAGAGCATCAAAAAGAAAGAGGAACAACATAGGTCCAAAGTTAAGAAAAAAAGAAACACATGAAAGTGGAAAAAGAGGAAAATAAAAGGGGGTTGATTGTTGAAAATAGTAAGAAACAAACACTAAGCTCTTTAAAGGTTTCCAAACTTTAAATGAAGAGGAGAGAGAATAAGTTCAAGTGAACATGGCTCCCAACCTAATTGGGAGGCATGGAACTTGGTGGGAACAACAAAAAATTTGTACTCATAAACATTTGCAAGAAAGGTGGTAGATTTGTTGAATGGAAGATTATTTACCCATTTTTATCAATCTAAAAGCCTTAATTTGGGTGCGATCTAAGCCCTATGATAAAAAATGAACATTTATGTAATCAAAGTGTTTCACCCAATTTTTCATCCAGTTTGATGTGGGAGTAAATAATGTTCATTAATGAGCAAGTGTTTGTTTAGTTTTAGGTGACTAAACAAGCCATCATGAAGTCCAATGTGTATGATCCATCTTTATTAATCAAATTTTAAAACCTGAACTTTGAAGGAATGTATCTTCTTCATTTTTGACTGGTTTCGAGTGATTTAAACGACCATGGGTGTGTTTTTTAGTGGGTTACATTTTATCTTTAAGCCACAGTTGGAAAGGAGGCATATTGAATGAGATAAAGGTGACTAAGACACAATGTGTTCAATCACTGGCCTGTTTACCCTCAACCTAAACATTTTATATAATTTTGTAAGGAGATGGTGTCAAGTGATTAGCAACATAGATTATGTTGTTGCTAAGATGTTCCCAAAATATATATTCTATGAAATAGCTCCAACACCTCTGAAAAGCCACATCTTTTCACCACAAGTTGAGACTTTTACCTATAATCCATGAATTATTTTTATTTATTTAGAAACACTAAACTTCAAACTTCAATTTTTGGAAATTACTTGTTTAAAAGATCAACCATTGATTCCCAAATGCTTCCTCAAAATGGTGTAGACATGAGTTAAGTATGGTTATAATCATAGGGGGAGTTCTTTCAACTTCTCACAAATCATAAAAAACTTGGGTTATGCACACAAGGGTTTAATGCATAGTAACGCCCCAGGGTCTCCACACTATGAGGGCATTATCAAACATAAAAATTGGCTCTTACTTATCAAATTTCACAAAAGCAATGAAGTTGAACATTTCGAAAAATGAAATATCCACAATAACAGGGTTTCCATTTTCCAAAATGCCTAATGGATACTTCCAAGTACACTTTTTTAAATCTCAAAGGTTTTTGCATTTAGTTGAAAAGAGGTTTCCATTGTGCAAACAATCTTAGTGCTTAATATAAATATGGCTATATTGTAGTGTTGGGCGATTTTCTATTTTGAGAGAAAACCTTTAGTTTTTCTAATTGTAATTTAGAAAAATGGAACTTCGAGTGCAATTTTGAATTTAGTTCTTGAAGAAAAAATTTAATTCAAGTTTTGGTTTTGGAAATCAAACCAGATTTTGGGCTAGTTTTAAGTAATTTAATTTAGAACTAATGGTTAACTATTGGTTACCTCAAGTTTTGGGTGACACAATTTAAAATCAATGGTCAAGTACCAGTCAACCTCCAAATCTAATTGGCCTTTGGTTTCATTTTTTTTTCAAAATAAAATATTTTCAAATATTTTAGTTTCAAAATTGGGTTTATGTTTAGTTTCAATTCTAGAAGCAAACCTTAAATTAGAGCTAATTCTAGTTTGGTTTTTATTAACTAAGACTAATGGTTTTAAGTTCTAATTAACCAAACCAAGTAATTGGCCAACATTGGTATATTGCAAGGTTTTTCTTCATATTTGAAATATCTGCCTCATTTAAGATATGTTCATCAATTGAAGAGATGTTCCACTATTCACACACAAACTTTTTGCAATTTAGGTATTTAAGAAAATCATATTTTACCATGTAAAATACTTCAACCTCAAAAAAATTAATTAAAATAAAGCATGTTCTAGATTCAGAAACCCTTATTTTGTAAAGGGGATATCATTCCAAAATGAGTTAGAACATCCCCAATACAATACCCTAAACACACCTACAATAGCAATCAATAAATACTAATGACTCATTGTAGCCAACCTTGTCATTTTTGAGCCTCACTTTCACATCAATGCACATTATACCATCATCATCAAACGCCTTGGCATCATGAACAAAAAAAATAATTCTTAAATTTTGTTTTTCTTGAATGCTTTTGTTTTGAAATTTGAAGACTAGTTCATTTTCTCAACAACCAACTTGTAATCAAAACAATGGATTTGTCATATATATTTTCAAGTAATCTCTCAACCTCTCCATAACTTCTACCTCCTATTTATTGCTACTCACATAACTAGACATTATAATGTACAAAAGCACCAAAAGTAAAAAAAGAATGAGAACAAAGGTCCCAAAGAACACAATGCACTTGAGTGTGCATGGATTGTTGTTGTTATGACTTCCCCAAGAATAGAATTCATGAGCAAAAGAAGAAATTTCACAAGGATAAAAAGAAATAGAGGTATGAAACCTAGAGTACATCTTGTTCTCCATTTGAGTGAATGCATGTTTATGACATACAAGCATCAACTAGATGCACAAAGATTTATGCACTTTTGTTTTTTGTTATTTTGTATTGTATGCAAAGGTCGAAAAAACAAAGCAAGGAGGTCCTTTGATGGGTTTCACCCCATGGCATGGTGGAGCACAACACTACCGCTATTAGTTGCGACCTACAAACTACCCAGCAACCTAGTTCTTAGTGGAGCCATTTTTTCCAAATTTAATGCATTTGTAACATGAACACCATAGCCACCTTGGGTAATTGATGTCTTCAAGGGGCCAAATGCAAAGAAAAAGATGTTTGAATTTTTTGGTTCCATTCCTTTCCATTTATGAAGTCTAGGAGAAATATTCCTATGGGTGGTGATACACTCTCAAACCTTCCAAGACCCTTTTGAGCTTGCCAAGAATGGCAATAATTGTAGAACTAATTGCTTGTCAATCCTTACATTGTAAATATTTTTTTGCTCCAAAGAGGTGAATTCCATGGTTGTACACAAAGTGTTGTGGTTGGCTATCGATCATATTACTTTTTCAGCTTGAAGTCCTCAAACATAAAACAGGAATGACTTCAATTTATTTGCAACTTCTTTAATTTTCAAAATAATTTGAGGCCCACTTTTTATGCCAAATGCTATAATTTTTTTTCATGCATGCACACATAACTTCTAACTTGAATGTTTTATTTGAGGCAAACATTGAATACCACTATATATTTTAATAAATTTTATTTTCAAAAAAATAATAGTGAACATTTCACATCCTGGTTATGATGAAGTAAAGTTGTAAGAATCCACAATTATTATACCTTATTTTGAAGTTATAATTATGTTTCACCTTGTATATTATTTCATACAAAATTGAACACATTTTCAAACATATTTGTCTACTTTAAAAAGCTTGAAATTTGTTGTTGAATGTCACTTTTTGAATGGTACTTCAAAAATTGGTGCTTCAAATCCAAAAAGCTAGAAATGAAATGGTGGTTTAATAACACGAACTTCTCAAACAATTTTTTTTGGTTGCATACCAATACTATAATTTTGTTTTTGGAGATCTAAGTTGTGACCATGGAACCCATTGTGACAAAACAATTTTAAAGACCATTATTTGACCATTCCTTTTGAGTAATTTGGAGCCTTCTGTTTTTCTCCCTCATTGCCTTTTCTTCTTCCTAAATCCTAAACTCTTACCCATCTTCTTGTTTAGGCAAAGATGTTAAAAAATTGGGGAGGCCTTTGTTGAATGATGAAGAAATGCAAAACATACCAACATGAACACCATTTTGAGGGAATGGTGACAAACTTGCAACTAGTAAAGGTGCTTTTCATAAGATTTGCTGCCCAGTTTGCAATGGAACCACTGGAGACAACACATGATACTGGAAGCCACGTATCATGCGTACCTGCAAGTTGATGTTAAACGCTAGATGGTTACTATGCAGTAGGAAGTGGCTTACCATGTGCAAGAATGATTTAAACCTCAATTTATTGGGTTTGGGAACAAAAAATGAAATTCCATTTACTCCATAGAATCCCAAGTCTCTTTAGGGTGGGCTCCATGGCCTTGGGTGAACCAGCACCTACACTAGTACCATGGTAAAAACCCCAAAGTTTTACTTCTTATAAATATGTCATGCATTGATTAAATTAGGGTTTTTGAGTCCAAATTTAACATTTCCTGAGTTAAGTATAATCTCTAAAACGAGTCATCACTCAAGAAGGTTACAGTACCAGTGTGCACTGTAGGTGCTGTGGTCCACGATCTTAGAAATCTAGAAACTCTTACCTCCATATGATGACATGGATGGCTGTGGTGACAAGGAGGGCATCAACAGTGATTTTTATTTTTTATTTTGGCAAAACCTGACAATATGGTGACGAAAAAAAAAGGCCCTTGCAACAAGTAAAAGGGCTTTTTTATGGGGGGATAAAATGACCCAGTGTTGCCACATTATGAGAAAAATAAATTGAACTCACCATATTTAGACAGTAGGTTGTAGCATGATGTCAAACCATAGCATGGTTACTACGTTTTTTACTTCCCTCTCTAACATTTAGCCAAATCTGGCTAAATCCTCTTGTGAATGATTGTCAACCCACCTACCTCACAAATTACGAAAAAAAGCACTGCCCATCAAGCATATAGCATGGGTTCCTAAACTTTTCTACTTTCCTCTTTGACAAGTAGCCAAATTTGGCTAAGTCCTCTTGTGGATGATCACTAACCAACCCACCTACCTCACAAATTAGAAGAAAAAAACACTGCCCATCAAGCCTTAGCATGCTCATTTTCTGGAACTGAGAATTCATTAAAGAATTGACAAATAATTTTGAGTCATGACTCATGACCTGTGGTCACCCATGATCAACCTATTACCCTAAAAGGAGGAAGTACAAAAAGGATGAGACTGGAATGTGGACTAAGTTCAAGACATGTGCATTTACAAATCCATTGAGGTCACCACATCATATTAACAGCACTCAATGATGAAGGAAACTAAATGAAAGCCCTGGATCTAGACCTATCACATAGTAATAGTTTTCTATGAGAATAAACCTGAATCTTGTACCCTCAAGGTACAAAGCCATATAATGGCTACTTAGTAATCATATAAATCACCTCAAAGGATCATGTATTCTATGATGGAACAGAGCCTACCCATCATGTTGTCTTTTTTCTGAGTTTTGTGATTTAGCCAAAGTGGCAAATCATCCACAAGAAGAGGATTTAACCAAATTTGGCTATAAATGAAATATTTGAAGCAAAATGAATTTGAGCATCTTTCTACATTTTTGGCTACCCAATGGAACATTCCTTATAATACAAATCTGGGGATTTCTCTTCAAAATCTGGCAATTTAAGAATCCCAAAAATCACATACTTTAATTCTTGCATTTTCTGTTGTAAGTTCCAACAGAAAAAAAGATCCTTGCTGCTCATCACACCAGGTAAGACGGAGCTTGAGCCGAGAGATCTTTTTTGTTGCGAATTCTTTTGTGGCAATTGTCCTAGGTAGCTGATCATAAAGACATAAACATAATGTCTGAATAAGCTGATTACAGGAAATAAATCTGTTTCTAATTTAATCATATGTGCTGCCAAAAAAATCTCCATTTAATTTTCTATTAAGAAATGGGGAGAATCAGCCACTGAAAGAAGCTGTCATAAATGTGATAATTTTGTTACCAGGTGGCACAAATGTAAAGCTAAGATTTTGTACCAGCAAGGGTACAACAAAGAGGATACAATTACTACTTATAACAACACAGGTCAAATAATTCACTAGAGTGAGTAGTTACCATACGTGCCATGATAATTTTAGCTGAAATATTTAGTTATCTTTCAAAAATGGGTCTAGCAGCCCCAATGTGAATCTTTCAGAATTCGACAAGTGTCTGTTGTTGTCCTATTGAGCTCCATCTACCAAGAATCCTCCATATTTTCTTGCACCTTCTTACATCTGAATTCTACAACAACAACCTCTGCATACAACAACAAAACTTTATATTGTGTGTCGAATGGTTGCATTACAGATCCCATCATCAAAATTTGAAAACCTAATGAAGCTTTGGTGTTTTCTGGCCTAGGCAAAACATGTTTGTTGGGAATCTCAATGTCCAGGCACACTTTGAATTACTAATGTGTGAACACAAAGTTTTCATCTTCACATGTGCAATTCCATTACTCAAAGAATCCATCAAAAATCCATTGCTACCATTTGAGATTTGTTTAGCAATCCTCTTCTGCTGCCTTAACAAAGTGGAGTCTTCAAACTTGGAAATAGTTTTGAAAGGTGCATTGAGCCTCCACAACAAAGTGTAAAGTTGTACAATTGGGACCAAAGCAAGGGCAACAACACTACTGCAAGTGCAAAAATATTTGCTAAGTGTGAAGGGGATGCCTCATCCAGTCATGATTTCTCTCAAACACCATTGCAAGGAGTTGATCCACTTGTTCTTCTATCACTGCAAGTATTTTTTCTTGCCACCACAAGTCCAACCTCTTGCCTGATCAACTTTCTCTTGTAGAACATCATAGCCAAGCTTGAGATGTTGGAAATTGCTTTATTTCACAAAATCAACATCCATAAGAAAACAGTTTTTGGGCAATTACTGTTGGACAATTTAAGGTATTCTCACCATGGCCTTTGATAATGGGGCAAAAGTTCATGAATTAAGCATTCTTTTGTTGGTATAACAACTTCCTTTATGTAGGCAATATACCCATAATTCATTTATCAGCCTATCCAACACCTTATTCCTAAAACCAATTGATGTCACGATTGTGCTATTAAGGCCACCCATTGAGTCTTTAGTTTGCAAACAAAAAAAATTAAGAGTAAGAAGTGAAATGCACTTCTTACAACATTGACATGACAAAGAATCAGTGGCAAGAAGTTATGCCAGAGTAATACAAATAGACTACTGAATTTTCAAAGTGACAAAATCTATAACAAACTTGGTAACAACAAACTACAAATTCTAAACATCCAAACTTGTGAAACAAATACAACTTCAAAAAATAGAAATAAAAATTATAATGGAACAAATGACTTCAAGAATACAAATGATTTAGTTATTTCACATCAAAAGTACAATGGTAAAATTTTCTCCCTTTCTTGACACAAAAAAATTCTACACCTAACTACATCAAAACAATGATGGAAATTTAATCTTCAAAACAATGATTACCCTAAAAATAGTTAATTTCCTAAACTTACTCCAAAACTAACTATTCTTAATATTATTTACAACTAGGAAATCCTTATTAATAGTCAACAACTTATTAGTAAATTTTCAGTTTTAAAATTAAGACAATTTTTTCTATTGTAGATTTTCAATAGGTAAAATTTGATCATTTTCTTGATAGATTAATTTTGGTAATAGTTTTGGTAAATTAGTAGACTAATTTTAGTAATATTTTTGGTAGAATAATTTCAACAATATTTTTGGTAGATTATTTTCAGTATTCAAAATTGGTACTAACAATTCATATACTAAAAATCCTAACAATTTTACACTTTTTAACATATGCACCCACATGGTGAATACGGAACAAACAATAAAACAATATTAAAACTCTACATAAGCATAATAATTGGGATTAGGTGACAAACATGAATGGACCAAGGTCAAGAGAGGGAGAGAATTGTTAAGAAACCTGAACCTAGTATAGGCATTTGACACACCATAACAAGAGGAAAACTCAAAAAGTAATAGCAACTAGGAGCCCATTACAATCACAATCAAGCTTTCAAATTTTCTTGAAATTTATAAGGCAAAAAGTGAAACAAGCCACATAGGTAACACATGAAGCAATCAAAAGGATAAAACAAAGTTCAAACTAATGAAGTTGTGGTGGACCAGTTCACCCAAAAACAAATGGACAACCGCGATAGTGATTAGGGAGTGATTAACATAGAATAAAAACATACATGCAATTTCTTCCCCACCTAGAACATCACACCCAATCACTCTAGCAACCACAATAATGTCAACGAATTCAAAATAGCCACCTAGGCCACCTAGAAGGATGAGCATAGGCTGCTGGTTTGGGAATTATGCATACATTTCTTACTACGACCTAATCCCATCAAAGCATTTAGTCTTGGTCAATGTTAACCTTTTAATGGCGTCCTAATGGCTATTACCATGTGTTTGCTTGTCTCCACTTATTGCATTTATTTTAATAAGCACACATGTATTCATCCCTCCTAATTTCACATTTTTGGAGTAGGCTTCCTATTTTTTTGCTTTTAATCTCTCTTGATGTTACAATTTCATGTTTCATTCCAATGCTTGAACTTTTAATTCCAATGACCAACATCACCCAATATTTATACCACTTTGCATAACAATATGTATGAATTGAAAAACAATCACAATAGAAAGTTTTTTAAACAACTTCATGGATATACCTTGCACTTTGAGCTTGCTAATTATATGGTTGGACTTTGATGTCATAAAAACCTCCATGTCCTCACAAGTAGCAATTTTAGTGTTCTCTACAAAAGTACTTGCTGCAAACTTCACATTTCCAAATTCCCATTAGTTTTAAACGACCACCATCAAGCACATGAATGAGACCCATCACTTCCTTTGTAATCGCCCTACAATTCTTTTGTAGAGTCTATGAATTATATGAATCACATAGAAACATTGTCAAAACATAATCTCCCATCAATCTATGGTTTCTTGCCAAAATGTCATGTGGGAATTAACAAATAAAAATACATTGGTCAAATTCATGTCTGATAGAAATACATGTCCACATGCCTAAAGCAATTTTGAAACATGCAACATTCATCTTCAAGAAAATTTGGAGCTTCCATGCAACCATAGGACCATGCTCTCAAATAGAGTTGAACACAAGCATCATATGCTATTACAACCTACCTTACTGCCTACCCCTTACGCCGTGACAAAACCATCCTTTCACACTAACACCACTAACCAACCCACTGACACCCAATATTAGTATTATAATGCATTATAATATGTATGTAGAGAAATATGAACAATAGAAAGGTTCTTAAATCACTTCATGGGTATACCTCAAGCACTTTAACATAGACAATGATAGGTTCCTATCTAGATCAATGTGGATAGGAAACTTGTAGATGTTGAAATAGTTGTTGTCTACACACCCATTTTTCTCACATAAGTCCACACAAGACATTGCAAAACATTTTCATCATTAAAATTTCCTATTGTAACTTGTAAGAATTATTTGGTTTAAAACCTATTCAAAAATAGAATTGACATAAGACTGTGATACATTCGAATATGTTGTGAAAACAATTTGCATTAATTTTACACAAGTAAGAAATAGTATTAATAGAATGGAAATATTCTGTAATATTTCAGACATAGAGATTGAAGTGTAGATTTTGTGGTAGGAAGTTTAGTTTAAGAATTGCAAAATTTAGTGCTTACTAATGGCCCCATATATACATTAGTACATTCGTGTTTGCACAAATGTTATAATTCAAAAATTGAATATTTTACTATTAATGTAGGTTGTTATCATGGGAACATCAAGGTGTAAATAAAAAATTTCTTTGAAAATGGCATGTAAATAATGTAAATCAGGAAGATCTTATTCAAGCATTCTCCTATTCCTACCCACAACTCTATCAAGTTCTTCTTATGCCTTAACGTTGGGATGATAGATGAGTTTAGCTAATGTCCATTCCAAGGTGATTGCAAATGTATTTGTTCCTCCCCTAGACATATTTTATAATGAGATGCCAACAAACATTCCATGAGTCAAGAAAAAAATACATGATTCTATGTCAATGAACATAGTAAATGTGACTTGCACATATCTTATTTAAAGATGCATAATATAATATTGTAACAATATATGCACATACCACTAGAATTGCCATGATTGATGTTTCATCAAGTTTCTCATTATAATTTAACAAAATTTCATCAAAATCTTTTATGGTGGAGTTTGTGACCATTTTATTTTTTTCTTGATATTCCTTTAATATTTTCAAAAGGTGAGTATCCATATGATATTTGCCATGAATGATGAAACCATTGATGCATGTGAAACATGCAAAGAATATAAGGCAATAGTAATACATAAAAAATAGAATGAAAAATTATTTAATGAAAAAAGAAAAAAGACTCAAATATCCCATGGGAAAGTTTTTGTACATCAAAGGATAGGAAGAATGAAGATAAGGCACCTATAATGCATAAAAAATAGAATGGACAATTACTTGATGAAAAAGAAAAAGAATCAAATATCCCAAGTGAAAGTTTTTTACATCAAAGGACATGAATTTCTTGAACCAAAGCTAAAAAGCTTATTTGCACACCTAAGGAATGTAAATTTCTACGCACTTTATACATTTAAAATAAAATTCAGCTGATGATTTATACAAACTATCATTATATGATTTAACACTTGCATACTACAAAAGTGGGAATCACCCACTACTATGCATCTTTTATTACCCATAGTTCATTTTGTCCTTTACTTGACTAGAGTACTTGGAATAACATGTAGTGAATGGATATACAATATGTAGCCATTCATATTTGTGTGCTCCCATTTTGGTACTTAGATTAACCAAGGGAAATGAACATGACCACAAAAGTGATTCACTTGACGTTCATCACACAACCTTCACACAAAAAAGCCACTTGTATAGAAATTGCTAGCATTGGTTGAATAAATGGACAAAATTTTATCCACTCCTTGGAATGAAGGGGAACAGTTGACAAAATGGGATTTACAAGTTTGTTACAAGTGGCATATAAAATTGATTTTCCAAAACCTTTTTGGCAAATTGGTCTATTAATCAGCTTCCAAATCTATGTGAAAAGTTTTATGGTAATGCCTTTACAGGCTTTGGTATTTGTCTCTTGTACCTTACGTGCAACAGCTGATAACTTGTTCAACACCTTTTTACTATTTATTAATTTGTTCCTTTCATAGTAAGCTAGATATAGTCCATTTATTGGAAGATGGAAAGGTGCCAAACAATGATGAGAAGAAAAAGTTTTCAAACCCAGCTTTTTCCCCATGAATCATATCTTGGATCACATCTGGGATGAAGGAATTGGACGCAAAAATTGACAAGAATAACTTTTCAATCTCATCATCTCATATTTTGGATCACATTTTGCAAGATGGAAAGTTAGCCAACAATGACAAGATCAAGAAGTTTATCGACCAACATCTGCCACTAGTCATGGTTTGGAGGACAGAAAAAGTAAAGAACTCATAATTCCTCTTTGTTAATATCTTGAATATTGCAAAGGAGCCAACCATGACAACAAAAACAAGAACAAAAAGTTGTAGGCACCCATTATCTTCAATTCTCTCTGTAGTGCCCAAATGATGACAATATTTTCAATGATGCACATGAGCAAAACAAGAAGAAGAAAAAATATCAAAACCCCATCAGACTCTTACCTTTGCAACGAGTACCAGATTAATAATAGTCACCCTCAGTCCCTCAGCAGCTTAGCTTTCTGCACTTCAAGTAATTAGTAATTACAAGATGTGTGGTGAGCATGCTTCTGCAACAAGAGAAATCCTTACCAAAGTTCAATTCAATAAAGGGTTTCTTCTCATCTGGCTTGATTGTGTGTATCATACAAAATCTTCATGAGCAAAGAGGGTAATAATTTATAGGAGCCTTTTTCAAAGCCATTAAAATAGGGGGCATTTTGAAAGGTGAAAATCAATTTGTGCCATTTTACTTTTGTAAAGTTGCCAAACAATCTTTACATCCTAAATCATAATGTAGGATGGCTTTGCTATTTTTTCATTTTGTAGAGGGCAGAAGGCCACAAAAGGCATCAGATTCCACCCATAACTTGGACACCACTGTCATGTTGTTGCTGCAACATTAGAGTGCTGTACACCTAGCCCCTTAGCCATGCCATAACTAAAGATACCCTTGCACTAAAGGCTGCTGTCAAGATGCAATGCTTGGTAGCAAGCATAGAATTCATAAGTAGTATGTGGAGGGTGACAATCCAAAAGCAGGCACTTTCTTCAAATTTGGCAGACATTGTGCAAGGGAATCTTCACATCTTTCCAGTGGCATTTGGACTGATGAAGGGTTCAAATGAAAACCATTGCATCAACTACTGTCAAGTGGATGGTTATCAGCAAGCCCACCTTACTGAATGGTTGTCCAGAGAATGCATTACTAGCTCACCAAATAAAATGCGAACACAGAGAAGTCCACTGTGTCCTGACACCATTTTAGGCAACAGACCTGCTTGTCCCCATTCACAAGGTAGAACACTTTCTTCCTGGGAAGGAAATCGAAACTCATTGTAGTTAATGAACCAAAAGTGAAGTCAGAACAACAGCCCCAGATCAACATACCAAAATCAATCCATTATCTATGAAGCCCTTATGGACCACATGCCCATATCCACTCCTCACAGATCCCTGGTGCCATTAGCCTATGACTCTAATTCTGTATAGCTTAGCCACCAATTCTTGACCCCAAAATATTCTCCAGAATCTTGGATCTACCCTCAATATATAGTTCCAGGCCACTCCCAAACTTCCAAAAGCTGTCAGGGTCTATGTCATTACACAACAAGACAAACCTCTACTGAAACTCAAAGCATGAAATCTCAACTGAGGCATGGAAGTAAACAGGTTGTGTACAAGTCACCCCATGTCATCTCCACAAACTAGATCCAATGATTCAGTGCATCTTACCTTCAGAAGCTTGTACAGCATGATTATACCTCCTATCAAAAGTGTCTCCAGCTCAAGTCATTTCTCTTGATGCAAGAGAGTTGAGCCAGACAACAGATGCACAAGCATTCCTTTAAATTCAGTGAAACTTCAAATCCACTCACTTTCCTTTTGATGAAACTAGGACTCACAAATCCACACACTTCATAACTTACAGCATCAGGATTACTTGTAATCAGGCATCAGCTAGATGCTGCTGTATATTCCACTCCGAATAACTGTATCCAGAAAATTGAACACTCCAAGCATCTATGAGAAGTAAGCTGGCAAAGGTTCCTGACAGTTGTGAAAATAAGCATTGTTACCGACTCCAGCGCTGCCCACCAAGAGGTGTTGTGTTGGAACCTGACTGTGTTGGACCTCCAAATCCTCGCCCACCGTATCCACCCCCCCGTCCACGATGATGGAAACCTGCCCAGAACAACAGCAAGCACAAAATCAAGGTTTGTATAAAACTTTGAACAGATCTTAATCAGTAGCTAGTTCACCCTAGGGTACTGGATAACCCACCTCCTCCACCACGACTGCTGCCAACCATAGCTGACAGCTCAGGATTAACTGGCTGTCCAGCCTCAACTAGGATTGACAATAATTCTTTTGCATGTCTGGCATTTGCTGCAGTGAAGAAAGTGTAAGCAATTCCCTTTGCACCAGCACGCCCTGTGCGGCCAATACGGTGCACATAGTCTTCACAGGAGCCTGGGAAATCATAGTTGATCACGCACTTGATATCCTTCACATCTGACATTTATGCCCCCATCTTTATCATTAGATGACCCCAATCCTACCTCTTCCTTCACCACCACTACAGGTTGATCACAAAATGTTTTTAAAGTGAACCTTCAGTCTTCCAAATCACTTCCAATGGCTGCATGCAACAATCACAGCGACATGGAATGATCAAATATCTGGTTTCTGCTTTCTGCTTCAGGAGATAAAAAAGGAAGGGTTCTAACAGAATGAGTCCCCAGATGTACATTAATCACATTCTTGTGACATCAATATTCTTATCTCAACCTCAATAGAGGACTTATTCCTGAGAGAAGGACTACAGACCACTGGCATCAAATCTCTCCCTGATGAATATAATGTGGATGTTTAACCAGGGACCCCACCATTACAGCCACTACTTTATGTAATTGATCAGGGAGAGCTACATCATCAAAGGAGCAGATATCCCAATTTAGCAGAATGCCTGACCAATCTTGACTTGTGGATATAGAACTCATCCATTTCCACTACGAGACTCCCCTCCCCAGCCCCCAAAATTACTGTGCCAGCTTGCATGCCTATATTAGGACTTGAAGCATAGAAACTTGGTGTAGAGTACCACAAGAGATCACCTAGATAAATCAAAACCAAACCACTCTCTATTTCAACCCTCAGAGCGGCCTTTCAACTACACAAACTGACCCATTCCTGTACCAAAAAGCTCAGCAGGTATCATATTCATCAATTCAGCCCTGCACAGACCTCTTTCACTACAGCAACATGTAACCACATTCTGAGCTTAACTGGCTGTACTTTTCGTGGTATTCTCCATTCCCAAAACATAAGGTTAGAACCCAATGCTGGGTGCTTGGAAACAGCAACTTAAGCCACAATTCATTGTTGTCCCTTCACATACTCAAATGTATACTATTTTAACAAACCTTGTCAATTGCAATCTTGACCTTACAACATTTGTCTTGGCATTTACCAGATTCTTCACTCCTGCAGGGCAGTTAGCATTGTGCATGCCCACCTTGCCAGGAAATGGCCAAAAAGAGGAAGTGGTATCTGCAGTGGATGAATGAGTCTGTCGACCGGGCTGCACAAGGGGAGCCAGCAATCCAAACAACATGCGTGGAGCAGGGCAGTGGTGGCGATTTATCTTTCCTGCAACCCATGCAATCTCTCATGCACCACTCTTCTGTTCCTTCTGACATACAAGAACCCTAAAAGTTGCCACCATGCCACAATCACGCCATGAGGATGCCAGCTGGCCTGCAGCCCGCCCGCTGTTCTCACACACCCTGCAGGACAACAAGGGCATGCCTTTCCACATACAATTTTATTGCTGTTTAGGCAGGTTTAGATTCTATGTCAAATATAGCTTGATCTCCTCAACCTATTTGTCTGAAGTTGGTGTACAGGGTCAAGCACGCAAAGCTTCAGGAAGGTCTCTTTGCTGCCCCTAAGCTGATAAGGAATAATCAAGGGTCCTAAAAACCAGGTGTAAAGATCAGGTGCTATACTTGATATTCTTGCTCAAGTTAGTACAGGGAAGCCTGAAAGGTGATTCTTCCCCAACACTGGCCATCAGGCTACAACAGGTGATATCTTGTAAGTACAGCTTATCAACAGCTTCCCCAACGTCAGTAAATTGACATCTTCCAGCTGAGTACACAATAACCTCCAAAATGGTGAGCTTCCTAGTCTCAACATCATACATAGCTCCAGGTTGGATATGAGCCTAAAAAGAAAAGGTCTCTGCAGGCATGGTCCCACCAACTCCTAAATGTGATGGCCTCAAATGCTTCCAGCAAGTCCCATGGTTAGTAATAAAGAAAAATGTAATTGTTGGAGGTCCTTAGGAAGCAAGCAAAACCAGCCTGCTTCCAGCCTAGCCACCTTGTTGCCTTGATACTGGGAGGAATGCCCATGTATCCTGATTTGGCTATTTTACATGGTCATGCAACCCTCGTAGTCACCTAAAAATGTGACCTTGCATGTCCTCAAGATGGCAATTTAAAATAGTAAGTTTTCACATACCCAACACTGCCTATCTACCAATATTTCCAACTCTGAACACACCACCAGATTGAGAGTAATTCAGATTGAGCTCATCATTGACACAAACATGTTTGGCAAAAGGACAAACAAAAACTGACTGAAAACCAGATGTAATCATACCCTCTAGCATTCCAGGCAAATCTGTACATTTAGTTGAGCAAATGCATGTCATGAACTGAAGATAACATAAAACAGCACACCAAACTGGCAGCTTACACAAGAAAGAAGAAACTGCATCCAAAAAGAGCCCACTGTTACCATCTACAATCCTGCTTAACATGTGGCATGCCTCCCTAAACATACCCAAACCGCGAGCAGCAACATCAGTGGCTGTCATGATGGGGCTTTTGCCAGCTTTGAACTCTGACAACACCCAGTCTCTCTCTGCTTGAGACTTGTCACCATGGATAGAAAGTGCTGGCCATCCATCCATCCGCAGCTGCCGAGTCACCTGGTCACACCCTCGCTTTGTCTCCATGAAGATCAACAGCCGGCTGCCGTCCATTATCTGCTCCAAAAGCTTAATCAACCTGAAAATAAGCAGAATAATGGTTGCATCTCAATATCTGATCCTGAAGTTCTAAAGCTCCAGAAACAAAAAGGACAGTGTAAGGAACAGGGATAACTCTAACAAGTATCAAGAAACTCCATATGCACAATTAGAGGTAACTACAACCAGGTGAAAAACATTCCTTTTGTAAGTCCAAAGAACTCCAGAAGTTCACACAACAAAAAAAGCGGTTGTCTGGAAGCTCTCTTTGTTTTTTGAGTGGATTTTTCAATATGGACTCCATCGGAGTTCAGAAAGAATGAAGAGCAGGAAAGAAGAAATACATGGAAGGGAAGAAATAGTTCAAAATGAACTAGTCAGAACTTACTCATGAACTCATATGAAACAATATGAAACAGAAAGTGCATATCTAGAAAAAAAATCCTCAGGAAGCATGGAAAACATCTCAGAAATTCACCAGAGAAAAAGCACATACTTTGGATATTTCTCATACTCTGAAACCACCTCCACTATTTGTTCTATTGCATGGTTGGCCTTCAAATCCTGGGAGCCAATTGTCACCTGAGGGCAAGTAGTGCATATGATCAGTCTTAGAAGGCAGAGCTCATACAACTGACTTAATTCTCAACATTCCTATCATGCAATATGGCAATAGTCATATGCTAATTGTTGTATAACCTTAAGTGATGCCTGTCCACACAACAAAATATGTTTAACATGCTCTGGCAGTTCCAAGAGAATCAACCTTGTATGGATCGACCAGAAACTGCCTTGCCAGAAATTCAACTTCTTTGGGCCATGTTGCACTCCAATATAGTGTCTGCCGATCTGGTCGGATCTGGATACCCATGAACTCATGTCAATATTAGGCAGAGCACTTGCTCACAAAAGAGCACTTGCATAAATTCCCTCCATCTAATAGTGCAAACAGAAACAATGAACCTATCCAGTATCATCCTGAAACTTAGGCTGAGTTCCCAAAAGCATGGTCAATTGATATAGAGGCCCCACATCTAGTTCCACCTTGGAGGATCCAGCAATCTTGCATCTCAAATACATCAAATGAGAACATGTTTCTCCAAAAGTTTGTGTAACTTCACTGCAAATTAGTCACTCAGTTGACTAATATGAGACTTTATCAAGACCATGATAATAGTGAATCTACACCTGGGACCTAAGAACACTATCTTTATAAGAAAATGAAAAGGAAAAAAGATTGATGTGAAGTTTGCCAACTAAGTGTGACTCAGCATCTCTTTACCCTCGGGGGCATTGCTTCCTTTTGAGCCCCACTGCTGCATAGTTGGCTGGGTTCACTATTATAGGTAGCATCTAGCATGGCCTAGTGGTGAACCAAACCAACAACCACTTCCAAGTTTGCCATGAGTTCCAACCACTATTCAAGGCTATTTGCTTGATGAGTATATATGACACAATCACAACAGTTCCTAGACCACAGAGCAGAAAATTACTGTATTTTTTCAATTTCATACGTTTGCAACTCACCTGTGAAACAATCTTCCTGATTTGAGGTTCAAAACCCATGTCCAACATGCGATCAGCCTCATCAAGTACAAGGTAAGTCACTCTCCGGAGATTTGTGTGGCGAGCTTCTAGCATGTCAATAAGTCGACCAGGTGTTGCTATCACAACCTCCACCCCTGTCATGGAGTAGAGTAAGACCAATGAGCACAGAAAGAATCCAAGTCACGCAATTGCAATTGCATAAAGATAATCAAAGGCTTGCAAACACATATGTAAAAAGAAATACCTTTCTGAAGATCCCGAATTTGTGGTCCTTTTGGAGCACCACCATAGATGCATGTGTTTTTAATTTTGGATGATGCACCAAACTTTGTGGCTTCTTGTTGGATCTGCACTGCCAACTCTCGTGTGGGAGCCAACACCAGAACTATTGGCCCATCTCCAGGAGCTGAACACTCAGCCAACCAGAAGATATCACACAAAATCAGATTTTAATATATACTTCCACAATGGAGGGATGATGGATGATGATACATTACACCCCTGCATTTGAGCAATTTTTGCACATATGCACCTTCACCCAAGAAACTAAGGCAAGAGTTCTTCACAAAAAATTGCCAAGCTATCCTCATGTATAAATCCAACCCACAGATTGTGGGCTCAAGAAATTGCTCTGATCACCAACATTGAAATGAAAATAGTCTAGCTCATCCCTGCTCCTTGTCAAACCTATTCACTCTCCTTCTATCCATGAAACAATCTTCACAACACAGTCACTTACAAAGATATGGCTGGGCATTCACATGCACAATTGCAGGCAAGAGATATGCCAATGTCTTCCCTGATCCAGTTTCAGCAAGACCAATCAAGTCTCGCCCCTTCAATGCCATGGGCCATCCTTGTGCTTGAATGGCTGTTGGTTCCGTGAATCCAGCCTTAAGGACCTCATGTAGCACATAATCTGCCTCCACCATCCCATTTTTATTTGACAAGGCGCCAACCCATGGCTGTTCTATACACTGATCATATCTTATTGCTGACAGTTTTGATTACCTCTTCCACAGCAAAAGCAGAATGGATTCAACTTCAGCTAGTATAGCAAAAGAAAATCAGTCAGTGAACACAACTAGAACAAAAGTAAAATGAGACAAGAGAAGGATACCTGGGAAGGAAGCCTCCTCAAATGTGCGAACAGGCTTGGGAACATTACGGCCTTCCACTGTTATTTCTCGCTTGCGTCGATAAGCTGCTACCTCATCCTCTGTCAAAGCTGTTACTGCAGGATGCTCAACATAAAAGTTCTTCTCAAAAGGTATAACATCATCAAACTCCTGTGTTGGAAGTGATATATTGTCCAAATCCCTCTTGTTGCCTCCATATCCTCCTCCTCCACCCCTATCCTTATAGCCCCCACCTCCTCCCCTCCCACCCCCATAACCTGAAGCTCCTCCATAACCTCCCCCAAAATCACTGCCCACAACATGCAATAATGATCTGTTAATCCAAAATAAAAGCATTTTCCATGCCTAGGAAAATCATCTGTACCTCCAAATCTTAGTACTAAAAGCATCAAAGCTCAGTGAGAACCCTAATCACTCATCCATACTACAACACGTGCCATAGTCAGACTTCTAAGGAGCGCATTTCTGGCCATTACAAACTGCCAATCGTGGAAATCACATAGAAAGGAGATCAAACGACGAGATGTGGCTGAACACAGAAGCAAAAAAAAATCTAAAATAAACTAACTTAAAATAAGCTTTTTCCCACACAACAGCTTACAAAACATCAGAAAGAGGAGGACATTGCCGACCTTTTTCTTTCGCGGAACGAGGAAGGATCACCGTATCTGCCGTCGAATCGACTCATTGCTGCCAACTCTATTCAACAAATTGCAACACTAGCTTCCTGTCTGTCTGTTGGAAGAAACCAAAACCTTCCGAGCATTTTCAGCTCGCAAATCAAAACAAAAAAAGACCCTAAGCACTCGAAAGACAAAACCCTAAGACATCCGCATTTCAAATTGAAAGTGCAGAAATCTGCATCTTACAATCTTACAGCTCGCTAGCCGAAAAATCACACAGCAACGCAAACAGAGATACAAGTTTCTTCACAGGGGAGGAGGACGCAAAGGCTTACCAATCCTGGGGCACGCTGTGCTGCAGACTGCAGCGGGCGGGTGTTCCAAGCTAGCGTGAAACTGCGACAAAAGCGAAGCAGCGCAAACTGGAGAGAAAATAATGAGAGAGAGAACACACACAGACACACACAGAGTACATTATACATATACGATATACGTATATTGTATTTATACACATATAATTATTAAAGAATACACCCCACCTTCCTAACTTGTCTTTTTCTTATTTGTCTAACCAACTCAGTTCAGGCCCGGATGCATTTCTAAAAGCATCAGAAATGCATCTTATCCAACAGAATTTCTCCTCCACACTGGGTGGACCATGAAATGGCTGCTCCCCCCCCCCAAGGGGCCAGAGTGAACCAACACCCACCAGCACACCATCCACTGGATGCCCCTTATGACTCAGTTGGCTGTGGACTTCAACTGAGTTAATATCCGATTTCACCTTTGTAGTCCATTCTGTAAGTGGTAGGTTTTCTATAGACAGATAAGTAAAAAAATAGGCACGTACTAGGTAAAACAAGAGGTGTGTCACATTGTGGCCTTGCCATTTACATTAAAAAGTATCTTAAGGCAAAAGAAAAATTATGGAAATTCAAATATTTCACCATGCAAACATATAATCTTCAAAAAAATCCTCCAAAAAAAACCAAAATCCTTCAAGATATCATAACTTTATATAAATAATCTCAAGTTTCAACACAAGCCAAAATATCATCTTTCAAAAATCCTCATATAAAAATAGACCTACTACCTAGGGGTGAAAATCCCTTAAGCTACTATATTCTATAATGGATCTAAACACAATATTCTTGCCTTAGTAGGCAAGGCTAATAAATGATGCAACCTTGTAAAACTTTATTGATAGACACCATATATTAGGAAAATGTACAAAAGGAGAATTTGGAGGATGTCAAGTTAGCTCAAACTAGATGTCAAAAACTATCCATGTCAAAAATCGACCGCTTATAATAGGTCGGTTGTATTTTTTCATATAAAAAATCGTTCACTTGCAATAAGTCGGTCATGGAGATGGGAGTTATGTCTTAAAGGGGTGGAAGTTGGGAAGTAGTTAGACCTACAACTACCACCCGATTTAAGATGGAAGATGCTTGTAACCTTTGCAATGTGATTGAATTTTTTTGTCGAAGAAAAGTAACCAAGATGGAAAGAGGAAGGCCTTTTGGTCTTTTCAAATTCCAAATGGCATTAGCACAATTGTGTAAAAACATATTCGCTTGTTTATGTAGACATCCAAATATTTCCACTATTAAGGGGAGGAATTGATTAGTGGGGTGTTGGTTGCAATAGTTTCGTTCTTTGGTTTGAATCGCATCAAAAGCAACAAATCTTTAGGTGATGCAGGACCAGGGAAATAAATCTGCTTGTGTTGGGTCAACAATGACAACATCAACTAAGGTGTGAATGCCATTTTTGGTGAGCACAATGTTGATTTGTTAATGGGAAAAATTGAATGTGTTTAAAACAAGAACGTGTAATTGTTTTCACCCCATGTGGAAACTAACATCCCATGTAATGGTAGCAAAGGTGTCGTAAACTACATCATGGGTTCTTGTGCGTTTGTTGCCATGAACACAACGTAAGAGATGGATACCCTTAAAGTTGATGGATGTGTGTACATGCATTGAAGGATACCTATAATTGAGGGATGGGGCAATCCAAGTCATATTTGAAATGTTGTGCAAAAGACCAAGGAAGTTAGTTGAAAGCTTAAGAAGATTGGTTGATTTATAACCCAAGCACCCACCCCTAAGCCAGAACATGATAGAATTTGGGCACGATGGGATTCAGGTATCTTGTCAAAAAACATGTTGGAAAAGGTATGATGGTGCAGAGGCTCTGAAAGGGAATCTTAAAGTCAAAGTAATTGTTGTTCGATGAATTGTTCAAACTAAAGAAGACATGCGCAAGTTAGGGGTAGTAAAAGATCACATGTTACCTTGAGGTGTTGTTAGAAAGGGAAGGTGTTATTGTTGATTTGTGTTAAAGCTTCAAAAAGGAAGTTGATCAACCATGAACCTAGCAACTATGATTGAGGTTACAAAGCCCAACTCCCTAAATAAGTTGTTAAGGCGATGGTGGCCATCGATATGAACTTGATACCATCGAAAGTTATTAGGAAAGAGGTTTGTTTATAGGCTAGAAGTTTTTATGGGTTGTCAAAAGATCCTGGACCCAATAAGCACCTAAACATTTAAAGGAGGGAAAAATAAAAAGAAGTGAAAGACTCTATGAAGGTGGATGAAGGAGGTGTACATTGTAAAAAATATGAAAGTCATTGCACAAAATAGTGAGTTAAAATTCCAAAGGTTACCTAAGCATCACCCATTTTAAGGAAAAGATCCACATGTCCAGCATCTTTTAACATGACATCTTTAATGAATGATGAAGTGCTCAATGGAATTCCCAAAACTCTAATTCCTTTTAATGGGGTGGTAAACTAGGATGAGATGTTAAAATCAAGTGGTAGGCCAAAGGGTGACCATGCTACACATTTATGAGGTTGGATAGAAAGACCTATCACACGAAGTTCGGTCTAAAAATGTTCATATGCAAATGATATAATAAAAATGGGACCTATGGTGTGATTGTCATTTACAATGGATGGAAATAGATAAAAATGGAAATGACTGGCTATAGAATGCAAAGCCCTAAAGTGGGCTAATGCAAATAGTGCCCTTCTTAAAAGATCACCTTAATGGGTTCCTATTGCAGAGGGGATGACTATAACATCGCTTTCATGGTTATGATGGCTATAAAACAAAAGGGTCTCAAATGCATAGAATGCACAAATAAAGGAGATGAGTTGCATGCTGTTCTTAAAATATGACCCTTTGTGACACTAAATTAAAGGCATTTGCCATGTCTAGCTAAAGAAAAACCTAGTTGGGGTAAAGGTATAAAATGCATTTAGTGTTGTGGACTATTGTTTCACAGTCGCCTTTAATTACAACTTCGGATTGGTGTGGGGAAAAAACTGTTGCAAATGTGTCATGAAATTAAAGGCATAAGGCGTGACTTGTGAGTTGATACAGTGCTTCCCCCATTTCAAGGGGACAAATTCCACTTGAAGGCTTGGTCATGGCTAAAAGGTGGGTCACACCAAGGACACATGGAATTCGAAATGAAATGTGACCTTTAACAATATGAAAACAAAACAAAAATAACTAAAAGAATCCATTCACTAAATCTTTTAGGTGAAAACAATTTTGAAAGTGTTCAAAACCATCCCAAAAGGACCACTTACTAACAAATGGGGCATGCATTGGAATGCCAAATTGAAAGAATCAGAAGAAAATTCAAGGTCTTGGTCTAATTCGTAATTTTCTAAGAAAAGGGAGAAGTAGCCATCTAATTCAGGGTGTAATGCAATGAGAGCTAAAATGGTGTCAGAAGACAAGGGTGCAGGAGAAAATGGTGCCAAGGTGCAAGTTACTTTAAAATATTCCCTTACACGTCTAAAAACTAGATTTTGAAAACAATGTTTATGAACTAGGGGATCATGTTGGGAAAGAAGCATTGAATTCAAACTTGCTACCAAGCTTGGGCTCACAAAAAAATCTTCACCTACAAGTTTCCTAATCGCCTATTAGAAAAACGCTTGTATCAAATCTGCATTTCCCTATGCCTCATTGCCCCACCATGAAGGGGAAAAACAAGACACCATTGGGGTAATAAGAAGAGCAAGCGCCAAACTACCACATCATAGGGGTTTTGCGTTAACTTATCTAATGGAAAATGAAATGTCATTTGTACGTCACGTCGTAAAGTGGCATGGATGCGGTTATACAATTGAAGACAATGAAAATTTAAATGAATATATTTGAAAACATCCTTGAAGATGAAACCCAAGTCCAAGTTAATGAAAGCAGGGTGGAAACAAAGGAAAGTATTGAGTCAAAATGGTCATGGGGGTTTGGATTAAATGAATTGGTTGCTTGATAGGAATGTTGATGATGAATTAACCATTGACTCGTAAATTGGCGCCAATAGGTGGGGCAAAAAACTTTAAGTGGAAGTTGCAAACGTGTTGAGGAGATGAAGGTAGGGTGGGGGGTCTGATCATGTGCAATTGGAGGGGCTAATAGAATGGAAGGGGGAAAAGGTCCTACATGTGCATGATCAAAGGGATTTGGGAAAGTGTAAGGTTAGGGCCCCATATTCACCCAAATGGCTGGGGGCTAGTAAGGGGAATTATTGGGTGGTGTGTGGTTTGTTAAAATGGGAGGGGAATTAATGGAAAGTGCATGGTTTGCATGGGATATGAGGTGGAAACTAAGTTTGTGGTGGCACATGATAAAACAAATGGGCAATGGGAAGGATGAAGTTTGATGGGACATGGGATGTTTGGTGCCCATGAGGAAGAAGGCTTAATAAGAGCACAAGCCCCACCTGTTTAAGAACTACCTATTATTGTAGGGCAATCCTAAATCTACAAAACCAACCACAGAAAATCAATGGATTGAAAGGAAAAATATAAGAAATTACCTAAAGGTCCTTAACTAGGGCATTATGTAAAAGCCAAACCTTAATTTCACTAGAGGCTTGAGTGGCACAATCATATTGTTTTGGGTTCAACACGACCTAGACATACAGTGAAATTTATAAAAATTTATTTTTTGAAAGAAAAAATTGAATATACCAAAATTATTATGTTCACAAAAAATAATTTAACGATTATCATTGGTAGTGCAAAGCCCAAATATTTAATCATCATTTGGCCAAAAGAATCACAATCCAAAAAATGGATCAACTCTCATGAATGCACCTAAAAGTTATGTAAGACATTGAAATTTTGAAATTTTGACTCAATGGAATTCTAGAGGACTTCAAGTTGAATGCTTGTCAAAAGTTTAGACTTCTTTTCATTTTAGGTAATTTTTTTAAATTGCAAGGTTTTGGAGACTTGGACTAAAGATGTTGTACTTCACTATGATAGAAATTTGGTGGCGAATAAAAACCATGCATTCAGTTATGTGAAAAAAAAAAATATTAAAAAAAGTTGAAATAAATGAGTATTGGATAGTCAAAGTTGACCATCCAAAACAAAGTCAAGAAAAAATAATTAATTTTCATCCTTTTTAGGGCAAATCAAAATCTTGGACAGTTTGATACTGTGATTAGGAATAACACTCCATCATTTAATTCAACTCCTATCTTCAAAATGCTGAAAACATTATAGCAAAACTTCTCATTGACTTTCACACCCATCAATGACAAGAAATTTCATCAAAAGGATGAGCCCTACTCAATCATTGACAACTCCAACCCTTGCGTGTTAGGTTATGAAACCAATGCTCCCAACTAGGAGAACTGTGAGAGGGGTGGACCAAGTTGATCCTCCCTAACATTTTAAGGGTTAAGATCAAAGGATCTTATACATTAGGTTGTAAGTAAGAGTGAGAGGGATCCCTACAATACCTACTCCTTAAGAGCATCAGGGATCATACGCAAAAGCAAGTTGGTGATTTTTAAAGTTTCAAGTGGAAGTTTTGTTGAGTATTGTTATTCCAACATTTCTCCAAAACTTCAATGCTAGTTGAAATTGCCATGACTAAGAACCATTTCATGGTAATCCTAGTTTTAAAAACTCTTAGGCAAATTGAAGCCACCAGGACACAAAGGTTGTAAACTGAATCATGGCTACTTCCTTGTATGATATATGGTAGTTTATTTCAACATTTGCAACTTTTGTGTACCTCATACAATTCATTATCACTATGTACTAATGTAATATTTTACTTTGAGCTTATGTCGTATATACTGATTTGTCTTCATAAAGCACTCCCAGAAATTTCTTAGTGTATTTGAACAGTTCCCTATACTTATGAGCATTCCTCTTGAAAAAATAAAAGGATCTTACACTTATTCCTCAAGAGTGAGAGGGATTGTGTGCCTACTTTAGGTGTACCATACATCCCATTCCTTGGGAGTGGGTGTAAAAACCTATGGACCAATGAGCAAGTGACATGTTGGACAATGCGGTCCAGAAACTTATTTAGTGTCTTACATGCCTACTCCCATAGATCAACTTGTTGAATAGATAGGTACCTAGTCATATACAAAAAGGAAGTACATTTAGCCTATAGGTATGTCTGACAGCGCTAATTGCTTGATTAGTCGATTTACGATTCACTAATCTCTCGGTGTGGAGAGCAGTCCACTGTTTGGTGGAGGGATTTGGAGATTAGATGCTTTTTGTTTGCTTGTTTAGCATGCTAATTAGGGAAGTCGATAGTGAAACCAAATAAGGAAAGAAAGCACGTGAAAGCCCATGTTCTTCTTCTTCTTCTTCGTTCAGCAGCTGTTTGAGGTCGAGCTTCTGGTCTCGAGCTAGCTTTGTTATAATCATTGCAGCTGAAGGGAAAAAAAGGTTTAGATCGTCGGTTTCCACCTTTTGTTCCCTTTCTTAACGTTTTGTGTAAACTGCTGCAGCAGCTACGGCTTTGAAGAAGTCGAGAGGGAGATGCAGAGATGCTTTGACCAGAAGTTGGAGTGAAGCTCTCTCGACAACAAAGAGGTGCAGTCTTTTGGTGCTGTCCAATTTTTTTTTGTTCTGTTCTTTCCTTCCAGTTTTTTGCCCCCTCAGAAGCTTGATCATGGAAGACATCAGCTTCGAGCTGGATATTCCAATTGCTGATAGCTTTTGGCCATCTTCTCCTTTTCTTGAGCATTGGGTTGCGATTCATGGACCCTTTTATTTCTGCCTCATCCTTGTTGCAGTCTTTTATCTTGTTGTCTTTGAACTCTGGTTTCTAGTGTAGGCTCCTTCTTCCTGTCTGTCTCAGGAGTTATGAGCTGCCTCTTCTTCTAGTTGGAGATCAGTTTGGTGATTGTTTTCGTATGTGAAAAGATTTGAGCTCAATCACTTATTCGTGGAACTGCTGTAAAACTGTTTGTGATTTGAAGAAGGTTTCTGCTCAGTTGCCAGTTTTTTCCAGTGTGATCAGAGATGGGCACTTGTTGGCAGAAAATTTCTGGTCATAATGTTTGGATATGCTTGATTTTTGGAAGAAATACCCCACCTACAACTGAAAATCAACACCTCATTGCAATACCAATAAAATTTTCTTTTTTTTCCCAGCTAGACCTGTTGTGAATTATTTTGTATCGAACATCAGTCATCGGTATGTAGTGTTGTTTTGCTACAGAGAGTCAAGCTCATGTGACAAGGTTCTAAATGTGCAACACAGTTGATGGTGCATTTGCTCTCTTTGTTATTGCAGTGCACCATGAAGGAATGTTTGAGCAATGGCAGCTACTCATAGAGTGTCGAGCTTGCTGCTACTCCAAAGAGAGTCACAGACACAGCAAGGCTAATGGCAACTGCTGCAGGTGCTATCACATCTCGTATCTACACTGTTACTGAAACTTACAATACTTCTTTTGAGGTGAATGACCCAAAATGGACTCTCTCAAGGATGCAGAGAAGAAGCTTCAGGAAGCTTGAATCCCAAACACCAAAGACAGACAGTAAGAAATTCAAGGACACCAAGAGATTGCAGACTTCCATTGCTGTGGGAGAGCAAATCACTTCTCCAATCATGATGTCCAGGGACGATCCTGCAAATGCAAAGCTGCATGGTACTCTTGAATGGGGTAAAGAGCAAAAGCTCAACATGGAAGACAGTAAAGCAGCAGCTCGAGCTATGAGAAACCTTAAGCTTTGTGAAGAGAGAGTGGTACATTCTCAAGGTATGTGTGGCAAGAGACCCCACATTTCCAAATACAGCAAGCTAGTTATGAGCATCACCGTATGAGCCTACCAGTCTGCAAAGAACTTGTCAAAATTTCTATGGAAAATGTGAACCTAAATCCATCTCATAGCTCTTATAAGTATCCTGAGTCAGAGCTTGGTGTGGAGCATCCTGGCAGATGGCTGAGTATTTTCACACAGAATAGAAGAGACTTGAAGGACCTCAAGAAAGCGGTAACTCAGCACATGGGCACAAAACTAAGAAGTTGTATGAATGGGTGGTGATACAGCACAGGGCATGCCCTATCCGAAGATGGTGGACCTGCTCATGGAGCCAAGCTGGTTAGAGGCCTTGCAGGGGGAAATGGACAAGCCATACATGGAGAACCTGGCAAAATTTGTGTCTCAAGAGGCAGCTGGACAAATCCCTATCTACCCACCACCAGCTAGAGTGTTTCATGCTTTCAATGCATGTCCTCTTGATACTGTGAAGGTTGTGATTCTTGCCCAGGTCAGTTAATCTCTTTCTGCAATCCACATGTTATGGTTTGCAAATGATTTCTGCAGTACATAATGACCTGTCAGAGATTTCCAAGTGTATTGGGAAGGTGCCTTAAGATTCCCTCTCGTCATGGGAGGTCATCTTATGTTTCTGGGTGGGCTCTTATGCATTTTGAGATGGCCTGCCATTTTTTCTTCAAGCACATGACAGGTCATTATGCGCGGTCAGGCCCTTAGTCAGGGGCATTACCAGAATTCGGTGCCTCGGGCAGGCAACTTACTCTGGTAGTGCCCATGTCTGCAGGCCTTACCTATCATTTAGCAGATCAATTTCTGTCTGAGCAGTTATGCATGAACAGGTTAAATACTTGACCAAGAGTTATTGATGCTTTGCATTATTCTCTGACAGGTTGTGTAATATCCAGCTGAGTATCTCACTGATGGGAATATCAACAGGACCCATATCATGGCCAAGGCCAAGCGAATGGCCTGAGCTTCTCAGTGCCTGAAGGTATCAAGATTCCATCCAGTCCGCTCAATATTTACAGAGAGATTGAGGCAGACATTGGCTGCTCAGTTCCTTCCCATGGCAATCTTGAAAAGTGGGCTTATCAGGTCAGAACTTCCCTGACAAATTGGGATCAGAGCTTGGCTTGCTTATGTCTCATCAACTGCACCCCAATCTCTTTTTTTTATTGGGTTAACTCAGTCACACAAACTCCATCACTTGGAATGCATGTTCTTTTTTGTTGAGGGTGGTTGTGACTCTTATTTCCAGATTCTATTCCTGACAGTTTATGTCTGAGAAGCAATTTTACTTCTCAGATTTTCCAGCAAATTTAGAGTTGAAGTGGGACTAATACATGGAAGATACATGGAGGTTCACAGGGAGTCCTCCTACTCAACACAGTGCTCACAGGTTATTCTTATTCCTCTGCTTATTTGTCTATTTTGACCTCATAGCAAAGGAAGAGCTTGTGGGTGGCAGAGATACAAGGTTGGAGATGTTGCTTGCTTTTGCAGGAATGGATTTGGAGACACAACAAGTGAATTGGCGAGATTTGATGCATGTAATGACACAGTGTAATTTTGATGATTTCACAGTGCGGGATTGCCAGCCGAACTCTCATGCCAGGAAAGGGTGGGAGCGTTTCACAGATTCTGCAATAAGGACTGTTTCTCAGCAACGATCAGGTGTTGTTTTTGTCCTATGGGGTAATGCAGCACAGGAGAAAATGAGGTAAATCCATTTTAACAATCACACCTCTCTTTTTATGTCATGTTGTGGTGGTGCAGTCAATTGGAACTGTTGATGGGTCTATAATGTGACATTGTGGATGCATGACACAGGCTGATAAATACAAACGTGCACCACATTCTCAAGGCAGCACATCCTTCTGGTCTGTCTGCCAATAGAGGTTTCTTTGGTTGCAGGTACATGGCCTCATTTCCTTGTTCATTGTTTGATTCTGTCTTGACTACAATGACTGATGCCTGTAAAAAGAGTTAGTCAAAAGATGCTTCTTCATTCAATATAAAGAGACAAAATCATCATTTGCAACCGTGAACGCTTGCAGTACACCCAGACAAAACTCACAGACTGAAGAGCCTACCTCATGGATGCTTGTTATTTTGCATAGCTGATATTGGTAGTCCAATTACTCAATATTGTTGTTGCAATATCAATCTTTAAGAGAAAACACTAGTCTATGAATTTTTGCCCCAGTTGTTCTGATGACCTTATGAAGTCCCCATTGTTGCACTACAGGCACTTCACAAAGACAAATAGGATGCTGGAGAAGGTGGGCTATCTTCCCATCAACTGGAAACTATAACTCAAGATGCATTCAAGACCCTGACTGCCACTAAAGCAAATCAGGTTCCCTTCTTACTGAACACACTGAAACTAGTGCATGTCAACCAATATTTATATGGTGATTCCACTTGAGCTGAACACCAACTCCAATGAGCTTCCAGTGTTGAGGGTTAAAAGGGCTCTTTTTGTTATGCCCATGTGCCCATATGTAGGAAAACAAATATTTCTTTGCACTTTTCAAGTAAATGTCCAATGGTAGATAGTAGTTGGTGTGTGCATTGCTTGACATAGTTAATGTGCCAAATATCCAATATCCGACGCCATTTTTTCTATGCTGTAAACAATGTTTGGGTGCCATCCTTGCTTAGATGATGACATAATGTGTCATGATGTTGTTTGATGATATGTAATCGAAATTTCCATCATATTGCAAAACAGCACAAGTTATACTGATTGTAATTGCCGCCCATTTTCACTCCTTTCTTATACAGGGACATGACAAAATTTTGCAATTTATCAATATTTACCAACACTACCTGTCCTCAAAAAGGGTAGGAAACAAACCTCTCCCTGCCCCAAGTGAGATCTCTGCACCTCAAGTGGGGGATTCACACCCCAAACTCTGCACTACAAACAACTGGCCCTGACTAACCCCAATGCCTGATCCCAACTACATGCTTGAATGTATTGCTGCCTTTCCAGCATTCAAAACTTTAGGGAGTAAGGATTACTCCTGGCCCAACCTTCAAAAATTTAGGGTGTGAGAGATCTGGAGGGAAATTGCAGGGTGCTGAATCTTCAGGATGAGGTTCGATCTGGTTTTGTGTTTAGTCCAACCCACAAATACATAGATGGTGGTGGTGGGAGAGGTATTGAATTTGGATTGATAAGCTACCAATCTGCGGCCTTGATCCTGTGAAGGAATTCAACTGGACCTGTCATTTAACTGGTGACAGATTTCTAAAACAAGGGGTGTGCCACACTGTGGCATTGCCATTTACATTAAAAAGTATCTTATGGCAAAAGAAGAATTATGGAAACTCAAATATTTCACCATGCCAAAATATAATCTTGACAAAATCCTCTGAAAGAAACCTAAGTCCTTCAAGATATTATAACTCTATATAAATAATCTCAAGTTTCAACACAAGCCAAGAATCCTCATATAATACTAGACCTATTACCTAGGGGCCAAAATCCCTTAAGCTAAGATACTCTCTAATGAATCTAAACACACTATCCTTGCCTTGGTAGGCAAAGCCACAAACCGGCGGCCCATCAAAACCGTTTTTACTGGACCAGTCTTAAACCATAGAAAAATAATGAAAACCTGCCCTCAAACTAAAATTCAGTTGAAATGTAATGAAAATTTCCAACCATGATGACCATGACGCTGCTGCTGTTTGTCTAAAACAAAGAGCACATGAACCGGCCCATAAAAACCTGGCAAGCATTTCCCAGTGTATTGGGAGGGCACATTACCAAGGGTAATAACTCCTCTGCTGAGAGGAGGCACTTTCTGTTTTGGGGTCGGGCATTTTGTTTTTGAAATGCTCATGTTAAATTTTTTTTAAAACTTTTTACTGTGATACCTGGCGGGTACCAGAAGGATATGCATCAGGAGGGTGCACATCTGGTAACCGTCAGGTTGCACGATAGAATTTTTTTAAAAAAATACTGCAATGGTTTTTACACCAGGTAAAGCCCTGGGGGCAGGACATTCCCAAAATAACCAGGCCTCGGATTTCGGCCTTGGGGGCCGCTATTTGGGGTGTTGCCCCCTGCCCTGGGGCTTTACCCTACACTGAAATTGCCGTAATAGTAAACTGACCTGCAGCTGGGGAAATTCTCCTGAGTGTTGTACCAATTTGCACGTTAGTGTAATTTTGAGAGGGGGAAATTTTACAGTATAAATAGGTAGGTAGTAGGTACGAATGTTGTGTGGATACCATTTCTGACATATTAGTTAGGTAAGTGTAATTGTATTTCAGAAAAATATACAATTCACATGTACGTGGAGAATTTTCATTTATATCCATGTAAGTGTAAATAGCTGTTAAATAGAACTCTTTGTGAACTGGTACTTTAATTGATAGTAATTGAACCGATGACGCATGTTGAATCGATCACACTTGTTGGATCGATAGTAACTGAACTAGTGACATTTGTTGAATTGATAGCTACAAATTAACCAATAACTAAACCGGTCACACTTGTTGAATTAGTAGTAATTGAACCAGTGACACTTGTTGAACCAATAGTGACAATTTAACATATAATTGAATCGGTGACGCTTATTGAATTGGTAATAACTGAACTAGTGACACTTATTGAATCAGTAGTGACAGTTTAACCGATAATTGAAGTGATGACACATGTTGAACCAATGATACATGTTAAACCGGTAGTAATTGAATCAATGACACATGTTGAACTGATAACACCTATTGAATAGGTAATCTATAAAACATGTAATTGGTAGAACAAGTAGTCTGCAAAACCTATAGTTGACAAAACAAGTAATTTACAAAACCTATACTTGGCAAAATACGTAGTTAATAGAATACATAACAGATTTTGAAAATTCTAACTGTTTATAACAATTTCACTAGCTAGTTTCTATTAGTTGATTAGAACAAGGTGTTTTATCAACTAGTTATTGTTTAGGTGATTTGCATGATGCATTTCAAAGTTCAAACTTAGAGTATAAAAAAGGGATGGTAGAACATGAAAGACATTAATTTTTTACTTTCCATACTTTTAAAAATCTCTAATGTGTAAACTCTTATTTCTTAATATAGTTTTGTATTTTCACTACAAGTTGGAGTACCTATTAGTATTGAATAATCTGTACCTATTCAAAATTTAGGAAAAGATATTTGCATCAAGTGGGAAACTTTTGATGTTAATTTGATTTTGTGTTTTCCTTTCATTGAAAACATGGAAGCATTTTTGTTTCAGCAATATCTTTCTTGAAACTATGTGCGAATTGAATACATGTTAGTTTAGGAATTGTAAATAGTTTTAGTTTTATTAGTTTAAATGTACATGTTTGTTGTTTTAAGAAACTATTGCTAGAAAAATTAGAAGTTGAACAACCTTAATGGGAATTAAAAAATTCATTAACAATAGTAAGCAAGGAGAACATGAGAAAATATTATTATATATGATGGGTTTGTCTGGTTTAATATACTTTATATGATGACTTTAGATGTTTTGGCTAATGTTGTTATTGTTGAAATTGATTCCCATTGCTTAAAGCTTGTTGTTGTGCAAGATTACGCATTAAAAGTGATGCTGAAAAACAAAATTCCAAAAAGGAATCATCAAATTAACTGACACAAAAGGCAAACATGTTTCAAAATGAAATCTTGGAAGAATTCCAACCTTGAAAGAAAAAGAGGAGCTTCAAGAAGAGTTTGATGAAAATGGTTCACTAAACAGAAGGCAGAAAACTAACAACAACAAGCCAGTTGGTTACAAGAGGTAATAAGAAAGTTCATAACATGTTTATAATGGATGGTATGCAAAGTGGAATGTAGAGATGGCATTCAGAGTAGTAGTAGATATGCCTAGAAAGACACATGGAAAAGAAGTGAGAAAAAACAATCCAAGGACGTTGTGGGTTTGAACATATTGTTAATCATCACCTACGCAATTGCCATCTGTTGGAAACAAGAAAAAAATGTTTGCCCCATTGTCATCGTCATCCGAACAACAATGGAAACAATAGTGAAAATCCCAAAAGAGGCTTGGAGAAAGGAAAATGCAAGGGCCTATGGGTTGCCTTGTTTGTCATTGGATAGTCGCATTCAATCTGGGAATGATCATCGAATCATTAGAAATTTGACAAGTGCAATGGAGTTCATGGACTAAAAGAATAGCAATAGCAATAGGTGGTGTGCCAAGCCTGCCATTGTTGTTGCACACCTACAATAGCTAGGCCCACCATCACTGACATGGTCTTACAACAATAAGAAAGTTTTTTTTTTTTTTTTATAAATTTTTTTCAATTTTTTATATTATTATTTTTTAATTATTTACTTTTTTATAAGTTTTTTTTTGGGCTTATTTGGGCTCTTTTGTCCTAGTGTGTTTTGGGCGTAGCCTTTTTTGTATGGTTTTTTCTTTGCATCCTCTGTTAGTTCAAAATGCCTTTTGTCCACATTGTTCTAGCCTTTACACTTTAAGTGGCCTTTTGAAGCATGTCAAGAGTGCTCACCCTCATGCAAGCCTCGCCTCCCAGGCTAATTAGGTTGGCTTATCTTTGTAAATGTCTTCCCCACCTATGTTACACCTTAGTTCTATCCCTTTCACTTTTTGGGGTTGGTTTCGGGCTTAATCTAACTTCAATTGGGGGTTGTTTAAAACTTGTTTCACGTGCCTTCATTTGTTTCATAAGATCCCTCAAACCATTTTAAATGAAATCAAGCATGCTTTTCACTTACCTTTTCATCGAATTGCTCAAAATTTAATCAATGAATCAACATGGTTCATTTTCCTTTTATTGCCACATTGGTGTTTACATTATACTCAAGGAGGTCATTCAAGTTAACAAGAGGTTTCTACTCACCTTAAAAGGTTCATGGCGGGTGATTGGTCTCTTATTTAAGAAGAATCTTCTTGTGCCTCACATGCTCCCCATTCCCACTATTCATTGGACAATTATTCGACCACCCTCTTCACCAATGTTTGACTTTGGGTAGAACCAAAAAATATAATTGTGCAACTAAAGTTATTTAGTCTTTGACATTAGCTATTCCCTCAAAGGACATCATTGCAACTTTGCATTAGTTACATCTCATTCCATTAAACCTTGTCCTTCCACTTATTTTTAATTATTAGCTTGAACACACCTTTGTCTTGGATAGGATTTTATTTACATAGGTTTTAGCCACTTCTCCCCATTTGTCTTCAAATGGGCTATTTAGGATGGTTTATGAACATCTCTTGGGACGCTTCATATTAAAAGACCCATCCTTAAGGTTTTTGAAATTATGCTAAGTTGTTGCTACTATTGCTTGTGGTGATATCCCTAAATTGATGGCCCTAATGCTAGGAGTTAATAAATTATTGGGAATGACAAAAAACACTAGAGGTCTTCATCTTATTGCCTTATGCAAGGTGTTCTTTTGATTTATTAGTTGTTCCATTGTTTTACAATTTTAGGGGTCGCTCCAAAAGCACCTATCCCCCCATTAGTTTGGAATATCAACCCTTGGAGCTTGTGAAACCATCCTTTTTGGCATTAGAGCCCTCCTCAACCTACACCTTGATTGGATCTTGATGCAAGTTGATGTTGAAAATGCTTTTAATAATGTTTATCAAATCATTATTTTAAAAGAGCTATGAGATTTTTGGCGAACATTATCCCCTTTACCATGTTGTTTTATGGTGTTCATTCTTTTTTTTACTACCAACATGGGTAGCATGAGAAGGGGGTCACCATTATTGAATCATCTTCAAGCACAAGGCAAGGTGACCCCTAAGAAGTCCTTTATTTGCCCTAGCCCATTATCAAACATTCCTAAAGACCATGGCATGCTTTAACTGTGTCTTTCCATCCTTAACGGATGATACCCAAATTGCGGGCTTTATGAGCGAAATTATCTCTACCTTTGACCACCTTTCGACCCAATTAACCCTAGTCAAGCTTAAGGTCAAGGTGTTAAAGTGCAAGTTTTGGAATCCATCAGGGATTTTTTCAAGCATAAAAATTCCTCATGGTTGCACTTTGGTCATAGATGGTTTACATATTTTGGGTGTGCTAATGGGTTCTCAGGACTTTGTCACACATTTTTTGAATGAGGTTTTATTTCAAGACGTGGCACATATTGATAATCTTCCTTTCTTGGGCATTGCACAAATTGCTTTGGGCATTTTTTTCTTCATGTGTCATTCGTTGACCTTTTTATTTCACTTGGATAGTACATCATTTTTCTTCCCTCATGTCTTTTTTAGCCAGTTTAGATAGGAAAATTATGCAAGTATATGGGGGACATTATGGGACCAAGGTCATGGGAACTTATTCAGGGCCTTTTAGCAAGGCATTAAGTTCAACTTCCGATCTCTTTTAATGGTATAGACCTTTTATCTATGGAAAATTGTGCCCCATCTGTTTTTTTAAGGTGTTAGGCTTTGGTAGTTCCATATTTGTGCTCCAAGTTTCATATTTTGATAAATCCATTTTGGAATAATATGTTTCTCATGTTGAGGGGGGCCCACACTTCCTTAAATCGTGCCTCCGTGCAACTCGAAATATTCTTCTTCTTGCAATTAAAAGGATGCACCCTTCTTTTGAAAGTTTAGTAGTTATCAATGCCCCATGTCTATAGGCATCTTTAATAGACATCCATCACGACACATTTTTTAGGTCTATCTTGGAAGATGACTCCATTTCCTTGGCATCCAAAACTTGCATTTGCCTTTATTTGAACAAAGGGGTGAGGCTATGGTTGATTACTAGGCCATCTATCTATTCATTTTGCATCACACAATTTACTTTCACTTCAACTTTGCATTTCCAATTCAGTTTGATTCAATCTTTAGCATTTAGTTTTTTCACATGTGAACGTGGACATGGGTTAGACACATCTAACACACATGTAACATGTTGTCCGTTTGAAGGTTAGTGGATAACCACACATGGCACCATTAAAGACATCATGTACACCTTTGCTTGAGAGAATGGGTATGATATATGGAAATAATGATGGTATGCCTTTACATCAGGAATTTCATTACGAGCCGATCTTTACATAACTCATGAAGACCAAGTTTTTGTTGTTGATGTGGTGGTTATGGACCCAACATAGGAAATGGTGGTTGCAAGTATCATCAGTTGACTAGTAGGTACAACTGCAGATATTAGTTCCATTGCTAAAATCCACAAGTATAGAAAGTTTCATGAGGGGCACCACTTTATTTTGATGGCCATGGAGGTGTATGGCACATGCGGGCATGATATGGATCATTTCATTAAAGAGTGTGCTTGTCTTTTCCATGATCAATGATTGGAAGGTCATTTATCTTTGCATTTTGCATTCAATTTCTCAAGCAATGTGTTAGTATTACTCTTTAACATGCTTTAGCTTCTACTATAGAAATGAAGATTGCATTGGTGGGAGATGTTTGTTTTAGGCCTCCTATTACTATTAGATCTCATGAGTTGCATGTAGGCAACATTAGAGGGGCTATGGGTGAAATTCCTTCCTACCACAAGAGGGATTAGCTTTCTCCCTTCTTTGGTTCTAACGAGCTATGCATCTCTTGGCCTTCCATTTTGTCTTCCACATGATGGTTTCGACCATTGCCTTTTTTGGGATTTTTCTTCCCAATGTAAACCCATGTAAGATATTTCATCTTATGTCAAACAAGTTAAATGTAAACCACACAAAACATGTAGATATTTAATTAATTCTAGACACATACACATATACATTTTTACAAGTCATGTGAAACTATATAAAAAAGTGTAAATAAATAAATGAAAAAATGCATGTCCTTGCCTTGTGAAAAAAAGAGGGGGTTGTGCTAAGGAGGATTAATGTTCAGGTTTTCATACATGAAATTTTGTCCATAAAATCTCATCAATGAAACTTCATCAATACATCCATTGGAAATTCACAGATACTATTTTGTAGATGAAACCATGGAATTTTCCTGTCAAGTTCCACTGCCCAAAAGCCCAAGAATGCCAGCATGGCCAATCTTCCTGCAGCACTTGGCACAGATTCAGGGTCACAGTCAGAATCTAGAGCTCTGAAGAGGTAACAGCAGATACTGCAGAAGCTAAAATCACAAAGTTCTCAGATACAACCTCACTTTCTTCCTTCCCACTTTAATATCGGACATGGAACAAGAACTCATTCGTGCATAAGCACTTACCAGTACTGATTTCTTTCCAATGGAACGATTAAACTCATCTCTGATGATGAATTTCAAAGTGGCCCATCAGGTGATAGACATAGAAGACAAAAGGTATGCTAAACTAGACTCATACGCACTAAGGTAGGGAGGCTTTAAACTCAGAAGGGATTGTTATTGCAGGCTGTAAAAGTTTAAAGTGGTGCTTGAAACAGGAGACATCTAGGTTTGGGGGTTTCATTCTCACAATGTTGAATCTAGCCATCAACACATAAACTGATTACCAACTTGTTTTTAAAAAAGGAACTCCACGAATTCCAATTCCAAGCAATAACTAATATCTTGACAACCTCCCTCTTCCAGCAGAATTTGCCTACACACAATATTTGTAGGCATGATCATAGTGCATAGATTGGCATAACAAGTAATTTAGACATCTCTGACTTGTGATTTGCAAGACATTCAAGTGTTGTCTAGCTCTTGTAGACAATAGCTACATGCAAACATCAGTGGGTGGAAAGGGCATCTAACAAGTCGAAATCTGTAAAGCCTGTCTCCTACCATATGGAGCAAACAAAAGGTAGGAAAGATGTCAATTTGAGCCCCACCTTCATACAGTTTTAGTGCATATTTAGGGTCTCTGCAAAGTCATGAAGAATTTCCAGCTTGCAATTCTTTGGGAAGTTGTACTGTAGGCAAACCATAAACAACAAAAGGAGTCCACTCATGAATTTTGCGATTATTAGCCTTGAGCATTTGAAGCATAGTTGCACGCAAAGATTAAGATACATCCTTACCAATCCTCAGGTTTTGAGCTAGCTCTGTGCAAATTGTCTTCCAGACTTCCACATTTTAATCAATGCTCTTCGCCCGAGTCAGAACTCTCCGATCTAGCTGAGCACCAGCTCCCTAGCAGTGAGGTGGTCGCGGAATGGCCGATTCCTGGCAACATTTCCTCTACGCACAGCACTCGACTGTCGCCGTGAGCCCTCTGAAGGCTAAAACTAGTGCTAAGCTGCTGGATGTTTTGATCGAGACAGGCAAGAAGGGGTCGAATCCCATCGTTCAGAATGTTGCTCCCCCCTCACGAAGACGATTCGCAGTGTTCTCGGAGGATTCACTCGAGCCCAATGTTCACTGCGAATCGTCTTCGTGAGGGGGGAGCAAGTTTGCAATCAACCGGCAGTAAGGATTCATGTGATGATCCTCGTTCGTGGATATTACAATTGCAGCTATAGTCTTGTATAGGCAAACATTGTTAAATAGTCTCTCATATTTGACAATACCCAGGACGGCTGCTAATTCTCCGGTGTTGGTTGGTGATTGCAGAAGCTGCTCAAGATGAGGAAGACCTATTCCTATGGGACTGAGATCAAGTGGATGTCAAGCACAGAGTCAAGTCCAGGAAGTCATTAAATGCCAGCCTCCGTTTCTTTGAGTCGGCAACTCTTGACCTTCATGGTGACAGAGACTTGGAATGCAAGCTTAGAAGGTGTGCAACTCGCTTGTGTGAACAGGATGAAGCTCATGGCAATTATCTGTGATGAACAATGGAAGCCAGACATTGACAAGCTGAAGAAGCACAAGTTGTCCGATCAGCGAGATGGAGTCTGGAACCATATTGACAACAAGAAGAGGCAAGCTGCCTGACTTTCCCAGATCACGAGATAACAATACCTTTTCACATGCTGTCATTTGGAGGAGTTATTAGAACACCTACACAGAATTTCCTCTGAAATTTTGTGTTTGGTGTTATTATTTTGATAAGAGGTGGTCTAGCTACCAAAAGAGCCTTCACATGTGGAACGAAACAAGAAACGCTCCTTTTATTTGGCAGGTCTGATAAAGTTAGGTTGCGACATGTGTAGGTACAGACTACAGACCAGTGCTTTTAGCAGTAATTTTTGCGGAGGCCGCTGGATGTGAGTCACTGAATTGAACGGAGTTGCATGTGATTTGAAGTGTGGGATTAGAGATCTGGGTGATTTATGAAATCCTTTATGCAGAGAAGTGGAGCCTCACCTCTGATCATTCAAGATATGGAAGTCCAGGAGCCAATACTAACGTTTTGGTGTCTGCCAGAGGACCACCCGTGGAGGAAATGTTGAATTGGCTGCAAATAGCAAAAGTGTAGGCAGGTTTGCGGTGCAAGATAACAAGGTGAGGCCCCTGCATACAGGGCTATTCATGCCCTGTATGGTCAGATTCAGCCTGATGCAGTGGGTGCTACAGCTCTCACATGAAGTGAAGATCCTCACTTTGATCTGCAGCTCCAATTGGAAGGACTCTTTCTGAAACCACCAGCTGAGAAACAGGATGACAATGGAGAAGACTTGGAGTGCTTCGAGATTGTTGTAATGAATCCAGATGATGAGGAGGATTGAAAATCCCACAGCTTTCAAATAGAGTTCCCACTAATTGATGTTCACAGAATTCTCTTAGTAGGTCTGAGACTACTGAAGGTAAACTCAGTGTGTCCTGGATTTTCTAGCGGTGCATAACTGTACCAAAGGATGCTTGGAGGTAATGCTTTGGCAGATAATTGGGGCTGGTTATTCAGATGAAAGCACTTCAATTATGAATCTTTGAAATGTCAAATAGTCACTCTTAGGAGTACAAGGCAGAGAGAGAGAAGACAACTGTGGATCTCATAAAGAAGAGCCTCTTTAGCTTGCAGCTGCTGCCCTCTTTCATTCTAGGCATAACTAGCATCATCTGAAAGCAAATTTCAAAACCTCGTTACCAGCAATTCACAAATCATTTCTTGAGAAGTCTTTTGACATTCTCACAACAATGTGGAAAAGCAGATATTCCTCCATTTCATGTACATTTTTTATCAGATATACATCTCCTCATACCAAGCTAAGCTTTGCTGTGGAGAAGAAGAGGGACAACCTTGGCACTAAAGGGGCAGATCTGTGAGAATGCTCAGGCATAACCTTAGGAGGGGCTTGGGTACTCTTTGCCTGTTGCCACAACCCAGTTGCCACAATCAAACATTTCACACACCATGGTGAGTGGTCCAAGACATATTCCTCCTACCATCCCACTTGCAGCAGAATTCTAGCCTTCTTATACAAGTACAATAATTCGCTGACAAGTTAGGCAAGGACACCCTATTGTAGAAAATGTCTGTGTAATTAAAATAGTGAGCAGGGTGGCTGCCATGGCATGTTACCAGTTCTTGAGCTCTGGAAGCTTTCAAACTTCGTTCTAATTGCTTGCCATGAATTTGATGTGTAGGAACTAATGTTGGGGTGGGCGTTTGCTGCAAAAAGGCTTGAATATCTGGCCTGGGAAGCCCCTTCCAAGCAACCAACTCCTCTAGGATTTTATGTATGGGAAAATGGCAGCCCTAAAGACTCTTCCATGTTTTGATGTCCAACTGCAAGGGCCGGTGGGACATCAAAACATGGAAGAGCCTCAAGGGCTGCCATTACCTGGGGTAATGAATGGGCAGTTTTTTCATTCATCTTTTTCTTTCTGAATCAGCAAAAAAATCAGAGAACGTCCTTACACATTGCAAGAACTGTTCCATTGTGTAAGCTGCATAGCAAATATTCTGCCCAAGACAAGGGACATCCAAATACTAAGGAAAAAAATTGTCCATTCTGTACACACCTGTAAAGCGATCCACTGCATCATGTTTCAAAGTGATGGATAAGATACTTTCATTGATATCAGTAGGGTGCATTGATGAACTATATGAGATGATAATAGATCAAACTGCGACTAAAGGTATTGCCTAGCAACAAAATAATCCAGCACCTATATGCAGTACCATGCTGAGGTACTGCACCTACGAATTGGGTTGCATAAGTTATTTCCAATATGTCCTTAGGATATTGCATTGTTTAATTAGAACAAATGAAATAGTTTCAACTGTACCAAAGGTGATTACACAAAAACAAAACCAATCCAATCCATTTGCATTACCCTAATGCAAGTATTGCAAAAAGGAATTAAGTTGGATATGTTATTTAAAGTAACACATGAAGATAATGCAATAATGAAGTAGATGAGATGAAAAAGATGTAACTAGCCCTAAAGGTATTGCAAAGCGATAAAGTGATTCAGTGCACTGATAATATTTTGATGAGGATAATGTATATGGGTATGTTATTTCCAATGTTTCCTTACAATATTGCATTGTTGAATCAAATGAGATGAAATAGATTAACCTCTAGATGATGATGTTGCACAACAAGTAATATAGTACATTTCCATGATCTTCATGAAGGTAATGCATAAGTAAATAGCGATGGAAAAGTTATTTCCAATACATTTTTAAAGTATTACATTGTTGAATTAGAGAAGAACAAATAGATTATTTTATGGGTGAGGGTATTTCACAAGAACATAATAATTGAATGCTTTTGCATTACCTTTATGAAGGTAATTCACAAATGAATTCGCGTGGATAAGTTATTACCGATAGGGCCTTAAGGTAGTGAGTTTTTGAATTAGATGAGATAAAAATAGTTTCACAATATTAAGGGTATTGTATTAAAGGAAAATGCTTATGTATTATTCCAATGAGGGTATTGTATAAAGAAATAAGGTACAATATCATATTTTCCTTTTTCCCTTGGAGTATTGCATTTCAAAAAAATCATCCAATAGTTGTGCATTATCTTTATGACAGCAATGTGATGATTAGTTAATTTATATATGTTTTTTCCAAGTTGTCTTTAGGGTATTGCACATGTTTGAACCAATGTTGGGCAGTTTTCATTTTTTGTGAAAACCATTGGTTACAATTATCACTAACATTTTAAAAACCAAATTAAAGTTCTCATTATCAAAAACAGATTTTGATAACATTTAAGGGTTTCAAATTTTTGAAAAAAAAAATTCCCACCAATTTTCAATCTTGCAAGTTCTCATAAAAATTACTAGCCCCGATTTTTTACCACTATTCTCACAAGCTAGTTTTCAAAATTTTAAAATTTGAATATTTCTAATTATTTAATTTAATGTGAAAATTAAATTAATTACTTCCAAAACCTAAAACAAGTGAAAAAAAATTCACATATAGTTTTAATTTCATCTCTTTCAAATTCACCTTCAAATTCTTGTAACTCTTCTTCTAATTGTTCATCCATCTCAATAATCTCTATTAAATCACTAGGAGACTTGCAATCAACTCTAACATCATTAGGTCAATTTGTGCTAACAAAAATTAATTTTTCCAATTCTTTTATATTATAAATGACATCTTCTAAGGCTGGTGAGTATGCCAACTAAAGAAAAAAAATCTTTTGTATATATTTGTGACCCAACAATTCCTAATATTTGTCAAACAAAAACCCAACAATGGATAACATAGACTCATGCTTCTACCACCATTGCATAGGGCATTTGATCTCCTTAGAACCCACTTGAAATCTTTTAAAAATTAGGAGCTCTTTATTAACAATTTTTATCATTGGTTCACTTGTGTTGGTAATCATCTCAAAAATATCCAAGCAGCTATCTTCATAAGATCTATGCTCTATAAATTCAACATCACAATCTACCACAAGATGTAAGCGATGATAACACTTCAAAAACATAGGTTGCAAAGACTTCCGATCAACCTCTTCTATAATAAAAATGCCTTATTCACAACCATCAAATAAAGATACCAAATGAAGACTTGTAAATCATGGATCTAACATCAATGAAAGCATGTTATGGCTTTTCTTTCTTCATATTTTCTTAAAAATGAAAGGAAAGAATCAAGCGCACCATAAACTTCTTTCTTCATGTTAAAAGCAAACAAACACAATTCAAGAATAATTGTAGAATCATCGTCCATAAATTGGTTTAAGTTTTATACAATTCCAACATCTTCTTTTAACTTGGAACTCATTGTGATGGCATTATTTAGGGCATCACTAAGTAACCAATGATCTTTAGATTGGTGTAAAACACAAGCAATAACAATTAGAGATAATAATCAATAATTGTTTAACAAATATGCCAAGTAATAATGGGGGAATTCAACCAAAAACATGAATAATAGTTTTTGAATTGTAATATAATACAATGGCCTTTCGAAAAAATAAGGCTTCCTAAACAAGATTACTTTGCTTCCAAATTTTCACAATACTTAACAAACTATTAATATTCTGGAAAAAAAAAAAGATTACAAACTTACAAACCAAATCTTTGAGTATAATTTAAACAAAAATAACTAAAAATATACATTGTTTTGATAGGGGTGTTTAGCTTTCTTGGACAAATTCTAGAATCAATGCAAGCTTTATTCCATACCTATCTTCATTTTTTAGATTTATTTAGCCAAGTTATGCACTTTTGTAAATCAAAATGGGTTGATTTAATAAAAATATGTTTCAAATTTTTACAAACTTTTTTTTTGTTGTCCCATATTGACATGCTTTAGAATATGCATGACCAAAGCAAATGCCTTGGAAATTCTCCTCCATACCAAAAACTTCACAATTCACCATAGATTTTAGAACTATTGTCATGGCATTTAAATTTGCACCTTCATCCTAAACATATGCAATAATTTTCTTCCTTAAATCATATTGATCCAATAATTTAGTTAAATTTCTTGCCATAGTCACCTTGTAGTTTTATTTGTTACAAACAATCATATTATAATATGTAGAGGTTGCCACTCTTCATTCAAAAAGCTAATCACCAATGCAAAAACATCATGTTCTCCCTTTGACATCCACAAGTCAAAATTAGTTGTTACAAAATAACATTGTTTTAATTTAAATAAAACATAATATTTTTGTTTCGTCTTCTCCACCAAATCAACCGAAACCTTTTATGAAAACATTTTTCTTGATGGAAACACAACTCTTGCACATAAATGCATTACAAAATGCTTCAACCAAATGCTCTCAACAAATTGAATAAGGAAATGATTTTTGACAACCAAAAAGTAAGGAAAATTGTTTTTGTTGCACAACATCCTAATTAAAAAGATCTTTTACACCAAAAAACTTTGAAATTTTAGAGTTAGACACATTTGGCCTCTTTTTTGCAAGTTGTCTTTCGAATACATCTTTTAATGGAAAGTTCACTTCTTCCTTGAAAATCTTTTTACAAATATAGCATGATTTACATCCACATGTTTTTTCAAAGCTATTATGCCAATTTTTTTGGAATATGTTATAAAACCTCTCCTTTTTTTGGTTCTTGGATTAAAAGGGACAAAATTTACATGACAAATCATACACCTCATATTTTGAAATTTGCTTCCATCAACAATGTTATTATCATTTACAATGTAAAATGACCAACACAATGCATTCCTATCATGCATTTTCCATTTTTCTTTGTAAATTTTCTTTAATATTCTCTTCTTCATTATGAATGGCATTAGATTGTGTTTACATACTTCTATTTTCTTCCATAGTTTTAGTCAAAGATACCTCTTCCATAAAAACCTAATTGGGGAAAATATCCCAATATTCATTTTCAATTAATATTTCATTAATTGTTGAAGATTCCATTTTACAAGGATTTTGAAATCTAGTATGATTATAATGGAAAAAATGAAACAAGAGATTTTGTGAATTATAAAATGGTTTAAGTGTTATAAGGTTTTTAAAATTTAGTTGATGGTTTAAAAATCATCTAAACATTTACAAACATCTAAAACCATTTACATTTAAGCATTTACAAACAATTATAAAAAAACTCACTTATAACCATGGAAATAAATAAATAAAACTAAATTCCAAGGCTTTTTCCAAAATCACTTGCAAAATAACAAAAAATAAAATAAAATTCAACCAAAACCAAATAAAAATCTAAACACAAATCAATGAAGGAAAACCAAATTATTTTTTAAAAAAACAAAGGAATAACTAAAAAAACTTATTGCTAACTTGGAGTTTGATGTTTCCAAGCTTCTTCCCAAACTCAACATTGAATTCCAAATCTCCAACACATTGCAAAAAAAAGGGACGAGAGGAAATACTAATTTGGGCAGGGGAGTAACAAAGCATAGAGGAGCAACAAAACATGAAGGAGTAGTGAAACACAAGGGACAAAAAGGTATTTGGGTGGGCAAGGGAGTAGCAAAACACAAAGGAATGGCAAAGCACTACACAACAATGAAGCATGGAGGAGGAAAACGAGCAATGAAGCACCACACAATAACGAAACACAAAGGAGGAAAAACAATGAAACACGAAGGAGGAGGAGCAATGAAGAAGCATAGAACAGTGTGGAGCTTGCCAAGTTGGCCCCGTTTTGTAAAAGAGAAAAAAGCTTCTTCATGAAGCTCTTGCCAAAAGAGACGCTGAAAAAACCTTTGAGAGGTTGTGCCGCCTAGATTAAAAACTAAAAACTAAACCTAACTAAACACCCTAACAATTGATAATTGGTGCCTTTTATTTCTAATACCTTGAAAAGTTATCGCCTTTAGCCTTCATGTGATACCTTTTAAAAATTTCAAAAACCTAGTTTTCACTTGGGAGAGAACTAGGAGATAAGTTATTATAAAGGTTATCATGTTATGTGAAAACATCTTATTCTCAATCTAAGAAGCGAATTGAAAACTTTAAAGGTCCTCACTGAACAAGTGAGAATCACCCAACACTAGTTTGAACTCTACTAATAGTTTAGTAATGCAAGGAAGGTATTGTAAAAATGGTTACATCACTGAATAATGGCATGAGGAAAGATATCAAGTTCTTTTGCAATATTTTTATATGGGTGTTCACAGATAATTTAATTCTCGACTTTTATAAGGCTACAATGAAAAAATGTAGTTCAATTGCAATACTTTCATTTGGGTCGTTGCAACATTGTTTTCAGCAATTTGTGGAGTTGTGGGGTTTGGTAGGTAGGAAGGAAAGGCAGCTGAAAGACCTATAGTTGAGTTTGGGCCCCACATTTTGAAATGTACCCATCGACTTTACCAACCTAAAATTCTAGGTGAAGGTGATCATGAACTAAACATATATAAATCACAAGATATATGAAGGGGAGGGTTCTTATTGGATCTTATGCTACTAAGATCCTTCCCAATATTAAGAAATAGGCATGTAATCAGTCTCTTTTTTTTGCAAAAAATTACCAAAAGGTGACACGCTTTTCTGAAAAGGGATATTCTATCACAAATTCTCTATTTAAAAAGAAAAATTTGTCAAACTCCTGCAGGAAAACTGGTTATTTTGGGGGAGAGTGTAGCCACATTGAGGACTCCTAGCTACACATTTAAGAGTTATTTGGAAAAGAGTCACCAGATAAGCTTAGGGATGCTCGCCACTCTGGCTCCATCAGGGATTTGAAAAAAAAACATTGCATGTAATGTTCCTCCTCCTTTCTAGGAAGCATCTAATGTGCTTGCCAAATACATTAATTGGACATTAATATAAGAAATTTCTTTGAGCGTTTTAATTTTAAATGCAAATCTTCACATGATGGTCTAGGTTGCAATCAATAATTGATCGTGATGCGACACTCAGTGCTAAAATTTTCTATCACTTGTGTCCAACAAAATATTGTTTGGGGTATTAGGTGAAAGAATTTTTTTTCTCCCTCCAGATTATTATCAAATTTTTTAGTGTAGTGAAAGGATTATGATAAAAAGAAGGAAGATTTTTTTTTCATAGTTAAAAAGATGCAGTGAAGGGATTAAAATTATTAAAAAGGATGCACCTACCATATCTTCTCTTGCATAAATTATAGTTCTTGCCAACTTGTTCGGCATGCAATGTGTGATGTTGTATTATTGAGGCTTGATGTTGCATGTCCATAGTGTACATTCTCTTTTCAAATATAAAACTAATGCATGAAAGGAAAACACATGGGTAATCTATGATCTATTAGTACTAATTAAACCTATTAACACTAATACTTAAATTTTTAATACCTATGTTTTAAAAAAATATGTATGTTACCATTTTTCAATTTTTAAAAAACCAAGGATTAATGCATATCTCATATTAATTATAAATTGATTTTCAAAATTAACATAACCCCATTGGAGAACTAATCAATTTGTAATTCTCACTAGCAACCTAAAAATGGCACCCTATTTTTTACTCAAATGTTTTTTTAATTTAACATTAGATATCCCCTCCCTGTTTGCCCGCGCCCCACCCACCACCCCCGAAGTCCCTGACTTGACATGCTTTGGACATTGTTTCAAATAGTATTTCCCACCTCCCTATCCATTTTAGGCATAACGATTGATTAATGTAGGTTGTTTATGTGATGTACCATTTTTAAGACCCTACATCCTAGTAGTTTCGTCTGTCATAATGTATTCTCATTCCTCTTCTGGATGATTGCCCCTTCACTCCTTGACAAAAATTGAAAACAAAATGCAGAAGTAATAAAGTTATCCCTAAAGTCCTGCGATTAGGGGGTGAGTTCAGCCAGTTTTATCATGATAGGCCACGGAATCAGTAACAGGGGCTGAATTTTTACAAAATGAAATTAATGGGGGAGTGAAACTCAATTTTGCACTGATTTTGGTGCAAAGACCAGTTTCGTCCCCTACTTTTCCTTTTTCCTGAGTGCCTGCACTACTGCTACTGCATTTTCCCTGCCCTGACATGTATTATTGCTATAATCACTCTCAAACCACGTGCAATTAATCCTGAATTTTAACATTTGATACTTTTTAAAAAAGATTCATTCCTTTACGGATAACAGTGCATAAGGGTTAAAAGACGGGTTAGGAGATGAAGAAAGGGCCCGAAAGCAGGATAACTTTACAATATCTGTAATGTGCAACAACCTTTTTAGGTTGTTTGTAAATAGTTATTACAAATTCCCTATTATTTCACTGAAGGTAACCAAGAAATCAAATTCAAACGACCAAATCCAACACTCCCATTGGGTTGAAACGAAATTCTTTAGCCCTACACATCACCCTATTCTACTCAACATTGAGAATAATGACCCCTTTCTAGCATTCACATTGGTCCTTTAAATTCCTGGAAAACCTACCAAAATCTATTACACATTTAACTATTAGTTCATTCAAGACCAAAATTTTTAAAGGTCACCAAATATGCCAATTTCGTTGGCCATACCCTAGTTTCTGTACACCTACATACCAGCCTATTCAACACCTTCTATTTAATAGTAACCCTTCTGTAACACACCAATGAACCGTTTTTGGCAAATTTTCGCCATTTTGTGAAAAATATTTTCTGAAAAGAATATTTTGTCACAAATTCCCTGCATTTTTTAATAAAATTTCAATATTGATTCTTTCATTGAAAAAATCACAGAAGATTACCATAATTTCCTAGAAAATGAAAAGGTGCTTAAGTTTGTTTACATAAAGACCTAGCCAGTTTTTTTCATTTATATATGGGTGGCTCCTTAGGCATAATTTTGTGTGGGACCTTACAATGTCATAAGATGCCAGTCAACTGATGAACAGTATCTTACAACTTTGTAAGGTACCCACTTTCAGAAAACCACTACCTGGTTCTTCATGTAGGGGAAGGGTCTGCTCTCGGACCCTTGCAGAAATTTTGGCACCTCAAATTCTGGTAGCGTCTGAAAACAGACACTTCTCCTGTACATTCATGCTTTGCATATTGCCAAATTTGGCTAAATATACCTATTGATGATCACCACTTGAATAAACATCACAAAATTGGAAGAAGACACACTATGGGTACCAATTATTAAATATTATACATATATCCTTTATATGTTTTAGCCAAATAATATATATGTCATATATTTACCTTTAAGTGGGTCAGGCAACAGTTAATGTGTTTTGAAATAGAGTCAAAAACAACTATAAACATCATTAGCTAAAAAAAACTTAGCCAAACTTCTAGATGTTGAAATTTTTCTTTTGGCTAGTCCTGAAATGCAAACCGATATTTAGTATCTTTTTCATTTGCCTCATTTGTAATGGTGGGTGGACAATTGAAATAGATGGGTGGACTTCATTTATTATTTCATCCTTGTAAAAAGACATCATCCCCTCTTTAAAAAATATGCTCTTATCTTAATCTCTTTCACAAATCCCTAGTTGATTAACAAACTCATGTGAATCGCCTTCTCTTCAAGAACTAACTATCCAAATGGTTTCATTTCCTGATAAATAAGTGTCACATACAATAAATTATATAGAAATTTTCTAAAAGTTTCTAGAAATAAACATGATTTTTTTTTTGGAAACTTCTAAAAGATAAAACTTTTTAAAAAAATAAGTTAATGGAAGCTTTTAGAAATCATGGTTAGCAAAAAAAAATTAGAAGAAGTTGGCACAAATATTTAAAATATTGTTTAATATAAATTTCTAAAAGGTTTGGTTAACAAATTTTTTTAGAAAGTTGATGATCTTTTAGAAAATTTCGTTGAATAATATAAGAAGATATCAAGACAGCATCAACCCTCAGTCTTGCCAATGCAACTTCTGATTTTTGTATTTTTAATTCATTTTCATGCATAATTGTATTATGCATTGTTCAAGTAATAAAAATATTTAGTTCTTGTTCATTATCAAGTTTTTTGTTTTTGAAATCTTTTTGTTTTTTCAAGTTGTGTTGTTACATTGTCCTTGACAATATGAAACAATAAATAAATACCTACTATTAGTAGTTAGAAAATTATTAGGATGTTCACTAGGCTAAGTATATTCAATAATTACATCGTGATAATTATTGTCAGGTAATAGTGATAGTCTAAAATTTAAACATAATGGGACAATCTAAAATACCATTATCAAGAGTTGTAGCAATTTAATTGACATTTGCTTTATCCATTCAACCCTTAGTTTGATTCCATCAACCCCTGTATGTGCAAAATGAGTTCTCACAATGCTTATGTGGGAAAGTGAAAAACTAATTGAAAGGGAAAACAATACTAACATTTTTTAAAGATGTGACAATTTAAATATAATGTGATGAAATGAGATAATATTTATTTGCCAAGTTGTACATTTCTTAATATTATAAACTTGTATCCATCATTTTTAAAAAAATGGAAATCATCCCCAAAGAAAAGCTGCACATGCAAGCCTCAGAATTTTAGGTATTAATTTTTAAAATAAATATATTATGCCAAATTATAGCCACAAAAAAAGGCAACCTTGATCATCTAGAAATGGTGTGGATATGATCTTTCAAGAAACACTTGTCCAAGATATGAGCAAGCATAGCATTTATACAAGAGTATGGGCACATATTGTGATTCATATTAATGAGTTGTGGGTGCCTCATAACTTCAGATTTTTTTGGGTGCAATGCCTCTTTGATTGGCCCAACAAACAAAACATCTGAAACTTTGGAGACTCGCCCAAAAAAGTGTTTTAACTGCCAAGATAGAAATATAAGAGCCAGTCCTTTGGCCCATCTAATTAGGTTCCAAGAGGACAACTTTGAACAAAGATTATGGGATAAAGGGAGGTGCGATTGGGAACTCACTGAGAACTTCAAGAGAACCATATAGAACGCATTATAACCATGCATCAGTAGAATTTTTAGTCCTAAATCTGTTTGTCATCATTTTTGACCTAGGCTAATATCCCTTCATAAGAACCTGGGTACCTATTTACAATATAACAATTATGTGATGGCCATATAGACAAAGTCTCTGGAAAAGGAAGCAGCTGAACGTGCCTGTGGTCTGACTTTTTCTGGAAAAATCTCCTTATGGACACCTAATGTTCTAATACTAGGGGAAGAAAATTGATAGGACATTAAAATAAATCATTTGTGTGATTAAGGTAAGAAGCTTGGAGCTTGGAAATTAAGTCCTCAAATATGAACAAAATTAACCAATGAGGACTTCAAATGTGAAGCATAGGTGGCAATTACAGTACTGGTTGAACATACTAGTTGAAGAAAAACATTCCTCAACGTGATGAAACAAATTAATATTTTTGTGCCAAGTTGCACATCCCTTAATATCATTAAACCTATATCCATAAAAAAGAAAATTCAAAACATCCCACAAGAAAAGGTGTACATGCAAGCATCAGAAATATATATCTTAATTTTTATAAAAAAATAAATATATCCTCCCATATTGTGGCCACAAAAAGGGCAATTTTGATATACTCTACAAATGTGGGCGATCTGATATTTCAACAAACACTTGTCCAGAAGATGAGTAGACATACCATTTACACAAGAGAGTGAGTACTTAGTTGTGGGTGCCTCCCAAGTTCAGATTTTTTCTTGGTGATGGGCCTCTTTGATTGGCCCAGGTCCCAAAAAAAAATGAAACTTTGGAGACTCCCTGAAATAAAAGTTTTCACTCCCAAGGTACAAATATAGAAGTTGCTCCTTTGGCCCACCAATATAGGATACAAGATGACAACTTTGGGCAAAGGTTGTAGGGGATAGAAATGAGGTGCTATTCGGAACATCTTGGAGAACCTGTTGAGAACTTGCAGAACATGTTGGAAGTCCATTGGGAACATGATGAGAATGCATTGGAAACTTAGAAGAACCATATCAAATACTTTGAGAAGACAAAAAATAAAAAAACCCCCCACCCCCCATTCCCCAAAGGCAAAAGAACTCAGCCTCTTGGGTGCATGCTGCACCACATCATTGGCTTAGTAAAATTTCTGGTCCTAAATGTCACCATTTTTCACCTAAGTTAATACCCCTTCGTAAAGCACTCGGAGAATATTTGTAGTGTATGTGGAGGGCACCTTTTATTCATGAATAGTGATATTATGCCTACTCCTCAAGGGTGGGAGCGAAATTATGCCTTGTTATAGGTGTAAGAACCCTCTCACTATTGAGGAGTAGGCATAAGAACACTTCCATTCATGCGCCTCATGATCTTCATAGGTTTGGTTCATCAATTTTGTGATCTACATACGTTTGGTTCATGATAAAATTTCTCATACTTTAGGATTGGTAAAGCCCATGGGTGAGGGACATTCCCAAAATGTGGGGGCTGGACTCAGCTATTGCTTCGTCCTAGGCCCCTTATTTTGAAGATGCCCCCACCCTAGGGCTTTACCCTACACATAAGAGTGTGGGTACCTATTCTACCAATTTACACAACAGGCGTGACCGTTCCATAGGCTATTGTTATGTATGACAGCGTGTTTGCAATATAACAATTATGTGAAGGCGGCCTTGGAGACAAAGTCTCTAGAAAAAGAAGCAGCTGAACGTGGCCGTTGTGGGAAAAAGTCACAAATTAGGGTTTGGTGCAGGAAAAACCAAGATGGTGACCAACACAGAGGGGGCCCAGCAACAGCCATGACCTCAGTATGGGTTTCTCAAAGGCCTTTTGATAGTGAGTTTTTATTTGTCCGTGTCAGTAATAAGTGGGTAGCGGCAACCACAAGATACTCGTTTTGGCAGCTTTAGACCGGACCAGGACAGTAGCGAGCCATTATTTAGTAGGCAAAAGCAAGATGATCACCAACACAGAGAGGGGGCACAGCAACAGCCATGACTTTAGTATTGGTTTCTCAAAGGCCTTTTGATAGTGAGTTTTTATTTGTCCCTGTCAATAATAAGTGGGTAGCTGCAACCACAAGATACTCGTTTTGCCAGCTGTAGACCGGACCAGGACAGTAGCGAGCCATTATTTAGTAGGCAAAGTTCCCTAAACCCTGACGCACTTGTTGAAAAATGAGGACGCATCCTGACACTAACACATTGAAAAAGTCATTGTGGAAAAGTTTCGAGATTCGAGAAGCGCGTTTGAAAGTAGCCACAAAATCCCATGAAGCCCAACCTCTGTTTGCCACCTCTGAACAGTCCACCAGGGCAGTGCGTGTCTTTATGTAAGCAAACTGATTTTTAAATGCATTGATTGAGTAAGTAATCACTATGCGAATTATTGGATTGCTTAACGATAAGCTAATGCAAGAGAGAGACCTATTTCTTACATTGTTTGTATGCATGCTATGCCTGTTATCTTCTCTAACCATGCCCTGTTTTTGTTCCAGAACATGATTTGTTTTACAATATAAAGCTAGGAAGTGCTCCTTGTCTATCGCCTTGTGAGAGACTCTTGGAGTGACAGAGACAAAGTATGTTTGTGTGTGACTTTGAATAAGCAATCTGCAAGCTACCCTCCAGCTGAAGTATAGCGAGGTTGGTATTCAACCACTGGGTGCTGGGGGTTAAGTAGGATCTTGGTTTTTTGGGGTTCTATTTGCAGGTTGTTAGAAATATTAGTAGTTTCATCACCTTGGAAACGAAAGAGAAAATATTTATGTTGTTTGATGTTTGATTTGTTGGGTCATGATCATGAGGGATAGTGTTGTTTGAAGGATTAGTTAATGGAAACCAAATGTTGTTCTTTGACATAATTGGGATTTCTATGATATGTATGTATGTAATTTAGCCTTCCAACGTTCCTAGCTTCTTGGTTTGAAAGGTTAGTCAATCTTCTCTTTAATATGACAACCTTGAATTATGTTCAAAAACATTGATATAGAAGTCCTAAAGGCTCCAAATGTATGGTGTAAACTATAAGTTGGTTTGTTCTATATGCAATAGAGTACGCCACAACTCAAGAATCTAAATAGCAATCTCATGTAGATCACATACTAACTATCTTAAGTTACAATTGCTATAAAAAAGCATCCTTGTACCAATCCAAAATGATGCCACACTTAGATCAAAATGGGAAAATTTGTAGACTTCAAGGAAATCATGGTTAGGTTTATATTCCAAGTATTAATACACTTTATTAATTCAATTTATTAGTTACATTATTCCTACCATTTATTGATCTTTAAAGCATTCAAAATTGTCTAATGTATGTAGCTTTGTGATTCTACCCTTTGTGGATCATGCATGTTGCTTGAGGTAGTTGTAACTCTTGAAATTTCCATTTTCAAGTGTAGGTCTTTTTCATTTGATTGATCAATTCTTTGAATGCATCACTTTGAGACCATGGTATGTGAAGTTTCAATCTCACACATTGAGTTGATGTGATTCGTGAATTTCCACCTAGTGTTGGAAGATTGCAAAAACCTTTTTCTTTTTGTAAGTTAAATTTTTTTCTCCAATTTGCTCTTAAGTTCCTTCAAATAAATATGTTCTTGAATATTATGGGAGTTGGAAATAGGTCGTAACTTGTTAGGATTTTTTGAATGTATTTGGAAGGTAACTCATAGAGTGTAACATTGACTTTGCAAAAGGCAAGGCATTTCAAATTATGTTTTTTTAAATGTCTTGTCTTTTTTCCTTTTTTTCCCCATGATACCCAATGAACATTTGAATATCATGTCAAAAAAATGAAAACAATTTGATGAAGCTTTACATTGGATAATGACATGTTTTTTGAACATTACCTAACACTTTAAAGCTCCACAAGGTTGCCATGCAAGACCCTACCAACCAAAGTTAAGCACACCTAAACACCTTATAGTAATTTGTTCCTTCACCTTTTGAAGGAAAATTGTGATCAATTCTCAGGAAAGCATACTTTAACTAACTTTTAATGCCACTACTCAAGGTCATGGTTTAGAATATGGGGGGGTGATGAATTCATAGACATTGTGTCATAAATATATCACTCATATGATTGCCAAATTTATTGAAAGGGTTGATGGGAAGTGGCATTAAAAGTTAGTTCATATGTTTATTTAGGTTTTATGAAAGGCATTTATTTTGTCAAATTGTTTGCACACATGATATTATGAAAGTTAACATAAGCAAAAAAATTCCTTATTATATAGAAACATAATAGTTAGAATATCTAATTGAATGTTTTTTTTTGGTGATGTTATTGTTTCAGGTTTAAAAGAAAAAGACTGCAAAACAATTATGACATCTACAGAATCAAACCATGCCAAAGGAGCACATGTGGTGGCCTTCCCCCTTCCTTTAGGAGGTCACCATGCTCGCTTTGCTCCTTTCATAAAGATTTTGGCAAGGAATGGACTTACCATCACTGTCATCACGACAATGCATTACATTGACAAAACACAACATGCATTGATGGAAAACAACTTTGAAGCATGTGATAATATTCGAGTTATTGGTTTGCCCACAGAAAATGAGGAGGTCAAGGTTGATACTGCTCAAGTAGTTCGAGGTATTGAGCATTTGAAAAATCCATTAAGAGATTTGATGAAACAATTAATGGAATCAAATGGGGTAACCAATGGTGAATCCCAAGATTCTCATTTTTATGACCCTCCAGTGTGTCTCATCTCTGATTTTTGTATACCTTGGATCCAGGTACATCAATGCAACATATGGTTGTTCAAATTTCCTTTACATGTTGATAATGTTATTTAGAGATTACAATAATTTTCAAATGTTCGGATCCATGCCCTTGCAATTAGTTCAACTTTTTAATATATTCATAATTGTGCACAAGTTTCATTAATAAAATGATATTAAAAAAACTTGGGTATGTGCAGGATATAGCAAACGAATTCAACATGCCGAGATATGGTTTTTATCCCACAACCCATTATTTATCGCTAATATTTAATCTTCCTGACGTTTATAAAAAAGGTTTCCTCCCCATTTTGTCAAATGACAAGCCCTTGAAGATTCCAGGTTTCCCCCCGATTTTACCATGTGATGTGCCCAAATCTATATTTGATAGTAATCAAAAGCGTGTATATGAAGGCGAACGCTTACGGGAAGCTGCTGGGGTGCTTGTGAATAGTGCATATGAGTTGGAATCTAGTATTTTTGATGGGCTACAAGACATGATCTATAAAGTGTCTGAACAAGATCAGGTAATTAACTCTATTTTTTTCAAATAAAAAATTGGTCAATTTGTAGTAACTCAATTGATTGAAAGTCATATTTTCGTTTCAAAAATATTTCATCCTTTTAGCTCGTAGAATGTTAAGTGGCACAATGTTTTTGTTCTTTAATTCACATTTTGCACATTTCCATCTTATCCTTTCATAGATGTCATGCAATATTTTTATTATTTGCACACTATAAAGGGGCTTTAAAGAGTAATATATATTTGAATATGATAATCCCTACCCTTTCCCCTTTATTTATGGTTGTGTTACAATTTTTAAGTTGTGAACATTTAAAATTTTGATGTTTAAAACAAATGCATAAACAATGTTTGTACTTTGTGGGGCATCATTTCAATTGACATTCCTTAAAGTTGTGTTTTCAGATTAAACATGCACCCAAAATATTTACAATTGGGCCTATGGTTTATGAAAATATTCGACTTCAAGAAAGACTCCCACAAGTTACAAAAACCAACAATGAATGTTTGCTTTGGTTGAACAACCAACCAAAAGCATCTGTTTTATACATATGTTTTGGGACACAATCCACATTCCCAATGCAGCAAATGAACGAATTTGCATTAGGGCTTGAAGCTAGTGGGGTCCGTTTCCTTTGGGTTGTGAAGGTTGAATCAAGTGAAAAGGAGTCAACATCCTACATTGCAACATTTTTTCCTGAAGGTTTCATGGAAAAAATGAAAAAAAGAAGTTTGATTTATACATCCTTAGCCCCTCAACTCCAAATCCTTGCACACCCAGCTATTGGAGGATTTTTAACACATTGTGGATGGAATTCAATCACAGAGAGTATTGCCATGGGAGTGCCAATGATTGCATGGCCACTTGGGGCTGATCAAATGTTAAATTGTCGATTATGTGTTGATGTCTTAGACATAGCACTACCGGTTCACAACAATTTAAATGAATCAATTCATGTTGGACATGAGGAGGTTGAAAGGGTTATCCGATTATTGATGGAAGATGCAAGGGGTCAAATTATCAAGAAGAAAGTTGAAGATTTAAATAAAACTATACAAATTGCAATTGGACCAAAAGGCTCTTCATGTAAAAACCTACTTCTTTTTGTGGAAGAGGTAAATTCCTTGAGAAGTAAATAAATTTGATCATTAGAAAAAACACTATCATTTGCAACTATCTTATGTAATTCATTTTTAGTATGCAATTGTTATGTATGCGACACATGTCATTGTTAAACCCCATAGTTACATAAGATAAATTGTACATAATCAATAGTTGCACATGCAACAGTGTGTATGTGGATAGTACATTTGGATTATATTATATACATCTATATTATTCTATAGGCCCGAATTGCCCATGGTGACACATGGCATTTGAACCCTAGTGCAATATTCATCATTATTAATAAATTAATAATATTTCGGCCATCTAATAAAATGTGAATCAAATTTTAACAAATGGTCATTTGTTAAAGACAATTATATGGTGATGGATGGCATTTGAACCTTTATTCAATATTCATCATTATCAATAAATTAATAATATCTCAGTCATCCAATAAAGTGAATCAAATTTTAACATGTCAATTTTTTAAGGCCAATTATATATGATTATACCTAGCATTTTAAAACCCCATTGACTATTTATATTTAATTAGGTAGGTAGGTAGGATGGTAAGGCTAGGCTAACTAGCTAGGTTTTAAATAATTCAATTTTGTGTTTAGGTTTGGTTTTTAAGGTTGAGCCTCTTTCAATGGCATTTGGTACATGGTTTATGAACAAGACTAAAGCACCTACTTATATAATGTGCACATTTGGAATGGAAGGTGAAAGATAGAAGATAAAAAATTTGGTTGCACTTATGTGGTTGCAACGTATGTGCAAATATTACATGGTACTTACACCATATTAACCTAGTTTACCTACTAGATATATTAATTGTATTATAAGTAATAAATATTATAATATTATAATATTATAATATTATTAATAGTTAAATTAGAATTACTAATAAGTTTTTAATAGATATGATTACATATAATAGTTAATAATCAATAATATAATTTTTTTAAACTTAAGTTAATGTTTAATTTAGATTTAGCCATGGTTAATGTGAGTTTAACTGAGGTTAATTTAACCATCATGGTTAGTTTAACCATGTAACATTTAGCCTTTTGATTAGTTTAGCCATGGTCAATGTGAGTTTACCCTAGGTTAATTTAACCATCATGGTTAGTTTAATTGTGTAACATTTAGCCCTTTAATTAGTTTAGCCATGGTCAATGTGAGTTTATCCTAGATTAATTTAGCCATCATGGTTAGTTTAACCATGTAACATTTAGCTTTTTATTTAGTTTAACCACGATTAATGTGAATTTATCCTAGGTTAATTTAGCCTTGGTTGTGTGAGTTTAGCCTAAGATTAGCCTTAGTTTGCATGGGTTTCCCTTTACTAATAATATAATATTATTACACATATTAGCCTATGTAAATATATTGTGTATATTAACTTAAATATGCATTAACTTAAACCATTCTTATTATGACACCTGTCCATTTTGTACATTATTAATTGCATGTTGCACGTACAACCATATGACCAAAAAATTGTATAATATCAATTTCATAATTGCAAATCATAACCAATTTAGTTGCAAACAATTAACACGCAATTACATAATGACTAGTTACAAACAACATGATATATTCTAGTGTTTTTTCATGGTGTTTTTCTTACACCATGAACAAAAATCATATGTATTAAATATTTTCAACATTTGGTGTTCAAAAACTCAAAGGATTAATAGAAAAGCAAATAGATTTGTCTTTCTTCAAGAAATTGGTTGACAATCTTCAAAGGAAATAATCTTGTAAAATGAAAATTGTTTAAACTCTACATAAAACAATATGTGGACTAGGACGTTTGATCATTGACATATCATAATTGTTTTCAAAGCTTTCTAGCACACATCATTTTTCAAATCCTCTACACTTTTTGATAGAAAATAACTATTGTTTTGAGGGAATTATTCTTCCTTCCATCTTTTATGTACTTGCATTGGGATGAACATCTAAAGGATTTTTAAAGTTGTGAATACCCTCCTTCATTTAGCTTGTGAGCTTTTGCCACAAACTCGTGGACATCTTCATTCACCTCTCATAAAACCCTTCTCAACCTTGCATTTGCACTTCAAGTATTAATTCTTGTAGGAGAAAGGATGCTCTCTTTGAGCATATTAATCACTTTCAACTAACAAAATAGTGGAAAAGAAAGTTAGATCATTGACATTCATAGTCTTGTTTTTTGGTATATAATATGAACCAAATTGGATTACATTTTATGTAATTATCAAATGTGAGTTGTGAATGGGATGTCACAAATCACAAATTACAAAATATTTATCCAAGGTTGTTTGTCACATCACTTTGGTCACATCTATTTGGAATTTTCTTACAACCAAAATTCAAGCATGTTTGTTAATGATAAGATTTTACAAATGTTTAACTATATCGTTATTGGATTTTTGCCCATTCTATTATTTCAAACACCATGTAAGTTGTAACCAAGCATCCTATATATTTGATCCACTCATGATGGGTGTAGTGAAGTAGACTAAAGGTTATTTTTCTTACAATGAGAAGTTGTTTAAGAGGGTGGGGGGTGGGGAAGGTGGTTCACCTTTTTTTCCCTTTCTTTTGCAAGCACTTGATCCCATATGTGACCGAATTGGCAAGGTGTTTTGGGTGTTCATGTGGAAATTATTCACTTCCCCCCTAGCTAAATCTAATTTACCTTAAGCTATTATATCATAAGTTCTTAAAATTATGTTATTCCTAAATTATTTTACCCTTGGCTATTTTCAACTATTGTATTATAGGCTATTGTAAGCTATTATGCCCTAATTTATAATTAATTATTCAACCCAGGCAAGGTATTCAATGTTATTCTATTATTAAGGCAAATCAATAATATCCTAGGTTTTGCGTATCAAGAAAATAAGAGCAAAGGTGAAATACACACCTTGCAACTTTTTGAATGAAAAATAATCAAGCACAATGATAGTTCAAATATATATTTTTAAAATAAATGAAAGTATGTGAAACAAACTTAGAGAAAAACAATGTAATTAAAATAAACACAACTTCAAGGAACTTGATCCCACTTTAAAATAAACTACAACTTCAACAAGAAACAAGTACAACTTCGAAAACAAAATTACATAAAGTCCCAATGGAAAACATGATTTCAAGAATGTGTTTTTTGCAAATTATTTCACATCAAAATTAACATATAATGAATCTCCACATTCTTCCTTGAATATGAGGCCCGAGGCCCTAAATAGATCAGAGGCAAAATAAGGGTCATAAATGATGATCCCATTAAAATTACATTAAAAACCCTAAAATCTCTCTAAGACTAACAAAATTTTTTTATCAAACTTCTAGAAACCTAATTTAAAACTCAAGTTAAGTTATTAATCCATCAATTATAAAAATATACGGTCATCTCAACATTATGTTTTTGGTAAAGAAAGAATTTTGGTAGATAAATATTTCCGATAAAAAAGGTTTTCAATATAAAAGGTTTTTGGTAATTACAAATAACTTTCAAAAGTACCTAAAGTCTATTCTAGCCTTTAACAATGTTATCCTCCCTTCTAATTGAAATCATGTCCTTAGGATCTTTTGATCTTAAGAAAAATTTCAATTATTTTATTGGAGACAATAGTTACTCTACCATGGGAGAAGATCTAATGGGGTCTACAACATCAAGGGCAATTTTGATGATGCTAAGGCTTAAGTTCTTAACAATATGTTTGAATTTGGTGGCATGTGACATAATTTCCATAGAAGTTGGGATGATTTTTGTAGTTACATTCACAATGTCAAGGGCAGTTTGAATACCTTCAATAGCTACTTTTGCAATAGTAAATTCCACCTCCATATTGGTTTTAGTGTCTTTTTCATCCTCTAGTTGGTTAATATTAGATCATTATAGGGTGTGAATTTGAGCTTGCATGGGTGAGGCATTGTAATCAAAAGTAAGAAAAATGTAGATGGGGAAGATCTTTTGGTAAACCCCCAACCGAAATTTGTACAATTCATTGTTTTTGCAATAAATGGTAAAGGCATCAATTAACATTTTGATGATTTGCCCCTTGTAGAACTCCCACCATTCAATTTTGTTTTTCCTCACCTTCTATTGATAAATCACCAATTTTGCTTTCATAAAGGCATTTTCATTTTTTAAAGCATCAAACTCTCCCATCCAATGGTGATATAAGTTTGCCACCTCTACCCCCTTGGCAAGAGTTCTCATTTCCTCCCCAAGGGCCTCTAGACCTACTTGGCTGATAATAGGGTTGGTTGTTAAGTCTTAAATATTCTATTGTGGGCCATCAATTTTTTTCAGTAAATTGTCTTAAATCCTCTTTTTGTTTCTTCACCCTTTTAAATAAAGAATGATTTTCCTTTTCCAACCTCAAAGTTCTATCCTTTATGAATTTTAGCTCCTTTTTAGACATGTTGGCAAACAATTCCATTAAGTTTTCAAGTTGTTTTCTTCTTTCCGATAGTTTAGCTCCAATTTACACCTTTTTTCCTAAATGGCTTCCAAAGTATTATTAATTGTTGAAAATTATTTTTGAAGTGCCAATAACTGATTCCAATAATCCTCATCTTGAATTTGAAACTCAATAAATTAAGATTGTATTCCTTGGTAGTTCTTCATTTTTGTTTAAAGGCCTTGAATGGTGAGGGCATCTTATCTACTATGAGCTTATACTTGGGTGTAGTTGCAATCAAATAAGCCAAAAAAGGTGTCGAACGACAAAATCAAAAATAAAAATTGGAGAAATATTTATGTTTTACCATTTAAAACCATGGTAATCATGGCAAGTTGTTCCTTTTTCATTCATATGAAATACGCGAAGGAATTTAAACCAAAAATCCATTTGATAAAATTTTAAGTTTAAATTTCAATTAAAAACCTTTGAAAGTGAACACCCATTGCATTAAAAGGAATCAATTTTGCAAAGAACTATCCAACGAACTCATACAATTTTAAAAACTGATGAGAAAATTTTAAGAAGATAAAGACTTATTAGCCACATTAAAAGAACACTCATATCCTAAAATATGTGGAATTTTAAAACTTTAAAAATCCAAAGAACTTTCCAAAATCAATTCAAACTTTTAGAATTTCAAAAATTCTTTACCACATATAAATGCGGTATAATGTACATGATTTTTTTTAAAAATTGTTGCTTATTATACAAGAAAACATAAGAATTTTAAAAATCAAATTTTGGTTATGATTTGAAATTGTTATCATTTTAAAAGATGAAACACTAAATTTACAAGGAATCAACACTTTCAAAATTTCATATTTATTCAAAACATATAAACTAAAAAACGTGTCATGTACTTGGACAATTATAAGCATTTATTATAATAATTTGCAAAAAAATTGTTCAAACATTCATTTGTATCAAAAAGTTATTTTTGGGTGAAAAGACATGAAGTCATTTTCTGAAGTAACATTGTTAGTATCTACTTTTTACAATTTTGTGTTCACTTTAAAGAATTATTTTAAAGCCTTTAGCAAACCTTCCTAATTGCTTCCTTTTTGGTAGTCGTAGTTTCAAAAACCTATTTCAATTTCCCTATTGTTTAAATAAAATTACTAAAAAGCTACAAGTGGCCTTCTAAGCTCTTGAATGACATAGCTTAAGCTAAAGGAACATTTTGACCCAAGTGCCCTATTGACCTAGAAACTTCAACTCAACCCTATTTACCAAAAATGAAGCTTTTGGTGCCTTAGAATACTCTAGAATACCAATAATTGTTGCAAGAAATCTAGGTTCCTTTCCACAAGCTAAACAAAATTTTAATGGTATGTAAGTTTAGTACATTGTGTAATGGAATATCCTCACCCTCAAGTCAGTTTTGAAGAATTTGAAAGAAAATGGTGAAGGTTTTGTGGCACAATACTTCCATGCGATGGCATTGCTAATGGTGGTTGGTTACTAGAAAGTTACACTAGACTAGGACTCCTTGTCCTACCCATTTTATTCAAGCTTAAGGGCTTCTTTAGTGACTATGCAATAAGTGCACTTGCTAGATGATGGCATTAGATTTCATGCCCACAACACCCCAAGTTTTAGCTTTTAATCATTGGAAGGAAATTTGGTACCACAAATTTCAATACTTCCTTGGATTTTAGTTGATAACTTGATTTTCTTAAGGTTATTTTCGATGTACTATTCACATCAATTTGGTCACCTTGGGAAGGTATGTCCACACCCTAGTGTGCACCTCAAAATTAAACTTTGTTAGAACGTCCTTGTTGTTTTTTCTTCATCCTTTGATTCCAACTTATTGATAGACTTTCATTGAATGGAAACCAATGTTGGAAAAGAATGTTAATGATTTCAGTTGATCTAAATTTTAGTTCTTTATCGAGCTTGTCCTTTTTCAGCTTGGTTACATGGAAAAGTCTTGTAATAAAAAGAGTACTTGAAATCTAATCATTCAAGACAAGGTTTGGACATGAATGAACTTTGTTTACATGGAGTTAACCAATTTGGCAACCCATTGTAAATGGTAACAATTGATGGCAATGTTAACAAATAGAAAATCTAGTCAAGTGCAAACATAAATTTTGATTGAAAAGAAACTAAAACATGATGCTCACAACATGGAACATAAATCAAGAACTCCTCAAGGTTCTTATCACATGAAATATACAAACTTGTGCAATGAAGAAAAGATACTCAAACCATCAACACCAAGGTATTTAACTAAAAAACCAAACCATAAATAACCAAACTAATATAAGTAAAGAAAGTAATTCAACCTTGTGATAGTAACCTAATTATTTTCCTACTCTAGTAACTAATGAAACCTAACTAGTTGAGCTTGAATTTTCAACATTCCCCTTCAAGCTCAAATCCACTTTTAGTACACCAAGCATTTTTCTAAACTTCCTTAGCTTGTTTGTAACTAAAGCCTTTGTGAAAATGTCAACAAATTGATTTTTAGTATTGACATGAATAAAGTTAATTTCTCTTGCTAAAACTTTTCTTTCTAATAAAATGGTAATGCATCTCAATGTGCTTTATCTTAGTAAGATAGACCGGGTTATTAGCAAGTAATATGCTACTGATGTTATCACAATAAATGACAACAGGAACATCCACTAACGGTCCCAAATTTTAGAATAGTTTTTGTAACGAAATTACTTCATAGGTAACAATTGTTATGCTTTTGTGCTTGATAGTGCAACAATTGGTTGTTTCTTACCACTTTAATTAACATCACCATTTCCACAAAAAAACATGAAACCATTGGTTGATCTTTTATCTAAAACATTGCTAGCCCAATCAACATCCATGTATCCATGTACTTGTAACTGGCTCTTGGCTTCATAAAAAATTCCACACTACAAAATATGTTTTATGTATCTCAATATGCACCTCATTGCATCCAAATGTGGCTTTCATGGTGTTTGCATGAATTGACTCATGACTCTAACTACATAACTCAAATATGGCCTTGTGATGGTCATGTAAATCAAACTCCCCACTACGCGTCTATACATAGTGGTATCCTCCACAAGGTCTCTTTCATCTACACTTAATTTCACATTTTGCTTCAATGGAATTAAAATGGGTTTGTAACCCGTCATCCCATATTCAAACAATTTGTTCAAGGCATATTGCCTTTGTAGTAACCATATCCCTTTAGGGAACTAGATTACCTTAATGTTGAAGAAATAATACAACTCTCCCAAATCCTTCATCTCAAATTTTTGCTTTAAAAACTTCTTCAAATTAGAGATGTTTGCATCACTATCTCTTGTGATAATCAAGTCATCAACATAGATGACTATGACTATAATCCCGCAATTTGTCTTTTTCACATATAGTGAAAAATTTGCATTAGATGTTTAAAATCCACTCGTGACAAGAAACTAACCTATCTTGTTTGACTAAGCTCTAATTGCTTGCTTCAAGTTGTACAAAGCTTTCTTCAACCTACAAACTAAATTAGGATGTATTTGGTCCACATAACCTGGTGGTTGTTCCATGTACATTTCTTCTTGTAAATCTCCATGAAGCATTCTTTACATCCATTTGATGTAAGGACCATCCTTTTATTATTGCCATAGTAATGATTACTTTTACAATTATCATTTTTACAATTAGACTATAGGTTTCGTCATAGTCTATGCCATAAGTTTGGGCATAACCTTTGGCAACCAATCTTGCTTTGTATCTACTCACAGATCCATCTGCATTATGCTTAACTTTGTACACCCATTTGCACCTAATTGCTTTCTTGTCCTTTGGTAAAACTACCAATTCCCAAATAATATTAGCACCCAATGTCGCCATCTTTTCATCCAGGGCATTGTCCCACTTAAGGTTTCCAAGTGCTTGTTTAAAACAAGTGGGTTCAACCTCTTGTATAACTCTCACCATGTATGCGTAATGATGAACTACAAAACCATCATATGTGAGTCTTTGTATAAGGTACTTGACTCGTGTGGATCTTCGTACTCCATTGTTGTTGTTAGGTGTTTTTAAAACTTTCTTGGCCATCCGAGCTCTTGGAGTAGTAACTGAAGGGATTCTTGATTCTTCACCCACGCTCTTCTCTAAATCACTTGACTCACCATCTACATGATAATTTTTAAATGATGTTTGAGAACTACCATGTACAATGTTTAAAGATCTTAATATTCCTTTCCATGGAGTGCTATTGGACCCACTAATTGAAGACTTTTGTGGTCCACTAATTAATTGTGATTCTTATTCCACATTTGATGAAACATCACCATTTTTAGCCTTTCCATCTTCTACTATCTTTAGTGATGAGTACCAACTAACCATTTCATCAAACACAACATTTCTACTCACTTGCAACTTTCGAGTGTGACGCACTCCCAACTCCTTAAAGGACTCAAATGTGAGCCCAAGTAGAAAGTAGCGGAAGAAGGAAGAGTCGGAGCACACTCCCTAGCTCACAACACTTTGAGGGGTAGAGGGGCGTGTTGGAGCTTCGGGATGGGACTAGGAAGAGTTGACAAGCTTCACTCACTCACACGGGCTTGCACACAACCCACACAAAGTGGTTA
>Ga0116229_10000139_pt1 | contig 73986 bp, 46 predicted proteins | sample S1TSphgellanicum_3_FD_87313 | JGI IMG/M metagenome (GOLD analysis project Ga0116229, IMG submission 87313) | Host-associated microbial communities from peat moss isolated from Minnesota, USA - S1T2_Fc - Sphagnum magellanicum MG | ecosystem: Host-associated > Plants > Peat moss > Unclassified...
GCCCCTCTCACCCCCTTTTTGTGCTGGAAACTGGGAGCGTGCCCCGAATCCCAGAAATTCCGCAATTTGAGTGACCTAACCCCGACTTGGGGTTAACTTGGGACTTGGGAGTGCGTCAATCCCTTCCTTGGAAATAAAGTAGGTTGCTTATTATTGAGTAATTTTGACTTTTGTGCACAATTCATGTTCACACTACCTTTGTGGCTTCAATTGGAAACCTCATATCATCCAAGTATTGAATGATTTTTCGATATTCCTTAGGCATTTCTTTTACATTGATGGTCATTATTCCTACATTTGGAAATTCATCATCCTTTGAAACATCACCCACTCCTTCATATGCCCTTGTAAGGCCATCAACATTGCCATGTCGCCTTCTTGGATGATGGACAATATCAATGTCAAATTCCTCCATTAACAATAACCATTAAGCAAGTCAACCATTTTGATTGGACTTGTTGACCAAGTAGGTTAAAACCTTCTGATTTGTCACAATTTTGGCCTTGTACTTTAATAATGTCGCAACCCTACTTTGAGGGAAGTGTGAAGATGAAACTCAGACTCCTGAAATTTGGACTTGGGAGTCCTCCGGGATTTCCAAAACTTCAGAGTTCGATTGCAGGGGTCAAAACACCTCTTATTGGGGTGCTATTTATATCATTAGAAAGGTACTAAAGTGTAGATGTCGAAAATGGCCTCACATTGGCCATTTGGACATCTTTAGCTCAAGTTATGGCCAAAAGAAAGGTCGGGAGCCAAATTGCCAGTTTAACTCTCGACCACTAAAAGTCGAGAATCGACCCGACCTTAGTGCATGCAGGTGAAGTGCAACACACCGTTGGAAAGCTCTCGAGGAGAGCTACAACTTTGCTATAGACTTCATCCCAATCGGAGGTCTGAACAAAGAGTTATGATCGCTCAAAGTCCCGAGATTCTAAACCGAGACAATTTCGGGACTCCTCCTTGGGAGTCCCAGGACAAAAAGCCATTCGGATGTGAGTGCCGTAGAGAGGCATAGAGTATACTATATGGGGAAGGTGGTGGCTTCCCCTGAGTCTGGGCCGTGGTGAATCAAGTGAGTCCAAAGTTACACGTGGCTTGTCGTAGCACCAAGGGTGTTCCAGAATGTGATTTAACCAACTTGTTGGTTGGTTTGATGCAGGTTTGAGTAAGTGAGTAGCTTGTCATTCTTCCTAGTCCCATCCCGGAGCTTCAACACGCCCCTCTACCCCTTTTAGTGCTGAGAGCTGGGAGCGTGCCCCGAGTCCCCTATAATTCCGCAACTTGAGTAACTTAGCCCCAACTTGGGACTAACTAAGGACTTGGGAGCGCGTCAAATAAGTAATGGTGAAATTTTTTAAGAGAGAAAATAATTGTTAACCTTTTTATTCAGTCATAAAATATATATATATATATATATATAATTAAAATTAATTGTCTACTAGCAAAATGAATGGAATGGTCATGCCCATTTTCGTCCAATTGGGATAGTGTGTTCCCCATCGCTTCTTTAGATGCATCAAAATATATCAAAAATGGTTTGTTCCAATTTGGAGTCCAAAGGATTAGTGTAGTTTAAAAAATTAATTTGAATTATTTAAATGCATGTTTCGACATTTCATCTTGCATAGGTGCAAGCACATTTTGCCGCAAGAATCCCATTAAAAGACGTGCTTTTGCTGCAAACATGTGTATGAACCTTCAATAATAACCCACCATCCCCAAAAGACTTCAAAGGGCTTTCTTTGTGGTGGGGAAAGGAAGCTTTGAAATCTTATGAATCTTTTTAGGATTTGTGGCTACCCCATCCTTTGACACAATGTGTCCAACCATCTTCCCTTTTGAAAACCCAATTGTGATTATTTCAAGGCTAAAAATCATTTTTAAACCATCCAAGCGTTGAAAGACTAACTCAAATTTGGTAAGGTGAAAAGCTCTATCACTATAAACTCCAAAGCCGTTAATGAAAACTCTTAAAAAAAGGCGTAAGAATGGTTCAAAGACATGGTTCATTAAACATTGAAATGTCCTTAGAGCATTGCACAAACCAAAGGGCATTATTGTGTAACGAAATGTTCCCCATGGTGTGGTGAATGTGGTGTTCAATTGATCCTTTGGAATAATTTTCACTTGATCATAACCCCTGTACCCATCTTTGAATGTGTACATCTCGTGCCCTGTTACTTCTTCCAAAATTTTCTTCACAAAATGGCAAAAGGTATTGGTTTTTCTTAGCTCCTTTGTTTAAAGCTTTGTAGTTGACGCATACCCTTAGCTTGCCATTTTTCTTTAATGCCAATACCATAAGAGAAACCCATTCAGTGGTTTCCATAGGTTTAATGAACTTTGCTTCCAACAACTTTTCAAGTTCCTCTTTCACCATAGCAATGTATTCTGGATTCCACCTCCTTTGTTTGGTCCTGACCAATTTGGCATTTGGTAACAATTTGATTGTGTTGTTCCATGGTGACTTCCTTAAGGTCTTGGTAGTTGAAAGTAAACAAATGGATATACTTATGTAATAAATCCTCATATTGTTTTTTTTCTTCATGGCAAAGGTCTAGTCCTAATTAAATCTTGTTCATCCATTCCATGATTTCTCCTTCTATCAACACACATGGAGTTGATTAGTCATTATCCCCTCAAACCCTTTAATCTACCTGAGACAAAATTCCAACCTTGGGGATTGTTTCCAAAGCATATAACCCAACTTCCTCTTTGCTGGAATCATTTGTGTAAATCCCTTCAGAACTAGAACTTTGGTCTGTTTTTTATTCATTATCATATTCATTCATTCTTCCGAAACTTTGCACAAAGTTGAGAAATGGAACTTTTTGTCAGTCAAGATGAATTCCAATGGTCATGTATCCTTCGTCCCAATAGTTCCTTTCTTATGACTTTGTTAACCAAGGCTTACTCAATATCATTGGGTAATCCCCATCTTCCTTTAATATCACATGGAAATCCACAATGGTGGAAACCCTCATTACATTGATTGTAACATTGTTAATTATTCCTTTTGGCCTAACATTCACCATTTTTAGGGTTATTGAGGTCGGTCTATCAATTTTGAACCCTAAGTACCTCATTACAAAAAAATTCATCACATTAACTCCTACCCTTCCATCCACTAACACTTCGTGTAACACTGATCCATTACACTACACATCAATGATTAGATCGCGTTCACATTTAGGTGCTATGGCATTCAAAGGTGTGGGTACCTTTGGGACTTTATGTGTTGATAACCACTTCTTCAATTCCTTTCGAGCTGATGGCACCATTGCCACCAACTATCCAATGGTGATGTCTGCCTTCTGTGATCCCACATCCTTCACCACCAAATAAGGACCAGAATTTCTAAAAATTGAAAAGTCTTGGAATCCAAACCTGCACTTTCAACTCTTTTTCTTTTCTTTTAGGGCTTTTACCATTTCCTTAAACCTCTTAATGTTTACATTAGGATGAGTAGTGTCTTCCACCAATTGTTTAGTTTGTGGCATGACATCAATCACATCCTTAAGAATTTTGAAGCTCCTTTCTAAACCCATCAAAGCCTTTTTTCGCCCTTCACTCATCAATTCAATTAAATGTACTTGAGTTTTACCCTTCTTTGCAAAAAACCTTTGAATAGAAGAAGGCAAGGTTGGCAAGTTTGGACATTCTTTGGAATAATGTCCCATCTCTGGACACTTAAAACATTGAATTATTGATAAGTCCCTCTCCATATTTCTGCTCTTACTGATCCTTGGTTGTAATAGATGGAAGTTCAATTGGTTAATTTGATTTATCATATATTCCATAAGCAACTCCATGCACGAGCTCACTTCTAGATGCTTTCGTTCAGTAAAAATTGAATTATCTTCACCATGGATTGCACAATTAGTCGTGGAATTCCTTTCATGCTCACCTCTTTCTTTTCTGCCACTTTTACAACTTCATCAAATGTCTCCGCTTATTCATATTTCACTTGTTATTGCAACTCTAACAATAGACCAATGCTGAAATATTCTAGCAATAATACATTGAATCCAACAAAAATTAGATTAGTTCCTTCATGACCTTGTGCCCTAAAACACCCCTAGAATTTATTTCACAATGTCATTGTTCTTTTTTAATATATTTTCACTACTTCTAAAGCCCCCTACTTTAATTGACTCAATTTAAGCATTAAGTTTTGGTAAATAGTCTTCACAAAAAATTCTTTCATTAGAACCTTAGTTATGTCATTCCATGATCCTTTCAATGCTTCTATTTGTTATTCAAACTAATGTGATGTTGTAATTTTTAAGAAATCAGGAAAGAAATTAAGCCATTTTATAGTTGTTCTAAGCCCCACACCAATACAAGTTCTCTTATATTCCCTTAAAAATACTTCAGGTCTTCACCCTTACTTCCCCTAAAAATTGGAATACCCATGTTGATTTTTATTTTATTTTCTTCTAAAAATAAAAACAACACACCAAATTAATTAATTCCTTTTGACCAACTATCATTTAGTTTTCACAGTCTCTCTTCATGAATCAAAAAACTCCTAATGGCCCGAATTGCATTCGTAATAAAATTCTCACTATCTTTTCGATGCAAATTTCTAAAAAGAATAGACATTTCCAACCTTGCAATTATCATATTTAAATGCCTAGAGTAAAAGATAACATTTACAAGATCACGACCATCACGAATATCAATGATGCCTCCACTCCACATGACATGCAAGTTATTAGTTTTGGCATAATTCAAAGTTGCATCCCTCTTCTTAAGCTAGATGCGTAAATGTTGTTATGATGTGATCACCTTTTGGCATTGTGTCACAAGTTTAGGGCCAGGTTGACACACCCCCAAACTCCTTGATAAACTCAACTACGAGTCCAAAAGTGAAAACAACAGAAGGAAAAGAAGTTGGGGTACGTTTTTTAATTCGCAACACTTCGGGGTAGAAGGGTGTGTTGGAGCTTCGGGATGGGGACTAGGATGAATGACAAGCGAATCAATTATTCACACACACTTGCATAAACCAAATATCAAGTTAGTTATTGTGTACTTGGAACACTTTTGGTGTATGGACGGGCCACGAGCATACATGAACTCACAAGACTCGCCACAACCCGGACTTGGGGGAAGCCACCACCTTCCCCCTTATAGTATTCTCTATGATTAGCTATGGGGGCTACATCCAAATGTCATTTTGTCCCAAAATTAGAAGTCTTGAAATTCTCGAAATTGAAACTTCTACAACTTTGAAGGTCCATAACTTTTTGTGCAAATTTCTAATTGAGGTGAGGTCTAAAGCAAAGTTGTAGCCCTCATTGAGAACTTTCCAAAGATATGTGGCAAGCCACCTACACATAAGTAAATGAAGGCGATTCTTGACTTTTAGTGATTGGGAATCAAATTGACAATTTGATTCCTGACCTTTCTTTCAACCATAACTTGTGTTTTAAGTGCTCAAATGGGACGTTCGAGCCCATTTTAAACATCTACATTCCAAGATATTTTCAATGGTATAAGGGATTTTTCAATCCAATGAGTTTTGACCCCTATAATTGCTCTTTGAAGATTCAAAAGTCCATTGGGACTCCAATTCCTAAAGTGGGAGCCCACTTGGGAATGTGTGAATTCATTCTTTCACACCTTCCTACAGTCCCAAAAACATGAAATGTGACTCTTAGGCTTCACTCTTGACTTGCACCTTTGTAAACCCTTGCTTTGGTTAGGAGCCCAAGGCTAGGGTTACGACACAAATTGAGGTTTAGATTATTCCTGTCGTCTACGTAGTTATGACACTAACACACTTGGTTCACCTATAGGTCTAGGTTTTCCAATAGGTTTCTCAATAAGTCTTTCAACAAGTGAATTAGGCCTAACAACTCCTAATGTCAATGATGGGGTTTGTTACGTATCTTTTGGAAACTATGTGCCAGGGGAATCAAAAGACTTTCTTAATGTTGACATTAATTTTTTATTCTAAAACACTAATCCGAAAAATAAAACATATATTTCTTTTATTTCTTTTCAAAAACTTACAACATTTTTTATATCAAAAATTAGAAAGTCTCAAGGTTTCAACAAGATCTAAAAACATGAACTTATTCATGGACGCCTAGTATTCTTTGTAAACTTTATATTTACATTTTTTCATATGGCTTGACATGTGCCAACTTTTTTTACTTTCTTGCTTGTAGTTTTTCTTTATAAAACTTTTCAAATTCCAACAAATCTAATTCTAGTTTGTGCCTAGGATTACATGTAAAATCTAAAAGTAGATTTGAGGTAAAAAAAAAAGACTCATGTTTATGGTATTCATGATGTTGTTTTACACATTCAATTGTGCACTAAACTCGACTTGGTTTGCTTTTCGTAATTTCCATTGCGATAGGCTAAATCTCTTCCATCCATATTATCACTTTTGTCCATGATTTAGGGATAAATAAATCACCTTGCATCTCATGTTCTAAAATGAAATAAATAGTTTTTTTTCTTACCAAATTTTCAACAAAATTAAGTTCCACAACACAAAGAACATAGACTTGGGTTTCGGCAACAAAACCAAAATATGTAAATTTGAAGCGGGTTTAGGATGGAGACTATATATGTTTATTACATAGCTATGGAAATTTATGTTTTTGTTCGCATAAATATTTTTTCACCTTTCTATATATAATTAGTATACCACACCATTCTCTTACCATGGACTTCACATAAATTATACCGAAACCTTTCAAAACAAAAATTTCAATTCCTTTCATAAGTATATTCCATAAAACTTTACATTGATACAACAATTTATTTCTATCAAATGAAGGTGTTTCCAAAGGTCACAAACATCCACTTATATATTGACCAAAAGGAAATTAAACAAGAAAATTTCTTAAAATCTACACATCACATGATTCCCCATGGCTCCCCATGGCATTTCACATGCATAATAAAGTCGCAAGGACTTTTGACATAAATTATCATGTGTGAGTCAATGCACATTAATGTGACAAAAGCTTTTCACATGATTTTTTATATGAATTATCATGTGAAAGTCAATGCACATTAATGTGCCAAAGATTTTTCACATGATTTTTCACTTGAATTACCATGTGAAAGTTGAACACTATGATTAAATAATAATTAAACTATGAAATCCTACTAATAAATAAATCACTAAACTTAACCATTAAATAATTACATAGGTTATAATTTAACTACATCAAGTTATAGGTACATGGTTAAATTGCAGCTGAAAATTTTAGAAGAATTTGAATGTGTCTTTAGTGTTGTTGGAAAGATCTTGATGAGTGGGATTTGATGGAATTTGTTTGGGAAGATTTGGATTTAGAATGTGGGAAATTATGATTTTCAAATGATTTCTATTGCTGAAAATTCAAAAAGAATTCCAAAAGACCATGTTTTGGAAGGAAAAATCAATTGAAGATCTAGTAACACTTGGGCCAACAACACAAGCCACATTAGTATGTATTATATAAATTTTCATGGATAAACATGATTTAGTAAAACTATGGTTTACTCAACTCTTTGTGGTTGATTAAAATCAGAATGATTGATTTATTCTCTTTTCTTTGCTTTTCTTAATCTTTGTGGATTTTTTATTCAACTAATTAAATTCCATTGAATAGCTTAACCCTTCAACTTTTGAAGGTTTAATTGCTTTCCATTAGCATGACCTTCCCAAGCTGAAAGTGTGGCTAGCTAGGGTTTCTTTTCATTAGCATTAAATGTTCATGGTGAAGTTGCAGGTAGGGATGCAAATTGCAACTTAAATGTTTCACAAAGTTGAATTACAAATCTGGAACATCTATGAAATCAATGGCTAAAAATAAAATTTCCCAAGTTGAAATTGTTGTTCCTCCATGAAAAGCAATGTTCTTTTTGTCAATTTTGTGATATGCCCAAAGTGGCAATCATCCATACAAAGATTTAGCCAAAATTGGTTACAAATTAAACATGAAAGCAAAATTTTTAAAACATCTTTCTATATTTTTGGCTACCTACTTGAACCACGTGCAAAAATATGGTGGTTTTTCTTCAACTTTAGTTGAATTTTGGCTATTGAAATTATCAAAAAACACTTGATAAGAGCACTTTAAATTTTAGATTTCACTTTTTGGCTATATGTAACCAAAAAATAGAGGTGGATTGGATAGGCACCCTAATTCTCAATTAGTTGACAAAACTTGCAACATGTACACATGACTTTATTTCTAAAAATTTTGTTCTTGAAGTGTGTTGGTCATGGATTGTTTCTAGGTGGTTATTGCAAGTTATTCAGAAACTCTGGTATAAACATTTTGATCATTGTCCCATATATCTTATAATCCTGCAAGTGATTAAAAGATGCCCAATATCTTACCTTTGGTTGGTATTCTGCAATTATATTTTTCAGATCTCTTTTATTTACAAAAGGATACAAGTCCAAGTCTAGCAATGTTCAACAAAAATGTTGTGGATATGGATATGGTGACATGTTGAAAATGAACACACTTTAAATTGGGGTTTTTTTTTAATCATTTGTTTCAAGCTTCACATAAGAAACTACACTACCTACCCAAAATAATCCACATTTGCAAACATATGCATTTAGTGACATTTAACTCTATGCCACAAAACAAATGTTCAACTTTCATGTACAAATTGTAATCAATCATGCACTCTTTCACCTAGGATTTCATGGCCATTGTTCATGCAACTTTCATCTTTACAATCTTTCATGTCATCACTCAAAGAAGCAATTCTTTACAAATAGGACACTCCTAGGCACATTTTAAAACATAGTGTAGCCCAACTTTTTTCTTGCATAGAACAGACACATTTATTTTTGCCAAACTTAAAATTATCAATCTGATCAATCAAAGCAAGTAACATTATACCGACTTCCATCTTATTTTCTCCTAGAAGAATGACTAGGCTTTTTTTAAATTTTAAAATTGAATAATTTGGACCTTGATTATGTTAACTTGGGCCATTTTGAACACTTAAGGCTTATGATAGTAGTTATCTAAAGCCAAATCATAAAAGACATAACGTATATGTGAATGAGAACATGTTTTTATGGAAGATTATATAGCACCTAAACATAAACAAGTATACCATTTGATACACATTTAAAACCACATTAAATTTGAAAAGTAGGTGGCAAGTGTCATATTCATCTTAATTTCTGGTTTTCAAAATAATTTGTTAAAGGGATATTATTGTTCAACCTAGTTTAATTACTCATGTCATGCTTTTACATAGAACTATAATAAGCTGACCCTAATAGACAACCTATCCATAAGATTGACAGTCTTACAATTAATCTACAATTATATTGGAAGTGATAGGGTTTTCAACTAAGCCAACCAGTCATCCTCAATGGTAGCTTGAGCAAACCAATCATAAATGCAGAAATTGTAATTGATAATTTTATTTGGTCATATTTGCAACATAAGTAGTTGCATATATAAAACATGTATATATATGTTGTACCATCTCCCTATATATGTTCATATATCAGCTTATCTATTGTCACAGTTTACAAATTTATGAGTGAAAATGATTTTAAACTAAAAAAATCTGTGACCACTTAATAAAAGTAATTGTCAAATTAAAAAGAATGTGAGATAATTACATAATACATGCATTTACATGAATGACACACATCTTTTCATTACAAAAAAATCTTTTGATTTATTGTTACTAATGAAATATATGTTTCAGATTCCACATGTTGGATATATAATTAAAGACATTATGGCACATTTATGTGTACATGAATATATTTGTGTTCTAAATTTACAAGTTGTACATATGATTACATGTAGATGATTATTGAGTATCATGTAGATAAAATGTGGTGAAATGCTTTTAACACATGTATATGGTTTTCTATATATCATTGTGATTGTAGTGATATTCATACAACCATGTATATCCAAGGCATGTATCCTCTAAGGTATTAATCAACTACATGGTAAACTGATCTTTATTGGAAATATTAGTTATGCGATGATCTCTTGTTATAATTATGTCATAGACTGTTTTTATAAAAGCATACGTGATATTCGATGCATATTTAAAGATATGTTATTAAATTGAATTTCTATGAGGCTATGGGATTGATGCTAAATGAGGAATTTGCTATATTAATTTCATGTGTATTTTTTTATAATCGGATAAATTTGAAAATAAAATTTTACATCATGGTCAATAACTATGATGGTAATTACATGGACCAAACCACATAATTCCATGCCACGGGTTGACTACTGTTTGGCTGTTTACTTTAAATGAGGTATACAATTGAATTCTTGTATATAGGATGTGTGTGTGTGTGTGTGTGTGCGTGCATGGGCGCATGTGTTTTCTAAAATTGAGATGTAACTTTGAAGCAAGCTAAAAAATAAGATGTTGAATAATGAATTTTCTTGGCATCAAAGATTTCTCACAATATTTTCTGAATTTGAGTATTTCAATTCATTTTCTAACATTGATTTGAGAATATTGCTATGATTATATATTTTCAGACTCAAACATATTATATTATTGCTCACGAGGAAAGACAAATTATCATTTGTGAAGATGAAATTGTGTTTTACATATTCTGTGTAAGTTGTAACCCTGGGGGGTAGGATGAGGTAAGATACTAATAAATTTCATCATAAAACTCTTCCACAACCTTTAAAGATTTACTTCAGCAGTGTTGTTAAGCTTGCAAAGATTTCACTGGATTATTGGTTTCCCAACATTTCTTTCTTCAACTTGCTTTCCAAGGAGGTTGGGAAGGAGGTGGGTAGGTCTATAGGGGTTGATGTAGGTTTTTGGGTAGGTATATAAGGCAGTAGAAAGATTGGATAGACACAATTGCTTTTGTCAAATACACTAGTGTGGCCTGTGCCTTTGGCCCAAGTGTTACCACGTCCTCAACTGATTTTTCCTTCCAAAACCTGGTTTTTTGGAATTATTTGAATTTTCAGCTGCAGAAATCACTTAAAAATATCAATATCTCCCACATTCAGAATCCAAATCTTACCAAATAAATTTGGTTAAATCCTGCTCATCAAGATCATTCCAAGAACACCAAAGGCACATTCCAATTCCTCCAAAAATTTCAGCTATGATTTAATTTAATTTTCAGTGGAGGAATCATTCAGTATTCAAGAACTTTTGCACCTCAAGTCCAAATTTCATGGAACCAAGCCCATGCACCCCTTCTAATCGAGAGCTTTCCAAAGACACCAAGAACATGATCTGAAGCAGCCCGGTTTGGTGGATCTCATAACTGCAAAACAATACAAACCAAAACAAAACAAACTTCCTTCATAGATAGATTAAACATATATGTATTGAAATTTAGTCATATATATGAAACTCCATGACCAAAACTGTCATAACTGGGTGTCAATTATCAATGGATATAATTTGAATTAATGAAGTTTGAACTTTGGAAAATGATTTTCTTGACATCAGTTACCTTCAAATGGCATTCACATGACATTTCCATATCCCTTACAGTCTCTGTCACACCCCTCTCCCTCAAAGAAAAAGAAAATGGCCTCCCGGATGTATTCTGCGGTAGTAGAACCTACATTTTCAAAAAACATTTTATTTTGGAATTGGTCCTGTCTCGGAATCAATCAACGAGTCTTATCAAGATTAGAACCATTAGATTGGGAACTAGCAAACAAGAAAAGTTGACCTGAACCCCAACAGCAACCAGTTTTGATAATGTTCTCTAAACTTGAACTGGTGGGTCAACAAAAGAAAAACCCTGACTTGCTTGGTTCTTCTAGGAATATTAAGAACTGGCAAACACTGATTTTTCCCTATGTTGCTCAGTTCTTTGACTTTGGACCAAACTGCCATCAGAGATCAGACTGTGTATTATCAAAAGCAGAGGCCATATTTTGAAAGACCCACCTTTGGCTGCGACTCAGCCAAAATAAAAGAGTCAAAGAATTATATCAAAAGGTGTCCTTGTATGTTAGGTGATTTCACTAGATTTTGAGTCAATTTACTGCTCTTAGTAAATAAGGATTTGTTGAAAAATAATGAATTCACTATTTACTGAATGGAGACTAGTGACCTGCACTCGCATCTTGTAGTAATATCAAACCAGCAAACAATAAGATGTCCATTCATGAAACTAGGCAGTTCTTTGAGGGTTTTGAAATACTTCAAACCCAATGGTTGTTTGATTTCAAATTTTTTCAAATAATGAAAACTGGTCAGTTCTTGGATCCTGATTTTTCAAATACTTGGAACCAGTGGTTATTCGAGAAATCAAAGAACTGTCCCAAAACTGGTTTTTACCGTGGTAAGAGTGTAAGTGTTGGTAGAAGAAACCCCAAACTTGTTGAGGTTCTTATTTTTTACCACAATACGAATGTGGGTGCTGGTTCACCGAAGGATAGATGACAGTGCAAGGAAGTAGACAGGCTTTACCACAATGTACATCCATCCATCAACAGTCTAACTTCTTTCAGTCTCCCCTTGTACTAGAGCATCTCCAACAGTGCTCAGAATGGGACCCTGAAAAAATATTTTTCACATCCAAGTTTAGTTTTACTTTTTTCCAACCCCACCCATAATACTAAAACTAGGACTGCAAATCGGTGGGAGATTACTAATAGCAAACCAGCTGGACGAATCATTACGATTTGCCAATCAGAAACAGGGAGCAGCTGTCAGATCATATCTTTTACACTCTTCTCAAGCAGGTGTTAGCCTTTGTTGTGCTTTCACCAGCCTCTGCAAACTCTGCAAATGCTTGGCGAAAACTATTTTGCCTAGCCAAACTGGCATGTATTGACTTTTCTTCATCCAATTTTAATTTATAGAGTCCCAAACTGAGCACCAGTGGAGTTGCTCTTATGTTTGTAATCACAGTGATTTTTTTGTACACAAGATATGAATTCTATAGTGGCAGAAAATCAACATGATACCCACCCAGATGGCAGTGTGAGGAAGTAGAGCATGATTCACCCACATCAACATTTAGTTTTCTTCCATGGACTATTTAAACTAAGAGACTATTTAAATGTCACCACCTGGGCCAATTGTTATGGTTGGTCAATGAATAAATAACAATAATTTCCCTTTGGAATTTTCTTGGAGGGCAATGTATCGCAGGTAGGTGTACAGGCCCAAAACTGAGTTTTAAACTATTTGACTACTATACTTCTTTCGAAATAATTTTACATGCCATTTTATTGCTGTGGGTGGAGACGCTCATTAAACCGTTCTAAGTTGTAATTATTCAATACATGTTGGGCTTTCACATACAAAAGGATTGACATGGACTTAGGCTGGCCAAGTTTTTTCTTTTGAGGTTTTAGGGGGGAGGATAACCCCAAAATGTGCCAAATGTGTTCTGCATGGGTTCTCATTGAGTTCCCAAAGTGTTTCTCAAGACGTTCCCTATATTATCACACTTTTATCCCATAGTTGAACTTCCACACACACACACACACACACATATATAAACTATAAAGAGGGGGGCAATGGGAAGCACCTCTATGCTTCTCTTTTAGGGAGGGCCCAATATTTCAAAATATTGTGATGGCCTAATCAAATTCGTTTTTTCTAAAAGCAAAACAAAACAAAACAAAAAGAACTTCAGGTGCGCCCCCAGCTAACTAATAGAAATGGCAATACATACTTCAACAATAGGACACAAGGTTTTGGTAGTCGGTATAAAGAGGTTGGGGTTATGAAAATTCCAAGAGTTCAACATTTGGTATCTAAAGGTTATTGATTTAGATTGAAGTAAAAGTGCCAAGATGAGAAGTTGTGTTGGTGAGATGATTGTGATGAAGTGGTAGCCTAGGACCAACAAAGCCCTGAGTGTAAAGAAAATGAACACATATATGCATAAGCCTAGGATCAACTTTCACATTAACAAAATGAATCCTTATTTTTTTCAAAAGATTAAGTCGGTTTATAATTTTAATTTTATTAATTTTTCATGGTCTACCACTAATTTAAAATCATAATTTTTACATTATTAGCATTATGTCTAAAATGATTATATAGTCAATATTTAAAATACACTACTAGTGTCTGAAATGATTAAATGTGTGCATCATGATTGATATCAAAAGTAGTAATGTCCGTTATGATTATTATTATTTTTTGCATTGTAATCACATCAAAAAATATGTTGCACATGTGGTAAATTTGGGTGCTCGCATGGACTTGTTTATGTTGATTAATATAACTAACATAACTAAAATTAATCATAAAGTATGATTCACATTATTATAATCCTACTTTTTAATGACATAATAATAATAAAATGAAAAAAAAATAATGTTCTCATTTTAAAAACTTCATTATGAGAAAAATAACAATAAAATATAGTTATCATGATTTCCATTATTATTCACAATATTTCAAGTAAATAAATAATTTATAAAGGGGAAATTTTGAAAAAAAAACTAATGGAAAAATGGAGTATTAATCTAAAATTTTCTACTTTTACTAGAATTATAAGAAATAAATTATCAAAATTAACTACATGTACATGCTAATATTGAATCATTCATATTCCATGATTCAATTGGTATTTATGATGAATCAATAGAATGCATATATATGTCCAAAAGAAACTAGCCCCAAACTATTTATTAATTTATGATCAAATGACATGAGTAAAATGGAATAATAAAATAAAATATTTTTTCTATTTACTAAAAAAAGAAAATCTGACTTAAAATTGAAATTAAAAGAAATAATAAATAATAAATTTATGAAATCAAAATAAAATCCATTGGTACTACAAAAACATTATAACATTTAGTTCAAAATTTTAATTTATTACAAAATTGATATATGATTGAAGGCATAAAAATTTTAATAACATAATTCCACAAGTCAATTTGTCTTGTTATAATATTTAAAGATATTTTGTTAAAACATTAATTTTTGATAAATATTTGGGGAATCAATGATTCAAACGATGTCAGCTAACAATTTTCCAATAATGCTAGCCCAAAAATAAATAAATAAATAAATAATAAAATATTTTTCCAACATTAACTCCTAGGTCAAAGGTGGTAGTGTTTTGGATTCACTTACAGTTCCAAAACAAATTAGAGCTTCATAATGTCATTATATATTCATATAAATAATTTAATTTTTAATTTGAAAATGAAATTAATAATATCATTTCAATTAATAACTTTAATCATTTCAAACAATCATTTTAGTCATTTCATACAATCGTCTTTATTTACGTTAGCCATACAATTTCAGTCACATTTGTGTCAAAAATGATTTTTTTTTTTTATTACATTCAATTTTATCCATTGTCTGATGTGACTCAAAATCTGACTAAACTTAGTAAAAATACCAGCTTCAAAAATACATATTTGTAGTAGCTTATTATGATATTGTTGTCATATGAGTAGTGGATTTATTTAATGTGTAGCCTATGATAATTAACATGTCAACTTCATGTTTTCACAAAAATTAGTTTCACTATTTTGAGGATTTTTTAATGACAAAATCTGTACACCTTAGGGTAAGGTATATAACTGTTGTGGTAGGTACTAAGGTGGATACCTGGTGTATAGATTGGTATTGGTCCTGACATCAAAGAACAAACCACATTGCTATCCCTGAGGCAATATTAGCCTCATACCAGTACCTACCTGGTAGGGACTTGAGGTAATATTAGTTTAATATTAAATCTCAATATTAGGTATATACCAATGTTGGTTGGATATTACATTTTAAGGTTATGTCCACGATGCCAATAAAAACATATTTTGTATTTCTAAAATTAACAAATGGATATGCCTGAAAAAATTTCCAGCAATTTATTTGTCATGTCAGATATAAATTCAATTTTTGTTCTTTCAATAGATATGATTTTTAAAATTTTTAAACTAATTATAAATATATACAAAGATTATGCATGTTCAAAATCTAAATGATCACAATTTTTTTTCACTCACATGAATGCATACATATTACTATTGAAGTAACTTAAGGGGGAGGTGAACCCTGTTTCTTGGTAGAGTTCAAGACCTCAACTATACCCCAATTACACCACACAAAAACCTCACCTCTATAATAGCTTGTTACAATAGGATTATATACATTTTTTAAATGCTGAAATTTTAGAAAATTAAGGTCCCTTCTTGCAAATTTTTTTAAAAACTATTATTTACTGATGCCAAAGTTTCATAGGATTCAAGAAGTTGTTACAGGATAGTTTTAGGGTTTTAATATGTATATTATTGCATGTACTTTAAGCGATTTCAGGCCGTTACTGATTTTTTTAAAATTTAAATAGTTTTTGTCAAAAAAAACTTTTTTAATTTTTTTTCTTGGGGTATTGAAGTAAAATTTTCAAAATAAAATAATTATTTGGCAGCAAGATGCCAAACCTGAAAAGGTACTACAACATTGTGAGAAAATTATTTCAACTTTCAAATTATAGATCAGAATCAGATATGGAGAAAATTCTTTGTAGATAAGATAGCATTTCCTCAACCAATGGGAAAAATTGAAACCATTGTGAGCCTAGATGATCTCAAATTCCTTTCTGTTCAAGTGATTGAAAACCAACAACCTTTATATACTATGGAATGGTCAAGCCCCTGCCCATTATGTTGGGTAACGTGCAAGCTAGCCTATGAGGGTGAGTGAGGCAATGCACCTAACATCTTGGGCAAGGTTGATGGGCTTGGTAGGCGCCTAACCCAACATAATGGGCAAGTGTGAGCCATTCCATGGACTTGTCTGGAGTGACAGATTCACAAAATAAAATAAAATAAAATAAAATAAATTTTAAATTTATGTTCAACAAACAAAGTTTGGTCATTATTATGAGCACATGATCATCATGGGGATCATCATGGGAAGAGTAAATCACATATTGTGGTCAAGAAAATGACCAAAAGTTCTGGGGTGGCAGGTTATGTCATTTAATTCTTGACCACATTATGTGACATAATCTTCCAATGATGATCATATACTCATACATACTAGTGACCAAAATGTGTCTGTTGAAAATAAATTTTCTTGTAAATTATTGAATCTGCCGCCCCAGAACTTAATGACTCACCTTTGCCAATTATGTTGGTTGGGTGTGTCCCCTAGCTCTCACCATGAATGGGCTTGGCAGTGCCTTACCTTACCCAACATAATGGGCAAGGGCTTGATCATTAGATTAGGTACATAATCTGCCACTCTAGAGCTCTAAGTAAATCATAAGCAACAAATTAGTGAGTCCCACAAACTTGGCTGGGTCAAGGTGCAATCTAGTCACTCAACCCTAACTCTAACTCTAACACCCTTAACCCTAACACCAGTGTACCTAAAGCAAACTCTAACACTAACCCTAACTCTAACGTACCTAAAGCTAAAAGTAGTTTACCTATATTTTAAAAATAAGACCTATCTGTTTCCCAAGAGAAGAATGGATAGTCCTTCCCTGTCGCCCATAATCCAAAGTGAGAATCGCCTCAAAAGTGCTTCTGCCAAGCAGGGGAGGCGTGTGCAGGTATGTATATCACAAGGGTTCAGCCCCAATCCCTTTTAAGCACTTTTTTTTTGTAACCTACTACAGCATTTAAAAAATAAACCCCTCTTTGGGGGAGGGGATTATTCAAAAGAGCTTGAAAAGATCACCACACTTTTGGTCAGCAGCTATGTTGCTTTGGGTTCCCCCCCCCCCTCCCCCCTTCATCCTTGAGGAGATTATGTTATGTATCTGCCATCATGATGGTAGCTAGCTTTCAGGATACATTTTGTAATACTTTCAAAGCTTTGGGCCCCAATCTGCCTTTTGAAATCTATTTACAACTTCGACCAATATTATTATCAAACTCTCTAGTATCTACCCCCAATTTCAAAACAATTGTTGTGTACCTGTTCTGGTGGTGCCTTCATCCTAGTTTAGATTGTTAACTAGATCTAGACTAAAAGTCTTGAAGAATAAACCCTATTTCAACTCTTTTGAAACCTTGAAGAGCATGATTGCTGTATTCGATATACTTTTTAATCGATTCCATGAGTGTTTCAGTTTCCTCTACAACAAAAATCCTACACATGGGAACAAGGTGTGCATCACACCGTGGCCTTGCCATTTACATTAAAAAGTATGGTAAGGCAAAAGAAGAAGAATTATGAAAACTCAAATATTTCACCATGCCAAAATATTATTTTCAAAAAAAATCCTCTAAAAGAAACCCAAAAGCCTTCAAGATATTATAACACTCTATAATAACAAATCTCAAGTTTCAACACAAGCCAAAATATCATCTTTCAAAAATCCTCATATGAAAGTAGGCCTATTATTTACCTGGGGGCCAAACTCCCTGAAGCTACTATAACTCTATGATGAGTCTAAACACAATAAATATCCTTGCCTTGCCTTCCAACAAACAAACAAATTACATGGATGGTTTTTCAGTGAAGGAGAAGTGTGAACAGAAGTAAGCTGGACAAAGAATCATTGGTGGGTGAGAGACACCCAGACAAGACAGGAATCCCACCCCACTGTTGTCATTCATATTTTGGCTCAATAATGATGCCCACCTGCAAAAAAGCCTTTGCAACTCTGGCTCAAAAGGCCAGAGACACATATCTGTGGAAAAAACCAAATTCTAATGATCAAACCTTCCATGCCATGCCAAGGCAAAAGGCTTACAGGGATGATGCTCTTTTGAGTCAATTTGAATGGGCTTTTCTTGTCTCTTTCCAAGGCAAAAAAAAACGAAGCCGTGGTTGATGCAGCAGAGTATGGTTACCTACCTTACTCTGCTGCACAGCAAATTAAAGTCGAACATGAGTCATCTCAAGTGCAAGCCCATTCTGAAAGAGTGTTATTGTCTGAGCTTTGCTTTACTTACACTTTAATCCATCGTCATGTCTGTAAGATGTGACGTATTGCCACAAACGAATATTCTTCTTTTTGCTTGCCGATGTGTTGTGTAGTTTGCCAACAAATTGTGATTGATTCTCACTATTTCAAGGGTTTAGGGTTTAGGGGTTTAAACCCATATCCTCTCTGGAGTCTCCAAGATGGTCTTGCTCAGTCTAGCACATGAAACCCAAACTCAGTTTTCCAACTGTCCTTGAGGATTTTTATCAATTTTGGGGAGGATATAATGTGTAGGGTAAAGGGATACCTTGACGGGTTTCATAGGTTTGAGCCCATGTGCAGCCTCAAAGGGAAGAAGTTCCTTACCTGATGTAAATGAGTTTGGAAATAAAGAGGGGGAATATAGATAGAGGAGTAAGAGGAGATGCGATATGCAACATAATCCACTTTCCCTACTTGGCATTGTGAATTTAGTACACACCTGTGAAGATACCCCCACCTAGTTCATAGACATAAAAGCAATGAAAATTACAGAGGGTTTTTTCAAAAAATATTCATCATTTCACTTATCATCAAGTTAAGGGTAGATTTGTATCCTCTATAAAGTATTTTTCGTAAGGTACAAGTATTATTGAAAAATATCATCAAGGTATAGGCAGATGAGATTTTTGATGTTCAAGGTATTATAAAAGGACAAAGACACAATAAAAAGGAGTCACCCAATCTGAGGTCAAAGTTTTTTTTTTCCAAAGCCCTCATGTAGCTCCCACATACCAAAGGGTTTCTCCCAAAATTAGATGGAAACATGTTACATAATGTATTTATCATGAATTTGGTGAAAAATCTTTTCATGCCAAAATGTTGTTCAATGTCAATATCTTTTAAAACATTGTGTAACATTGATTTTGCAAACCCACAAATGTTGGGGTGGATTAATCGTGCACTTAATGAAATCAAATATTATGTGCTTACTCTATGCACTAGATTGAGAACCAATATTCATGACTATAAAGTCAAACTAGATTAGGTATGGATATTATGTTTTGGCATAGTGTGAGGAATATGATAGAAACAACTTTAGCATCAACACATGTAAGTATGTTGACATGATTCACCCATAATTCAACATCAAAAAAAGGTTGCAAATGACTAAATTAGATGATACAACCTTCCATCTATTTGCAAACTAAATATGTTGCCTTAAACACAATATCTTATTGCAACATTGTACAAATCCACCTACCACAATAGGAAAGAAGATAAAAAAGCAAACCAAATTGTTTGAAGATAAATTATTTTGTATTCACCAATAAACATATTGTCCATTTTGATCTTATGTTTGTAGCTAGTGTGCAACTACCAACATGTTTTTTGGAGGCAAAATTTAGTGAAAAAACTAATCTAAAATAAGGTCAATAGAATCCCTTTAGGAAATTGCGAGATTAATTTTAAAAATAGCCAAATCTTGTTTGTCCATGATTAGCAATTATAAGCAAATCCCAATGAAATCACTTTGCCATGTCACATTATTCAATTTTCCTCATGTCCATTAACCATTTGCTAGATAAATAGTTATATTTTGTTCACACAAATGAAATTGAATTGCCTTGACAACAACCAAATCCACCGTCAATTTGTTAATGTTTCATCAAGCTCATTTATAGTTATCATCGTAGGTTGATTAATTGGAGAAAGGCAACTACATTTCATTATTCAATTACCATTGCCCATGTTTGTGAATTCAAATTCCACAATGCACACATATTAATTATTGTTGGAAAATCTTTGTAAATTTGTTCCATTATGTACAATTTCACACACAAGTATATCAATTCACTTCCATTTTGAAGGGAATTTTGGGTTCTTAAATTTATTATTACTATGGTGTTGTGGAGACCTTCCAAAAAAAAAATTGATGTTGTTAAGTTGAGCCTAAAGTTGGTGACACAATTCAAATTCTTGGTGCCAACATTATTCAAATCAAAGCATAAATTTGGTAGATTAATTTCAATTGTTCATTTGGTTGTGCAAGGGGTTTATTGGTTTGAAATCTAATCTCCAACCATGGTGAAAAGTTCTTTATGTTGGAGCTTTATTTCAATAGCAATTGCAATGATAATGATGGGAGGTCATTGGAGCTACCCATTTGTCCAAGACCTTTGGTGATGAAAACATCTTCCTTGGAAGCTTCATCATCTAACACAATTAATGAGGTGATTTTTATGTTTCAATGTAGCAACCCTACAATGGTTTTTTTTGTCCTAGAAGATTACCCACCTATGTCCCCCTTGTGACAAAAGAGGATTTGTCACATTGTGGAGGTGCTTGACAAAACATTAGCAAAGGAAAAAAAAAAAAAGCTTGGATTATGAACCCAATTGGAAGTGTCAAGATAGTTGGGCATCACAATTTCCATGGCTTAAGATTTTATAAAGTGGTGATGGTGAGATTGAACATATCCATTGTTTAATATCCATTTTAATTTGTGGAAGGGAATTTGTGAACCAAGACAAACAACCTTGTGAAAGATGAAGGAAGAAGGATTGCCAAAAAAATTTAGCCATTTTTGGGTCTCAAGAAGGACCAATGGTATTTAAACAAAATGTACAAACATTTAACAAACATGTCCATTTACACATCTTGTAAACAACAGACAATTTTGTAGCAAGTTCATGACACCAAATGTGAGAGGGCTTGTAAAATAAAACAATTTGCCACCATATTCCACCTTCTCCAACATGGTAGGCCAATTTTGGATTATGAAGTCATGAAGTCTATTTTCATTTTCTTGGGTGTTCCAAAAATGCCCAAGAAAAATTAATTATCAAACAACATTGATTGGATGATTGTAGAATTTATGCATGAGTAGGCTAAAAAGAAGTGCAAAGAAGTTATAAGAAATTGTTTACACTAACATGTGATGAGGTAAGCATAGTGGATACACAATCTTAGATAAGTGTGCATGTGTATGTTGGCAATGATTTGGATTGGATATTCATTTTAATGTATTTGGAATGTATTATCCAAAGTGGTGGCAATAACAACTTGACCAAGTTTAAATGGATGCATTGATAAACAATGTTGGAGTATCAAGTTCTAATGAAATTATGAAATTGTTTTGCTTTGAAGGCTTGAAGCTAATCAAATAAAAAATTTCTACATTAAAATCTACTTTTTAAAAATTTAATCCAATATGTATTGGTTTTTCTTTTTTCCCATGGGCGAAAGCACATTAAGGTGAACCAAAATGGGTAGCTGAAAATCTATTTTTGAAGTCCAAATCTATTGTAAATGATGTTGAAGTTGACATTTTTTCCATGTCCAATTCATCACCTTAAAACTTTATCAAAACACCTTTAAAAATATGAACCTTGAAAAAATCCATTTAGATACCTGAATGGATTAAAAATTTTAAAGTTTTCATTTTGAGTCTCTAAAAGAATGAGAGACCTTTTCTTATTTGATTTTTTCATTTTAAGTGTTCTGATATTTCAATGTGTGATTGTAAAAAGTTGTAAGCATGTTCTCCAATTCCACTAGAAACAAAAAGTTCATAACCATAATAATCTGTATTGTGACATTAGATGTACCCTATATTGCAAAATCCACCTTTGATTGATTTTTTTTTTTTTTTTGTGTAGTTGTATATTTGGGAAGATTGAAATATAATTTTCAATTTTTCATCTTAATTTTTGAAAATTTTCTTAAATGCATTTGAATTGTATATAATAGAATTGGATTAACCTAGAAAAAAATTAATTGTGACTTCCAAAATAATCCATCATAATGTGCTTTTGCCCACATATAAATTTAATATTATTCATTTCTAAGTCCTAACTATGTTGTATGGTAGGGTGTTCATAATGGGGTTACACATTAAATACAAAATCAATATTCCCTTCATTTAAAAAGGATCCATTGTTGTGCACATCACACCAATTTAATAGTGTAGATTTTGAGTCATCTGGTCATGGTATTTTGCCTTGAGTTATTGTTACAAACAAAAGGAAACAAGATCTTATGGAATGTTAAAACTCATTGGATATCTATGTTGCCACCTACCAATAAAGTTTTGTCAAAATGAAAACCACTTTTGATGAAATGGCCTAAGACAATATATAATATAGCAAAGACTAATTTTGACTTGTTCTTTGATGTCCATTTGCTTGTTAATTTAGCCAAGTTGTTTATTGTTACTACTTGAAATTGTTGATGTTTTGACTTTTTTTTTCAAAAATGAGATGTTTTTGCGTGTGATTATTAGATTGCTACCATAAAGGGTTATTAATCACAATTGTATTTTCTATACAATAACCCTAAGACTATTTTCATTTTTATTTTTTTTAATGAGTTCAAGGATCTTGTGGCTTACACACATGTTATTGGCCTATAATGGATATCACCAATGACAAACATGAATGAGCCACTTATGGAATATCTTGCTTTTTATTTTGATAAACACACATTTAATGCAACTTACACTTCATCAAATTCAAGGATTGTTTGCCCAATCAATTGAAATATTTTCAATTCATATTACATGATGCCAAATTTGCTTGCACTAGTATATTTTGTTCACCTTTTTATTCTTCTACTTTGTATTTTGGATATGTTGCCATGATTTTATGATTCACACCATGTCACTTTCCATTTGCCTTATGTTGTGATTCCATTTCTAGGTGAAAGTATGATGCAATGGACCAATTTTAGCAAATGTAAAGTCTACATGAGTTCACAAATTTTGCGGCCCCTTTGTTAGTCCTCTCACAATTCCAAGTCTTGGTGTTACACTCATTTTTGAAAGTCCATAACTTCTTTATAAATATTAAATCACCTTGATTTATACCTTATGTTTTTCCTATATAAGTTTATTATAATGATTAATATCAATGTGAACTCTTTCTTTCAACTCATTTATTTGTTTACTTCTCCAATCATGATTATGTCTAAAGGAAATGTATTCATGCCTTAGACCTTATTGAATGAAATCATTAGTTTTATACCATTCTTAATATTGATAATAAAAACATATTATTCCTAAATTTTAAAAAAGAATCTTCATTCTTATGTTCATTATGGATTTCTAAAATATTTCACTTTTGAACACATGTAAAGAAATATAAATCTGATTTCAACATGTCATCTATAATATGTTTGATTAACTCATACAATTAAAATTTAAAAATTATTTTTTCCCATGGGAAATATGTCCACATTTATATTTGTAATAAGGTGAAAGCACAATCAAGTGGACAATTTAAACTATCACAATTGTAATTTTTTTGAATTGTAAATGAATTCAAAATGTAAAGCCATATTCAACATCATTATTCTTAGGTTTTTAATTATCCATGTTGTAAAAGACTTTGCTAGGAATCATAATAAAAATTATGAACTTGAGTTATAAGAAAAGAATAGAAAGTGTGAAAATAGTAATGTGAAATTAAAATTAAAAAATAGCTTACCATCAAATGAGGAATTTAAAAGTAAAATTCATTGAAATTGGTTACATGATGACATGGTTACAAGTCATTGGTGTAAGTGTTGTGGATGCACTTATAAAATAGCTAATTAACTGATTTCCAACTAGTTCTATTATGGATGCCATGGGCATACAATATACACAATATTGGTTCAAGCTAGTTGTGACGAGAATTTCCCTCGCCGTTATTTGGTATACTTCAAGATTGATTATGTTCATGAATGCATATTAAGGTAGATATTACTAGTTCTACCCCTATTTTGTCCTTATCTGGGTTGGACATTCAAGCTAACACATTCAAAACCTTAATGAAGGTTAATTTTTAGCTATTAGATCAACTCCTTTTTTGCATCAACCTTTTTACACATCTTTAGAGAACATTTGTTCTTCCATAATCATAAGCCACATTCCTTATTATTTTAAGCTCATTGAATTTGCCACAATGCAAGTGTTGGGATCAATGGAAGTTAAAAGGATATTTTCAACATTGTTTTTCATGAAAAATAAATTGTGAAATTACCTTGCAAACCATCTAGAGACCATTGTTGAAATGTACTTTCAATAAGTCTACAATTTAAAGACATTTCCTTATGATATTTGTTATGAGCAATGGAAAGAGGGTAAAAAAACATTGTCCCAAGGTTCAATAATGACCATAACTTGTTAATGTTTCAACTTTAAAAATTGTCATGATTTGTTGAGTATTTGAGTAGGGTGAAAACATAGTTAAAGGAGCTAGAGGCGCCAAGGTAAAAGTCCTTTCCAAGGATTGCACATGACATGTGTCATTTTTGTGTTGGTTTATGATTTTAAAATTTGTATTTCAAATACCTTGGGCCCCTTTTAACACTGCATTTTAGATATAAATACATTTTGACTACAAAATGATTTTATATCATCTCTATTATGCATTCATGTCCTCTATCACATAAACATGAATAACTTTTGTTAAAGGCACATTTTCAAAATCCATAATTTTCAGGGTCAAAAGCATTTTTGAACCAAATGTGCTTAAATTAATTATTAAAATAATTTTCATTAACTCAAGTCTTTATGCCCTTCTAATCATCAATGTTAAGATCCTTTCTAATTTTTAGAAGGAATGATGCACATTTGGTAGAAAAAAGGAACATCTGAAAAAAACAAAGATTGTCCACTCTCAAAGTTTGAGTGCTTTGAACATGCAAAAACATTTTTGATTTGTGTCAAGCTTTGAGCATGTAAAATTTGTAATTAATGAAAAATATTCCAAATTTTTTTATGACAATCCAAATTATTATGTTTCATTTTTGATCTTTTAAACATACAAAAATGTAGTTTTTAAGAGTGTCCACTCACTTGGGTGGTTCCTTTTACTGTGTTTTTACCTAATAGTGACAATGTAAGGGAGAAAAAAATCAATCTTGAGTCTTGACCCTTCTCTTGCAAGGAATAATTTGTTTCTTATTTTGTTTTACATTATTTTGATCAAATTGTGGGTATTTGGGGGCATGGGGAGTTGGGATAGTTTTAATTTGTTTGAATAAAGGACATTGGGGAAATAGTTCAATTTTTTTTAAACCCATTAATTCTTTGATGTGAAAAACCAAATGGACATTAGAGCTTATGTTGGCAAGTAATTTTGTTGTTCAAAATGAACTTTTTGTTAACTTCATTTTCAAAGTTCAAGTTTTTCATTTATAGCCAAGTTAAACTATAGTTTTAAAAATATATATATATAAGGATAAAATTATGTGAATATATTTGCAATCAAAATATTTGCTTTGTAGAAATTTCAATTGTCACCAACTAGTAATATATTGATTACAACCCAAATGTTACTAATCAAAAGAAATTCACAAACTATTTTTGTATGTAAAAACTTCTTTAGCTTCTTAACCCTATTTTCTCCCCTACCTACCTTTTCTTCTTTCCTCATGCCTACCATTTACCCCTTTCCCCTTTTCCCCCTTTTTGCTTTCTTTCAATTTTCTTTGTTGAAAGAACTTCACTTCCATAGCAATTGCTCTGAGACGCAATAATGTTTTTTTTTTAAAGCATATATTATGTGTTGTGTTCATTTATTTATTTACATTGTTTTATATGATGTGTAAAACTATATAAGTGCACGTGTTTTTTCTTCTAAAAATTACACTTACACTTACCCAAGGTGTATATGAATATCCAAGTACACACACAACACAAGTTTCAACATTGGTTTCACTAAACATTGAAACATTATCAACTATTAAGCTTCCAAGATAACTTTCGTATGTTTGGATTGCTAAAAGATACAAATTATCCTTTCTATTGTTGAAGCTATTTTCACCTTCAAAATTAAGAATATTATTACCAAATTTGATTGTTCTATAATAATCATGAATTCACAACCATCATGATTAGTTGCAAGGTACATACTATATTCACAAGTATGGGGTCCACTTTTGACTTGAATAAATTCAAGGATATGACGACCAAGTTCAATAATCATAACTAATTACTCACCAACCATGAGCATCCATGATATTCTTGAAACTTTCAGAAGATTGAAATAAGTACTTGAGATTTCCAAAGTATAACACCTTATCACCACTACTACTTTATTTTTTAAATCATTGAAAAGAACTCACAATTGAAGTGAGCATTCTTTGTGAAACTTCAAATCACCACAAGTAAGTTTTAAATTATTGGCAAAAACTATTATCAAAGATATTGGATTGGAATGTGTTTCATCCCAACAACATGAAAGACATGATAAGTTCAAGATGCTAAAACACCAAGAAAACAAACATACGACTTTAATTAAAAAATTTGAAGTTGAATTAGAATTAAAGAATATGCTTGGTTTGCTTTTGGCATTTGCATTGCAATCTAGTTAGAAAAGGATCATGTTAATTGGTTAATCTTAGATGAATAACCAACAACTACCCAAGTCGATAATTGACATCAATGTCCTAACTTTTAAACTAATTAATTTCAAGAAGTTATAAAATTTGGTCACTTGTACTACCTTTTCTTTTGATTGTTTTCAACTATGAAAACAAACTTGGCTCATATTATGTAACTTTTATTTGTTTAAAATACATTTTATACATAAAACTTTGTAGTTTCATATCATTTTTGGCTAGATTGAATTAATTCATTCTAGTTGTCCCCTTGGGTAGTTGTTGGTTACTGATCCAACTACCCAAGTCGACTCCTTGGATATCCATTACATAAAAAAATAAATTGATGGCCTCATATTGATATGGTGATGACATTACACTTAAGCTAGTTATCTATCGTCTCCATTAGTTGGTCTTTCAAAATACAAAGACTAACTTATTTGATGATAGGTTAGAAAATTGAACTCTTAATAGAGATGATGAAAGTAGCATCTGGAATTTGTGATGCAAACCCATGTTGTGTGGTTCTTTGGCGTTGTTAATAACATCTACTTTAAGAAAATTTTCAGAATCACAAAATCCTTGAATATTTGTAGTGTAAAAAGAACCTTTGGTTCAAGTTGTTGAAATCTTTCAAAGCATTGGTTGTTTGCATGAAAATAATCGGCAAAGAACTGGCAATTTACAATTAGTTCATTGCCCGATTCCTTGATTGTTTAGCACCTTGGTTAAAGGCCAAAATCAGCTCTATGATTTTTGTGAGAATTGATAGTCAAAAGTTAGAATTAGTCATAAATTTTTGAAAACCTTGAATCAAGGATGTACATATACCCTGCCCTTACCCACCAATTCTAGGTTCTCAAAAGAGAGAACCACCCAACATTGATCCAAACACACCACCTATATCTCTTATGGATTGTTTCTCAAAATGGAATAGAAATAAATTTTATTGGCAATTTTAGTCACCAAATTTTGAAAAGAAATTAAAAGGAAACAGATAATTTCCATCACAAGTTCCAGAAGGTACCCAAAAATATAGGAGGATTCTAATTTTTTTAACCTTCATGTTTTTTAAGTACCAAATGTGGCTAAACCGTCTTATGGAATATGATTGCCACTTTAGCTACGTCACATAAATTGGAAAACCAACGCTGGCTGGCATAGTGGATGCATGCCTTTTGTTGCAAATGTTTGATTGGTGATATCCACCTTGTTGTTGCTTTATTTTACCTATCTGCATTTTCACAGGGATTATGGGACTACATAACGGGTAGAAAGTGGTGACGTGGCATCACCTCATTGGCGGAAAGGTCACAGGTTACAACCCATATTCCTCTGTGTACTGGGTCGACCAGATGGGCGCAGGAGGGTTATGGCGACAGTGACAACAGCATTCATCCCAAATGTCGGCGTAGTCATCAGTTACAGGCGGGTGAAATCCCATCCGTCGAATCACTGGTTATACACAGCTCGAGCAGGCCAGTTATGGGAAAAAGTTGAGCCGTGTGACCGGTTACGTAGTCCATACCCGGCCTGCTGGAGCTGTGTTACGGGACATAACCAGTGACTCAATGAACGGGATTTCAGCCGCCCGTAACTGATGACTACATTGACATTTGGAATGAATGCCCTTGTTGCTGTTGCCATATCTGGCCCAGCTGGTACACAGCGGATATGGGTTGTAACTTGTGACCTCTCCACCAATGGGGTGATGCCACATCACCGATTTCTACGGAGGAACCAATACAGACATCTCAATGACTTGCACTCACCCCGCCTTCCTTAGGCCTGCTTTACACTAGGAGTCACGGCTGAAAAAACTTGGGGCCAACTTTGAGCATTTGTTGTTTGGCCCCAAGTTACTAATATGTAAATGCTAGAATGTCGATGTTGGAATATTAACAAAGGGTGTGTCACACTATGGCCTTGCCATTTGCATTAGAAAGTATCTTAAGGCAAAAGAAGAATTATGGAAACTCAAATATTTCACCATGCAAAAATATAATCTTCAAAAAGTCCTCCTAAAGAAACCAAACTCCTTCAACATATTATAACTCTATAACTGATCTCAAGTTTCAACACAAGCCAAAATGTCATCTTTCAAAAATCCTCATATAAAAATAAATCTATTACGTAGGTGCCAAAATCCATTAAGCTACTATACTCTATAATGAATCTAAACACAATATCCTTGCCTTGGTAGGCAAGGTCAATAAATGCTGAAACATTGGCCCCAAGGGTTGCAAATTGGCTTCCCAAATTCGATGGTATCCTTTTTCCAGCCTTGGAGCCAATACAAGGCTCAGCATTTATTAGTAACTTGGGGCAGATTGAAAAATATTTTTTGTATTTCAGCCTTGACTCCTAGTGTAAAGCCCTTGGGGCTGATTTCAACTTTTGCACCAATAGGAATGCTTGATATGAGTTGAACATTGGCCTTGACTCCTAATGTAAAGTGGGCCTTATGTTTAAAGTACATCAAACTACAGCCACTTGGAGACAAAATGCCCCTATATTCCAAAACCTGGCATACAAAATCAGATATGGGGTAGTCATTAAGGACACATCTGACTCCATGATTGGCACTCAAAGTGAACTTGAGGTTTTTATCATTAGTTACTTTCAAGGTTGCAATCACAAAGGACATTAATGACTAGGCCTCCATGACTACAATCATTTTGCATGTAATCATGAAGGATACATCCAATGACTACATGGACCATCTTGAGTCATTGTACTGGCTTTAATTAATTACAAAATAAGCCACCTAGCCTAGGCTAAGTATGTTATCCCTAGTCTAGGTTAGACTACTTAGTTTAGGCTAAATGACCTAGCCTACCTAGCCTAGGGAGCCTAGACTAAATAGTGGACTAGGAGCCTAGGTGGCTTAGCTTAGAGAACTCAACCTATAATAAGCACCTAATCTACTTAGCCTAGATTAAGGTAGATAGGTTGTAAGAGTATGAATTTGATCCCTCACCTTCACATTAGGGGCAAAATACTTACCATTGAACCATCTTTTTTTTATAATGTAACATGAATTGTAACCACATTTTAATAAACATTTTTTCTAACCTACCTAAATGACCTACTCAACCTAACTTACATTACTTAAGGGTTGCTTAGGCTATCTAGGGACTTGCTTAAGGACTACCCAAGCTACCTAGGGGTTACCTAAGACTTCCTTAGGCTATTTTGGCTACCTAGGGGCTACTTATGATACATAGTAGGGGCCTACCTAAGCTACCTAAAAGTCTACCTAGGCACTAGCTAAACTACCTAGGGTATTAATTGGCTACCTATGGGTTATTTAGATTATTTATAAGCTACTTAAGGGCTACCTAAGTTATTTAGGACCTTACTTAAAGGCTACCTACTTTACATATGGGCTACTTAGGGGTTGTTTAATTTTGCTTAAGCTATTTAGGGTTTAGGTAGGTCAAAAAAGACATTTAGGTAGGTAGGTGTGTTAGGCTACTTAACCTAATTGAACTTCATTGAATTACCTTAATCTAGCCTACTTACCTTTTCCCTGCAAACATGCACATAGGTTGTAAGTATAAAGAATTGAACTTCAAACCTTCATGATGATAAACTAAGTCCTTACCAATGGACTACACTATCAAAAGCATTCAACTTTTGTCAAGTTTTTTTATCTCAGACTTTTATTTCACATCAATATATATAATGATTAAACTAAGGTGGCACCTAATTGCTAAAATTAGGCTAGACCTAATGGCTTAATCTAGTGACTAAACATAATGACTAAACCTTGGTTAAACCTCGTCATCAAATTTAATGCTTAAATATAGTGGTTAAACCTAATTGATAAACAAAGTAATTAAACTTCATGGATAAACTTTGATAAATTTAGTGGGTGAATATAGTGACTAAATTTAATGCTTAAATCTAGTGACAAAACATGATGATTAAACCTTCATTAAATATGGTGACTAAATCTAGTGGTTAAACATAATGACTAAACTTTGGTTAAACATAATGGCACCTAGTGATAAAATTTAGTGCCTAAACATAATGACTAAATCTTGGTTAAACATAATGGTTAAATTTAGTGGCTAAATATAATGATTAAACCTAGTGGTTAAATATAGTTATTAAATTTAATGGTTAAACATAATGGTTATATTTAAGTTATATCGTTATATGTAGGTTATACTTAGTGGATAAACTGAAGCTAAACTTAATGGCCAAATGTAATGATTCAACTTAAGCTAAACCTTGAGCCCAAATTTAGTGGTTAAACATAATGGCTACATTTAATGCTTAAATTTAGTTATTAACTTAAGCTAAACCTAATAATTAAAATTTGAGTAAATTTAATGGCTAAACTCAATGGTTAAATTTAGGCAAATAAGTGGGTGGGTAAGTAAGTAGTATGTAAATAAATATTGGGTACGTAGGAAAAGAAACAAGTAGGTGAAAATGTATAAGTCAATAAATAGGTAAGTAATTAATTAAGTAAATAGGTTGGTGAGGAGGTAAAAAGTAAATACACAAGGTAATAAACCATGTCATAGTTGATTAAAGAACATTGACCATTTTGATTAAATGTTCCATTTGACTAAAGACCATTAGTCATTTTGATTAAGGTTGTGCAATTAATTTGACTAGATGTATTTAGTCAAATAAATCATTATAGTCCATTTGATTATTCAAAAAATATGTGTCATTCAAACCCCTAGGTGAAACACATAACTAAGAGTTAAAAAAGGCGTTAGATGTTAGACATAATCAATTAAAATCAAAGATTTATTTATTTTATTACCATTTAAACCCATAGTAATCATGACAAATTAATCATTTTTCCTTCATATGAATGTCAAAAAACTTAAAATAAAAATTCATTTGCTCTAATTTTAAATTTCAATTTAAATTTAAGACATTTGAAAATACACCTATTGCATCAAATGGAGTTAATTTTGTAAAGGACTATAAAAAGGATTCATATAACAAAAAAACATTCATTGAAAAAATATAGATGATAAGAACATATTATGCACACTCAGAAAACATTCATACATATAAAAATGTGGAATTCTAAAACTTTAAAAATTCAAAGAATGTTTCAAAATTGTTTTAGAAGTTTATAGTTTTAGGAGTCTTTTACCACATATAAATGGGTTATAATGTACATGATGTATTAAGAAAAGTTATAACTTAGAGTATAATAAAACTGAAAAATGTGAAATTTTAATTTTTGGTGATGACATAGAATTTTGATCATTTTTCAAGTTGAAACATTGAATTTGTAAGGAATTTGCACATTTTTACAAATCCATATTTATTCAATAATGACTAAAAAAATTAATGTGATGCATTGGGGAAATTTTAATTATTTTTTAGAAAAATATTTTAAATATGGCTTGGAGTTTATTTGGGAATTTTAAAAATTGGAAAAAAAATTTAAATTATATTCCTAATTAAAATGGTCCCTTAAAAAAAATTGACAAGTTCAACTTTGGAAGTTTGTAACTAAATCATATTTAATCAATTAATTACCAAATAAAAACTTAAAAATAAAATGACTTCCAAATTACCTTAGCAAAAAAATTCATAATTAAAAAAAAAATCATGTTCCAAATTTGTGTTCTTAATCGAAAAGTTCAAAGAAAAAAAAAAGTTATTTTCCTGAAACTTTTTCTAAATGAAATGATTATGAACATCAAAATACAAAATATTCTTGATATTATTGAGATTTCAAAATCTATGGAACCTAATAAATGTATTCAAAATTTGTTTTTATGAAAATGTTTATTTAAGTTTATCCTATCATTTTTCAAAGTTTGATGGGTCCAAGAAAATCAAGGTGTGACGTTCCTAGTCGTACTACCCAAGGATGGGCTTGCCCATAATGATTTGAACACTTTTGAAATTGAATGTGTTTTTAATTATTTTCACTTCTAGTGTCAAATGTTTTCAAATTTATTGTTGTTTTTAATATCCCTCACAATAAAAGCCATATGTTTTGATACATTTAGGTGCACATGTATAGGATCTTTTTAGGTGTATGTATTGGATTCTATTAATTTTTACTTAAAACATTTTCAATAATTATAATGGTTCAAAAATTATGATGATGGTTGAAAACAAAGTTATACATTTGATTTTAATGTAAAAGCTTGATGTAATTTTTTAAATTTTTGATCAAAATATGGGTCATATTTGGTTTTAATATCAATATCCCATCAATATATATATATATTTAAAAGGTAAATAATTTTATTATATATATAATCAACCAATACATGAAAACATGTGCACACTATAGTCTTTGGTAAGGATTTTGACCTTGCTATCAATGGCTCATTTTATTATGATTACATTCAAAATTAGGCGAAATTATTTTTCATATATGGATGCCATTTTGTTTGTTGAATGTACAAGAATCTAGTTTCAAAAAAACTGAAAGAAAATAAATTTAAAAAGTAAATATAAAATATACATTTGAAACTCATTGGTTAATGTGTGTTGAAATGTATTTTTTCCATAAAAAACTTATTGGAAGAAATATTTACAAAGTTAGGATATGAAGATCATCATATATTTGAACAAGTCATAAAAAAACTCTATTTTCTTTTTATTAGAACCTACTTGAAACCTACTTGAAACAAAAAGCACACACTCAAAAGTGGATGTTAAAGTTTTTGTACTTTTAAAATTTTACTAGAAACCTACTTTTATAATTTGAAATGTGAAAAAAATCCACATTAATGAGAAATTATTTTATCTTTGATCAATCTATTGAAAACTTTTAGTGTTTCATAATTTGAAAATTGGTTTTGTTGTTGTATTTTGAATTTATTTGCTCAAATTTTGACAAGGTAATCCAATCACTCATTTTATTTTGTTTAGTTTTTTAATTCCTTTTGTGCACTTTTCAAAACAATGTTAGGGTTTTTGCACATTTTTGTTTAATTGACTTTATTTAATGGTAAGCCCAATTCCCATCACTAGACATCACTTCAAGCTTTTGTAAAATTGCCCCAAAACACCCATAACCTCACATTGAAAAAGGTTTCCTTCCTAGCTTTTACACATTGATAATCAATTGTACACATGTTTGTGTTCATTTTACCATCACCTAACATTTGGACACAATGATATGTGTGAATCGATTTCATATTTGGCCAAATGTATGCCTTAAATTGAAACAAATGCATCATTGTGGTCTTGTTGTTAATAAAAAACCAAACACAATTTTTCTCTACTAGGTGTTTGGTCATAGGTGTTGTTTTTCATTGTGGTCAAGTCAAGTGTGTTTAGTACAATGATGTTGGGTGTGTAGTATTAGGGAAATCATTTACATGTTCAATCATTGTGTTCACTGATGGGCATGTTTATCCTATTGGATCTGGATCATAATTAAGTTGCAACTTGCAATCCATCATGGAACAAACCCAAAATTCTACCATCTTAAGTTGAGTTGGGTGAAAACACATTAGGGTGGACCAAAATGGGCAATTGAAAGTCCATTTTTAAAGTCCAAATCCAATCTATTTTTCAATAAAAACATTTCAATGATGTTGAAGTTCATATATTTTTCATGTCCAAGTTCATATCACCCTAATTAAAACCTTTTTAAAACACCTATAGAAAATGAGCCTTGAAAAAATCAATTAGATATCCAAATGAACTTTACAATTATGAGGTTATCATTTTGATTAATCTTAAAAAGGAGAAAAAAAAAATTACTTGATTTTTTCATCTTACATGTTATGATACTTTAGTGTGTGGTGGTAAAAAGTTGTAAGCATGTTCTCCAACTCCACTAGAAACAAAAAGTCCATAATCATAATAGTTTGGATTATATTGACATTGAATGTACCCTACATTGTAAAGTCCACCTTTGATTGAGTATTGATTTATTTGTGTAACTTTTTCAGATTTGGGAGGATTGAAATATAAATTTCAAGTTTTCATCTCATTTTTGTTAAATTTTTCAAATGCATTTGAGTTGTATATAATAGGATTTGACTAATCCAAAAAAATTGAAATTATGACTTCCAAAAATGTCCATCCTAATGTCTTTTCATCCTAGTTGAGACATTAACAATGGAATATGATGATAATCTCCTCTTAGTTTTAAAGTTATTTGGGTTCTTAAACTATCATATTTCATTAAATTATCTTATGAAGTGAGTAATTTAAACTAGTGTTGGTTGGTTGTCATTTCTTTTCATAATTATTCAAGTAGGTTTTTTTTTTTTAATTTAAATTTTTAAATTTTGGACCACACATGGTATCAATATCATTTTTAAAAATAAAAATATTAAGTATCAATTCCATTGCAAGATTAATACACCCAGTGGGATGAAAATCCTTTAAGGTGTACCACACAAGATGAAAAGGGCCTACTCTTTACTGCAATCCTTTTTTACCTTATATCTTGATCCCCATAAAAAATAATGAATCAAAAGTTGTCAAAGTTTTATTATTTTAGACTATTACAATTCTAGATTTCATCATAATAATCCATAGATGTGTCTTTACATGGTTTAAAAAAACTAAGTAAAAAAGACAGAAAAAAGTAATGTTGTGACAAAATTTTGGTCCACCTTAAAGAATTTGCATGTAATTAAGGTATATTTGGGTATTAAAAGGAACAAATGGCACACCTTGAAATAGTATTGAAATAGTTTTAATAAATTAACAGGGTAGCATGGGATTGGTTAAACAATGTTTAAATAATCTTAAATAATGTGGAATCAATGTTTTTTAAAAAAATTAAAAAAATTATTTACAATGGATAATTAAAAAAAATTTAAAAGATAATTTTTTACTGATAAATTATTTTCAAATTTAGTCAAATGTTTGTTATGCATAAAGGTTGACTTTCAAATACCCACCTTGAGAATCAATAATCATATTAGTAAAGTAGATTAAGTTTTAAATTTTTTATTTAATTTATTTAATTTATTTTGATCACCTCCTATACACAACATGGGCCTTTCAAAATTTTATGGCTTCATTTGTTGGTATAGATTAATGAAATTGTAGATTTGTCAACATTGCCCACATATGAATTTCATTTTTCCCCATGTCATTACAAGTTCATGATATTTACATGAATAGTAGATTTTGTAACACACTTAGGAGTGTACTTAACCTTTCACATGCCCTTCTATGTGGCTCCAATTTTTGACCCAATTTAAGAATAATTGAAACCTAGGTAGATTATTAAAATTTTAAGGTTTCAAGATTGATAACCTACATGTGGATGAAAATTTCAAACGTGCATGTAAGTTATCAAATTTTAAGAATTCAATAATTGGCCCATAAGAGTTCCTTGGTTCTCTATGTTTTCCCTATTAAGCACTTGTAGGTTTTCATTAGTAAAAAATCAATAACCTCCTAATAGGTTATTAATAATCGAATTAGTCATTAGATGTTTTTCAATAATCAACCAAGACATTTTTCATAGACATTTTTGAGCAACATTAATAAGCCTAAGAACTTTGCAAAACCTTCAAGGCATTGTAGTGCTTTAGGGTTGTTAAGCTTCATCAAAGTTAGTATGAACCATAAATAAGGTATTGTTAATTAGGTTAGTATTTTTAATTAACTTAACTTGTTAATTGTTAACATTTGATGAAGCTTAAACCACATAGATTTTTAAAACAAACAATCAACACTTTTTGAGTAAATCAACCAAATGTTTGTTGGGTAAAATACATATTGACCTAGTCAACATGATGGAAAGTTCTTATTGATTGATAAGGCCATGAAATATTTGTTTATGTTAATAGCCTAATTGGGAAATTGAAGAAAAACATATAGCTTTTAGTTTGGTCCATAATTTTGTTGTGGCATGCTAGTAGTTTTGATGACTTAGGAAATAAAAAGGAAATAAAAATGGTTTAAATGTAAAGATAACATTTGCATAAACTTTTAAGTTGTGCTTCATGGCCACAAAGTTATTATCTAATTTGAATTGAAAGAGGACATGTAAATCTAGCAAAAATGGGAAAAAAAACATTAAAAATAAACCTCCTACATGAATGCTAGTAAATACACCCCTATTCACAAGGTATTTACCATGTGAACAAGTTGTATATACATATGTTTCATATATTAAACTTAATCAATTGGCAACATCTTTGGGTCACCTAGGAAATTGTGTTGCATTTACGAGATTTTGAAGTTTAATTGCATTTTTCTCTAGGATACTCAAAACTTGTTCAAGTTCAACATTCAAATTAAGTGTTATTATAAATCTCAATGGCATTAGGGTAAACTAGTCAGTGACCAAACACTTAAACACTCAGGGCAGGCCGGATCCAAGGGGAGGGCTCTATTGTTTTTGGTGTCCAAACAAAACTTGAAACCTTTTTCTTAATGCAACTGACATACTAACAATCATTGAAAACGGATTAGAAATGAGAAAATTATAGCCCCCCAAAATAAAGGGGATCAAAAACTCAAAAAAACAAACCACCAAACACTACAAAGTCGATTTCCAAACATCAAAAAATTTCCTTGTATGTTGCTTTGTTATTAATATAGTTCAAGGATGATCTATAAAACTTCAGGTGGTGCCCCTCTAGAACTTTAATTCATTTAAAATGAATAAGAAATAAGAAAGTTATGAGGATTAAAAGTAGAAGAGGTCCAAATAGAAGAAAAAAGAAAAAAAGGTGTTTTGTAAATTGGAAAGCTTATTTTTCTTCAATTAAGGTGAATGAAGGATTTTTTTTCTTATTGAATTGATGATTGTTGTGCTATTGTTTTTATGTTTAGCATTGCCTATCCAAAGAAAGGAAAAAAAATTCTTTGTTAATGAACCTAGTGTGAGGAAGGGGATTTTTTAATCCTTTTATTTTTGGGTTATTATTTGTTTTTCAAAGATTTATCACTTGAGACTAACTATACAACCAAACTAATGTGGTTGATCTATTTCTTCCCCCATGATTTGGCCCTTAGGTACCCATATATACTTTTTAATGACTAGTTTTCCGGCTATAGTTCATTGGAACTAAAAGGCAACTTTTTGCATGGCTTAGTGGTGAACATTGATTTTTTTCCCCAAATGTTTTTTGGTTTCACAACAGAAAAAAGGAGGGGGGGGAGTTTATGGGATTTACTTTTCTAGTGTAAATTCACCAAATTTTCAATCTCAAAAAACTGGGAAAACAAAATTTGGTGCTAAATGTAAATAATTGAGTTTGGGAATTTCTTACATCAAATAAAATTTGGAATGGGCCAAAATTTCATGAAATTGTCTAGCTGATACTTGAACCAAAAACTTGTTGAAAAGATTTTGACAAGTAAATAAATCCATAATATGGTAAACAAATTCAAAAAACATTGATAGCATGACATAAAATAATATGCCCATATATTAATGTTCATTAAAGTCATCTATAGGGTGTTCAAACTTGGCATGTTTCAAGGATATTGCAAAAAGAAAGAAAAACAAAAAGTTTTTAGCTTATCAAAGTAGTTGAGTGACACAATGGTTTTTCACCTTATTATAGGGCATCATCCCATAGGCTAATGCTACTTCAAAAGGTAGTCATTTTCCATGATTATAATAGGGAGTTAGAGTACAATTGTAGTATTGCCCAACCCTTACATAAGTTGATTTCCAAGTACTCACATGGCATTCATATGACTAGTTTAACTTAAATGCATGTACTATAATATGCATGCCTGGTGGTGAATTAAACTTCAATTATTTTGTAGTTTTTTTATAAGTCTAGCTACCTGGTTTGTTGGCTTGGCTTGGCTTGGTGCCAAGAAGCTACCATCAAATTGTGTTCCACTTTCCATTTTTTGGCTACTTATAAGTTACAAGCCTTGAATGAACCAGCACCTACACCATAGCAAAAAATAATGTTATCTTTTATGGACTTCTGAACATACCAACTGGGTCAATGTATTGGGTATTTATTAGAGTCTTCATCTTGGCCTAGTCTTGTTGTTGGGTCCAAGATAGTGTTGGGTGAGTATCACAAATATCCTTGGGGATCACTTGGGCGTCATTGGGCATCCCAGTTTAATCCTTTCATGGTATCACCATGAGTGATACCCTGATTGAAAATTGAGCTACCAATTCTCATTATGTGAAAATCAGATGTGAGAACCAATTATAAATAAATAAATAAAAAATCTAAGAACTAGGTAAGGTTTGACCCCTTGGGTTAAGGTCTCAGGGTTTAGCCACCATGAAAAATAAGGTTTAAGTTTGAGGTGCCACATTCCAATAACTTTTTCTTGCAAACCTTAAAATTTTACATAAAAGAGTTTTGTCTCATTTGTGTTGTGGATTTAAATTCTAATTAAATTTTTTTTTCCCCCCTTTGAGTTTTGTTGTTTTTTCATTTACATTATTGCTCATCATCACACCTTTCTACAAGGCTATTCACCGTTGTGCCTTATTACAAGGTTGTTCACCATTGCACTTTGCTGTTTGATCTACTTGTCATCACACCTTGTTCTTGCCATTTGTGTCTTGTTGTTTTGCCTTCCTGTTTTACTTTACTGCTTGCACCTTGTTGATTGCCTTGTTGCTCGCCATTGTGCCTTGCTACTTGCTTTGTTGCTTGCGCCTTGCTACTCACCATTGCACCTTGCTACTTTGCCTTGTTATTTGCGCCTTGCTGCTCGCCATTGTGCCTTGCTATTTTGCTTTGTTCCTTGCGCCTTGTTGTTTGCCATCACGCCTTGTTGCTCATTGGCCTTGTTGTTCATTGCACCTTGCTATTCACCATGACACCTTGTTGCCAAGCACGCCTTGCTATTCACTATCACGCCTTGCTACTCACCATCGCACTTTGCTACTTGTCGCGCCTTGATGTTCAACTTCTTTTTCAGGTACCTCTTGCCACTCCCCCCATTGTTGTTTCATTGCCTTGCTACTTGCCTTCACGCCTTGTTGCACTACCTTCTATTTCAATTAGTACTCCCTCCCCACTCTCTTGTGCAGGTGGAGGAGCTTGGAACAACATCAACTTAAGCTTCATCCAACAAAGGTAATTTTTTTTTCTAGATTTTTTGAGTTTTTTTTCTTTCCTTTGTATTTTGTTTCAATTTGTCATTTTTTTTGAGTTGAGTATATATAATTTATGAATTTTAATATGTCTAACTTTTTGTTTTGTTTGTTTATGCACAAGATTAAAATTTAGACCTTTGATTTAAACCTAAAACCCTTAAACCTAAACCTTTTTTTTCCATAATGACATGAGAGAAAAAAGTGAGTGATTTTTATTAAAAAATTCTACACCTTAAACCCCATTGTTTGTAAATGTCTTTTCTATACCTTTAAACCCATTTGCTTATAAATGCATTTTTTTCTCTTTTTTTCTTTTCTTTCTTTTGATTGGGAATTATATTATAAGTTGTAAGTGGAGTGTGTCTATTGAAGAACAATTGTTTTCTGCATTATCTTTGGACATAGTCTTGTGAAAATTGCCAATGGAACAATTTTCTGCAAATGAGAATATAATAAGGTGTAACAATGAAACAATTATAATATGTATCAATGATGTAGTTTTGGAAGATAGGTTTGAGGAAAATTCAAGTGTCCAAATGTTTGTCAAATAGTAATCTAGAAAATGATAGTGAAGAAATAATGAAAGGAAAGTTGAAAAAATTGCATGCTCAAAGGAAAAGATGGAAGCCACATGGAAGAACTTCTTATGTTGGAGTTTTTATTATGTGAATGATAATGAATAAGTTGATTTGGTAATAAATAATGTGTTGCATGTTTTGAAATATTAAAATTTGGTAATTGGAATAAATCCAAGAACTCAAGTGAGGAAAGGATTGATTTTATTACAAAGCCAATGGAATAACTCCTCTTTGAAAACATGTGGATGTAGATCATTTTCTTATTACACAAAGGTTTGAAGAAGAATTGAATAGTTTGTTGAGAGGTGATCATGAAAGACAACCTTCAAAAAAAAGAACACATCCATGTAAAGGGTCAATCTTTAAATTTTTTTAAGTCAAAGATTCCTCCAAAAAATAGGATGTCTCATAGAAAAAAAATTTAGAGGACATTTATCTACATTAATTGTCAAGAACAACTTACCTATTTGGTTTGTAAAGTGTATTTGGCTCAAACATTTAGTTTTTTGTCTTTGTCCAAAATTAAATTCCCCTTCCAAAAGGCAATTTTCACAAGACATATTGCTAGGGTTAGTGGAGAAGATAAATCAATTATATGTTGTTCTTACTTTAGTAGAATGTTATTTTGCAATAGTTTGCTTTGACTTTTGGATGTCTAAAGGAGCTTATGATGTGTTGCATTGGTGATTAATTTTCTAAATAGTGATTGGCAACCAAAACATGTGCCTATTGGTTTTTTTGAAGCAATAGAAACAATGAGGCAAGCCTTGGCCAAAAGTTTGACATAATTGTTGGACAAATATGGTTTAATGAAAAAAATTGTTGGGTGTATCAAAGATGAAGGATCTAATTTCAATGCAATGACTATTGCATTGAAATGTGTTGTAAATTATGAATCCCTTAGGTTAGAAGAAAGTTTTTAAGGTACTTGCTTTGGACATGTTTTTTCAAAAGCATGTCAATATGGCATTACAAAGGAAAAGGTCTTTAGAAATCTAAAATATGTTTCTATCAAGTCTCCCCAAGTAGATTTGCAAAAATGCATCACTTGGTTTAAGAAGTTTGGGAAGGGTAGACAGGAATGGAAAAAGGTTTATGTTGAAACTAGAATTCGACCCAAAAAATTATACACTCTAGTCAAAACAAGGTAGTTTTTTGAAACTCATTATTATGTCAACTCTTTACAATTTTTATGGTTTACTATTTGATAGGATAATTAATCAAGTTATTATTGGTTATTTTGTAGGTTTGTTAGTAAAATCATTATGTTTCAAAGGGCTTTACAATTCTGATTTGCCATTATCCTTTGTTATAGCAAACGAATTGCTATGAAAGTTGATGGTTGAGTGCCTCCACTTCTAACATGGTAGATTTTTCAAACTATTGTTGATTTTCTTTCCCTAATTATTTCTGTTTATGTTTTTAATCAGTTGTGTGGACATTGGCCTTTTAGTGATGCCTTACACTTTGCCATTTCCATGAGTTTGAAACTTAGGAAAGAAAATCAAGTTTTTCCTTCATTTGAAAGCCTAATAAGCCCATTTAGGGTTCGGGTTTTAGAAAATGGGAAAAGGATACATTACAAGAATTCATGATTTTTTTGACTTGAAAAACTAGTAAAAAAAACCCAAAAGTGACAAATGTTCAACTTGACTAGAAGTTATCTGGGACAAGTCATAATGAACACATATGTTTTGATTGGGTCATTTTGAGGAGGTCACTTTGACTTGGTCTTTTTGACCGATCGTTCAAAATTTGGGTAACAATGTTTTGGTAATTAATTTTTATTTATTTACGTACATGCCCACCTACCCACTTAGTTATCAACCTACCTATCTACCTAGGCTTGGTAAGCTAGGTAGTTAGGCCACCCATTTGAATAATTAGCTAAGCCACCTAGTTAAGGTAGTGGCCTAGATTGCAAGTGTGGGGACTTGAACTTCTCACCTCCATTTTGTGAAATCAAGTCATTACCATTGCACCACCACCTTCATAAGGTGAAAATATTTGTGAAAATGTTCTAATAAACATGTTCAATTTCTTTTACACTACTTACAAAGGTAGATAGGGGGATAGAGAGGGGTATGTATGGGCTACTTAGGCCTACTTAGGGGCTATGTAAGGCTATGTAGAGGTTATGTAAGCTATGTAGGCCTAGGTAGGGTGTAAGTAGGGGTTATGTTAGGCTATGTAGAGGTTATGTAAGCTATGTAGGCCTAGGTAGGGTATAAGTAGGGGCTATGTTAGGCTATATATATTGGCCTAGGTAGGCGGTATTTATGGGCTATCTAGGCCTATTTAGGGGTTATATATGTAAGGCTATGTAAGGATTATGTCTAGGCATAAGTAAGGGCTATGTAGGGTTATGTAGGCCTAGGTAAGGTTAAATAATGGCTATGTTAGACTATGTTAGGTTATATATGTTGGTTCAGGTAGGAGGTATTTATGTTTCTACGCTACTTAGGTTATGTAAGGACATGTAAGGGTGATGTCTAGGCCTAAGCAAAGGTTATGTAGGGTTATTTAGGGGTTATATAAACTATACATAAACCTAGGTAAGGTCTAAGTAAAGGTTATGTTAAATTATGTAGGGCTAGGTAACAAGTATGTAGGGGTTATGTAAGGCTATGTAGGGTTGTGTCTAGGCATAGGTAAAAAGTATGTAGGGCCATATAGGGGTTATGCACATTATGTAGGCCTAGGTAAAGTCTATGTAGTAGCTACCTAACTAGGTTTATATAGGTGCCTATATAGGGGCAAAGTAGGGCATGGCTATTTAGGGTGCAAATGAAATAACACGAGCTACACCTGCCTACTTTTTGATTAGTAGATGCAAGCTATGGTGGTTCATTTTTGTGACCAAACAATGTTTTTTCCTTGGGTACCTTTTATTCAAATGCATATGGTGATTAATATATCCTTAGATATACTAATTGAGATTTGGATCTAAACTATTAAATTCTTTATGAAAAGAATTATGTGGTTATTCATTGATAAAAAATCCATTTGTTAGTAGTAATGGACTTTTGAAGTCGAAAGATATGGACTGATTGTCTAACTAGAATATCACAAAATGAAAAAAATTATATTGATTCACATTTTAAATTTTTTATTGGGACTTAATATGTAATATAATACAAGATGATAAAATATACGAGGAATCTTTTTTTTGAAAACCATAACTATTTAATAGTTAGGGATTTTGCATGGTTAAAATTTGACCATATTTTTATAAATCCATATAAATTACAATTTTTGTTTGTTTTTCAAATTTTTTGTACCAAAAACATATGTTTTTGAAAGTTTTAGATGGGGCATTATTCCTTTGGACTTTGTGGGTTTTTGTTTTAGGACTTCCAAATTAAAAAATGACATCAGCTACATTAAATGTAAGTTTTCACATAGATTTGGAAAGGTTTGTAGGTGATTGAAGATGTATTATTCAAAGATTAAGATAGTAGCATTTTTAAAAGTATTAACCATGTTCATTTGAATCATTTTAATGAATCTTGTATGGACTTGTAAAGAGTGTAATTTCCGCTGATATTGAACCACTATAACTTGCATCTACCCAATTGCTTTTGTGATTGCCTTTTGGGAAATATTCCTATTTAATATTTTTGGAATATTTTTGAAAATAATTATAAAATTTAAAAATTTTCTTCATACTATTTTATAAAGGTTCATGTTAAAAATTTGGCAAAAATTGTCATTTTCAAAAAAATTGAAATCCATTTACCAGTCTTTTTATTGCTTAAAAACAAGTGTTATATTGTTTGATGAGTGTTTTTGTTGATTTTTTATTCATTGGATTAATTTCAAATTAATTCACATGTTTTCATGATATATTAAAAATACAACTATATTTTATTTAACATCAAATTAAATTATGATTTGAAAAAACTAAATCAATGTTACACTTGTTATGGTATGTGTTATTGTGATTACACCTTTTAAGCTATGCAAGGCCTATGTAGGCCTATGTAAGAGCTCTATATATGTAGTTAACGGGTACATAGGGGGTACTTAGGGATACATAGGGGCCAATATCATTGGGGTTATCTTGTAGGCTTATGGAAGGGTTATGTAGGTTTAAATACAAGCTATGTAGGCCTTATGTAAAGGCTATGTAGGCCTAGATAAGCCCTAATTATATATAACCCTACATACATTGGCCCTACATAACCTACTCTAGAACCCTTACATTACATAGTTACATAATCTATACAAACCAAGACCTATTTAGGCTAACATAGGTTCACCTAAGATATAACCTAGGTTCAGGTAGGTTCATATAGATTACCTATATTGCTAATTTAAGCCTATTATTTATATACCTAACCTTTTACCTACCTTCCCTACTTTAATTTCCTACCTCTTAATTACCTATTTATATGTCACTTGCCTACAACTTGTAAACATTTATATATAATATTTTCTTTTCCAAAATTTATGGTTCTACATGTCCCATTTGGCTCATGACTCATTTTATTACACCTTTGTTTTTTTTACTAAAGGTGTACACATCTTGTCCTATTTGCCTATAAGTATTAATTGACAATATATCTCATTTGATTACACCCATGTGCATTTTGACTAAAAAGTAACACTTTTGGTCATATTTGATTAAATGTCATATTTACCAGGTAGTCAAAAAAAATCATTTCAATCAAATGAACCAATCAAAATCTAAACATGTCACTTTAATCACTAGGGGCCTTCAATCAAATTCACCAAACTCTTAGTCAAAATGGACATGACAATCAAGTTGGATTGCTTGAAAAGCCATGAATTCTTGTAGTGATATCAAGACTTTTTTTACATTAGTTTCTACAAATAACAATTACACATGAAGACAAATTTAAGTGATAAATGTGGTGGTGGTGGTGATGATTTATTTCATGTATACATTGGTGTGCATTTAAATCTTGGTTCAAACCCAAAAAAATAGAAAATGATTAAATAAGCATTTATAAACAATTTCACATTTTTTTTGGAAAGATTATTTTTTGCACATTTGACCCACACTTCAAGTTATAAATCTTAAGCCTAGTAAATTTAAAAAATCAACCAAATGGCCCAAAAAAGTAGTCATTTTCGTTATAGCCCTAACGATTGAATTCTATTATTTTCAAAATTTTCATATGGTTTATAATGGGCAAAAGCACACTAGGGTGTCATAATTTCAGCATATTAGAATCCCTTTTCAAAAAAAATTTCTAATGTAATTAAAAACTGGCTTAAAATATAAATATTTAGATGACATTGAATTTTATTTTATTTTTTCCATTTCCAATTTCAAATCATGATGTTATAAGACATATAAAAATATCTCAAAAGAAATTATTTTTAAATAATTATTTTTAAATGCTTATAAATTTTTTAAAAATAATTACAATTTTAAAAATTTTAAAAAGTTCATAACATAATAAATTAAAATCACATTCCATTCATTCAATTGGATTTTTAGTTTCTTAAACATAATTCATCCAATGTCCCAAAGTTTCAAATAGACAAAATTAACACATTGTAAAATAAAAGTCCTTATCCATGAGTTTTGTAGGTGTGACAAAAAATGTGTGCAAAATTCAAAAGTCCATTACTTATTGGCTATCCACAATTTTGATTTGATTTTTTCATTTTTGAAAGATTGATTATGATAGCTTTGGATAAGTGAGTCCTATTTATTATTATTTCAATGAATCTTTTTTCTTTTCTTTTCTTGTACCTAAGGAATACATGAAAAACTACCATTGTGACATCCATATAAGGTCATCGTAGTGTGTACACCCATATAATCAAATGCATGCAATGACCATGGTTAAACATAAATGTAAGCACTATTAATTCATAAAAGAAAATTGACATCAATTGCATTTCTTAAACCATTCCTTTTGATTTTTTTTATAAAGAAGTCGAATTTAGACACTTGATATATTTGGGCTTAAGGGAATCAAAAGAACATTTATATAATGTCCAATTTTTTTGATTTTTTTATTGATTTAACATGACACCATTTTATCTATTGGCATAAAAAAAATCCAAATTTGTCCTTTCTAGTCTTTAAAAACTTAAACACTCCATTTTGGTACTTCAATTGTGAATGGATGATGACTCAATTGTTAGTGATGAGTTATTTTTGTTAGCCTTTCACATTAAAAGGGAGGTAATCAATGTGCTAGATTCTTTCTCTCATTTTTAAAGGTTTATGATAAGAAAAAAGCCCATAATATGATTTCTTTGATGCTAGACCTTAGGTATAAAAACCTTTGTATAGTATCTTCATTTGTTGAAGGGAGCAAGGTGTTGTTCTTATTGAGGAATACAATAGGAAATCCTTATATCCTATGTTGGTCAAATGTCATGAGCATTTGCATCCTTTGGTGAAGTTAGAGAGGAATTCTATTAACAATGATATTTTTTTATTAGGATTGTAATTTGGATATATTTGAATAAATTGCAAGCACAAGTGAACCAAAGGAAGAACTTGTCAAGAGGGAGCTATTGATTTTTAGGAGGTATCAATTGGATGTTAAAAACATCAAATGTCCTTTTCAATGGTGGTAGAAACATGAAGCAATGTTTCCTATATTTGGATTTTTAGCTCAACAAATTTTGAGGATTATTGAATTCCAAATAAAAGCAAAAAGGATTTTTTAAAAATTGGAATTCTTACTAATCTTAAGACATGCCGTTTGTAAATAAAAAATTTAGAGAAGTTGATTTTTGTCAACAAAAATTTGCTTAATGATCTTAGAATAGGATGTAAATCTCCATATAATTTTCTAGAATTCCTTGAAAGGGATATAGATTTAGAAAAGGAGTTAGAAGAATTTGAAGGGGAATTTGAAAAGGATGAAGTCGTTGAAGTGTAAAAGTTCAATAAATAAATTGTTGGTTATTTTAGAATTTTTTTTTGTGACAAATTTGTTTATAATGTTTTAATTGTTAAAAAAGAAATCAAATTAAAAATTATTTAATCTTAATTTTAAATTTTAAAAATGTAATATTCAGTTTGTGAAAGCTGGTAAAAGATAATTGGTCGTTCTCAAATTTTAAAGAACTAGCATTGTAAGAACAGGTTTAATTTTTTTTTTGAATGTTGATACCCTTGCTTGACATAGATTTTTATTTTTTTTCTAGGAAGATTGGACCCTTTTGCAAATTACTTTGTGAAAATCGGATTCAATGGGTATCATAAAATTATGATACTTGCGCAACATTGGTTCAAGATTGATTTTCCCCTGGAACGAGGTAGGTATATACTAGTGTTGGTTGGTTATTGAATTTTAACCTAGTTATCAACCTGGGTATTGATAATCTATCCTGGTTGATTATTGATTGTTGATAATTAATTAAATAACCTACTCATATGACCTAGTTATCATCTAGGTAGATTATCGATCCTAAAATACTAAACATGTTTATGATACAAAATAGAAATACAAAAAAAATTATTAAACAATAATTTTTTAAAAATCTTATTGTTGGCTAATATTGGTAGGATAATTGGAACAATTATCAATTGATTATTTGACAACCTACCCTTATGCATAATTAGTAATTATTACCAATTTTTTTTGATAACCTAATTGGCATTCATTTTTTAATATTGATATTGATAACCTAATTAACATCCAAATTTTTTAGAAGAAACCTCATTGACAGTTATGAAAAAAATCAATAACTTACCAATGTTGATATAAAATTGATACAAGGCTAGAGTATTATTACTTTAGGTTCTTATAGACTAGTAGTAGTACAAGATTGGTATTGCCTTGTATTATATCATTTGAATCCTTGGTAGAATAGTGTTAATACTAATGTAAGGTGGATATTTGATTCTTTTAATAATAATCAGGTCTAGACTTAAAAAACCCAATGATGGACAATTATGAAAAAAGGGTGGGGGTTTGGGTATGTGATTATTAGGTACACATCCCAATTTTTTAACCAAAACCTAAACATGTATTTTCAAGTTCTTTTACCAAGGTGCTTGACAAACTCCTTTTGGAAAATAGTTCCTAGGTCTTTTAGCAACCTTGCAATGTTTCTTAGACATTTTTATTAATGTTAGGTCTCACAACAAAGACAAGACACTGAAGACATAATAAAACCAAAGCAGTGAAGACACAATAGACACAAACATGAACAAGAAACATAAAAAGAACAAATGACACAATAACAAACCCATAGGTAAGACACCAAGACCCAAGACCAATGAAATCAAACATATATGAGTAAAAGACATGACTTTTTTAAATTGCATTTTGAAATTTAAGATAATTAAACCCCTTTCAACACTTCTAGAATCATGAAAAAATTACCCAAAATCCACCACCTTGACACATGGTTCAATTCATCATCTTCAAGCTAACATGGAATGTGACAACCACCCATACATAGGAAAAATGAAAGATTAAAAGGAATCATGAAATCCAAGAAATCTTCACTCTCAATTTGGTCTTCAATTTTAAGTTTTAGCTATGCCATCGAATTAGGTTCCATTTCACATGTAGATGCAAATTCAATGGGTTTCAAATAGTCAATCCATGGATCGAATGGTTAGTTTTTGTTCACAAATATCAACTTGTCCATATTGTTTGTTTGGAGATAACATTGGCTAAATCTAGTCAAAAGGCTAGCAATGGAAAACATATCCATTATTTTGATTTGGTTGGTTGGGATGCTAATAATATATTGTGCTAGTATAAAAATGGTTGGAAACTTGGTTTTTTCTTTGCACCACCAAAATAAGGTGCATTTACAATTTTCTACATCAACATGATAGTGACAAATTTTAACAAGTTCTTTTAGCACAAGGTTTCTATAATTGTTTGCATTTAATCTTGTGCTATGAAACAAATCTTTAGCATTGACTTGTGATTGAAGATCTTCAATTTCCTTAACACTAGCAAACATCAACAACTTGTTTGCTTCTAGTAATAAAGGTAGCAAAGACTTTTCATCATATTTAATAACAATAACAACATTTTCACAACCTAAAAATGTGGTGACAAACCACATGTTTTTAAACCTTGAGTTAAACATCAAAGCCAACATATTATGACCTTGCTTCTTATCAAATGCATGTAGAAATGAAATGAAGGGTAAAATAATTTCTAAAACCTACTAGTTCATGTGGACCATGAACTCCTTCAATGCCTGATGAAAAAATCCTTGTCAACAAGGCTATTAGGAACAATTTAGAATGTTAGCTCTTCTTGAATGCATTATTTGCAACCAATTTTCTTTACAACCATATTGTTTACAACTAAAATAATTTCAAATGACATTTCTTAGTTACAAAAATTGGTTGTAAATGACAATTCTTCTTCTAATGATGTCTTAATAAATCAATATTATAAATTACAAGGCATCTGCAAATAACTAGTCTTTGTGAGTTTAGTTCAAAACACAACTAGTGGCAATTCAAGATAAAACTTTCACCATGGTTTCACATACAACCTAGATTCTTGGAAATGGACGTACATGAAATTGTAATGCCATAAATTGTTGATTATAACATAATTTAAAGTGGTGCTCCAAAAAAAAAAGCATTTTGGAATAATAATACATGACTTGCAAATATATTTGTTTAACAACCAAAAAATAATAATAACACATGTGATCCACATAACAATTATAAAATAATTAAAACCACAAAACCAAAAAGTAATCAAATAAAAAACCACAAACCACTAAAAATGGTCAAAAAACCAAAAAATAAAAAAGCAATCATAAAGGGCTTACCTTGTTTTCATGGGCATGTTTAGTTTTCTAGGTTTCAATTCAAATTGACTGTAAGTTTTGTCCCATGCTTGTCCATGCTTGCCAATTTTTTTGAACCATGTTGTACATTTTTGGGTGGTAGATTGAATATCCTTTATAGATGTGCAAAGTACTAAACCATCAAACATTATTTCATTCGTAATAATGATTGGCACACTTCTAAAAGTGCATGCTTTAAACACAAGCCATCAAATCGTTCTAGCAAGGCTAAGTTACTTCATGATATAATAGAATTTAGGGTGTTTACATAGGTTTGCATTTGGACACTTCATCCTTCACATAGACAACATGGTGAAAATCCTTTAAGGTGTACCACATAAGATGAAAAGGGCCTAGTCCTTACTACAATCTTTTTTTACCCAATATTTTGATCCCCATAAAAAATAATGAATCAAAAGTTGTCAAAAATTTTAGAAGGACTACATTTTAGACTATTATAATTTTAAATTCCATCATAATCATCCATAAATGTGTCTTTACATGGTAAAAAAAAGACTAGGTGAAAAAGACAGAAAATGGTGACATTGTGATAAGATTTTGGTACACCTTAAAGAATTTGCACTCAACAATTTTTTGAATCATGGAGAATGTCTCAAACAACTATTATAATTTAGGATTTGTAACTACATTATTTGTGTACATCACCTCAAAAAACCCAATATTGACATGTTTCACCTCCCAATCACTTGAGATAAAATTAACAACATCAAAAACATCACATGTGTTCCTTTTAACATCCATAAATCAAATGTAAAAGTGTTTAATAAACAATTATCCAATGTAGACTACACATGTACATAATCATGGTTTTTTCAACCATGTTAGGTAAGATATCTTCGAAAAAAAATAAATTATATGGGAAAACAACTTATAGACACAACTTATATGCTAACCTTTGGAACCTAATGGATTCAACAATATTCATAGGTAGGAGCCCTTAACCACAAACAACAATGGATCTTCCAGAAAACCCATTTGTGTTGCATCATATTTCTTAAACATATTGATAGTAAAGAAAAAGAAAATATTGCAAGTTTTTTATTTCAAGTTATAAGTTGTATTTGAAGACGAGTTAAAAACATAGTTGCAAATATGGGGTTTTCCTCCTAATGTTACCAAAAGAACCCCAAACATAATTCTCCATGGATCTATGCACATATTAAGAGATAGGAAAAACACACCATTAAATTTGAAGAAAATTAATGTGAAAAATAAAATAAAAAAATTTCAAAGTGTTTGATAAACATAGGAGCAAGATTGGGCATTTGGAATGCATCCATCTAAAGTGAGGCAACTCTTGCCTAATGCCATGGAAAATCTTTGACTGCCCATCCGCCCCCCCAAAAAAACAAGGAAACCTTTCCCACACAATTGAAACTCCCAAGAAAGGATTATATTTTAACTATTTTGTGCCCAAATTGGAATTCATGCGGGGTTAAAATGAGTTGAATGGGTTGGACATGGTAATTAGATCACAAATGTCCCTTGTAACATAAATGAAAAGTAGCCATCAAGTAGGCATTTATATATTAAACTTAAAAAATATTATTTAGTTCAAGGATTAATATGACATTTTTTTCAACTTTGCTAAAAATACCACATGTTTAAAGTAGGTTTAAGTAGATTCATGAAAATTTAAGCAAACTTCACAATCTATTTTATAATCTCTAGGTAGGTTGTAAGTAGATAAAGTATTACATTTTTTTAACTTTTTGAATAAATGGGGTTTTAAGATGTACTTGTGGTTTTCATCTTTTTCACATTCTAATTAAAATATATCTAGCTTATAGGGTAAAAATAGGTTTGAAAAAAATAAATTTACCAGGGTGTAGTCATAATCAAACGAGCTAAAAAGCATGTTGGGTGATCGCCAAAACTCAATAAAAACTGTAATCTTGTTAGATATATTTTTGTGGTGCCACTTTAATGCCATGTTAATCATGGAATGTTGTGCTAAATGACTAATGTGAATGTTGAAGAATTCAAAATAAAAATTCAAAAAAATTTATTCTAGGTTTTGGTTTTAGTAAAAGACCTTTGAACTTGAACAACAATTACATCAAAAGTAGTCAATTTTGTAAATTACTAAGCTAAAGACTCACTTTATAAAAGAATTTTGATGAGAAAAAAATTGAGATGATGTTGATTGATTATTCACATTCAAAAAACACTCACAATTTGAAAGTTGTGAAATTTGAAAATTTGAAAATGTTAAAATCTATTAAACAAAAATTTTAAATTTCAAGAGTCCTTTACCACATGTAAATGGGGTGTAATGTACATGACATCTGAAACAAAGTTATAGTTTATGAAACAATAAAATAAAGAATTAAAGAATTAACATATTTTCATACAATTTGAAATTAAGATAATTTTTGAAAACAAAATGCAGAATTTGGTAGAATCTATACACTTAAAAAAAATTCTTAGCTATTCATGAAAAATTAATTAAAAAAATGTGATGTATTGAAAATTTTATACTTATTTTTAGTAACATATTACAAAATATTTCATTCCAAAAGTCCTTTCTATGAGAAAGTGAAAATGATCACAAAAAGGACTGCAATCCTTGAGTCCTTCATCACTATTGGCTCATTTGATTGTGATTACACCCACTAATCAATTTCAAACATATTTGTTACTTAATTTTATTAAACTAATGTTCTTCATTTTATACTCAACTTTCAATAAACCCAATGGAGGCTTAGATGTTTTCAAAATGAAAAATAAAAAGCTTTCCAATTTACTTTCTTGTTTTTTTGTAGAAAATTGTCACATTTTTAAATGGGATTCTAGGTAGACATACTTTTTGGTCTAACTTACCATGCTTGGACCTGAATTCAACACTTCTAATGAATGCACATTCATTTAATTTGATGTTTGAAAAGAAATCCCATGTTAAGTAATAGGTGCCCAATTAGTAGTTTCTAGTTCATTATTGTCTAACAAATGGGATTGATTAAACATCACCAATTACACCTACATTAAGGGGCTAGGTTGAAAAGGTTGGTTTCATGGGGTTTGGCCCTTGGGGAGCCCTCTTGGCACATGAGAAATTGGCTACATGTGATTTTCTTGGACAAAATTCTCCTTATATCCAAAATGCATTAATTAGCATTTTCCATCCATTCACATTGCACTAATCCCTTACAATAGCTTCAACCTTAGTGTAAAATGAACTTGTACCCTGACATGTCTTTTCCTCCAATCAAAGATTTTCAATTTGATGGTCATGGGCTTTCAAATTCTAATGTAAAAGGGGCCTTAGTAATTTGGAAGAGATTGAAACCACAAAGGGTGGAAATGACTTCTAGAAAATTCCTCACCAAAAAGGCTTGTATTTGCAAACTAAAAAATTGGGCTTAACCTCATTTTGAAACCATAACCACAAAGCCTTCTAAAGCTTAGAACTATTGATTTGAGGAATTGATAATATTAAAAATTAGACTTGACCTCGGAACTAATGGGTTTTAGTTTACTAAAATATTCCCTAGACCCTAAATTGATGTATTTTCCAATTTATAAAAAACACTAGACTCGAACCCAATTTTTTTGAAAAAACCTTGGACTTGACCAACACTATTTTACACCATTGTAATGATACTTTGTCAAGTCAATCCTCTTTCAAAGTTTGGAACTTAAGATATTAAAAATAATTAACAAAATAATTTCCTCTTAACTAGTTTGATTAAATTTCTTGTGTCCTTTAGGGTTAGGGTTTCCATTTCAACTTTTCAAGGTGGACACCTTTTAATGGTTGTAAGGGGACAATGTAGTTAGTGGTTCTTCACCAAGGTTTAGTTCAAGCTTTAACATATCTTCTTGGTAATTGATTTATTCAAGGACCCATGGCAAGGATTGATTATTCTGGGCCAAATTTAGATGGGTTGAAGTTGAATTGAATTCATGGTTAGTACTTTGTACCTCACAATAGGATAACCATGATTTCCCACATGGCGGTTACTGCTTGCACTATTGATTTGATATCTTACAAAATTATACTAATGTATAGAAAGGGAGTAATTGTACAATTTAACACTCAAAGCCTTATCAATTGATCATAAGCAATCTTCCATGTTTATTGCTAATCAAAGATATTTTGTAATTACCTTTAACTACACCATGCACAGGTTGAAAGATCTAAAAACCATTAATAAATAATTAAGATTTCAACAATTCGAAATCTTCTCAATAATGTAAGAACTATTGTACTAGACATATGTATATTAAGATGTAGTTAGTCATTACATTAGAAAAAATCTTCAAATATATGATTGAATTTTGTTATTGAATAACATTTTATTGGCCATTCTTTGGAAAAAATAAATACAAACGCATGATTTCTAAATGGAAAAACCTTTGTGGCTAATACAAGAATAAATAAAATTACCTTTCATATCATAAACCTTCATTTGATTTAGGAATTTATATTTTACAATTTTGCTTCCAATATATTATAATTTTACTAATAATTTTTAATTGAAACATAATTTACGCACATAAAATAGTTATAAATGGATCATAAATCAATTATGTATATTAAATATATTTATATTGATCATATTAAGTATGATGTATAAATTTAATCTCAATATTTGAAAATATGAATTAAATTAAAATATTAACTGATAAATCTAAAATTATAAATTTCATGTTTACACAAATTTATTTCAATGTATAATATTTAATTTATTCACATTGAATATTTAAAATGAATCATATATCAAATATTTTTTAAAAAATTTAATAAATGTTCTTACATTACCTATATGTATAATATTAATCAAAATCAATTCCTTACCTGTGTTGTAGTTCCTTATGTCCATTTATACTCGTATTAAATAGTTATTTATAATCATTTTTGAATTGTTGTAAGATAATTTTATGACCACATTGTCTATGTAATGATATATCATTTTGCCCACGTCATTTTTTAATCACATTTGAAATGACTTTATCATAATCAGTTTTCAAATGATATTTTGGACATCCATGTCATTTTGTCATCAATCATGGATGCCATATTGATGAAAACTTGCAATAAAAAAATGATGTCATCTTTCGTGTTACAATGTCATCATCTACTAGTCAAATGCATCACTAATATATGACTATAAGTTTTCCCATATAGGATTTGAAATGATATCCTATGACTATATGTAGTTGTTTAAAACATCTAGTCGTTAATCTCTTGGTTGCAAAAGACAAAATTCCTTCTAATGTTAAGCTAATTAAATTCCCATCCTTACATAATCATTCTTTTGCAAAATGTGACAATGTTTTTTACAAGACAAGATCATTACAATGTCAAGATTATGATATTAACATCACATTATGCCATCCTTGGTCATAGGCCATGTGTAGACTTTAAAGGTGGTTGAAGTATAACATTGTTTAAGTTATTAAATAGATACCATTATTGTAGGGTTGAAAGATGGAACTTTGATTTCACCTCCATCCTCTAAATTTTTCCTCTTGCTTTTCCTCATACTTTGTCATGTTGTAATGAAAAGAATGAAGAGCGCAATATCACACAATCCCATGAATATGCTAACTATCAACCATGTTCTATTGATTTGAAATGAATAAACTTTTCAAGTATTTCAAACTTAAAACAAATTGATTAAGCATCTAACTATGTGTCCTAAAACATCTAATCTAAAGGTCATCATAGATGATATCTCTCCTTTTCTTTTCATGGAGCGCAATGGGTCATCTTCTATAGTACAATTCTATTTGTGATTTAGGCCCTAATACATACGGAATTACTTCCCATTGAAACAATACAAAACATATCCCTTATGTATGTGCAAAAAAATCCCTTCAAATAATTGGAGACTCCCGTGGGTGTAAACTTCTTCCACAACACAATCCCCACCAACACAATTAAAAACTTCCCCACATAAATAAATAGAAAAAAATAATTCACAATATGTATCAAAAGGTTTGACAAAGATAAAACAAAATTCTAAACATTTTGTTCATAGAAGTTCCTTAGTTCAAACATTGCTAGAATAAACGCTCCCTTTGGAGCTCCCATTTCAATGTGTACTTTCCTCTTGGTAACAACACAACCTTCAAAATCAACAAAACATCCCACACATTATACTTGACTTGCCATTTGACCGCTCTTGAAACCCCAATGGTTTTCATCACATCCATGATTTTGACCCTTATTAATTATTTCTAAAATCCTACTCATTCTATTGAAGCTATGGTGCAACAAAGATTCATTAGCTTCACCGGCTTATAAAAGTTTTCAACCAAAAGGCATTTTTGCCCATCAATTGAAGTAACCATCCTAACACGAAAACAACACACGCAAAGATTCCAACTTGCAATCATCCAAAATGACATTTAACCACACTCAGATTCAAGGTACTTAGATGTTCTACATCACTAAATTTTTCGTCAAAACACTTTTTCCGCCTGCTCATCCTCCTCGATTGAAGTCCAACAAAACAATAGTGCAAAACCCACAACATCACCAAACATTCCTTGAATGAAAAACCTACAACACAGAGAGCGCTATTGAACAATAAAACTTGCAATGCTCATAGCTTGCAAGAAAACAAACAAAGAAAAAAATAACCATAGCAGTCCACATCTCCATCACCATCAATTGGCAAAAGCCTTGTTCTGTTTTGCTTTCAAGGGTTGATGGTACTGCTCCATCAAGATAGGGTTTCATCCCTTAGCTTTTCATCACAATGCTTTTCGTTTGTTCATCTTCTTTGGTTTCAAACCCCAAAACCCCTTGTGATCACATCAGGTTTTTAAAAAAAAATTGAGACATGAGATATTGAAAATTTGACTAAATTTTCCACCAAAAAAGAAAAATTAGTTGAATTAAGATAGGAAAAATTCAATAATTTCGCAAAATTTTCTGAAAAATTGACAATATTTTTTAGAAGGGAAATACAGAATCACAAAAAACACCCTAATTCTAAATAAATGGAGAGAAAATTTTAAATTTGACAGGACATGCATTTCCCCCTTGCTGATCAAAATATAAACTCACTGACCATTCATTGTAGCCATCGTAACCAGGGATAATTTATGCACACTGGATAACGTGCTGGGTGGCCATGAAAACTTAAAACCATTGCACAATACAAATTTCCATGTCTTGCACTCACCCACCATCCAACCGCAATTAATTTAGTCAAATTATGGATGAGTGAGTTCATATGCTCACCTGATTATTTCTGGTCTTGGGTAGACCAACACCCATGTTGGTAGTTGGTACCATGGTTAAAAATCCCAAAATCCAAATTTAAATTATTTCTAAATATCACAAATATCTCATGCTTAGACCAAGTCAGAGTCTCTACTATCTAGTTCAAATCTAACATTTTTTGGGATTGATATGGCAACTAAGAGCCCTCACTCAAAAAGGTAAAGGTACCAAGGGTTTACCCTGGTCATTATTTCTCAACTCACTTTGAAAGAACTTACATCTGGCAGTTGCAGGTGTAGAGAGTTAATGTAAACCAGCCCAAGTCAGAATATCTTTGCACTTGAAGGATGGATGGTAAGTGGTCAGGAAACAGTTATCTGTTGGGTTGCAGTTCCCTAGTTAACCATGGTGGTTAGCTCAGTTGCATTTTTTAACTACCTATTTACTAACAACCCATAAGGAGGTTGTTAGTAAATAGGTAATAAAAACAGCCTTTACTTATGTGTAAAGCATCTACTTACTCAGTAGTTACCTATTTTCCTACCTATCTACCTATTAGATATAAGACCTATTTCCTACAAAATTGGTTACCAAGGTAAAACCAAATATTAACTCAGTTGAGGTTCATCCACGACTGAATAATAATGGGCATCCAGTAGACTGTATCCATCATTAAAACTGTAGGCTGTAGTCAGACTTGTGGCGACACGCTCCCCAAGATAGGAAGGAGTTTGGCAAATTCTTTTTTTGAGAAAAAGGGGTTATTCTCGCCAGAAATTTGAGCCAATGTAGCCATTTGGAAAATTTTCACCCAAAAAAAGAAGAAGACCGATGGGGAGGTTAGCCAGGGAACAAGAACCCAAAGAAAAAACTTGTCCAGTTCACTGAGTGTTTCTTGTGCTAACGAATTTTCGCCAAATTTCAACCTACAAATACAATTTCAACCTTTTCAAAGGATTTTTTTTCCCATGGAAAAAAAAAGACCCAATTCGCCAGAATTTGAAGAATTTTTTTTTCAAGTTGCCAGATTTTTATGGTAAGTTCTAGTACGTAACCAATAATATAGAAGGATTCTGTATTTTATCTACTCTCATATCTATTATGTAGCCAAAATTGGCTAAAATGATTAAATTGTGAATGATTGCCACTTTGGCTACATCACAAAATCCTTAAAAGACCCTGCCATTCCACTCCAGGGTGGGGTGTTTGTGGGTGCTGGCTGGTTCACTCTAGCCCAAATTTCTGGGCAAATACATCATCATTTGAAGACGCTTTGTGAAAACTCTTGGACCCATACGTGGCTGGCAGGCCGTGAAGTTCATCATCACCTTTGAACATCACGGTATTTGTTTCAACTTTCAAGGCCTTACACTAATAGTAGGGAAGCACTTTAAGATTGTCATGATTGTTGTAAGCCAAGTCCCATTGTTTTTTAAAGGTGTATTCACACCTGGTGTTAGGGACTCTAGTGTTCAGTCCCCTAACACCATGCTAGTCATTTAAGACTTACACCTACTCACCATGAACTTTTTATGTTAAGTTTAACATTCACTTAAAATTAAGCTATCACCGATTTAACATTGGGTGCCACGTAGGATGCCACCTACATTTTCATTGAACACTCACTTAACATGAAGTGTGAATGCACCATATTAAAGTAAGGGAGTAGAGGGAGGAAGACATTAAACTGGCCAAGGGTCCTAAATGTACCTCTAGTTGGAATTTGTGCTCAATTAAGAATTTTGTAGGAAATTGTGAGATGTGAGCATCCCCTCCCAACAATTTCTGACCAGATGCTTTGATATGGTTTAGAAGATTCTCTCAACAGCAGAGACAGCATCTCCCAGTCTCTGCCCCCGATCCCCCCCCCATCAATCGCATTGAAAGAAAGGTGACAGACTACAGAATCAACTCAATCTTCTAACCTCCGAGGCCAGCCAGCAAGGATTTTTATTTTTATTTTTTCTTCTTCAACTTTATGATATTGAAAATTTGCCAAATTTTGTGATATTGAAAATTTGGAAAAAAATAATTCTAAACAAATAGAAAATTTAGTCAAGTTTTCCACATTTCTGGGTCGAGAAACCTGACAAAATTTGCCAAGAATCAAAGCACTGTCCATCCATGGCATGTAAAAAGTAGTGTTCGCTCTTCCGTTATAGAGAAAATCAACACTCGGCTATCAACCTGGGTATTGATAACCTACCAGCCATTTATTGATATTTTGAAAACCTGTACATAACCTACCCACTTGATATTGAATTTTCAAAATCTAATAACTTACCTGGATGGTTGGCATTTCATCCAGGTAGCCCATCAGTTGTAAAACACCAAACATATTTATTATTCAAGACAGAGAAACAGAAAAAATAAAAAATACATTATATAACATACCCTACTTCGGAAATATAACTGACAGTTCTCAAGGCTGGTATTTGAGAACTTACCCTTATGCATAACTGACAGTCATTACCAAAAAAATAATTTAGTAGATTAATAACACGTCCCTATTACTTTGGCAGTGAAATTGATAATCAATGGGTTTATTTTGTTCCATAACCTACTAGACTGGTTATGAGAAAGAAACAAATAATGGACCAACAATGGTTAAAAGCTTCTTGGAATATCTCAAATCATTTTTTAATATTTTTTCAATTTTGTGACCTAGCTGAAATCAAAATGATTCATAAGATATTTTAGCCAAATTTGACTATAACAATATGAAAGTAAATTTTTTAAAAACATCCTTCTAATGACCTACCTATTGGAACTTAATATAGAAAAGTGATTAAAGTTTTCTAGATTTGGAAATAAAAAACCCAATAAAACGCTTTTTCCATAATAAAAGAAATCAACATGTGCCCAGCATTTGCCATGGGGGAAATAAAAAACCCACTGGTTCAAACAGAAGAAGAGAAAAACCAGACACTAATAGTGGGATTGTGCCTTGGAGGAATCATGAATGTGCAAATATACTTGACAAATTCGGTTTACATGGACAAGACTTTTGCAATTTGTCCAGCTCAAATGAATTTCCGTCACTTTGTGTACAGTAAAAAGCCCGTGGCTTGGGCCATTCCCAAAATAAAGGGACCTTCATGAGGCTGTACTCAAGTCTGGCCCTGCAGTTTAGGAATGTCCACTACCTGTTGTAAAGCACAAGGCCAAAGTTATCATAAACCTACATGAAAATGGCTCATGTCGCAAAGGGGGAAAGGTTTCTTACATCTACTCCTAAGGCATGGGATGGTCTGACACCTAGAAGTAGGTGTGAGATCCTTCCCACTTTTACAAAGTAGGCATAAGATCCCTCCCTCCTATTTTTAGGAGAGATATTGATGGATATAAGGTGCCCTCCAAATGCATTAGGAAGTTTCGTCGGTGCTTTATAAACACGGAGGATTAGTAGTGGTATTTTGTGGCTCATGGGCAGTATCCTATTTGTTGTCAAAGAGAACCAGGGGTGTGTCACACTGTGGCCTCGTCATTTACATTTAAAAAGTATCTTAAGACAAAAGAAGAATTACGGAAACCCAAATATTTCACCAAGCAAAAATATAATCTTCAAAAAATCCTCTAACAGAAACCAAAATCCTTCAAGATATTATAACTCTGTAACTGATCTCCAGCTTCAACACAAGAGCAAAATATCATCTTTCAGAAATCCTCATATAAAAATAGACCTATTATTGAGGGGCCAAAATCCCTTAAGCTACTATACTCTATAATGAATCTAAACACAATATCCTTGCCTTGGTAGGCAAGGCCAACAAGCAAAGAATGCCATGTGTGTTTGATCTGTACTATCTGCAAGTATTTGTGGCTTTGAATTTCTTGTGGTGCTTACACTTTTATATTCCCTGCAAAGATTTCAGGCAGGTTTCTTGCAGATTCACACTTTCATTCAGGTTTGTGTCTCCACCAACACAAATAGGTATAACTTTCTTATGTTGAAATGCACTTGACAAATAGTATGTACTGGGGTCTTATTTCAGGAATGCCTGGCTCCTTGGGTGTTACCTATGCATACAGCATTTGGAAAATTTTCCTATTGTATTTGTGGGGGCTACTTCATATGGTCAATATCCCTCCTAGAAAAGAGGAGTGATCTTAAACCTACTCCTTGAAATTGAGATGGACTCTTAGTCCTCCCACTCTTAAGGAGTAGGCTTAAGATCCCTCCCCCTTGTGTGCTTCATGATTTATGTCTGTTTTGGACAGTGATAACTTTCACCTGGTACTTTATGACAGGAAAGCCCACAGGTGTGGGACATTCCCAAAATCCACAACTAGACTTAACCTCCCCCTCATCCTATGCCCCTTATTTTGAGAATGTGCAGTGCAGGGGGCTTTACCCTAATATCATAGTACTTGAGTGGCTTCCCCATACATTAAATAACTTTCAACTTGACCGAAATTTTCAGAAAAAATTCAGCCCTTTCTGCCGAAATTTTCAAAAACACATTCAAGCTGCCAGTCACTTATGAACCAGGGACCTGCCTGAGCAAATCAGGTATTTTACATCCTTCTGACCATTAACACAGCGAAACATCTTCAAAACACCAGGGAATTTTATTGAATATGTTACACATAAGCTGAAATTTTCAGAATTAAAAAGGTCGGTGCCAAACCAGAAATTTTGGATTAAATTTATTATTTGGCAGAGAACTGCTGAAGCTGCCCAGGTGCTACTATACATATGTGTGGACAACAGCATTTTTTTCCTGTGAAATTTTGCCATAAAGAGAAATTAAAAATATATTTTTTGATCGCCAAAAGTGAGAATTGCCAGATTTGTATATTTGCTTTTTATTGTGTAGCCAAACATATAGAAGGATTATTAAAGAATCATGTGATTTGTCGCCTGATTTGGCTAGACCTTCATAGTGATGAATGTCACTTTTCTACATCTTCCAATGGATGATTGCCTCTTTGGCTACAAACCGTAATTTCTAAAATAAGAAACATGAGTACTGAGACAGTTGAACCTTAAACACAGATGGAACCCTCAGGGTTGTTGTTGGCATAGAATTCTCCTTCCTTGCCTCACAATGATCATCAGTAGACTCACCCCAAACAAAACCAACAAAAGAAGAGGATTTTTCTTTTTCTTTTCTCTTTTGTGAGTCACAACCTTAGTTGTTGAATATTGATCAGTAGTTGCGATAATACATTCCCATTGGCCCAAACATGGGCCTACTTCTGCTGCATCTATAAAAGTCTCCTCGAAAAACCCTTCCAGACAAAAACATTTGGATAGAGATGGCACTAAAAAAGCCTACTGATGGAGGATACGGATAATGGCTAGCCTGGCCAATGGACTTTTTACTGGCCAGAACAAAATTTGGATCTCAAGGAACAGCAACATCAGTGCTTCTGCACTCAGAAAAAAGTTGTTTTCCATCATGACAAAGTTTGACTGTTTGATGTGAGCCATGTTCTCTTATGGTAGTAGTTGCCTTCTCTTTATATTCATGTTTCACTTATAGTAGTCCGATTCTACTTATAAAACACATAAGTTAGTAATTGTAAGTATCATAGACACCATTTCACACTCCTCCTCATCCTCCCTTGCACACATCAACCCACAAATCAAAGCTCCTGAAACATGAAGCAGTTTTACAACAGCTGTCATGACATACAGGTTCCAATTATGGGGGAAAAAAAAGGCATTCACATGATAAGTTACATGCACAATTCAATCCAGAGTAGGCAACTGGTTTTCTTTACTTTTTCCCCTTTTTTATTATCATTGCCACATTCTAAAGCTCCCCCTTCCCTCCATACCTCCCAACTCACTTGTCCTTTTAGGTGTCACCATGTGCGGAGAAAATTTAAAAAATAGTGGGAACATAGCAAGGTCATACAGTGGGTAATCAGTAGTCGTGTTGGCATACATGTTTCCTGGTTTTTGCAGGGTTCAACTCAGGGTTCAGGTTCTTGTGACCTGGACCCGAGCCAGCACCCTTGTTCATAGAAATTGCCACAAGAATTAGACTAGTATGGAACTAGCAGGCTCTTGTTACATCCAGAACCAAAGCCAGATTTTGAAAAACATTCTAAACATATTCTTAGGTTCTTTGTGTAGACAAGTAGAATCATTTGAAAAGTTGGTAAGTAAGTTGAAATTTATAAATAAAAATTGGTTTAAATTAGCTGAAAAACTCAGTACTTATACAATCTATATCTCCAGCCTTGAGAGTGTGTAGTGTTCTTTGGGTAGTTCAATTGAGACGTGCACTGATCTTTGGGTAGACAAGTTGAACTATTTGAAAAGTTGACAATTAGGCTGAACTCTATAAGTAAATAACCCATTTAAATTAGTTGTAAAACTAAATACCTATACAATCTACAATCTGGAGCCTTGAGAGTGTGGAGTGTTCTTTGGGTAGTTCACTTGAGAGCATGCAGTGAGTGATCTTTGGGCTTTGAGAGTGTGTAGTGCCTATATGGAGCCAAACTTGATTTTCCAACCAGGCCCCCTGAGGTTCTTGGATTTGAAAAGATGTGCCAAAATTGGGATTGATCGTTTAAAATTTTGAAGAATAGAACTTGCATCTGCACTTAGAGAAGCTCCAAACCATTCTTAAATGTCGAAATGGGGATCAGAGGTTGTGTCAAAATAGAATTTAAACCAGCCAACATTGGTTAATAACCTTCTCAACATATGTGTACTTTGCAAGCAATAAACCAGTGCAACAAATTTAAGGCAGCTCATCCTCAAATATATGCTGAAGCAAGTTTAAGCAATACTTGTTAGAATCAGCCAGTGCCTGTTTTTGCTGGAAGTCCTATTCAAATTAACATTAGTTTTCAAAAATCCTTTTGGCTTGAAATCCCACAATAAATTGGGTACTGAGAGGTAGATGGTAACCCCCTATTGCACAAGCTTTCTTATTTGTGAGTATTCAAATTTTCTTAGACAGTTTTCATTAGTCTATGTGAGAAAGGTTATCACAAATCATCTATTTCTCATAATTAACTACCTACATTTTTGTCTATCTTCTTTCTTGGAATTTTTATATTTTTCAACATTCTTTTTTTAGCATGTTTTGTTGGGTTTTAACTTTGTTGAATTACCTGTCTTTTCTGTCTTTTCCAAGCTCCATTTCAAACATTTCCAATCCATATCCTCCAATGTGTAACTTTATGACTTTTAGACAGTTTATGTTCTTTTGCCTTTGTATATCATCAATTATCTGTCCTGGATTCAAACTTCTTTACATTTTGCATAGACTTCCTTCATCCCATTATCATCATTTAGCTTTCCTACTTTTCAACTACTCTACTCCCAATTTTAGCATTCCTTTTCCCAACTAGCTCCGTTTTGATTCATTGTTCAACTATTTCAACTCTTTTTAGCATATGTCATCCAATGAACTTGGCATTGTTTGAAGGTGAAGGTAAATTCTCATAAGAAGTTCTAGTGGAGTTCCACAATTTTGACCAATAGGAAAGTAGCATCTAGACGAAGTTGTTTGCCAGGCAAGATGAATAATTGAATGTGCTTTCATCAAATTTGAACTTTCTTTCTTTCTGCTGAAAAAGTCTCCCTTAAACTAGCACACTTGGTGTTCACTTCAGGCATAACTAAAGGAGTTTGATTATAAAGGCTGATACATTCAAAAACTTTGAGGAAGATTTTCTTGTTGGGCACCTTGTCTGCTGGCAACATTTGAGTCCACAGTCATATTGAACTCATTGAAATTGTTACATCTGGTCCCTAGTCCAAACAACTTTTAACTTACATGATATTAACTTGCACCCTGAGTAGTGTAATAGTATGGCATCGGGATGTAAGCCCATCTATGAACTTGTTGGTCCTTAGTGCTAAACAGTGATTTTTTTCCAGCAAAATTTGCGTTTTTTGAATAAAAGATGGAAGTTGTTTGGAGAAAAATTTAAAATAGTGTAGATTTGACTTTTTTTGTGGAAAAATTCACCAAATTTCCAATATGAACAAATTGAAAAGAAAACCCTGGTGCTAAAGCTATCTCTTGAAACCAAGGTTCTTTCTGGTGCCAAATTCTTATGATTTTTTGAACCTCAAAAAATATGATTTGATTTTCATTTGAGGATTTTGTAAGAAAACATTTGGCCTGATTTTGACAATAGATTTCTGCTGGTAGCCATATTACAGAAGGATGCTTAATTTTAAAAAAAAAATCATATCTAGTTTGTAGCCAAATTTGGCCACATCTTCTTATGGATGATTACCACTCTGGCTACATCACAAAATTGCAAAAAAGAAAAAACACTGCTTGAAACATATTAAGTTTGTCATAATACTTGATTTTGAGATTCTTACATTAGGCCTACACAGACCTTATCCTAGTCAAGCAAGATTTTTTTTTGTAATGTAAGAACTTAGAAGCCATGGATCTCCAAGAGCAACAACAACAACAGTGGATGATAATGTTTCTGCTTTTCTGACTAATGAATGAAGCTGGATTGGTTTTTTCATACGAGACAATTGAGAGGAAGAGTGGGCAGCTGATGGGTTGTCATTAACAAATTGCATTAAGTGTATGTACAAATGAACAGCATATTTTGCCCAGGTGGGTGGTGGTGGTGATGAGAGAGGATCAAAAACAAATGGTGAGATTTGCAGTTAAGTACACTTTTGGGGCATATAGAGCTTGAGACTCGTACCACTGACTTGCATGTTCATGCATCCAACCACTAGAACATTATATAATGGAAAGAGGTGGAAATGTTGTCTGCAAGTTGAAGAGTTTGATTCCTTCTTATGTATATATTTGTAAAGCCAGCAATGACAGCAAGGTAGTCTTTCCTTTAAAATTGTTATCTGCCAACTGGCATTTTGTCAATACCTTTGTTTTAATCTCATTTTAAGGAACCCCCAAGTTTGAGATATCATGTTGTAAAGATTGTTACGGAAACTAATTATTTCATACCAGGAAAAAACTGAGATGGAAAAAAGGTATTATTTTACAACAAACAAGGTTTAATATTTAAGTATGATAAAAGGTGTTCTGGAAAATTAAATGACTCTGTCATGCTAAGCCTTCAGTAATTAGTGTATGCTATAGTCCCAGGGTGGGGGCATTCCCAAAATACGAGGCCTAGGATGAGGTAGTAGCCGAGTCCAACCATTTTGGGGATGTCCCCCTACTGCCGGGCTCTATCTGTTGTAAAGCATGGGGCAAACTGGTCCATGAACCTCTCAACATATGTAGAGCATGAGCACCAGGAGAGTGAGGGATCTTGCATCTACTTATAGGTCTCATTGGAGAGCGAGGGATGTTACAGCTACTTATAGGTCTTGTACAAGAGTGAGGTATCTTACACTTTTTAGGTGCAAGACGCCTCTCTTGCTTTGAGCAATCTTACACCTACTTACAGGTGTAAGATGCGTCTCTGGCAGTGTACACCTATAAGTAGGTGTAAGATCCCTTGTTTTTTCTATGAGACATATTACTCACCGGAATCGAACCCTAACTCTCTGTCACCTGTCACCACCATGGTAGGCCTCTATCCTACTGTCGAAAGTTGATAGGCCAGAAATTTGAATGAAACATCGCCAGTGCCAGGGCTGTGTGATTCAACAGAGTTATCATGATTCACCGCAATACCGGGCGAACCCACATCGGCCTTTTATCTAATTAATACGTCCCTTCCCCTTGTGGGGTCGGGAGTCGGTGCACGTATTAGCTCTAGAATTACTATGGTTTTTTCTATGAGACATATTACTCATGGATATAAGGCACCCTCCACATACTCTAAAATTTTTCTCTGAGTGCTTTACACATGACATACATGTTGTGAAAAAGGATTATCTTGCCAATTTGCCAAACTCTTGGTCATTTGCCCTCTTCAAATTGAGGATTATATGATTATACTTAAGGCTTGACTATAACTACAGGGAGAGCAGCACACCTTGAGAACCACACCTTGGGCAAGGTTTGCTGGTAAGTGGTAAGTAGAATTCAACCTGTTATGAGTAAGGCGTTAAATAACCTCACCACTAGCACATGAAGGTTTGGCCCAAATCACCCAGTTCATGGTATTCTTGGTGGAGGCACAGGAGAAGAGTTTGGGGAGACCTAAAAGGACCCCTTAGGAGTGAGGTTTGTAGAGCTTTCATCAGTTCCTAGAAATCTCATCGTTCATTACTGGAAGCAAGTATGAAGGTCCTAGTTGTCATGTTTAGCAACTTCCCTTGTCAACACTGCATAGGTGCAGCAGCTTGAAGCTCTAATAAGAGTGAGCCACAGTGATACAACACCCATCACTGCACTATGAGGGATGGATGATGGGAATTGGAAATACCTTTTCATTGGGCTCCAATTCTGTAGCTCCAGTTTACATAGTAGCCACCTATTGTCCTACCTACATACCAGATCTAATTTCTTTAGGATATGCCACCAAGGTGAAACATGATGCCAACTTAATTGAGGTTCATCCACAATAGAAGCATAACAGACTTTCAATGGTGTGCTGGTTGGTTCAGTCTGGATGTAAGAGTGTCGTTGAGGCCCCCTCTCTATGGGATTGTATGACACCCATGGGTGCACCATACATTGGAAACCTGTTATGACTACTGCTGTGTGGGTATATCTTTTATTTGAAAATATTTGTTGGGTTTGAAGAGGGTATATTGTTTATTTAAACTTATTTTCAAAAAATTACAACACTCACATGATGTGCATACTTGATCGAGGGTATGTGTAAAAAATTCGAGCAAATAAGATGTGAAACCTATATATATATATATATATAATCAATTTGTGGGTGTTTCTAATTTTGCTAATCTATTGGATATTTTGGTGCCAATTATGCCAAAATGTTGGAATGGGGGGTCAACAAATTATTGATTATGATAAGTAATCCCAAACATAAAATGAATGTTTGATTCACAAAAGTCTCACAAATTTCCTTAGTTGTAGCATTCTATGTGTTTGTGAATATTTGTACTCAAGAATGAAATCTAAATTTTGATTTTTGCATTTCAACATAGGATTTGTGCACAATCCCATTGGGTTTGGCATTTTGAAAATTGTCTCGATACCTCCAAAATGTGGACATTGTTTCATTTTCAAATTTAATGAATAAAAATAAAATACCTGCTTTATGATTCCAAATAGGGATATATGATAAGGGGCACCCAAACCCTACCCATCTGCCTAAAATCACAATTTTCATATACCCAGATTGCATGCATCTATAGAAACAATTGAAGGCTAATATACCCTTACTTGAGGATATATTGAAAACAATATATCTGCACAACACTGTTTATGAACCACAACTGGAATATATCCTTTCTAACTCCCCCTCACACTACCTACTAGCCACTTATGTAAATGGCTGAAAAACAAAGGTAAGTAGGTAGGAAATGCATCCTAAATATAGCCTTTTTAAGGCTCCCTTACCAAGGCACCAAAGCACACCAGAACAGAGAACACACACACTCCAAAACAAAACACTACTCAACAAAGAGTGGACACAAGAAAGAGCCTTAGCAACCTTGAGCCCACATCACAAGCTTTTAGAGAAAGTCCCACATGGTGAAAGTTCCATGAAATAGTGCCTGGGGAGTCTGGGACTTTGTGAAATGATCTGTGCAGTGCGTAGGGCGACATCAGTGCCACCTGAAAATGAAAGGGTGAGCCAGCTTCTTTGGCTTGTAGTCAAAGCCTCACCTCTCTCTATCTAACCAATGAGATTCACCATCATCCCTTGGAATCCCTGCAGTGTGGGCTTTGGAATTCGGTCCAAATGGATCTCTGCTGTAAAACAACACTGAGGTAATAAGCTGCTGAGTAATATCATGGGTATGTGTTCTGTTCAAATCTTGTCTCTTCATGAGGAAGAAGGTTTTGCATTTACAAATTGCATGTATCTGCTCTTTTGTCTAGCAAAACTTACCCAGTGACTAATCTATTTTTTGTGGCGAATTTCCACCATTTTTGCGAACTTTTTGTTCTTGGAAAAGAAAGATTCTGTCAAAATTTCTATTTCATGAGGGAAAGAAAAAATCGCCAAAAAAAGAATTCAAATTTCTTAAGATTTGCTAAAAATTGTGATGAAGTTCCAGTTTTCGTGATGGGACTGTTTGATTGGCCTGGCATTACAAATAAGTTTAGATAATTGTGAGCAACAAACCAACTTTAAATTACTTTTCTAGCTGTTTTTTTATTATTGGCCCAGAGATTTATTTTAAGAGAATAGATGTTTTAGGAAAAAGTAATATTGGATAAAACAGTGATGCTAAAATAATGGAACGTTGTAAGCAACATTTGAAACTATTTGAGAATGCATGAGGAACATCATAAATAGCATGTATACCGGGACCATGCAAGAACCTAATAGGAATCCCACAGTATACTGAACCGTTTTATTTCCTTTCACCTCTACAGCATTTGTCAATTTACATATTACCTTTCCAAAAACCCAAAACCCTAAAGCCATAAACCCTAATCCCCCCCCCCCCAAACCGCCCTCTCCCCTTTCCCGTTAAAATACAGGATTCTACAACTCTACTAGGTTCATTTCAATCCATGTATGCATAATGTGATTCATCCCACTTTTTGCCAAGTGGCAAGGCCATCATTGTGGAGTGCTTAGTTTAGGCTACCCCAAACCGTTCTATTTGGTCGGTGAAATTCCCAGTCCTTTGAAACCGGCAAAACTTTTCCACAAGAAGGGGCGGACGACGACTTTGGGTGAACCAGCGCCTACCCTGGTACGTACCCAGGGTAAAACCCTATGGTTGATTCTAAAGCCTATAAATATCCTGTCTTAGAACTAAATCAGTGTCTCTGCGTCCAAATTTAAACATTTTCTTGGTTAAATGTAGCTTTGAAGAAGCTTCACTCAAGCAGGTTAAGGTGCCCCAATTTAGGTGCTGGTGTATGCTCTTCTGAGGCCCTTCACCCTTCTCAGAAATGCAAAAGTCAAAAATGTTTTAAGTGATATATTTGGAAACGTTTCAAAAGTAAGGGCATAACTAGTTTTTGACCAGTGTTGTACATACCTATGTCTGTTTTTCCTCTGTATTTCACTCTAGTTATTATATGTTTTCTTCCCATAGGCTCTTCCCATTCAACGTTTTTCTTTGTGGCCAATTTTTGACATTTGGTGATTTTTTTCCCAAAAAGTAAATGTTCTTTCGAATCTTCCTTTTGAAAAAAATTGTAAAAAATTGTCAAAAATCACCATAGTTCTACACATTGTTCGAAAGCAAGTAGCCAGGATTTGAAAGGGTTTTAATAAATTTCTACTTTCATAGCTGGTGTATAGCTGAACATGGCTAAATCTCATTGTGGATGATTACCAATGTGGCAAAATCACAAAATTGAAATAAAAAACCACTGTTCCGATTCAAAAGGGCATATCTGATTTACCCAAAAGATTCGATCCAGGTTTCTAGTAAACTTGAATGAAAAATCTGTTTCATTGGGTTGCGCCAGGTACACACAAAGTTGTACACGTGTTGTGTGGGTAATAAGTTGGGTACAAAATACCTGTGTTTACCCAAAATACATATACCCTTCAGGTACATATGAATAACAGAACACAAAAATACTTAAAAGTATGCATTTCAAGGCATCCATGTTAAATGTAGCAATAGCATGTGCACCAAATTCAAATCCAGGAGGCTGCAATTTAAACAAAAAGGAAGGGAAAAGGTTGGAGCTTTGAACCCCAAATATAAAAGACTGAAGGGGGAGCTTGGAGTGCATCCATCTTCACTAGGATTTGACCATGGATCTTTTGTTTTACCTGACCTTGTATCCATGTACTTAACAAAAGGTTTTATACTTGACATGGTCTTATAGGGTAGACCAGCTGGTGACCGAACACTTAAGTGCTCAGGGCAGGCTGGATCCAAGGGGAGGGCTCCATTGTTTCTGGTGTCCAAACAAAATTTGAACCCTCCTCTTGGTGCATCTGACACACTAACAATCGTTGAAAACAAATTAGAAATGAGAAAGTTATGGCCCCCCAAAGTAAAGGGGGTCAAGAACTCAAAAAAGCAAACCACTAAACATTACCAAAGCCAGTTCCCAAACACCCCCTATAATTCCTTGTATGTTGCTCTGTTGTTATTATAGTTCAAAGATGATTTTTAGAACGTCAGGTGATGCTCCTGTAACATTTTAAATCATTTAAAATGAATAAGAAATAAGACAGTTATGAGGTTTGAAAGTAGGAAAGGTCCAAAGAGAAAAAAAAACAAAAAAAACATATTTCTTAAGTTGGAAAGCTTATATTTCTACCTATCATTTTTTCATTACTCCTTTTACTTTGCACTTCAAAGATGAATTCTAGACCTTCAATGAGTGCTCTCATAACATTTTAAATCACTCAAAATGAAGCACATATGATGAAGATATAAATAAGTGTTTGGTCATAGGCAGGCAATTGATGATGGGCCGATCTACCCTAGTTTTGTAGGCTTGGCAGTGGGCAAGTGAAAAACAGAAGGTACCTGCTTGGTTGACTACAGCCATAGGTACCCAGGGGGGAACCAGCACCTACACTGGTACCTTGGCCTGATTGAGTGCTTCCTCTTAGCGGCTACATGTAACATGGGAAATACTAAATTTGGAGTCAGCGACCTTGATTTAGTCATAGGATGTGATGTTCATAACATTTAGAAGCAATGGGGGAGAAAGTTGGGGTTTCTACTTTCTACCATGACACCTACCAGTGTAGGTGCTGGTTCTCATGAGGGCCCAATCATGGCAAGGTTCCAGACTAGGTGAATATGTGTTTCCCAAGACTTTACAGAGACTGTAAAGCTGGATAAATGATTTTACCCACAAAAAGCTGGTTTGGCTTTTCAAATTGTTATATATATAGAGATATGACTTTTGAAGCTTGGCCCCCTTTGATTTGGAAGGGCCCTAGCTTCAAATCCCCACCAAGGGCAGCGGTAATAGTGGGAAATGGATGTTGTTACAACAAGGTGTTTCAATGCAATGATTAGGATGCTTGCACACGTCTGTTCATAACTAACATGGTAGCCAACCAGCACCCCATGTGCAAGTGGTTACAGCGGTTGGTCTCAAGGGTGACAGCTCTCATTGAACAAGGGAATAATGCTCTCTCCCTTTGCTCCACACTGTCCATTGTGCTGAATTTGAAGAAAAAAACACCCAGTGAAACAACAAAACCATCTTTCTTGTAACAAGTACAAACAACCTTTCCCCCAGTACCCCCCATCCACCAACCCTGAAAATGGTATAACTTCAACTGCAAACGTTCCAATTTCATTTCAAAAGAAGCTAATATTATGGGTTCATTCACATGCCCTTAACTTACCCAAGCATGGTGATTTAATAATAGTGCATGGACAAATTGGGCTGTTTGAATTGATCCACATTATTCAGTACCACCTAGTCTTAGCCCCTTACTTTGGGAATGCTCCCCCACCTTAAGGCTTTACCTTACACATACTACCTGCCCCCCCCCCCCCCCCCCCCCCCCCCCCCCCCCCCCCCTCCAATTTTCCTGATTAAAGTTGCCATCTCCCTATGGAATTTCCCTTTGTCTATGCAACAAAAATTGCATTAATTTTCAAACACACACTACCAAGGAACACCCAAGGATGAAAACATCTGAAATTCAAACCACCCCTTCTTTTCTGTGTATGCATTACAAAAAGTTGCCACTCACACAGGGTCTCAAACACCTAAGAGTATACAAGATCCCCAAAAATTTCAAGTTTTTGCAATTTAGACTTTAGAATCACCCTGCAGCTTCATACTAATCTCTAGCACCCAATAAAGCTGTTTTGGCCACACCAAGGGGAGGGGAAAAAAAAATCCTTTCCAAAAGTGGGATTCCTAAGGTTGCATTGCATTGCAAAAAAAGGCCTTTCTCTGGCATTAACTTAAAAAACTCCTTGGGTTGGTAGGTATATATAGGTAGGCAGGCATCTTCTTCATCTTCTTCCACTAGGCTCACAAATATAAATTTTCTTTCTTTCTATTTGGAGGCAAATAAAAACAACAGGCTGGAAAGTTAAATAGTGCCACTGTAGTACAGTAAACAGGGTTGTCTTACTTGCATGTTCAAAAACAAGAAAGAAATAATATACCTTACCCTAAGGTCAGTTTCGTCATTAAATAATCCTTAAAATAATGAAATGAAATTTTGTGAAAATATGAAGTTGACAGGTTGAAAATCATCATAATTATCATACGCTACACTCTGAATAATTTCACTATTCGTGTGACAGTATCATAATAAATAATGAAAAATTCAATAATTTCAAATTTTAAAA
>Ga0116229_10000140_pt1 | contig 73908 bp, 53 predicted proteins | sample S1TSphgellanicum_3_FD_87313 | JGI IMG/M metagenome (GOLD analysis project Ga0116229, IMG submission 87313) | Host-associated microbial communities from peat moss isolated from Minnesota, USA - S1T2_Fc - Sphagnum magellanicum MG | ecosystem: Host-associated > Plants > Peat moss > Unclassified...
GGTGGGATAATATGGTGATGGTTAGAGAGAGGAGGAGAGAAGGGAGAGATGAGAAAATGTGGGGGGGGGGGGGGTGGTGGTGGGTAGGGGAAACACATTGTGGTAACTGAAAGATTTTTGATCACCACATGCACGTGGTGACTGAAAACCTTTTGGTTGCCACATGCAGGTGGTGATCAAAAACATTTCAGTTGCCACAATCACATGATAATTGAATTCAGTCACCATCTGATGACATTGATAAATTCGGTCACCATTGGATGGTGGCTATGTATTTTAGTTGCCATAGATGGATTTGTTGGCATTTTTGGTCACCATTTAGGAATTGTAAATGGCGACCAAATTTGTTTTAGCCGTTTAATGGTGACTGATTTTGGAAGAGGTTTTTTAAGGGTATATGAATTTGAAAATGCAATCCATGATTCATTTTTTAGCACCTCTGTTTTCATTTGGGTTTTGTGTTTTTGGTTGCCCTTTACAAACATTATGTGGAACCTTGGGTGAGTTGAAGTGATCAAGTCCTTGGTGAAGGGCTATTTTTTTCACATTTTGTGAATATTTTGGACCACATTGAACCTTGACTTTTTGAGACTTTAATTGTTCTTAACAGTTAATGTTTGGAAAGATTTTTGATTTTTTGTCATCCAAAATTTGAAGGATGTTATCGAGTGGACAATAAAACAGACAACCATTAGGCAGTCAATTTGACCAAAACTTTTGAAATATGTTATCCCACACATCATCTAGGACTTACCCCCCATAAACCTTTGAGCAACCCACTTTTAAACATGCACAAACGAGGGGCTGCAAAATTGTCCAGCAAGGAGAACATTTCATCAACGCAAACTTGAAAATGTCAAAAGCTTGAAAATAATGATCTTAAACGAATTACCACATGATGATTACAATAAATTGTCATGACATTTTTTATGGAGCACACAATCACATATTTCGATAGTGTTTTTGTGAACAAGTAGGGAACTGGCCTAGAGAATTATAAGTAGGTCATGGAGCATAAGTTTTTGGCAAAACTAGATGGATTTTTACAATACATTGAACTTTAGATTTCCAAGGGGTTTCTAGAATGGTTTGAATGCAAAATTTTGGATTTAGCCACAAACTTGTTCTAATGGTTTGATGTCCTTTATTCACAAAAGGTCAAGGTGCACTAAACCACAAAGGTGGCGAGCTTATGGGAGAAAATTTCATGGTGAGCCAAATTCTCAAAAATTGGTTCAAGAAAAAAACAAGGCTTGCACCATGGATGGAAGAAGGCGCTCAAAACCTTCTAGACCAAATTAGAAGCCATGGTGTGTTATGGATTCCAAGCATAGCAAATGTGCTTCCATTGTTGGGTGGAAACAATTAGGGTGGTTATGGTGTGGTGCACAAGGTGCGAATCAAAAGATTCAATCGCATCCCAAGCACAATTGAGTTGGTAGGGAAGACACAAAAGATGGATGACACGGAAGATGGATGACAAGCGAAAAGCATGTAAGCAACGATTAGTGGAAGCCTTGGCATGCTCGTGTGAACATCCAAGTGTCATCAAATTCCTTGCCATCCACACAAAGACCATGGAGGCATACACATTGTGTTGGAATGGGGGAACTCTTTGAGAAATGTTGGATTACAACATGAACTACTCTCCCATTACTAATAATCGTACCTTATTACTACAAGGGGGCCGGATATGGAAGGGTGAACAAGACTTATCACCTTTAGGAAAAATTGTGTGAAGTTGGCATGGATAAACATTATGAATGTAGTACATCATTGTGAAATTTTGCACAATGAGTTGTCCAAGGACAACATTATGTTGCATTTTTTGGTAGACAAACTAGATGTTGTGTACATAAGCATGTGCAATTGGGGTGAAACTGGGCGCTTGCAAAAGGTGGTGCCATCATAGTATGGCTTTACAAAGGAGCAAGATGCCATTAACAATAATGCCATTAACGATGCAAAAAAATGCGTTGCTATTGCCCCATAATTGTTTTCTGTTTAGAAGAAGTTTGGATTACAAATTCCTTTCAACAAATGGCCAAACAATACACCACAACTTTGAAGTCTAAAGAATATTTGGTGGGTAAGTTGGCAAATGTCATATGGGGTGATGATTGGGATGTAAAATATTTTGTGGACAATTCAACCAAAATGTCATTTGGGAAATTGATCCATAACATGTAATACCCAAGTCCAGAGGCACAAAAAACTATTCAACACATCATGTGCACATTATTGGGGCCTCCATACAATTGGACTACACTTGAAGAGTGTTATCGAAGGCAACCATAGACATTTTATAATTGTTATATATGGAATATGATGTAATTTGCATGATCTTTCAAAAATGACATGTTTTGGACTTGTAAATTTTATAAAACCCAATTTTGTAAGCAAATCATGTTATCATGTATAATTAAATTTGAGATTTGTGAATCCACCCTATTTACACATTTGAAATTTGTGTTTGGATCTATGTTCTATAATGACGATGGGTTTCTTGTAAACATAAGATATAATGATCAAATATAATTTTACATAAGTACTACCCATTTATTACTTAAATTTTTGAATGATGGATGATTGGATTCATCATTGATAATTTGCTCCAATAAATGATTTCATAATTGATAAACATTAATAATGAAAAATAATCAATAAAAATTCATTTAAAACAACATTTATTAATGCAAACTTTATGAGGCGTTCATTTTGTATACTTTAGTTTTGGTTTTCATTTTTTTGGCATTGCCTACCAAGGTGAGGATATTGTTTTTAAATTCATTATAAAGTATAATAGCTTAACAAATTTTGGCCCCCATGTAGTAGGTCTATTTTTGTGCAAGGATTTTTGAAATATGATATTTTGGCTTGTGTTAAAACTTGGGATTAGTGATATTTTGTCATGAAAATGGTAAGGCCACAATGACACATCGAAAAGATGGCAATGGAAAATTTTCGGTTGTCGAACTTACGGTGATTGAAAATTCTATGACCAAAACCTGTTTTTGGTCACCAATCGTAATGAAGGTAGCCTGAATATGACCATAATTTTCTTGTGTTTGTTTTGATGGATGTGATGGATGCGTTAACACGGACGCCAACATGACGTTCAATGCAAAATGACCGTGTCACGTTGGTTTTGACAACTCTGGCCTACATACATAGGTTAACTTAATAGGTATGTTAACCTAAGCTTGTTGATTTAAACATAATTGGGTACCCATTTTAAGTCATAAGGACTCACTCCTAGGAATCCTAAATTCACCTTTTTCTTCATTTTTCAGATGACTTGTTTTACATTGAAATCTTTTTTTTTTATCATGTCAAATGAAATAATTTTGTTCCAAATTTTATATAGGTCTTTAAAGTATCTATTTTTTTCACTTATGAAAATGAAAATAATAAAATTTATCCAATGTGGGCCATGTTTTGTCAATGGCCCAAAATTCCCAAAATTTTGACTTTTTGAAACTTTTTACATTGTAATAGGAGATTTAGTTCTTTTCACATTCATACATTTTATACACATTACCACATAAGGTGTTTGTGGTTAAAATCTTGGACCAAAAAAATTGTTTAGACATTTTTTATGAGTCTTTGAATTTTTTTCTCATGAAACAAAATTTTGGATTTTTTTCAAGGACTTGGTAGGAATCTTTAAACTTGTTTAAATTTGATATTCTATGCATATAATAGTACTTTATAATGTATCTATTTATGAATAAAATCAAACTTTCAATATGAATGTGGTATTAAGTTTCAACATGTTTAAGTGAGGGGGTCTAATGAATATAAAATGAGACGATCCTTTTGGGTACCCCAACCATATTTTGACCTTAATGTATTAAGTAGTTAAAAAGTCAAGGAGTTTATGTGTCACCTTTTTCAAAACGACTATTAATATTGTAGTCATAATAAAAAGTTAATAATAAATTGTTTAATACACATACACATGCTTATGAATTCATGACTTAAAAACTTCATCACACATAAAACATTATGGCATGCCATGACAAATATTGATGCCATAAATTCAAAACACACAAAAAACTTATAATGTCATAAAAAATCATGGATTACTATGAAAATTTGTAACACCTTGTTGCTAAATGGCATGTCATGTCATCATCATGGGAGATTGAGTTGTTATTAGTCGCAAAGGTGGATGGTTTTTGTAACTAACTAATGAACAAAAATTGAAAAATAATATGATAATTTACTAAAAAAACCAACAAGTTATCATATTGATTATAGTTGTAAAATCTTGATGCCATGTGGCATGTTGATGTTTCTTAGTGATAGTTATGATTAAATAGTTATCATTGTAGTTGAAAATAACAATAGTTACTTTTGTGTTCAATTCAAAGGACAAGATTTATTATAGTGAAGGTAAAGTTTTTGGACTTGCATTTTGATGCAAAAAATTACATTGAGAGATTATGCATCATCTCTAACATAATGACTAACCAATAAATCCCTCATTTTATTCAAAGTAGTGTATGAGTAATCATGTTGACTAATTTCATGACCCAAAAAATAACAAATGAAATTTTGTCTACAAAAAAAGAAAACATAATTCAAACATAGAACATTAATGGGTGCAAACACAATAACATGAGCCACACCCGTCCCTTTGGGACTGTTTTATTCTTGGAATATTCCAAAAAGAAATTAAAAAAAAATCTTTAAAGATCATGATAATTTTCTTTACAGTATTTGGATAAGCCTTGCATTAAAAATTTGTCAAAATTTGTCATTTAGAAAAAACTAAAGTTATTAAACATGTCTTTCTACTACTTAAAAACATTATTTATAGTGTTTTATTAAGGTTTTTTTTTAATTCATTTAATTAATTTCAAATTTATTCACAAGTTCCCATGATATATTGTGAATGTTATCAAATAAGTAAATCCTACAATTTCAACATGAAATTAAATTACATTTTCAATAACATAGAACATCAAACATTGGTTACACTTGTTGTGGTACGTGTTACCATGACTACACCTTAATACCATGTCTCTTGGGAATTCTTTAGTTGTGAATGTATATGTTTTAGTGTCATGCAATTATTAAAATTTTTTTTTGGCAATTTTAGTTCTTTATAATTTGAGAATCAAAGAAACACCAAAGTTGTCAAAGGTGTGCATCAAGGTTGGTTAGTTTTACATGATGTAATTAAGGTCACCAATACTATGTTATAAACTTTCCTATTTTTAACTTTTATGATGAGCCACAAAAAATAAAATAAAAATGGTTTGATTAATATAATAAAAATTTGTTGGAAAATCTAATATGAATGAACCTTCCATAAAATCCTTAGTTGAAAAGTTTTGAAAAACTCCCAGAAGGTGAAGAGAGTTAATGTCTTTTTTTTTTTATCATAACTTAATTGTCGTAACCCTAATTTTGGGCTTGCGACCAAAGCAAAAAAGGTTACAAGGTTGTGGGCCAAGAGGAAGTTCGGGAGTCAAGGCAAGAGGAAGCCGGGAGCCAAGGCATGAAGCCTGGGAGTCACATCACACACTCCCGGGAGTGTAAGAAGAGTGAGGGAGTTTGAGGGAGTGAACTCCCACACTCCCAAGGCAACTCCCATTTTGGGAGATGGAGTCTCGATGGACTCCCAAAACTTCAAAGAGCAATTGCAAGGGTCAAAACTCAATGGCTTGTGATGTTTTTTATATCATTGGAAAGCTCTTGGAACGTAGATGTCTAAAATGGGCTCGCATTGCTCATTTGGACATTTAAAACATAAGTTATGGTCGAAAGAAGGGCCGGGAGTCAAATTGCCAATTTGATTCCTGACCACAAAAAGTTAGGAATCGACCCGATTTACTTAGTTTCAGGGGGTGTGCAACATATTGTTGGAAAGCTCTCAATGAGAGTTACAACTTTGCTTTAGACTACATTGCGATCCAAGGTCTGTTCGCAAAGTTATGGGGTTCCAAAGTCGCGGGAGTCCCATTTGGCGCGATTTCAGGACTATCATTCGAGAGTCCCGGGAAAGAAAAACCATTTGGATGTAGGCTCCGTGGCCAGCCACAAAGTATACTATAAGAAGCAAGGTAGTGGCTTCCCCCAAGTCCGGGCCGTGGTGAGTCTTGTGTGTTTGTGTTGTTCGTGGCTCGTCCTAGCACCAAAGGTGCTCCAACTATGCACTAATCACTTTGTGTGGGTTTGTGTGTAGGCCCATGTGAGTGAGTAAAGCTTGTCAACTTTTCTTAGTCCCATCCCGGAGTTCCAACACGCCCCTCTACCCTTCAAAGTGTTGTGAGCTAGGGAGCGTGCCCCAACTCCTCTTTTTTCTGCTATTTTCTACTTGGACTCACATTTGAATCCTTCAAGGAGTTGGGAGTGCGTCATTAATAATAAATCAAGAGTTCAAAAAGGATGAGTGAAAAATTACCAAATATTCAAACTAAGATTATAAAAAAATCAAGATTTTTTAAAAATAATGTTAAAAATTTAACTAATTAGGTCAGTTATTTTTTTATTTCATAATCAATTGGGTAGGTTATTATTTCCTTAAAAAATTGGATCATAAAAGGCATCAATATCAATTTCATTATCAAAGTAATAAGTCTAGTTATCAATCAATTTGCTTATTTTTGTGTAATTATCATTGGTTATGTATAAGGGTCAATTTTGAAATACCCACCTTGAATTGCAAATTATACTAGCTAGGTAAAGTTCATTATGAATTTATTTCTTATTTTTTGCTATTATGTTTTCTATCATAAACATGTTTAGGATTTTGAGATTGATAATTTACACACATGAAATTCTAATTAATTGGGCAAGTTGATAACAAATGAAAATTGAATATGATCCATTCCTAAAAGGTTTTATTGATTTTTGGAATGATGTGTACAAGGTAACTTATTTTTCAATACTCAAAAAATCAATAATTAACTATTAAGTTATCAATATCCTGGTTGATAATTAGGCATCTTTTCCATAATTGGTCGACATTGTACAAAAAACTTTTAAAATGTGTGAAGCAACAAGTATTGAATTGCATGTCATCAAGTAACATTCACTTTTTGTTTTGTTCATGGTAGGCATAAAATGCACAAATGAAAAAAATGTGATTATGTGTGATACTATGATTTTGAAGTTGGTTTGATCTTAGAATAATGGTGAACACTGGACTTGTTTGTTACTATGATTGTTTGGCTTTAGGTTTTTAAAAAATGTTTTTTAAAAATATTTTAATTGTTAAAAAGTTACAAAAATCTTCCAATTGTAAACCAATGTTCTTTTTGGTGGCTTAAAATCACAAAAAACTTAGGATTTAACCCTACAACATATATAAGTTTGTTAAGAAAATTATTTAAAATATTCACCAAAACTTAAGGTTTCAAACAACAATATTATATTGTCACCCTTCATGTCACCATCACCATTTCCACTCTAACTTGAACATCACCCAAGAGCTTTTTGCCTCCTTTGCTCTTACCCATAATAAGTTAATATTTTTGTGACAATTTTGTTTTATTTTGTAGTTGTTTTGCATAAGGGCTTAAAAACTTTGTAGCTAGGTTTTTATGGAAATTGCTATGTACTTGTAGCATCACAATTCAATTTGCAATATGTAATCAAATTTTTTTAAGGTGCTTGTAACCTATGTCATGTAATTTGAAGTTGTGTTTGAAGTTGAATTTTGAATTTGGGTGGTACTATGATGTTTTGATGGTAGAGGCTATTACTTTGGTGAATGGATCCTTGTTGACAAATTTAAGGGCTGCATTGATTCCAAAAGCTTGTGTTAGAAGCAATGGTCTTTGACTCGAAATTGCTGTATGGCAATGTGCAAATCAATGATCAGGATTTGAAACTTATAATCTAAAAGTCTATCTTTCTTTCATTTAAAGGTGTGCACACTATATTTTGTTGCTTGTGTTCTTGTCTTATGTTTTTGCAAGTTTTCAAACTTGTGTTGATTATTGTGCATTGTGCATTGTGCATTGTGCATGTGTAAGTTCTTGCCATTGGGTTTTTTGTTTTTGGGTTTGGGCATAATGCATAATATGATGCCTTGTTGGTTGTTTTGAAAATCTTCAAGTTTAGGCTCATCTACCTTGTTGTTGACGTCAAAGTTGTCATCAATTCTAAATGTCATGTTTCACAAACTATTGTTATCAATCCAATATAAAAGTTTGTAGTTTTAACTTTAATAATTAATGAAGGGGTGAAATCACGGTAAGAGGAGCCAGCGGCGCCAAGGTAAAAGTCTTTATCCAAGGATTACACATGACATATGTCATTCTTGCATCGGTTTATAACTTAAAACTTTTCATTTCAGATACCCCATTTGTTAAGGGAGTAATTACTCGTGGTAATAGTTAGTCAATATATTTCTACTTACCTAATTACTGTTTTAGGAATTATTAGCTAGATTACATAGTTTTTGTCACCATTTGAATTTGAATAGATCATAGGATTGTTTTTTTTAGATGGTTATATCTTGGAAGAAGGAAGAGAATGAAGGGAGATTCATTATAGAACATTGAATTTTGATGAAGTATGAAACAAAAACACTTTGTTTTCTAGAAAAACTTCATTTCCATAGTTAGATTTGTTATTTTGATGTTTTTATCATACTTTCATTATTGGATTTTAAGTTTTGAAACTAGATATGAATAGATCTAAATGAAATTTTTTTATTAGTGTTAGTTTTATGACATGTTTTAGTCCAAATTTAAATCAAAATATAGGATTAAATTTTTTGTATATACCACCATTTAACATTGCATTTTAGATATAAATACATTTTGACTACAAATTGATTTTATATCATGTATATTATTCATTCATGCCCTCTATCACATATGTATGAACAACTTTTGTTAAAACCACATTTTCAAAATCCATAATTTTCAGGGTCAAAAACATTCTTGAACCAAATGTGCTCAAATGGGTTATAAAAAAAATTTTCATAAGTTCAAGTCTTTTTGGCTTTTTAATCATCAATGTTAAAATCCTCTCCAATTTTCAAAAGGAATGGTGCACATTTGGTAGAAAAAAAGGATGTTTGAAAAAAACAAGGATTGTTTACTTTCAAGGTTTGAGTGCTTTGAACATGCAAAAAACATTTTTGATTTGTGTCAAGATTTGAGCATGTAAACTTTGCAATTAATGAAAAATATTCCAAAAAAATTTATGACAATCTGAACTATTATGATTCCCTTACGATCTTTCAAACATATAAAAATACAGTTTTAAGGAGTGTTCACTCACTTGGGTGGCTCCTTTGACTATGATTTTGCTCGAATAGGAAATGTAATCATGAAGGATTGAAATGTTTCTAAAATAAATGGGCCACATGTTTACCTTAGGCTGAATTTGTAATAAATGACTTGGAAGTGATGTGCACCAAGAACATTGTATAATTTGCCCCAAAGTAAAAGACAATGAAAATTTTCATGTTTTTAAATTTGATAAACTATTGAAGCATACAAATAGGCGCAACACCAAGGCTATTAATGTTGAATCGAAGTAGGTTTTTTCTATTTCAACCTTAAAAGCCAACATTCATGTAATGAACAAATTACACAACCTTTATGTGTCTTTCTATTTTGGATTTGGTTGTTAAAATTTTGTAAGACAAGAAAAAGAATTGTTTAGTTTATTTTTGTTTACCATTTGATGTTTAGGGATTGAATAAAAACTAATTTCAAAGGTTTAAAAGATTTTTTTAATATGCTTAAAATCAAACACACTTTTAAACAAAATCCATGAAATGAATTGTTTTTGGATTCCATTTGGAATGCTACTATTTTGCAAAATTATTATTTGTTAATGCATATGAAGTCATTACTATTCATTTTTTGCAACGAAAAGTCATTAAAAGGTGACACAATTTTTGGAAACTAGAATATTTTGTTGCAAATTCCTTTTTTTTGAAAAAAAAATCACCTTTAAGCAAGATAAAACAATTTTTTGGGGGAAGGTATTGCCACACTTATGCCTATTGGCTATAATTGTGAGAAGTTTTTGAAATAATGTTGCTAGTTTAATTAAAATTTTCTTCTAGGGATGTTCGCTACTTTAGTTCCATTAGAAAATTGGTCATTACAATTGACAAAACTTCTTGGATATCCATTCACTTGTATATTGTTTAATGTTGGAAACAAATTTCGTTTTTGGTATGTGTGAAAAATTTTGGTGTGTAAAAAATTATTAAAATGGTCAATGCAATGGTCACATTTGGGGGTTTGAGTGTTAAGTAATTGGGAACAAAGTTCATATCAATGGGATGTGATGTTAGTAGTGTTTTTTGAAGGTGCAAAATTTGGTGTGACCACACATGTGAAGGAGAATCTAAGAATGTGGCTCCATTTTTTATGGGAGTGCATTGTTTTGCTCATCAAACAAACTTGGTTGTATGGGTTTTATTAAAGTTGAGTTTGGTGGCTTGCTTGGAAGCCTTCCTTTAGGCTTTCTATGGCTTTTTTTCTCATTCACTTAAGGAATTTCTTGAATTTCAAAGTTATGTGATGTGCTCAAAAAAAGAAATACAAGTTGTTTAAAAATGTGACAACAAACTTGATTAGTATGAGTTATTTTTTGTGAAATGCATCATGGAACAATATTGACCTTGGATTGCAAAGATGCATGTTGATGCACCTCAAAACATCATTGTTGGTGACAACTTAAACCTCCTTTGTGATTTGGAGCTAATTTTGGGTTTACTTGTAATTTTATCATTTTTGGATTGTGTCCATGCCTTGACCAAGTTTCCCCAATCTTGGGACATCTTAATGTGATTTTATTGACACATAATGAAGATTTGTTAACTAAAGTTTTATAATTTTTACAATTATCTTTAAAATAAATTAGATTCATACATGAATGCTTTTGAAACATTTAGTAGCAAAAGTCTACCAATGAGTTAGTGTGCAAATCTAACAAAATGAATGTAAATTTCCTTATTATTGAGTTTTTTTAACTTGTTAAGTATTCTGTGAATTAACATTGTCTTGCAATAGGCAATGTCAAATGCGTGTTAAAACCAATCTTCCCTTTGTTGTTAGCTCATGTGAAACAAAGTTATAAAAATTCTACCAATTTTCATGTCCATGAATTGCAAAACAAAATTTCAAACCATGAACTAATGCTGGCATTAGGTGTGCTCTACCTTGATCAACCACTAATGCTAAAGATGTTTTCCACCAACATTTGAATGTCATCAAAGAGCTACCTATTGTGGGCTTCACAACATGTGGGAAAGGGATGGGGTTTGGTTGAAAGCTTTGTTTGATGGCCATGCTTTGGATTTGCAATTTTTTTTATAAAGATGTCAATGGTTGTAAACAACAAAATAATCATGAAAAAGGATTTTCCTACAAACCTTATCATTCAACTATGGGCCAAATTTAATTCTTTTTGAATTTAAAAAAACAAGCTCTCAAAATTCACAAAGATTTTTGAGATAACATGTGTTCAGGTCATTGAGTTTGTGGAAGATGAATGTTAGTTTCCAATAGTGGCATTGATTAAGATCAATTGAGGAATCACATAATGTTTCATTTGGATTTATGCATTCGATTTTGTGCACAATGATTATACACAATCGAAAACTTCCATTTTGAAAAGGTCATCACTTAATGGAAGGACACAAATGTGTGATATTGTGTCAATTGTTAAAGGCAAAATGACCTATTTTTTGAAGTAGTTTTTTTTTTTTGGTTATAACTCATTTTAATGGAGTAGTTTTTTGTGATGGATGATTGCAATTATAATATTCTATGACTTGACCTTTTTTCTTAGAATTGAAGCACACTAATTACATAAGTTTGTAAATTGTCATTCTATGCACATTACAAGCCATTTTATAATTTTATGATGCTTTGTTTGAAGTTGGAGTATTTGTTTGATGTGGTTGGGGGATTGGAACTTGGGGTGGGTTGTTAGTGTACGCTGTTAACAAATAGGAGATCTATTCAAGTGCAAACATAAATCTTTATTGAAAGGAAACTACAACATAATGCTCACAACACAAAACACAAGATTAAGAACTCTCCAAGGTTCTTGTCACATGAAATACACAAACTTGTGTAATGTAGAAAAGAGAGTCAAACCATCAACACCAAGGTATTTAACTAAAAGACCAAACCATAAATAACCAAACTAAAATAAGTAACGAAAGTAATTCAACCTTGTGAAAGTAACCTAATTACTTTCCTACTCCAGTAATTAATGAAACCTAACTAGTTGAGCTTGAATTTTCAACATATGCAAACTACTATTCCACATGAGCAAAATATGTTTTGAAGTAAGGGTTCAAATCCCCTAACATGCTTGCGTTTTGTAGAGTGGGTTAAAACATGTAACTAGGAGCCAAAAAGGGCATCAAATGTCAATCAAAACTAAGCATTTATTTTTTTATTACCATTTAAAACCATAGTAATCATGGCAAGTTAATCCTTTTCCCTTCATATGAATGTTGAAAAACTTAGAGTAAAAATTCATTTGATCCAATTTTAAGTTTTGGTTTTAATTTAAAATGTTTGAAAATGTACACCTATTGCATTAAATGGAGTCAATTTTGCAAAGGACTATCAAAAGGACTCATATAATAATAAAAAATTCATTGAAAAACTTATAAATGATAAAAACATATTAGTCACACTCAAAAAACACTCATACTTTTAAAAATGTGGAATTTTAAAACTTAAAAAATTCAAAGAGTGTTTCAAAATTGCTTTAAAATTTCAAAGTTTCAAGAGTACTTTATCACATATAAATGGGTTATAATGTACATGATGTATGAAGAAAAGTTATAGCTTAGAGTATAATGAAACTAAAGAATATGAAAATTTAATTTTTGGTGATGATTTAAAATTTTGATCATTTTTCAAGATGAAACATTGAATCTATAAGGAATTAACACACTTTTAAAAATTCATATTTATTCAATAATGACTAACAAAAAAAAATGTGATGCATTGGGGGACATTTGAATATTTTTTATAACAAGCTACAAAAAATTTCATTCAAAATTTCATTTGCATGTAAAATTTGTTTTTGGGAAAAAGGACTTGTAGTCTTTTTCCAAAGTAGTCTTTTTGGCTCTAGTTATAGGTTTTCACCCAAGTGCATGTTGTATATTAATTTTCTAGATTTGGTTTTTCAGTAGTTTGTTCAATGATAAGTATCTAAACTTTTTTTGGGTAGGATTGTGTAATTTGAATGCTTCAAGACCTTTTTTACTTTTTTTTTTGGTGTGTAGTATGCACATTTGCAACTCAATTTTGCACCTTCCATAATACATTGATTGCTAAACCACACAATTTGCATGCTTTTAAGTTGCTAAAAGCTTGTTCCTACATTACCACATGAAATCTTATTAACTATTTTTTTTCATCTTCAAAATGGCTACAATAGTCATATAATACATTCTCCCGACTAATTGGAGCCAATCTAGAAGCTTTCCAAAAACAAATTTTAAAAATGTTGTTTTGGGCCCAATTCTTCACAATCCTAAACTAGTTTTCATATTTCATACCCAAAACGAAATCCAAAGTAAAAGAAATTTCTGAAATTGGAAAATTATTTTGACAAATATATATTGCATTTTTGGCAAAAAAAAAAAAGCTTGCAATTCTTGTTTTGATTTTGATGTACTTTTTTTTTTTTTTTTCAAAATTCAAAACTATGATCAAGGGGTTAAAACCATCTAATATTGGTTGACATCAATGCTGGTTGGTTTCCAACTTTATGTTGGTTTACCATGATCAACATTTATCAGATGCATTTTTTCACCTTGTTGCATAGGTTTTTGGTTGCCTGCACCAACAAACAAATGACTTTTTTCATTAATGTGTTAACATGGTGTGGTCAACAAAGGGCTCCAATGGCTTTCCTCTCACTATTTTGAATGTTTTTTTTAGGCAGAGGGTGTCAGTAGCTTTGCAGAGAGCTGAAACCACCTTTATTTTGAAGCACACTATCATTGTAGGTGAGGGTTCTTTTTAGGTTTTTTTACCTTTTCAAGTTTCCCATCCTTTTCTCTTTTTGATATATTTATTGTGATTGGTGGGGGATTTGAAACATGATTGTTTCGATGCTTGTTTGTGACGCATTTTGGAATCTATTTTTTGGCTTGGACTTGGGTCCTTTCTCTTTCTTCCTTTTTTCCTAGTGCCCTTTTGTCACACACTTTGAGTTTCATTTTTTTTGATTAGACTTGAATCCTTTCTCTTCGTTCTTTTTTTTTGCCCCCTTCATGCCAAGTGTTTCGTTTAACGGAGTTTGCCAAGGTTCATAGTCCATTGTTCATTCTTACTGCAATTCCATGATTAATTTTCTATTGAAACTTAACCTTGAACCAAACTATATTATAAAGCTCTTGTTAAATTGAACTCAAAATTAGACTACTTAATTTGTATCATGCTATAATTTTAAATTAAACAAGAGGGAGACATCATGTTCTTGGACATCATTAACATTAGCAAAAAAAAATCAAGTTATTTGCATTAATTTTTGGAACTAAAAAATGTCAAATTTGCAATGTTTTCTAGTTGCAAATGACAATTTCTCAGTTGCAAAATTTGATTATTATTATTTTTGCCCTTGTATAACATCCATCTTGGCATTCATAGTAGTAATTTGGTTTGGACTTATTTTTCCCATCATGTCCCTGAACATTCTTGACACTGCTTGAAGCCTTCTTGACATGGCCTGATGGTTTTTTTTTGGTGTTGCCCAATATCTCTTGTTACTTTCCTAGCACTCCCCCCTATCTTCCCAATCTTGTCTAGTGTTCCACAATGTCTCCTCAGCACTGCCCAACACCCTCGTTGTCCCTCTACATTCCCCCATCACCCAAACAAACAAATAAACAAATAATAATAGTATATAATAATAATTTCTTCAACCTCACTCGCCATCCCCTTGCCATTCCCATAGTCCCCCAAGTATGTCCCCATCATCTCCCAAGCGTGCATGGTTAGGCACTAATTAATCACTTTTTGCAATTGTTGAAATTTTTGAAAAACCCCTGTCTATCCTACCAAAAATCTGAAAAAACTCTCAAGTACATTAGCTTCATTATGTCGATTATTTCTGAAACATAAATGATAAAAAAATATTATTATTAAGCTCACCTTGTTGCCAAACCAGGCTAAATACTACTACTGTAATTGTTACTCAGGACACACTGTCATTTTGTTCTCTCTTTGCAATGGATTTCCATTTCCATTTGCATCCAGAGAAAAAAAAGAAAATCTTTCTGAAGTTCCAATTACATCACATAATAACACTTGCTGCTCTGTTCAGCTCCTCCAATGAACATTAATCACCTAATTACATCCTACTATTAACATAGGTAGTTTAAGACTTTAGTTTAGTTTTGTCAAGTTGAGATCTCCCAAACCATGGCGCCCCTGATATGCTCTGGGTACCATTGGAAAGCCCTTGATGCGGAAGGGTGCATTCAGGTGGTTTTGAAATGCTTAGACCGTGTAAGAATTAGTGAATAATGAACAAATTTTTTAATGAAATTGTCGATGAGTGCAATCTTTATACAATTTGAAAGCCCTTCATGAGTAGGGTTTCATGGAGATGATATTGTAATTCTTCTAGACCTAATGCAGTGGGGAGACATTGAATTTTGAACTTAATTAAAAAAAATCAATTGTAAGTTTAATAAAATAAAAAGCATTTAATCGTTAATAACGATTCAATTTCAGACTTAGGCTAGAAAGAAGGTGAACTGTTAAATTGCCCTTTCAAAATTCATTTCAATATTACAATATGGACTTGAACGGCATGATCGGCACTAGAGAGATTACCAGCCATCCCATGAGTTCACAAGACATTGAAGAGACACAGCTACAACAGAGTGAAACCACATCTGGTGACCGGTGACAGTGGGTCAATGTTTAATGCAAAATATGTAGATGATGGCATGAGGAGAGAAACCCCACTGTCACCAGTCATGGTGACCGGGACGTGCTGGTGATGGGTGGTGGTTTCAGCGTGCAAGAGAATTCGACGGTCAAGATTCATTCGACCTGCACACCCAACGGGTTTCTCCATACATGTACATGCATGCAGAAATTAATTCACGTAAGAATCCCAAAATTTGCAGAAATTCACGTCTTGAAATCATCATCTTCTTCTTCTTCTTCGATTTTCCTGCAAGCTCAACGCAAGCGCAAATCCTCGAATCCTCTTCTGACTAACGATTATACACCAATAAAAAAAGAAAACCAAATGAATTTGGAAGCTCAAGAAGCTTGTACTAAATTATAATACTGGATTTCATATATATATATATATATATATATATTTACACAAGAAAATTTTCTGGCATGAATTCCCTGTAGGGAAAAGAGTTGAAATCACCTCTCACAAATTAAACTTGAATTAACATAACATAGGGAATTTAGCTCTCCTTGAGGGAATAATCATGAGACCAATATTAAATTTCAATGTTTTATTCTGATTTTCCCATTGTGAAACAGAGGGGCCAGTCATTGTATTTTCCCCTTGTGAAACAAACGGTCATTTCATGTCTGCATAGGCCGGGAAATTCAAGTTCTTGATCTTGATGGTCCCACTGGCGCAGGGAATCCTGTTTATTGTGATATAGAAATTGTGAAATTTATGCAGATTAGTTTTCATCAGGGACATGATAGGACGCCCATGCAGAGTTGATGAAGATCATGCCAGGTTTTGAAAGGAAATTTCTAGGGTTCAGAAACTATCCGAGTCTAGAAAATTAATCCCCTAGTGCTGGTGGCAAAAATTACATGAGTGCTATTCTTCTGCATGTGTGCAGCAGCAGCGTACTAGAAAGTTAGGTTTGCTAAATTTGAGTGAAAATTAAATGGGAGATGATGATGAAGAAGAAGAAGAAAAAGATGATCACAATATAGTTAATCCTTCTGGCTCAGGAGCTGGCGTAGCAACTGGGGAAATCAAGGCCGGGGTTGTGAATCCCAGGAGCAGGAGCTGTCGAGGATGTTTGTTCTATTCCAGCTTCTTGAGAGACAATGGGCAGAATCCTACTTGCTATGGCCTCAGCCACATCACGCCACACATTTACAGAACGGTGGGAGACTCAGATCGACAGGCTACGAAGGACTTCAAGTATGCGTGTCTTGGCTACGGTGTCCATAAGGAGCTCAACTCCTCCTCATCTGCAGCTCCTACTGCACTCGCCGATCAGAGCACGTCCTATGGCGAGCTACCTCTCTGTGTGGGAATCGAATTTCTCGCAGATAGGCGATCTGGCAACCAGGCACGCTTTCCCACCTGATTTCTTTCCCTCCCACTAGTTAATATGGTTTCCTTATATCTCTTGAGTGTACCTTTTCAACCTAATTAGATTATTATCTTCTTCACTCTTGGTGCACAAAACCAGGTTGAATCACTGACACTACACTAGTTGGAACCTGGGGTACACCTGATGTCGATCGCCAGCTGATATCTGGCATGATCACCCTTCACAGAAAATCAACACATTCAGATTCTTCAGGTATGATATATTATGATGTGATTTGCCAATCACCATTAGCATCACTTACAGTACTACAGGAAGATTATGGAATTGTATGCTCGAGCAAAATCTGTCTTTTGTCTACAAGGGTTTTTATCTGCGTGTTTCTAATTTAATGCACAGGCCACCACCACTCACCATCCTGCCTTCCCACTCAATTCGGCTACTCCAAACGACTGTTCCCAGAGAAGAAAGTTGGAAGAAGCTGTTCATGCAATGCCCACGCCACGTCCTGCAGCATCGTCGACCTCTGGTGGAGCTCCGGGAATTCCTAAGGAGTTTTCATCTCGATTCTTCCGCTGCGCAGGACTTGTTGCATCGGCCGTGATAAGAAACGTAGGACGAGTAGCTGGTGCTGCTCGATCCACATTTGATGATATTTTCTACCCTGATCGAAGACGTCCAAAGTAGTAGTGCAGTTAATGCAGATATTCCTTTACGAATTAGCATTCTCTTTGTTGGCCTTGCCTACCGAGGCAAGGATATTGCGTTTAGATTCATATAGAGTACAGTAGCTTAAGGGATTTTGACCCTGGGTAATAGGTCTATTTTTATATAAGGATTTTTGAAAGATGAAAGTTTGGCTTGTGTTGAAACTTGAGATTAGTTATAGAGTTATACTATCTTGAAGGATTTTGGTTTCTTTTGGGGATTTTTTGAAGATTATATTTTTAGATGGTGAAATATTTGAGTTTCCATAATTCTTCTGTTGCCTTACTTAGATGCTTATTAATGTAAATGGCAAGGCCACAGTGTGACACACCCCTTGTTAGCTGTTATTTTAATTTATCCAGAGTCTCTGGCACACACATATATAGTTTAAAAAATATTATTTGCACATGCGCCTTTTCATGTTCATGTTAAATGGTAAAATCAAATTTGAGATTGATAGAAATAATGATGAACTATTTGAAACCATATAGGAACATATGAGGGAAATAAAAAGGAAGGGAGGGAGAGGGTATATTATTAAATTGATAAACCTCCATGTCTTTTATCATTAAATCAAATTAAAATCAAATTAAAAATTCATTAGAACCCCATGGGTTGGGGAAAAAAATTGGATTTATGGAACATTCGTGCTCTAATAGTTAAATAAATTTTAAAATTTTAATTTAAGCTTCACTTTGAAAATGTGTTCAAGAAGTAGATAAAAATCAAATTTAAGATTTATTAGAACACCATGGGTTGGGAAAAGAATTTGGAACATAATTTGTGCTTGAATAGTTAAATCAATTAAAATTTTAAATTTAAGTTTCGCTTCGAAAATGTGAAAAAAAAAAAAGAATAATGATAAAGGAGATGGAGGTTTATCGATTTAATAATATCCTCTTCCCTTTTTATTCCCCTCATATGTTTTCATTTGGTTTTTCATAATTTGTCATTATATATGTCAATCTCAAACTTGATTTTGTTATATAACATGGACATGTGCCTTTTCATGTCCATGTACATGGTTAGGGGAAAAGAGCAAGGAAAGAAGAAGATAATCTATGATAAGGCACATGTTATAGTGTTTTTTCATGTTATTTTTTGAAAAGGTATTAAAATAATAATTTGAATACATATTGAACCACTTGAAACTCTCAATAAATTCAAAGAATATAAATAATGATGAACTATTTGAAAACAAATGGGAACATATGACGGAACTAATAAGGGGGAGACAGGAGGTATATTATTAGTTTTCTAAACTTCCATCTCTTTTATCATTATTCTAAATTCTCTTCCTAACATTTTCAAAATGAAGCTTAAATTAAAATTTTAACATTTATTTAACCATTAGAGAACATTTCATAAATCCATAGTTTTTTCCTCCAACCACAGGGTTCTAGTTGGATTTATACATTTCCCCTGTAGAAAGTAAATTAACCATGTTTGCAACAATAGTACTAACAAGTTCTCTACAAACCAGTTTTGAAGCATGTAACCAACTTTAACGGCCAAATCCTTGGTGTGTCTCTTCCTAATCGGACATCCACACCCCAATTGTCTGGCATATTAAGCTACCAATATGTCATTGTGTGTGGACGAAAAGTGATTTGCATCTGCCTGCTGAGCAAGTTATGGTTCTAAATGGACGTTGGTTATGTCCGGTAATTGGCTTGAGGCTGTTGGCTATTAGAAATATTGAGCAGACAGCCTCTCATTGGTTACCTAATTTGTAATCATCAATTTACATAGCGATAGTAGAGAAACAAAATGTAAAAACCTCTCTTGTGCTGGCTACTATATTTTGGCAACCTGCTGGACCTTATTGTTAAAATATGTTGATTTCAGAAAAATAATTCCTCAAAATCTGATGATTTTGGTGCATTTTTTATGACTGGATTATTTTTTTGTCATCATGTGCAGAAAATTTGCTCCCTAAAAAATTTATTATCTTTTCAATTATTATTCATTAATTTATTATATTTAATTATTCATGATATTGCCAACATCTTTCCAGGGCCTTTGGGAAAAATGTGAATGTGGAAGCTGAACGCAAAACCCTAACTCGCAGTGGGAAAAGGGCCTCTGGTCCTCGTCTGGAGCCTATAAAATACCCCTTCACACAGACCAGACACGCACACTCTTCCCTTCCCATTCCCTTCTCTTTCTGGTTCTGGACCTAGTGCTTCTGCTCTTCGGATCTCGTCGACGATTGTCTCCGATCGAGCAGTCCGCTAGCTCTGGATTGAAGGTTCTTCTCCGAGCTCTCTTCTCAGTTGCTTCCTTTTCAACATGAACGTGTTCATATGTAGCATTCTTCGTACTCCAGCTTTAGATCGCAATTATAATTGTGCCCATCTCGAGTACTGATGATATGGAGTGCAACTTTCAGCAGTTTCCGATGCGTTTTTCCAACCTTGTGGCAATTCAGTTGCCTTCTTTTCTCTCGTCAGCAGATTGACATGACGGGGCTGCGAGCGTCGAGCTCGGCTCGTCGTTGTTTGTTATCTGGAGCATGTCATGAATGCCATATTGCGAGAATTCTGTTCTTTCAATGGTTTTAGTGGTATAGTATAAATAGTTTTGATTGTGTGTATGTGTTTGGAATCTGGATCTCATGAGATCGCAAAGAAAATCTGGATCTACAATGCATGGAATTGTCATCCTCCTCTCATTGAGGCTTGTTTCTTCATGTGGTACTAACGTGTTGCGGATGTGGTACATGAGCAGAGAAGAGGATTCTCTCTTGCTGCAAGATCGACATAGTAAACAGCTCTCGAATCCCAAGTAATGGCAAGTGCACGATTGTCGATCGCAACCCTTGTGGCTGCATCTTTCATGCTGCTGGTCACGTTACCCATGAGCACCCTGGCTACATCTTACTTAATGGGTTATGCAGCTGGTTGGAGCGTACCGTCCTCGCCGCTGTTTTACGCGGAGTGGGTTAACAAGCAATCGCCCTTCCACATCGGCGACACTCTCGGTACGCTGCTCGAAAAGTATGACTTCTGCAGGACGTACACCACTGTAACATGATATCCATCTAGTTCGTTTCACCAGCTTTGCATGAGAATATTTCATGAACTCTGCTAGATCGCCTTTTGTTCAAATATGATCATGAACCAGGAACAAGCTACAAAGTTTATATGACTTCGAAATGATGTGAATCGTTTAATGCCGAGTGCTGTTGTTGTTGGAGTATTTTTTTGCTATATAGATTTCCAGTATGCAGCCGGGGACAGCGTGTTGCTGGTGAATGAGAACGACTACAACATGTGCAATGTATGGAACCCCATCTCATCATGGATAAACGGGCCTAACGCATATGAGTTGACGATCGCAACCACATTGTTTTTCATCAGCGGCTCGGCAAGCAATTGCCGCAAGGGCGAACTTCTTGCGTTTCCTGTCATCGCAGCAGCAGCTTGATCAATGCCGATACTCACCGGCATTATGCAGTACGTCACGCGGACTCCGGCCGAGAACAAAGTGTTGTAGTTACTAGATCTTTCGAGATTTCGAGCTAGTCCACTGTCCGACCGATCATGAGATGATCAGATCCTCGAATCTTAATCAGAAAAGGATCCAAACTAGCTAGATCCTGTTGCAGTATGTTGCCGCGTACTCCGGCCTATTGATTGCATATCATGTTTTTATTGCTGTTTCATCTATAAGCGGAGCCAGATGCAGCTTATGGACTTTTGGAAGTGAAACCAGATTGTAGTTAGCTAATTTTCCTGATCATGTGATGATCCCGCGATTAATAAAGTTTAGCAACCAATTCTGGATTTCATTCAGCTGTTTGCATTCACGATTACTGCTGTTGCATCTCTCGGATTTACTAGCTAGATGCATGGTGTGAATATTTCGGTGCCCTTGATCTCCTGAGTCCTCGCTCCGTTTGTCTCTTCGTGTTTTTCTAGTGAGAATCGAGATGCTCCAACTAAGTGGAATTACTATGCAAATGTAGTGGATCTTGTGATCATATCGTTGCAAGCAATCCGCGAGTAATATTATAAGCTTGTTCCGCATGGTTCTTGATCATATTCGAGGTTTTATGAATGCAAGTTGCATAAAATCATTTCATCTTGTGATATTCATGACGGCGAAATGCGCGACCTTGGCTGTGTCCGATGTACGTACTTCTTTGTGGTTGAGTTGGTTAGTACAAGAGGAGCAGCAAGATTCTGGGTGCTTAAACCCTTCCGTCTATTGTCACTTGTTCCGCTTTCCTTTCTTTTCCTTGTTGCGTTGTTGGGTGCTAGCTAGCTGCAAACTCTTCCTCATTCAGCAAGGATTATTATAGAAATGAGAGAAGAATCTCGCGGACCGTCGATAAAGGCCCAAACTCTTGGACCTCATTCACCAAGAATTAAGTAATTCGCGGAAAATCTCAGTCGCACATGTCGAGACGCCGACATTCAGAAGAACAGCAATTCCGCTGTCATCAGCTGCTACAAGACGAGACTTTATAACTAGAAGACGGAGACATGTGCCTGCCGGGATCATTTTCGTAGGTATCACTACAATAATTCCTGTTGCTTCATGATTCATCTTGGTCTGCAGTTCTCATGGATCAGCTTGTTCAGGGCCAAGGTTTTAGGCCAAGAAAGGAGGCTGGCAATGAGAAGTTCTACTCTAAGGGAGCTGCACGAGCACAGAATTGTGCTCTCTTTTAGCCAGTAACTTCAAGAGCCAGTAGTTCTATTGTCCTCACAGCAGGCAGGCAGGCAGATTGCTCCAGGTTTAGCTGGGTGTCTACTTAGGTTGAAGAAGATTTTGAACAAGTAGGGAGTGGGTTCTTGTCAGAGGGAATTGTGAGAAGGTGTTGAAGAATTGAGGAATGGCCGATTGTTGCCAGAAGGATTGTGAGAAGATGCAGGTAGCAATCAGCGAAGTGATTGTCACTGTGCTAGACTTGACATTTTATGTTCCATGCACATTTCTCTTAAACATTTTTTGTGAAAGTGTCAATCTCTGAACTTCTGATCCATGTCTTTCCCCAGGGAAACAAATGTCTTCTGTGCATAACCTCGTTTGCAAAGAAAACATTGACTACTGAAATGGAGGTTTTATTCTCGCTATGTAAACATTGCCTCCTGTAATGCAGGTTCTATAATTCTTGCTATGGACTAGAGTATGTAATGTATTGTAATGTAGCATTTCTGAGTTGAGGATTTCCAATTCACCGGTTCCTCATCACAGAGAAACCATAATTGTGGTTGGATTTCTTGCAAGAAAGTAAGCATTGGAAAGAGGTCCATGCACAGGTGGCAGATGTTGGAGAATGTTTCCACAATTGCTGACTTGCTGTATGATTACCCGTGTAGAGCTCGAACGTTGATTGTGATATTGTGTGTGCCAGTCTTAAGAAGTTGTCTGGGTCTACAAGATTCTTCTTTACATTTCAAGATTTTGCAGGGTCCTTCATAGAGCTTTTTGTGCAGTGGATGGTGGATCTATGCAAGTATGGGAGTATTATAATTTATGACATACTAAATGGATCCTCCTTTCCTTGACCACTAAATTTTCTTCTGAATTACACCACAGCCCTCCATGGTGTTATGTGTCTTTCTTCTGTTGGGTTCATAGTCTGGGATGTGGCTGATAGAGTGTACCACAGACAAATTGCCACATTGAAGGTACATTTTCTTGGCTAAGTTTGAAGTTTCATGAATAACAGGAAGGATTATCCCTACATTTCATTTTTTATTTGCGTCATTTCATGCTTGATCTAAACCAAAAAAGTTTCTGTGATCTCATGGTCATGTAAGAAAGTTATGATGTTAAAGTTTGTGTGATTTCATGGTCATAGGAGAAAGTTATGATACTTTTCTTGATGCCAAATTGGACCTGCAAGAAGTTTTGGCCCAAATCTGGAATCATTTTTTTTGCTATTTTTTTCTGTTGTGGGAGTTCTTTTAGTCTAAAGTTCACAGGTAAGTGGTCAACCTAAAGTCGTCACTTGCAAACTCCATAACTTCAATTTGCTCAACTTGCTTACTAGCATGTTTCTTATTCAATTGAAATGCAACCAGGTTCTTATGGAATGATCTCCACATTAATTGAAGTGAAATGGTGGAGACACAATGATACACAGGATTTGTGACTAGTGATATGCATTTCTAGAAGGGTATGAAACTCAGCATTTCTCTCAGTGGCCTCTTCTAACGTTTATAAGTGCACAACATTGATTGCATTTTCAGGGAATAGTTTTCAGGTTACGAAATTTCTTGTAATCACCCTTGGGGTTCTTGTTGCAGTTACTTCAAGCCTTGGAGAAGGAGCCCTTTAATGAATCTAGATTCTCTTTGAGCATGAACCACAAATGCATTCTTTTAAAGATTGATGCATGGAGGTTCTCATTGTTTGGGTGCATTGAAGGCACCAGAGAATTTCACTAGTGTTAAGCCATTGCTTAGGAAGTTGCTTCTTCAAATGGACAATTGTGTGAAAAATAACAAGAATCGTCACTTGCTTACATTCTTGTCTCTCTAGGGTTTTGACTTGTTGGCCACATCCATGAGGACATTGATAGCAGTTTTGGATATCTTTCCAAAAAATTGAGGGAGCAAGATAATTATGTATTGGTCGACTTAATGAAAGTGTTCATGGTTTCACAAGATCATTTTTTCATTCTTCAACTTATTCAAAAAATCTTGGATTTCAAGACTTGGGTCAAAAGATGTTTAAAGGATGGGCCCAAAATCTTGGTTGGCCATACCAACATGTAGTTGTTTCATTTTTTTGTTGATTCCATCGAATGGCCTGTTATGCAATACAGAGTGTCCCCTACTAATGTCCTCTAAAGTCCTAAAGATGAACTTCTAATTTGATTATGCCGAGCGGATGACTTAGGTCATCCCAAGCTGCCCCAAGGACATCCAAATCCTATTCCTTTTTGTTGTATATGGGGGAATGATGCCACCAAGTCCATTGTCAAGAAAAAGTTTATCAACAACAAGCTTTTTAAATATACAGAGTTTTGGAAAATGGTGATGCGCGAGGATGAAACCTATGCCAGAAAGTTTGGTCCATATGTAGTTTATTGGCAAAACATCCTTGAATTGTTGTTAAATCTTTTGCCCCCTCAAAATTCAACCCTCTTGGAAGGTTTTTGGTCTTCTAACAATTGAAGGACTAATCATATGTGAGGTGCCATTCCTCCCATTGTCGATGTTGATCCTAAAGACTCAATTATTGCTCCATTTTGTGGTCCTAAAAACATGCAACCCTCCTTGAAAACAACTATTGACACTCCATTTTGAAATTCGAGCTTTGGCAATTTTGTTTTGGTGAAGCCCACATATCCAGACTTGCATCGTGTGGATGGGAAGGGTGGAAAGTGAGGTTGTGAAGGATGACCAATTTGAAAATTTTAGACATCTTCATATTCAATGGTGGGTGCTAGTGAAAAAAGGAACGAGGAATGATAGAGAATTGTATCATGATTGTAAGGTGAACAAATGGAAATGTAATTTGGTAGATCCAAAACAATGGGTTGACATTTCATCCATTTTATTATTTGTTAGAAGTAATGTCACAATCAATAGCATTAAAATGATTAATTTAATCATGTAACCAAAGCAAAAAAAAACCTTGATGCAGCTAATGAAACTATAGGAATGTGATTAATATTTTGATCTTTACTCATTTGTTTTTTTAATGCATTTTGGTTATTAGTTAATTCAAAAGAAAAATATTGTTGTTATTGGAATTTGTTCATGTTTTGTTAGTATGTTGGCATTTTAAATGAATATGGATCCATGTCTTGTGATAGTAATCCAACTTATAGTCTTTCATTATTTTATTTCATTTCATATATAATTTTGACCTAATGCCCATCGGCCCTTTTAGTCCTTTCCTTTTATTAAGTCCACATAATATTTTAATAAATTGCAACCTTTTATCAAGTGGCCACCATGTAATCCCATCAAAATGTATGAAAATTGTTTTCCAATGTCTAGATTTTAAGGTTGCAAATTTTAATCCTTTTCTTTATTCATTCCATATTGTGTTATCTCTTAATGTTTTAATAAATGTTAGTTTTCTACCATGTGGCCAATAAGTAATCCCATCAAATGTATGAAAATTGCTTTCAAATGTTTATGTTGCAAATTTTAGTCCTCTTTTTTTATTAAGTCCACATTGTGTTATCTTTTAATGTTTTCATGAATTACAACCTTACACTGGATGGCCACCATGTAATCCCATGAAATGTATGAAAATTGCTTTCAAATGTCCAGATTTAAAGGTTGCAAGTTTTTGGTCATTATTTTTATATTTGGTTTCCTTGTGCAAATTTTGAATATTTATGTTAGACCAAAATTGATGATTTTTTTGTTATATATGTGATTATATTGTGATTGGCATACACCTCAAGTTCTTAATTTTACCCAAATGTAGCACATAAAATTAAAGGGAATTAAAAAAATGACAAATTTTTTGCAAGTTTTATTAAACATTGTTTAAATTTGATGGCCACCAAGTGGCCTTCCTTGCATTTACAATGTTGAGTTAAGTCCAAAATTAATTAAATTCATGTTAAATAGGAATTCCATAAATTGGGCTCTTTTATGTGTGAATAATAATGTGGAAGTGGATGTTGTTAATGCACAAATAATGTGTTACAGGAAATTTTGCTATAACAACCCAATGAATCCTTTTAATCCAAGAATAAAATTTATGAAAGGTATATTTATTTTATTTAAAAACCTAATGAAGTAATAATATTGAAAAAACATGTGAATGAAAAACATTTTATTTCTTCAAAAAAAATTGAAAAAGAAGTAAACAGTCTTGTGAAAAGGACCTTGGCAAAAAAACTACCAAAAGATAGGCCCAATGTGTTTCCAAATGCAATTTGAAATGTTTTTGGTGCAAAAAATCCTTTTAAAAATGGTGATGTGTAACAAAATGAATTTTTGTGGAAGACTTTGGCCTATTGATTGTGAAAAAAATTGCTTATTTAGTTTGTGGATAATATATATTTGATATATTGACAATGCATTTGTGTTCTTTGATTGTCTTTCCATCAAGAAAACAAATTTCATTTTGTCAAAAGAGGTGTTACTTAATTTGGTGGGAAAAACTAAATAAATGTATTTTTTTGCCACTTTCAATCAAATGTAACTTTACAACTACTAACTAAATGATTTATGGACGTTTAACCACATGAGAATGTTTTGATTTAAAAACTAAACATATCGTGATTTGTTTATTTAATGCTCCATAAACTGCAAATCTTGATTTGGTAAGATGACAAGACTATTGGATCAATGTGGTTTAAAAAATAATGATAATTGCATACCTGAAAAATGAAAGTTAAAATTTAAATCTTATGGATATTGTACTAAAATTTGTTGTGAGTTGTGAAGCTTTGGGCTTGGAAAGATAATTTTCAAAGGACTTGTTTTGGGCATAGTTTTTTAAACATATGTCAATATGTTGCAACAAATGAATTTTTTTGCACAAGCTTCAAATATGTTTCTATTTCATTTGCACAAATAGATTTGCAAAATTACATATCTTGGCCAAAAAAGTCCAACAAGCGTAATAAAAATGGAACTAAGGCTTGTGTCAATTGTGGCCTATGCCCAAGAAAATTGAATATTCCAATGAAGACAAGGTTGTCTTAAACTTCAACTAATCTTCAAACTTTTTTTTCTTTGTTTTGGTAAATGGCAATATCAACATTTGATCTTGTAATGATGTTTTACAAGTTTGCTAGTAAAACTATTGTGTTTCAAGAGACATTACACAATTTTGAAAAATTATTGTTCTTTGTTACATTAGAGAAACTATTGTGAGAGTTATTAATTAATTGTCACAACCTTTAATATAGCACTTCTCTCAAATAATTGTGAAGTATCTTTCTCATGATGCAATAATTTGTGTGTTGAATTAATATCACAGGCATTGGTTGCTTACTTATACATTCCATAATATCATAACCATGAGCTTGAATTTTTTTTTAAAAAATTAAATTTCCACCTAAAAGAAAATTGATAGAAGATGCATGTACATTTCCGCCAACAATAGACCCATCTTTATTGTAATTTTTTGAATTAAATCAAGAAAAGAATTCTAATTTGGATTTTGAAAATTGAATTGTGAAAACTGCATATACATATCTAATTGTTCTTAAATTTTTGAAAACCAACACGTTGAAAACAACTTAACTAAACCCAAAAAAATAAACTCGATAATTCAACATGTAAATCAAACATTTCTAATGTAATTGGAAGCCACCTTATAATATCCATGAATATTTCTCCTAAAAAAAGGGGGGGGTCCTACACCTACTCCTTGAAAGTGCTTCAAGGATCTTATGTTTACTTTAAATCCCCTGCATTCTCAACTTCAAATAGACATAAAAATCTCCCCTTTCAATACCTCACGATCTAATTGTTCATTTAGCTTCAATGATAATGTTTGCCCCATATTTTATAACGATAAAACCCATAGATGGGGCATATTCCCAAAATGCAATGTCAACTTTGACTATCCACTCATGATGTTAGAGGCATCTTTTTTTTGAATGTTCCCAACTTGGACCTTGCACATGAAACACTTGGAAAAATTTCTAAATGTATTTGAAAAACATCTTATTTCCATATTGAATATCCTTTTTTTAAGACCATGAAAATTATGCAAATGTTTATAGGTGAAAAATCCCTCCCACTCCTAAGGAATAGGGGTAAAAAGCCTCCCCTTCATTCACCTTTTGCTTTACATATGCTTAAGTTCATGATAATATTTGGACCTTGTGTTTTATATGTAATACTTTCAAGCATGGAACATTCACCAAATCCAAGGTTAAATTTTTCTATTGCCTTGTCTGAAGCCTTTTATTTTGAGAATGCCTTCACCTTAGGCTCTACCTTCCAAGTGCAATTAAGTAAATAGGAACCAACATGATTACTTTATAAAAGGATTGTGAGTCTTTTTTAGTATTTTTTCATATGAAAGAATTTTTGAATGAAATCTTTTACAACTTATTATCAAAAAACATGTAGTTGCCCCAATAGATCACATGTTTTGTGTTAATTATTGTTGAATAAATATGAAAATTTCAAAGTGTGTGAATTTTGTTAAATTCTGCATTTCATTTTGAAATTTTATTATAATTTTGAATCATACCAAAGTATGCGAACTACTTTCGGTGTGTTTTTTAATATCATAAACTACAACTTTTTTTTGTATGTCATGCACATTACACCCCATTTACATGTGGTAAAGGACTCTTGAAAATTTTAAAATTTGAAAAATACTTTGAATTTTGAAAATTTTAAAATTCCATATCTTTTAAATTGTGAGTGTTTTTTGAACTTGGGTAGTAGGTTGTTAGCATCTAATTTTTTTTACCATCAAATTTATGTTATTACAATAATCTTTTACCTAGTCCTTTGTAAAATTAACCACATCTGACACAACACCTATTCAAGTTCAAACGTCATTTTTAAAAACCAAAACTCAAAATTTAATTTAATGAAATTTTTAATTTGAATTCCTCAACTTTCATATGAGTCATTTAGCATAATTTGAAATGATTAACATAGCTTTAAAATGTAAAAAAGAAAAACATATGTAAAAAAAATTCACAGTTTTCACCAGTATCCAACAAGATTTTTGGCTCCTATTTTTGTACTCGCACCCTTCAACATAACAAAATATAATAAATCTTATACATGAATGGGAAAGTTGTAATTTGAAATATGATGTGTAAAGGAAGCTATCATTAAATCATATTTAAATAGAACTCAATAGAAATTTGATTTATTGATACTAAAGAATCAAAATAAAATAATGCAAAATATAATGAATAATGCATGATCTTTGCGCACACAATGAACTCTTGAAACAATTTCACATGAAGACACAATACATGATAAGAACATTGTCATGTTTCATGAACAAATTGAAATTCAAAAGATATTGTTTAGAAGTCAACTTTGACAGTTTCTTTGATATAAAAAAAAGTTTCATTTGTAAACTTAATATGGGTGGTCATTGTAGGCACCACAAGAATCACCAACTCCTCAAATTCAACTAGAATGAAATTGGTTAAGTTGTTAAACAATACTAGTGTGACTTGCATTGTGACCAACATATCTTGAACACTTTTAAATCAAATTCACAGATTGACCGATACCCTCCTCCATCTCATGTTTATTGAACAAGTCTCTAGAATTAGTTGCAACATATGCACATCAAAAGAGCACATCAACCTCATTATCCATGTCATCAAACATCCCATTACCATTCAAAAAGGAACTAGAGCTTTAAGAAAACTCAATTTGTTCAAAGAGCAAGAGAAACAAAATGAGAAAGAAAAAAGCTTGGGAGGAGGAGCTCTTACTTTATTAGTCCTATGTGCGGCAAAAGATTATGCCTAAACCCTAGATCTAACTTTGAAAACCTAATTGATTTCGAACTTTTAAAAGTTAAAGACCCACATACCACCTTAAAACTTAAAACCTTTTCAGGTTCTGCACTCAGGTGAATTTTAAAAATTGATTTTGACATGAAAAAAATAATTTATAAAAAATTGACAATAAATAATAGTCAACTTATCTGGACTCTGAACCTTTAACATAATGAAACTTTTTACAACATTTTCACTTCTTTGCAAAAATGAGGAGAAATAATATTCTACCAATTTATAGGATAGAGAAATGTTGTCAAGTATACATGCTTTGCAATGGTGGACTGGTGTAGCAAGAAGCTCTCAGAATTCAACCAATTTTTTAAATTTTTCTTTCGCTTGTAATTTCTTAAATTTCAGCATTTGGAATAGATAATTTCTAGAAAATTCAGCATTTTCAAAAAATAATTTAATTATTGCCCAACGTGAAGAGGTATTCTGACACTCTCTCCTCAGAGGCAGACTCAATCAAGTTTGCAGACTGTACAGGCCCAAAGTTCTGGAAATCAGCCCCCAAGTTCTAGAAGTCACCTAGGAATCCAGACGGTTGTTTTAGGTCACCTCTCAAAAACACTATTCCTTAACTGAAAAGAAATGTATGATATTTCCTAAGATTTTAGCTTCTCAAGGTGGGGTCATTTCAGATACATCTTGAGATTGGCTTTTTTGAAAGTTGCGCAATAACTTTACAAGTGTAAAAAGGACAATTTTGATCTAGTTCACCAACCCAATTGAAGAAATTGTCACACAATTGTCATTTTCATCTAAAGATGCTCAAGAAAATTGAGACTTGAAAGCGAACTTTTTCAATTATGTTTATGGCAAGGGATTACTTCACTACCTAGCAACAAAAAGGACAAATTATTCATCTCAATCACCAACCAAAGATTGAAGAAATTGTGTTTTGCAGTTGAAGACAGTTCAATAAAATTGAGAACTGAGAAGAAGAGCTTGTTTAATTATGTTGCCCTGAAAACTGTTACTTTAGGCTACTAGAGTCAAAAGGACAAGGGTTGAAGAAATTGTGTTCTGCATTTGAACAGCTGGAAGGATTGCTTGTTGAACAAGATGTGGGAAGGGTCGTTACTAGGCTCTTCTCCTTGAAATTGATTGGGACAAAAAGAAACCTTGCAAAATTTTGATATAATCTCCTTCATTGAAATAGATCAACTTCCAAACAATAATTTTTCAGAAACAATAAAATTTCTTCTAAATTATTTTACGACTTTTTTTGGGAGGCCTAATAAGGGGCAAGTTGCAACCTTGCAAAAGTCTGATATAGTCAATAACATTTCTCTCCATTGAAATGGATCAAAATCCAAGAGACAACTTTTTTAGCTAATAAATTTATTTGAATTTATTTAACTTTTTTTTAATTCAAAAAAATTGGGCTTACAACACATCATGAGGTCTACATTGAATTTGACCAACCTCGAAAAAATGCAACCAATACATGTATCCCTTGCTAGGAATTTCATTTTGGGATTTTCTTCCTAATCTTGTCTGTATACAGACAAGGGTTATAATATTATTGTACTATTGTACAGAGGGTGTTGAATAGTGTGTATAGGTGTGCAGAAAAATTGTTATGACCAATGAGATTGTATGATTTGGCAATCTGACTTGTTTTCATTAGTTATCTTCAGTGAACTGACAATTAAGTTGGTACCTAATACAGTTTGATAGGGTTGTGTGTAGGCCTGAAGTTTTCTTTCTGAAGCCAATGGGATTACTGGATTTGGTGGTCTGAATTGTTTTCTTAACTATCTTGAGCGAACTGACAGTTAAATTGGTCATAGCATTCAGTAGGTTTGTGAGAATTTTAGAGGACCAATGGAAATGCTAGATAGGGATCATTATTTTCAATGTTCAGCAGAGAATAGGGTTGTAGGCTAGAAGTTTTTTATTTTTCGAGGTCAATGGGATTGCTGGATTTGGTTGTTTGAATTGGTTTTCTTAATTATCTTGAGTGAACTCATCATCGTTCAACGTGTGTAAAAGCCATGTACAGACAGGGTTCTAGCACATTACTTGTGCGCTTTATTTCCTTTGGTTTGGTTCATTTTCATACTGCCAGGCTGCTGCCAGCTTACTCATCTCCCTCGCTGGCACTTACAAAGTCACAATTATTTGAAAATGCGTGTTTCGTCCATTGCTGTAATCATCGCTCCTCCTCGCTGTCGTCGCCGCGTATTTTCTCTCTGTTTTTCTGGGCGCAAATGCGCGCGTGCGCCCGCCCGCCCGCTTGGTGTCGCCTCTCTGCGTGTGAGGTACTCCTCGCTTGTTGTCTGTGTCTGGATGTAAGACATGTAGACCAATCCTTTGCATCAGTTTTGTGTGCAAGTATTGTGAGTTCAAAATCCGGCCGTGGAGGCTTTTCAGTGCAGAAGAAGCTTTTCTTTCTTTCTTGCGCTTTTCTGTTTAGTTCTTCGCGGGGCTTGAAATCTCATCTTTTGTACCGCTTGTGTTGGAATTTTTTCTTTCTTTCTTTTCTTTCCTCCTCCTGAATTTGTATATTTTTGCACGAGCTCTCGAAAATCCTTGTGTAAAGACGAGTCAGAGCCATCATGTGTCCGTTGCGCGTAATTCTCCTGTTTTTGTCAGCGCTATTAGCCGGATATTTTGCGCTCAAGTCTGTGCGGTACGAAGGCAACGGGATCCTGGACATGGCTGAAGACCGGCGAGCACAGGCATCTGTGAACGTGTCAGAAAATGGGGATGTCTTTCGTAAGGTGAGATTTGCCATACTTTTTCACACTGTCTGTTAGTGTTAAAGCTTGGCTTCTAAAAAGGGCCTGTATTCTTTATTACATGTTTTTTCATTTACGGTAGGGCTGATGGTCCGTGTACATGTATTGTCATACAATTCTTTACAGATCAAGCAGTTGTAATGTAGATTGAATAAGATTCGGTAAACATACAGAATCCTTTATCAAAATGAAATCAATCCTCCTGACTTGCCCGCATGTTGGACGGTGTGAGAGGACAGACGGTGTGGTTGAGGAATCCATTCACATTTAGTCATCTCGCATCTGAATTTTCCTGTGCACTTATGTAGGCTCATGGAAGAGGCAAATCAGTGTTTTGGCTGTTGGTGGACATGGCAAGTGGACAGTACTTGTGGCAAAACTTAAGAATGCTAAACAAAGGTGTCAAGGCTGTGTAACAGACATTCTTGTTACAATGCAAGTCATCTCAACTAATCTGGCATGGGTTTGATCATACCATAACTCCCACTGGAAGGGGTTTTTGAAGTATTCTCTACATTTGCTCTTGAAGTGTAAGAACAATTTGGCCATTGGGAACTTGACTTCTTACTTGAGACTTTTGAGGGTTAGTGAGAAATTGCAACAAATCAAAGATGCCAGACCAGAAGCATCTGAGTGGTAGTGCTGAAATCAATAAGGCCTGGGCATCAGGAGATTTCACAAATCAAAAAACAGCTAGTCTGGTTCCATCCAAATGTCTTGAGCTGTAAACTCACCCAACACAAGCCTCATTTTGAACAAATAAGACTGTTCAAAGAAGAATGTTACTGCACACCATCAAGGCAACCAAGACAATCTCAAGGTATTGTGGAGCTGCATATGCAATGGCTTTAACAATAGCCCTTCTTCAAGGTTAGCAATACCATTGTGAAACTCCCCAGAGTGTGAAGGATAGTGCATGTTAGGGCAGGTACATCTGCAGCTCCAAGCCTGAATTAGGGAAGGAACATTGTGTGGCACATGTACAGGATGTAATATACTTCAAACTGCTATTCTATCTTCAAATCTAAAAGTGGAATTATGGGCTTTTCAGTGTATTAAACTTGAACTTCTTGCACCACTCTGGTGTCATATTATGTCACTGACCATGGTATACATCCATCAAACCCTCTTTGTGAGTGAGATAGGATCTAGCTAAAGTACATCTAAAATTGCACCAGTACCCCAAATGCTTAGGCAGGTGCATTTGAACATTGCACCAGTAGCCCAAGCAGTTAGGTTTCATTGCAAACTTGCAAATGGTTGCAGGTTTTTAATCACTGTAAGGTCATGTTAGATTTTTTTTTAAACATATATCATTTTAATCTGCCAAACTGTACAAATAAGGTCAATATAGCTTGCTTGTGCTCCAATTTGTCAAATCATGGTTAAAACTTCACCAAAAGGGTTTGATAAAAGCTCCTACAAAATCCTCATGTGGTGATGGCAGTTAGATTGAATGGCCTAGAAGTCAGAACATTAAAACATGCTACAAAGTGAATTGCAAAATAGATTGCATTGCACCATCTACACTTTGGAGCATGTAGGAAATAAGAGGGGCTTGATTTGGAGTCCTGACAACACTCCATAATGTCTGCCTACCTTAAATGCAAAAGGCTTGTTGCCTACACCCACTCTAAGTAGGCCTGTGGCCTGCCTGGGTTAATATCTCTGGATGAAAGCACTCATGAACTTCGAGAACAAATTAGTTACCACTCCCAAAACAGGCCTGTAGTGTTGCTGCAAACTACAACAGGCATAAATAAATTAAATGCTTTTCAGCACTCTACATGCAAAGATTCAGCCACCAAATCCACTCCCACCTTACCACCGCAATTGAGGAGGATTCATCCACATAAAAACTCAACATAGGCTTGTGATAAAGTGAGCTCCAACACGAATATAACACCTTTAGTTTGCCAAATTGTTGCATTCAACTGTCCATAAACACACAACTTTTGAGAAAATTTTGTTCAAACTGTGGGCAGTCAACACATGTCCAGACATGTCTCTCAGATCATGTGATCTTGCTAATCTGTCTTAGCCACATGGCAGTCCAAATTCAAGGTGCATGTGTAACACATCATTATATCAAGGCCGGTCAAGGAAACATGTCTCTTGAAAAAAATTGTCTGGAAGAACAGAGATGGAGGAGGAATGTACTTACTTTCCCAAAATCTTTGAGTGCATTGCTTACCATGTCAGGGTTGTACAGATCCCACCTGTCCAGAACAAAACCATTCAGAATGCAAGTCAGCAATTGAATATAAGAATGGAGGGTTACAACAGCAGAGTCCCATACAACCTACAAAAGGCTGCTACAACACAAAAATATCAGTCACTTTCCTATGAATGATTACAGACAACCCATATTCCCGTTTCATCTGTCATGGCTAAACTGGGGTTGATACACCAGATCTGAAGTTGATCACCCCAAGCTGGAAAATAGTACTAGGATGGGTGACCAATGAAGAAGTCCAGAGACCCTACCACATAGAGCACACCTTTGAGAGGAGAAAATACCTTTAGCATAGGGAAGAGGTTCTAACTCACACCAGCTCTCACTAGCATCTTAATTGGCAACTGACTAAGAGTATGTAACCTTCCTCTGTTGGAGTTCTAGGTGTTAGAAGATCTACAACTGCACATGAATGGTTGAAGTTCCTTAATGGGCCCAGTTTGCAAATAAGATGGGGCTAGTTAGGGTTCCACAAATCTATATCAGGTGCAGTCAATATCCATGACAATAACTACTATTAAAGGTTATGCTTAAGAAAAAAGGGAGAGTCAAACAACCAGTGACAGGCAAGGAACAGCAAAGGGAACGATCATCCACAAGCTCCATCTCCAGACCAAGCATCCATCCTCCCACTGACACATCCTCGTTCCTGTATTCACGTAAAGATGCACTGCACCCAACCACCATCCATGCAGGAAGACAGGCAGGATCCCTATCAACAATGAGAATTTAGTTGTTTTGCATTTTATGTTGAGAATTGGAAAATACACTAGACTTGTGATTAACTCATGATTAACTGACTAATGTACAATGCTTCACTGGTTGAGCTCTACCTGTTGATTGAAATGTATAGAGCCAATGCCCTGGACAATCCATAGAGCTGACCTGATGCATGCCGGTAGTATCTGAAAGCATCACACAAATTCAGATTCCACAAATACCATGGACCCTCCCAGCTCAACTGCCTTGCAACCTAAGTCAGCAGGATCCTATCCTGAGGCCGAAAGACACTGCAGCTTCTCCTTAGTGCATAACTTCACATACTATATCCAGAACCCTAATGACACACAGCACATAACTTAACCTCAAACAAGGGACAGTGAATTCAGGATCTAAGGAGTCCTCAGGGAAGATGCAGTCAATCAACACAAGGGATGACAACACCATCAGCTGGTGAACAGGTATCTTACTGTGACTTCTCCTCCCCGAATCTCCACCATTCAGGCTCGTACCACTGAGCATTCCTGCCACAACATGATCACACCTGATCCGCTAAGTCTTGCATACAGTGAACACCAATCAGAAAACAGCAAAAGGAAGACAATATGAGTCATACCAGAAAGCTTGGAATAACTAGTAAGCACTAAATTGCAACAACAAAACCTGTTAGCAAAGATCCCTGGGTAAGAAGAAATCAGAAAAATTATGCACACAGAGGAAACCAATTGTTGGCTGGGGGCAAGTGACTTACACATCACTGACAACCTCCCCACTCTTCATGCAGCCTACATAAACACGAGGTTTTTTTAAGTGGCTGGCTAACATTGTCCCCAGTTTGTCTGCTCCACACCCCCACAGGCATAAAACCAAAAGTCTCAATTCCATGAAAAAAATTTCTCTAATCAGGTCTTGGAGCTGGGAGGTCATCAGCTGCAATGATCATGTAAAAGGAATAACTAAAATCACTGTAATGCACTGGTGATTGAGGCACAACTGTATTGGGAGTCCTTTTGTATAAGCCATAGCCACCCAGCATAAGACTTACCAATGTCCACAAATACATCATCATCAACCTTTACATAGAAGTGTGCATCCCATGATTCTGCTGCCCTGCTGAAGAAGAGCTTGGTTTTCATTGGCAGTGAATCATCACCCTCCACATGATTGTTCTGTGAATATAGAGAACTCATGAGAAGCACAGTTCATGGCTATATGATATAAGGCAGATTTCAACCTGACACACTGCATATAAATGATATTTTTTGAAACATCCAGTTTTGGTATACAAGGTTTCCAGAACTGCCTTTCCCATGAAAACTGTATGAGAAGGTAATCTGGGAGAGATATCTCTTTTACCAGAATCAGAAAGTCATTCATCTCAGTGCTTTCCAAATCTACTCGGCAGTCAGACATGTCTCCTCTATTTGCACTGTGCAATGCAAACACCCAACCTTTCTCAATATAGGAATCAAAGAAACATGATCAACTCTCAACCCTCTTCCACAAGCTGCTAAGATTCACTCAGATCCCACAAACATGTATAGGTTAAAATTTTTGTAGACAGACTCTTTGTCTTAGATAGTCAAGCTAGAATTTGACATTCTGAAGAATGAATATTTTACTCATGGACCATTATGGTTCTTTGAAGGTGCCTCTATGGACCCAAAGGAAAGAAACCATGTGCAAGCCATGTCTAAGACTCTTTCTTCTGATTATGTGAGAAGGGGAGAACCTTCGTCCAATCACAAACCGAATGACAACCCCTTTGCCATCCTCTAACTTTTTCGATGCTGATCCTGTGATGCATGCCAAAATGTTTTGATTATTTCAAGAATGAAATGGGGCTAGAAACAAACTGAATGGGGAAAGAGAAATAGGAAGGAATCGGACAAGTAGACAAAGAAAAAGAAGAAAGTCTCACCCTCTGGCCAAGTTTTGCGTATAGATTCCCGCCTGGATCTCGTGCCAAAGCTAGTCATTATACCCACAACAGCTAGCAGTTTGCCACCAAAACCAGTGCTTGCATTTCCAGAAAGCTCAATCATGGGCCCAAATCCTTGGCTTTTTGTAGCTGACAACTCCATCTCCAACTCTGCTAGTTTCTTTTCTTGATCCCTACAGGAGTGACCATCAAACAGAAATCTGATCATCACCTGAATGTGCAATAGACCCTACACTCAAAATATCCTTCTGCAGCAGTAAACACCAAGTAGAGTCTTACACTTACTTGCAGTCGAGCAGCTTCAACTGCTCATCAACTGACAATCGACCACCGTCTTCCTGTTTCCAAATCCATAACATAACATCAATGCCATTCCAAACTGGAAATCCTCCATTCTCAAAACAAAGCATAGTTGTGTAGCTTTTCACAAGGAGAATAGAGATAATGTGGACTCTCCATTCTCTTGTAGACTTGTGGCCACAGATGCTGTCCCCAGCTGTAAACAAAAGTAACCAAGATGCCATGAGACAAAAAACGAGAAAAGGTGAGGAGACTTATTGGTGAGGAATGGAAAGCACCTGCTCCACATGCTGTTCTGACATTTCAACAAGAAGAGACCACATCTCCACATCCTGCCATAACCTGACTTGCAGATTCTTCCATGCAGGCTCAGATTAAACTCTCTTGCTACGTGTCAATACCAAATTTTTCTTCCATCTGTTCAGATCTGGTGCATCTGAGGGCTAGCTAGCATGTTTCCTTTCCAACACAGGCTCTGTTGCAATTCCCGTGGTGGAAAGGAAACATGCATTTCAGGGGGAAAACACTTTTGTGCGTAGATAAAACTAACAAAAAAACAAACAGGTTTTAACAGGCCCAGCCATTAGGAGAGAAACCACAATGCAGCCTCTATAATCCTTCTCACGACGAACCGTAACAGCTCAGATCCTTATAGATTTCCAGGCTATGCATTCGGCAACATGAAAGCTGAAATGCAAATACATGATCGGACACATCTCTCGCTGCAGTTTTCTAGCACACAACTTTCTCGACGAGAAAAGAAACCGGAACCCAAAAGAGAGAAGCAACCGAGAGAAACAGAACAGCCAAACGGATGCTAGACAACGAATCTACAGAGCGAAGGATTTCCGAAGTATGCAGAAGGAAACAGGATAAAACGTACCGGCTGGCAGTGTAGAGGCAGGCGAATACGGAGAAGATGACCATCAAAAGGCGAAGCAGGCTGCTGCCTTTAACCATGGCAGATTGCTGCAAACGGCTGCTAGCGCTCCCCCTCATCTCCTGCCGACGAGCAACTTTATCTCATCTTCCATATGCCCGACGCAACACGTCTGCTCCTCCGCGCTTCCTGTCGTCCCCTGACGCCGGCGCTCAAAATGGCTGTGCACGCAACGCCAGCAGCTGTCGCAAGTCGTCCGCCACCATCTCTGAAACAGTTTTATCAACAAACTCATCACAAAACGGGCAAAACAGTAAGGAACTTCTCTCCTCCTCCCCCCCCTCCTCCTCCTCCTCCTTTTCTTCTTCTTCTGCACCCTTCTACTGCCGCTGTTTGATCCATGTTGCTCCGCATTCATGTCAAATCGATCTGGATTATTCTTGCGTCTCCTCAGACTTCTATCCAGCAACCTCTTTTATGACGATCCAGTTCCAGACGAAAGTCTAGGGCCTTGTTGTTTCTCAAGATCCTTAAAATCTTGTTCTAGTTTCAACCAACACACGCTCAACAAGAAAATCTCTGAATGGGGGTCCAAGTTTTTCTTTCGTCTGTTCAGATCTGATGCATCTGAGAGCTAGCTAGCATGTTTCCTTTCCAACACAGGGTCTTTGCAATACCCATGGTAGAAAGGACGCATGCATTTCAGGGGGGAAAACAGTTCAGCTGTCATTCTTCTCCACAAGTTGGAAGAGTCCAATTTCTGCTGCTGTGATTGCGAGCTAATGGATCAAGCATCTGTGAGCTCAATCCAGCAACTATGAACCTAGCATGCAGTAGTAGTGAAACACTACCAATTCTTTCCTTGGCACAAACAAAAAAGAGGATTTTTTTTTTAATTGGTTTTTCCATAGCAAACAAGCTCAACATCGAGATTTCTGACAAACCTCGCTTGTCAAGCAGTGCAATGTGCCCCTCTCCTTTCAAGTTACAAATCCCATCAGAAGCTTCACCATGATTGATCTGGTGGGAACAAAGCCTCGAACTCTTCTTCATGCAGGAACAAACAATGTGCATGACTATTGGGAGAAGTTTGTCCTTCTCCTAACAGGCTCTATTTGTAGCGGTAAGCCTTGTGACCAGCAATACAGTAGAGGTTTCAAGGGGTAAGAGGTTTTTTACTTCTTGTAGAGGTTGCCACACACATGATCAGATCAAGTTTTGTGCAACAAACAACAACTAGACATGCATAAGATATTTCTACAAGCAGAACAAATCAAGCTCCCATGATATAGAAGAAACCACACACAAGAAGAGCAACATCTGACATCTATATGTCCCCCACCAGATCCTGGAGATCATGTTGAAAGTACATGTTTCTTTGAAGCTAGTCAGTCACTTGTTGGTCAGAAAAACCATGAACACCATTCTCCTCTTGTAAGTCAAATCCAAATGAATGTTCCAAAAAGGATTTCTTCTTGAATGTAAAGGTCCAGAAAAAAAAAATTGCGGAGGCATCATATGCATGCATTCATGAAACAAAATTATAGTTGACCATGTTTTGTCGGAATGCTCTTCTGATTTTTGAGCATGAGCTGCAGATGAAACCAAACCTTGTCCAAATCAAGCCCTCTTTAAATTATTGGAGAAGTCTTGAAAAGTAGATATCTAAAGTGAGATCACATTCTCAATTTGAAAATCTAAAACATAAGATATAACCATTTGAAGGATCAAGAGTCAAAACTACCAAAATTTGACTCCCACCAACTAAAACTTCCAATAATAGGGTCAAATCCTTCAGGACTTCTGAAAAACAAGCAACAAAAGCTTTGCAAAGTGTGAAATTAGGCAACAAACCTTGACAATAATACAGCATGACGTAAAGCCCAATGTTGCAATTGTTGTTGTTGTGTCCTTTCTCCAGCTTCAAGCTTGTTGTTAGAATATACAAGATCAGAACCCATTATAGACCTTCTTTACTAGCCTAGAAAACCTTCCAAGACCACTTCTTCCCACAGATTCCACAAACTCAACTGCCTTGTTGACACCAAACAGGTTGCATGGTGCATCTCTTACCAGAGACAAGAAAATGGAATGAGAACGAACACAGAGCTATGATAATACAACAAGCATTCACACACATGTGGAGTATCACTGAGAAATGTAGCTTCTAATGTTGGCATCAATCGAAAAGAGAGAGAGAGAGTCCTGTACATGCGTCACAACGATTCCCAGTACAAACAAAAAAACCAGCGGCAAGCATTATTAGTGTCGCCCTTCCCGATTGAAGGACAAGAGAGTTCATACAGAAATTGAGCTATTGTTGACGGATGTTTTCATGAGTCAACAAAAGTAATTGGGAGGAGCAGCAGCTCGCCAGGGAGGGAGACAGACCTTCCTTACGCCTTGGTTGGCTGATGATGACAACGGTGAGAAGAAAACTGCTACGATAATGCAGGCCCGAGGCTGCGGCATATTGCAGCCCCCGCTTTGTCGCGACCTAATTCTGAGGTACCAGATCCAGTCCGGAGTGAGGGAGGGAGCAAAAGGAACAAAGAACAAAGAACAGACACCAGCACCCTACAAAGTAAAGTTACGCAAAAGAAACTAGAGCAGAAGGCAATGTGAGAAGAGACAGACAGAACCTTGAGAACAGCTAACTGCGTTCGCCTTTCTTCCTCGTCATCTTCGTCCCCAATCTGCTTCCTTCTCCGTCTCCTGCTTCCGACTGCGGTATTGGTCCTCTCGCATTCTCCATTTTGATCAGGCAGTGATCACCGCGTTTTGTTCGGTCATCAGCACACAAAAGCGTAAGGCAAAGTAGCGCGTGGTAGCGGGGGTATCCTTCCGCTTTCAGCCGGTTAGTTATCTGTTACTTTGCAGCCTCGTTTTGGCAGCCGTCCGTGTCTTCTGCCTCGATTTTTCACATGCACTTGTGAGAGAAATGCAGTCCCCCCTTTGGGTTTGTTGCACGATGGTGTGAAGATGATTAACGTCGACGATCAAGAGTTTGATGTAAGAAAGTGAGGAGATTTGATGAGCGTTTGTTTGTGCTCACTAACTGACAGACAGACAGACGACAATATCTCTTCCGCAAAAAGTTTGGAAGATACAACAACAAACGCTCAATTGAAACAAAAGCATGTCCATCTCGAAAGGCTCACAGTTGTTGGAAGCAGGAGTGGCGTTCGTACAAGATGAAGACGAGATCGAAGGTCTTGCCGAAGGTTTCATACGTCCCAAGAAGAAAGTTTCATTGAGCAGATTGCCCTTTACGACACAACAGAGCAAGGCAGCAGATGACCAAGAAGCATTCTTCTTTCAGAGAAACAAGGCAGCGGCAACAGATGACGAAGAAGCATTCTTTCAAAGCAAGCGATCAAGGCGTGTGAGTGTGTTGGTGGGATCCAGAGAAGCTATTTCCAAATGGTTAAGGCTTTCTGCATCTGGAAGATGTGCACTGTGGGTGGAATTATGCAGGCCAGAAGCTCAAGGATCTCTGAAAGCCTCTTCTAAGAATAGTGCTGCTGCTGCTGCTGCTCATTACAAGGGGATGCTCAAACTTGCATACAGGCTGAGATCTCAGGATGCACTATTCTTCCAACCTGTTTTGCCTGAAGTTGTTGTCAATCTGTCCAGGATCAAACCAAAGACCAAAAGCAATAAAACTTTGAAGAAGAAACAGATACATGATGATGATGATGATGATGATGATGATGAGGATGACAATGATACTGAGCATTTGGAATGGAGTGGGTTCAGGCAAAAACAGAGAGACAAGAGACAGAGTTCAAGCCAAGAAGAAATTGGCAAACCAAATTGGAAAGCTCCACTGCAATGGTCACTCCTCATAAGTGTTGATGCATTTAAGCATCTCATTATCATGCTCTTCCCAGGTGGTGTCTTGTGGGCGTTCTATTGCCTTCTGTCACAGGTCAGTCAATTGCTTTGCTTGCACATGCACACACACACACACAATCTCTGGTACAAAACTGCAACCTTTTACTGCTGTAGGTCAGAATCTCTTCCATGATCATGAAGATCTTCAGTTTGAAGAAGAAGATCCATATATGCCTCCTTCAACACTGACAAATGCTGTGCAGAGGAATGACTGATTGAAAGGGGCTTCAATCCATGTTCTTGATTGCAGGTAATTGACCTTCCGCAGTTTTTGGATGTTGATTTCAGACACCTGGACCTTCCTCTCTGGTTAGCTCACCATCAATATGCGGTCTTTGTAAGTGGGTCTGATCTTGTGGTGGCACAGGCAAGCAGCAAGGACAACGGCTGTGTTTGGACAATATTTAGATTTGAGTTCTCAAAAGGTATAGTGTTGTTTGCAAAGGGCAACAACAACCACTTCAGAAATCTGGAATGCAATTTTGGCAAGGTAGATAGGGAGCAACAGCCAAGGAGGAGTGATCTGCTGTCACAGAAGAAGAAGCAGCAGCAGAAGAAGAAGAAGAAGAAGAGGAAGAAACAGAAGCATGAGGAGGAAGTAAGTAAGAAAAAGAAAGTCAAAGAAACAAGCTCAATTGAACCAGAGCAACCAGCAGTGCATGTCTGCAGCATGCTGCAGTGGAAACCCTGGGGAAAAGCTTCAACCCAGAGGGACGTCTTGGGGACATGCCTGCTGGACAATATTCTGCAGTATGCCTTCAAGAGTTCAGAAGCAGAAGGCACAGTCGCAAAATCATTGACAAATCAGAGCAAGGCTTTGGATGAAGAAGCATATAAATGCAGCTTATCAGTGGATCTGGGAACAGCATTAAGGGAATCCAAGGGAAGTTTTGCATCATCAAGTTGGAAGCTTTCATCAAAAGAGCAGTGTGCTCTTTCACACATGCGAAGCAGTAGTAGGGGGATTCGTTGCAGAGGCCTCCGAGTGTTCCTTGATTTGATGGTAAATGCAGCAATAGACCCAAGCACTGGGCCAAAATCAGGAAGAAGTGCTTTGCCTTGCAAACAAGCCAGATCTACTCCTGCCACAGCTCGTTTGCAGGGTGCTGCACCATCCTCAGAAGTTGAGAACAAGACCCTACTCTCAGGCTTGATGGCAGCAGCCATGAACCAGCCACCCATGGAGAAACAGTTGACAACAGAGAAGGACAACAGGTGGGTTGGAAGCCAGACAGAACGAGCTTTGAAGGTTGCAGAAAAAAACTGGAACCAGTTTGAGGCAATGAAGTCTGAATGCTTACTTCGATCAGCAGGTGGTAGGAGCAACAAAAAAGCTGACTGCCAGATTGAATGGAGAAGAGTTCTGGAGTGGCTCAATAATGGATTTCTTGAGTTACTCCTACAGGAAGGGATACCTGGGTCATCTCTCAGAGGAAGCTCTCATCCAAGAGAAGATGAAAGGGCTGTGTTCCTTGATGTTCAAGAACTCTCAGATGTATGCTTGAAAGTGGTCGAAATTGTTCCAGGTGAGGGGAGCTGCCGCTTAGTCAAATGCTTAGCTTCAATTATTGAAAACATCAACAGGACATTGATTGCAATGGTTGTGGAGAATCCAAAGTTTTCTGGAAAATCAGGCGTGCTGGAGGAAACACCTGATCTAACAAGAGGGCATGCAAAAGTTAGAATTGTGGAAGAAACAAGGCAGTTAGAGGAGAATTCCAAAGAGAGAGAGAAGCTCCAAGATATGTTCCAGGAGATGGTGTGGGTGTGCAGGCTACTTCCATTGCTTGTATCATCATCAGAACTGGTGGCAGCTGCTTTTGCCAAAGAGAGAGGCCTCACTTTGATTCTTGAGCTTTATTCATCTCTTGTCCATGCATTTCCCATTGGCTTGAAAGCTGTGGACAAGACACTTGATGGAGATGAGAAAGAGGTTATTCTTCCAGGAGAGGTTGTGAAAGCTTCACAGGAGATTCCATTGAATGTTTTGAGGTCTCTCACTTGCTCTCAGTCTGTTGGCAATCATCACACTGTCAACATTTCAAACAAGAGAGACTCAAATGTAGGTCAATTGTCATCAATAGGAATCACCAATCTGCCATGTTTCAAACATGGAGGGTCTGATCTTGGTCCTGAATTTCTCATGACAGCTCTGAGGTCTCAACAAGAGAGGTCTGTCCATTATACACTTTCTTCACAAAAAAGGCCATCACATGTCCCTCAGCTTTCACTATCACTGCTGGCTGTCACCTCTGCAGAACAAAAGCAGAGACAAGTTCCACAAATCAAAGAGGATGTGTGTAGTAGCAACATGGACACTGGTCTTCTGTCATTGTCAAGGACTACTGCTGCGAATATGCATCTTTCTGTCATGACCCCAAATGTCTTCAATATCATATGTGAAGCCAAGCTTCACCTTTTGCAAGCAATTGCTTGCATGCTTGCATGCAGGAGTATAACAATCCACCGGCTGCGGCATAGATTGACACAGAAACCAAATGCAAAACATGGTTTAATTCTCTGTTTTCTGCCTGACTTGATTGGGGGGCCATTCAGCAGATTCCCTGCCTGCATTGGCAACAGACTCAAGAGAATGATATTCAGAGTTCTATTTCTGCTGGACAAAGATGGTCGTGCTGAAGAGGATGACATGTTTGGGTTTCTTCATGGAAGTGGTAGTAGTTGTCAAGTAAAAGACACTCCTGTTGTGCCATGGTGGTGTGGCCCAGGCCTGCCACCCATCATAGGCAACACCAAGAGAGGGTTTTCAGATACAATGTTGGAGGAGATTCAACAGAGGCTTGACAACATCCTCAGCTCAATGTCAGCATTATTGATTGGACATGTTCCACCTGTCAACATGGAATGCACATCCTGTGAGGAAGAAGAAGACTCTGCTCTCACTAATGATCCAAGAAGCACAAGATGTCATCATTCCAAGACCTATGTGTCAAGGTTATGGATTGATCTGGCTTACCTGCTGACAGTATTATCTGAGTATGTTCAATTTTGGCCACAGCAGGCAGGCAAGGTTCGTGAGGTTGTCAATAGCTGTGGTGTGCAGGCAGAGTGCATCCTCTCTCTGCTTTCCGGACTTGGTGTGACAAGCAGTTGGGGCCCTGCAGAAATACTAACAATGCAAAGTTTGCTGAAGCTCCTCAGTGTTTGTATCTGCAATCTAGTTTGTGGCAAGATGAACAGCACACAAGGTTGGGGAGATGCAGAACATTGTCTCTGGGATGTAATCTTCAGGAATCCAGCAAACTGGAACTGTCTTCTGCAGTATGTCAGCTATTTGACATCAGATATCTGCCAAAGATGCTTGGGACATCTTCTTGAGGATTTCGAAAGGAGTCTTCAGAGGCCCATCAGATTGTATTACCGTGTGCTAGGTCAGAAAGTAGGCATTGGAGGAATCTCAGACCATGTGTTTGCAAGTTTCCAAGGTATGGAAGCTTCACCCAAGAATGTCCTTGGGTTTCTCAGGTTGGTGGTTCTCCTGGTACAGAAGAGGCTTGACATGGCTCAAGAAAGCTCCTGTGTCTCCCATGTGCTTGACTCTTTGTCCTTGCTTGAAGGAATCATGAACCCCAGTGACGGGCTATTGATGATGGCTGTTAACAGACAAGCTCAGGCTATACCACTCCAGACCAAAGAAAGTGAACAAAAGAACTCTTCAGCCACACTACATATTAGCAGGGATCAGGGTAAGCTGCATGGTAACCTATGTGCTGACACAGAAAAGTCAGGTTCTGACAATGGTTTTCAGAGGGATGTAAGAAGCTTCTGTTCACAGTGTGCAGACTCAGTCCTTACTGGAAGGAATGATTCTAAAATAGGTGACATCACACACGAGAGCTTATGCTTACTTGCTGAGATTTTCAGTCTCAAGATATCATCTTCATCAGGTCAAAGACTTTCTGCACCTAAGAGATGTGTGCAAGAGAAGACAACTTTGCAGAACCCATTCCTCACCAGCAAGTACCTTGACCCCATTCTAGACACCATTTTCCATGGGTTCAAGAGGCTGTATACCACTACTGCTCCTGATGAGTCATTGCTACATGAGTCAGCCGCATATGTACAAAATAGAAGGAAACACGCAGAACCTAGTCAAGGAAGTAACAACAAGCTCTGGAGAAATAGGGGAAGTAACAGCAGGGAAAATGAGCAGAAATGCAATGCCTGTGCTGCATTTGCCCGCATTTTGTTGGCAGTTGCCCAGAACCAAACAGGAGATGCAAGCCAGACATTTCACAGGCTACACGTGATGGAGTTCCTGGTGCAGCAAATTGCACTTGAATATGAATTCTCTCAAGTTGCCACTCCCAAAACACAAGACTCAATGACTGGTTCAAGTGTTGAGAGAGATTCAGGTAAGAAAGAGATTCAGATGGCAGGCAATTTCAGAAGAATGGAAACACAAGAAAACTGTGTGTGGCAACTGGGTTCTGTGTCTGCAAGGGACAAGACTTACTTGAGCCCAGTGATTCAACCACACCAGTTCAGTCAGTTGTCAAGTCCCCAGTCTAGAGAACATGAGTTCATTTCAAGGTGGAGGAAGAAACATGATGGTCATGATGTGCAAAGGTCAGAACTTCCTCTGTGCGAAAGAGATGAAAACATCAGCACTCTTGTCAGTGAGTGGGATAACTGCAGCATAGCAGTGACTCAAAGAAGAGTAACAGGAACACCAAGGGAGAGCAGAGATACAGAAAGCAAGATTCACTTGCAGATGTTTCTCACCAAGTTGTACAACCCTGCACTAATGAGCAGTGGTGGACTTGCAGGTTTAGCCACACCAAGATTGAATGAGGTTGTGTACTGTGGCCGATTCTTTGACTTGAATGATGAGGTTGAGCGAGAGCTGGCTGCCGAAGAAGATGACTTTGTGAGCATCAACATGAGTACCAGCCAACTAGAAAATTTTGAAGACCAGAGGAAGCACTTCAAGGTCACTTGTGCAATAGAAAAGACAGCAAAAAGCTCCTCACATTCCTCTTCATTGGCTCCTCAAAGCCAATCACTAGAGTTTGTGGAGTTGGAAGAAGAAAACCCTCAAAGATCACAGTCACCAGGACAGAGCAGCACCAGAAAACCAAGCACACGCCCCCTGGTGCCAAAGCTCAATTTCTCAAAAGCAATTCGAAAGGGAGGACTGGATTTCGAAGAGGAGAATGTAAGTTCAGAGCCAGTGGCAAGTAGTAATAGAGACCAATGTCTTCCCACCACATTTGCTTCTGAAGGCCAAAGGGCACATTTTGAATTCAACAAAAGCAACCCCAAACTTGAGGGCTTATTTGTGTCGTACACAAGGGAGAGATGTAGCAGGCGGATATATCAAAATGCAGCCCTGCATGTGCTGTTGCTTGAGCTTTTCATCTCCCTCATGCTCAACCCAGAGTACTCTCCACCACCTAGTACCTTGTCTTTCTCTTGCATCTATGTCTGGCTGCTCCTGGTCAAACCCATTCACAAATCTTTGTATGTAATGACATGCAGAGGCTCATTGGAGGCTCTTTACAGTGATCGTTTCCCCATGGAAAGTCGCAGACTGAATGCTCCATTTTTTCTAACTTTCCGTATCCTGCCACATTACTGTTTTGGCTCTGCAAGAAAAAGGTGGAGATGAATGGATTGAAAGAGAGCTGCCTTGACATGCTATGAATACAGACTTGAATCATGCAGCAAATGCAAATATTCTACCTGTCTTGCTGAAGCAATTGGGCAGATCCAAGCCATCTGCTTTCCGTATCCTTAAGTTGACATGGCGTGAACTTTTCAACGAGTCACTGTATAAAGAGCGCATCCGCATTGCACAAGGTGCCTTTGCTCAGGTAGCAATGTGGTTCCTGGTTTCCATACAGCAAAATAATCTCTTCAAGCACTGGAGCCTGAACCTTTGTCAAATCCTTAGCAGCTTACAGGGACGACTGGAGATGAAAGCATATGTGAACAATTCTCAAAAGATGATGGTTTCTGTGTGAGCAGGTGTACACAGCAACACGTGACAGGATAGAAGATGGTTTGACCAGCAAGGAGCTGGTTGTGTTGAAGGTCAGTCCTACAAGCCACTGCACAAATCCCCAAGGCACATTTTAGCATGAGCTTCCAGCACCAGCTTTGCTCCTCATTAAGCATGTTAGGCTCTTCATGCTGTCATACTGTGTGTTTGCTGATGAAGGTCGTTGATTTGCCAAAAGGACCCCACGATCCATGCAGTTTTTTTGATGTCTACACTGAGGTTCAAATCCTGGAGCAATTTCAAGAAGAACCACAGGTGTGTCAGATTTTGGACTATGGGATTGACTGCAACAGCTTTGTGTTGGTTCTCAAGCACTACAAGTGCAGCTTGCGAACATGGCGACATCACCACACATGCAGATCTCTAGTTGATGAGCCTGACTGCAATTCCACAGAAAGCAAGACTGAATCTTACTCCAACCTTACTTTCCATGAAAGGCTGCCACTTTATCTGGAAGTGTATGCTGCTGTTCTTCAAGCAGTAAATCCCAGAAATGCTTGTACCTTTTGATTACAGCAAACTTACTTCCAAGTTTCTAAGCTTTCAGCAATTAGGGGCTACATCATCGAGAAAGTGGAGTTCCAGAAACCAAGGTATCAAGAGTTCACTGTGTCTTTTTTTGTCTCAGGTAAAGGCATTGGAGACACACAAGGTGGTTCACTATGACCTCAAGTGTGACAACATACTTTTGGAGCCTCTCCATTCCCCACTCTCCAACACTGAGTTTTGGCATCCACCATGGCCTCCATCAGACAAAGCATGTTCTATCCCATTTCGAGTTTGCATTACAGACTTTGGTCAGAGCAAGGTTGGATTATGGATCTTCTATAGCCCAAAATACATATGCAATGAGGTTTACAAAAGCAGAAAATATTAAACAGAATATTGCCTGTATAAACTCTGAAATTATGTGAATGGATGCCAGACCTCATTATGGGAAGGTGGAGAATGCACTGTGCGGAGCCGTGGAACAGAATGTGTGAAAAGCCCGGAGATGCTGAAGCTGCTAAGCAGCAGTAGGCACCATGATGTAGAGTCCCACAGAAGCAGAAATGTTGAGGAAGAGGTTTCTGTAGGCAAGGCAAGTGATGTGTGGAGTTTGGGATGCCTCTTGTTTGAGCTTCTCACAGGGGAGTTCCTTCTGTATGATGAAGACTGGCTGCGCTTTTATGTCCGTGTCACATCATCTTCTGAGGTTGGTTATTCTGCACATTTCACCTCACTTTACAATAAGATCTCTGGAAGGGACACGTGCTCAAAATCACAGCTCATAAACCTCAACATCAAATCATAAACCTTTCTCATTTGCTGATGATGTTCTCAGCTACAAAGACCCTCACACATCAAAATTTTGGACTGAATTCTATGGAAAGTCCTCACAACACAAACTTGATTCAAAGTTGTTGTTAGTGTATGCATCTTTGTTCAAAACTAATGAGCTTATTGCATCATAATGAAGATGACAAAGAGACACTCACATTTCTTGTGCTCTTCGGGATTTCTCTCTGTGGATCTGGAGCACAGGAACTGATTTCAAATGAGAAAGCAGCAAAAGTAGATAACTTCAAGCCAGTTATTGATTTCTTGCACTTTGTACTTGTGCGTGATCCAATCCTACGGCCAACTTTGGATGATGTGATGGCTTGCCTTGCTCAGCTTCAGGCCAAGCTGCAGGAAGACTTATGTATAGAAGAGCTTGTGTGTGACATCTTTGAGCAGCTTGCAGAAACCCAAGGACCAAGCCAGAACAATAATTTAATGCCTGAGACAACTCCATTCATCAACAAGAGTCAAGACAAGAAGCGAGTGAAATTCCCAGAACCAAAAATCTCAAAACCAAGATTTTCTTTGAGGTTATGGTTGTCATGGAACTGGTATTGTTGCATGTGTTGCTGGAGGAGAAATAAGCACACTCGTTAAACTGTGGTTTCTTCTCATCTTGGGAAGTACCTGCTAATTGCCTCTCTGGATGCCCAACGAGCCCAGATCTCCACCTTTGCACAAGATGGAATCTCCACTTCAATAGCACCACAAATGTAAGTTCCCCCTCTCCCTCCCCCCAAACTCTTGGTTCTGAGACTGCATATTGAGAGCTGAATAGGATCATGATGAAACCCCGAAGCTCAGGTGCACACATTGATAACACAACATCCGTGACTTCAATTTGTGGTTTGCTGCATCAGATTGTAAAACTGAGACCCAAGTTTCTAGCAGCAGCCATCACAAAAACACACAACAGTCGCAAGGGTCTCTTACAGTCATTTGCTCCAATCCACAACAAACAGCTGCTCCTCAAAGAAAGCATTGTCGCTATTGCCACCATCACCACAGGAGCTTCATGACTCTCCTGCTGTGTGGCAAACACCTTTTTTCTGGATGCAGCTGATTAATACAGTTGAATTATATGCAATTGAAGGATTCACAGATGTTGGACCTGTGCAACTGAAGGAATTGCAAAGATGGAACACTAGAGTGTGCATGCAAGATTCTTCAAATAGAGTTGCACACAAGTACAGAAGAAAGAATGCACCAGAGAAAACTTCTTGCCCTGATAATGAGAATGATGCAGCAGCATATTGACGATTCTTGAATTGTACTGGAAATGGAACTCAACAGAACTGTCAAAGCTTTGCAATTCTATTTCAAGGGTATTCTTCATCTGAGTCTAGAGATCCAAACAGATCGCACACCAAAGGTTATCTCTGTAGTTAGCAGCAATTTGGGCATCTTCTGGAACTACTGCTCTGTACTCATACTGCAGAGTCTATGGTTCTTCTTTGAACATTTGAAGATCCTTTGTTGCAAGCAATTTGTGTACCAGAAATTGGTGATGATCCATTACCATCAAACATGCATATTCCACAGCCCACAAGCATCACATCAAGCTGCAAAGCAAATTTCAACAAGCCTTGGCTTTGTGTCTCCTTCACTCCTCATGTTACACGATTACAGGAGTTTGTAACCCCTTTTTTTTTCCAATCCAAGGTTCTGGTCTGGACATGCATTGGCTTGAACAGCAAAACCAGAAGGTTTTGGCAGCTTGCAGAGCTACAGAAACAACCTTGCACTTCAACAAACTATCCATCATTCATGATTCCTGTGCTTTTGAGACGGGATGGAGCTCAATTTCTTTTGTTTGCAGCATTCATTGGCAGCATAACATGGCGGCACAAACTACTGCCTCCCTTTGCATTTTGGTTTATCAATACGCCCGAGCCCGGGACCAGACTGGATAACATTCATGAGACGGGCCAGCACATGCCCAATGCTCCCACAGTTCACTGTTGTTGAATTTGATGTTCCTCCCTTGCTTCCAGATCCAGACTGTTGGCCACTTCCCTATTCAGAAACAGATCGTCAGTATGCACAATGGATTGACAAGAGTTCTGCACCCTCCCCTCCTTCCCAATCGACTCGTGCATCTGTACCCTCCTTCTCTCTATCATTGAGATTTATCTTCTTCTTCCAGTCTTTTTTGTTGCTTGTTTACATGCAACAACGAGTCCTAGATCTCTTTCCTCTTCTCCTCTAAATGTTCCAGGATTCCCTCACCGCAATAAAAGAAGATCATTGAAACGAGTGCAGCTAACCATGAAAGACAATTGACTTACATGATCGGCAGCCAGAGCCCCAGGGCTCGGTCAATGTCTTAAAGATTGAAAGTCCACAACTTCCACAACACCTCGACCTGTGCAAAAAGCAGACAAACATCAAACACACTCTATACTGAACCTAAAAGCTTTGTACTAGACAATCTTCTCTCCACAAAGGGCCCAAAAAACACAAAAAAAAACTCTGGAAATAACAACAAAAAAGACAAAAGAGAAACAATATTACTTACGTGATGGTTTCTTGACAGCCGTTGGCACAGGAGGATGGTATTTGTCAGCATCGCGCTTGGCCTTCTTCACAAGCTCCAGCAACTCTTGCTCGCTCTCCGGAGCTGGACTGGCCAGCAGCTCTAAGGCACAGTTGAACAAGCACAAGGTGTCTTGTGATCCTGCACACCTGATCCCCATATCCTTTCCCATTCCTATCATCTCTCTCTATGCCCCTCTCTCTTTGTTTCTGCAGCTTTGCCTGCTCCTTTGAAATTCACATTGCTACATCTCTCTCTCTCTCTCTCTCTCTCTCTCTCTCTCTCTCTGTGTCTCTGGTTCTGGCCCTCAGGGTATTGGGATGCACCAAAAAAGGGGCCAAAGTTAAGCCACATGCTAGGGTCATCTGGAGTCCACTATAGACACATTTCCAGCATAAGTGAAGGATCCACTTGGGCTTCACCATGCTAAGCACAATGTGTATCTTATGGTTGTCGATCAGAGACATTGTGCAATGAGCAGCTTGTTTCTAAGTGGTTTGATGTGCACTAGTATAAAACCTTGTTGCATGCAGGATACGATTGCAAGGTTGAGAAGATCTATTTTCCCTGTAATTGGACAGGATACACTCATAAACAATCAAATGCAAAAAAGATTATGCAATCATCAGTTTATCAGCATGTGCTGCTGGCTCATCTCTCAATCCCTTGCTCTATTGAAGGATTGTTTCCAATGGAAAAGCCAGGTATCATTCTCTTGAGTTTTGACCTCTTTTACAGCCCTCATGACATATGGATTGTGAGCACCTTCAAAGAACCACATGCATCTCACATGAATCCACACCACTGTAGCTCCTGAAATTTGAAGGAACTATCAAAACTCATCAATTCTCTTGCTAGAAGTCCCAGAAAACCACTGTGCAATACTTTAGATCACTGAAAATGGTGATGCACAAATCATTTCCTACTCTTTGAATCAATGCACAGCAGTTGAACATTTCCAGTTTCTACTCCATCAAGGTACTTTTGGAGCTACATGACTCTGACACATGAAAAACTGAGCATCTCAAGCATCAGCAATTGAAAAGGGTGATCAGACACTTAAAAGAGCAATTCTTGTTGGTGAAAAGTCACCCACTCAAGAAATGTGAGATCAGGCACCCTCTTCCTGATGCTGGTGCCAACTACTCATGGGCAGAGCAGGTACCTTGGTGTTCTTCAGGCAAAGAGTGTAAAGCCCACCAACAAAGTGTGGGATTAGGCTCCCTCTTCCTGCTGCCGGTGCCAACAACTCATTGGGCAGCAGCTACCTCAGGGTTCTTTGCAGGGCAAAGAGTGTATACCATGGTGTTCTTCCTGGCAAGAGACATTGCCTGTAAATGCTAAATGCATCTGGCATGCCCAACAGTTGCCACCGTACACCATTTGTACAACATTGCACTTTTTGAGGTATGTACACATCACTGATGAAAGCCTCAAGTCAGTCATCAAAACTCTGGGATTTTGCAATTCAGCTGTTGTAGGACAGAAAGACCAGGCTTGACAATGACCATGTGTCATCCTGCACATTCCAAAAGGAGCACAATATCAGATATTTCCATTCTACAACTATCATGACAGTTATGGAATAGAGTCACACTTTCATATACAAACAGTAGGAGAATCAGAAAACTATAATTTCTAAGGAAGGCTCTTCTAAGACCTGCTCCTCCTCCCTACCATTGTGCAGTTATTCTCACCTTCTGATCAGATTTACAAAAACAGGTAATGTCAGAAGGGCATATCCTCCATAAGTAACTGCATACCAGATACAAAGAATCAAAAGAGACCCTTATACACTATCATGAGCTGTTGTGATATTAACTATCTACTCAACTGAACAGTACACCCTACATAGTTCTTGCCAGGACAAAAAACAAAACCAAGTTAAAGATGGTGCACAGTACCACTGCAGTTCAGAAACGCAGGGCCTCACTCAAACTGATGGCAGAGGTACTTCTGCTTACGATCCTCATGTGTAAAATGTTTCTCCAGTGTGATGCCACCATTGCTTCCGAATTTTTTTCAAAAAATCTCCTACCCAGTATGCTTTAAAGCTTTTGTATGTTCAACACTACCTGTAACTTTTACACTGCTGACATCACATAATGAATGAAAGCTATAGAAGTGCAGATTCTGTATCTTTCTTCCATCTTCAATCACTACACACTGATTTCACTTCAATCAGTGTAAGGGTGATTGTTCAGTGTCAACACTAATCATGGCATCTGCCTCCTGTTGGGCAGCAGCAGCAGCAGCCTCCATGATACCACCATAATGGAAATCATACTCATCATCCTCAATCCCTATGCTCTCTTGAGAATGCAAATGTGAATGTTGAGCCCAGGAAGAAATGTGTTGTGAACCAACACCCTCCCAGCCCATTGGATGGCCCCTGTCGATCCCTGGAGAAAGCTCAATGAAGGGAACTGCCCCATCATCTCTCAAAGTCCCACTGCTCAGTACACGTGGACTTGTCAGGGAACTACTTCTGTTGTAAACAAGTTCTGTTTGAGCAACAGAGTAGATGGCAGAATGGTGGTCCCCAGGTCCACCCATTATTTCATCTGGTGAACGCTGCATATCCATTCCCATGCCTGCACCCATTGTTCCATCCTGGTCAGGTCCACTTGGAGAGCCAGTCTCATAAGCTGTGGCACTGTGCTCTGAGTTTTCTGCATTCTCTTTTTTTGGTTTCTTCCACCGCTTTGTGGAGGAAGTACCATCATCTTCAAAGTCTTCCTCACTTCTGTCAGTGTGAAGATACACCCAAAGCTTACGATCTCCATCAAAGCGCACACAGGGGTCTCTCTCATAATGTAAGCGATCCAATGCCCCACTGACTGCCTGATTCACCTGCAGTCACACTTGTGTCAAGTGGGTTATAAGTCTGCAAATACTACTTTGGGAAAATCTCTGCAGACTCAAATAATTTTGAGCTCCAAAATCTCCATCTCTATCTTTCCATCCATTGCTCTATCTCTATCTGAACTGGGCGCTAAGGCTTACCAGTCTACAGCGAGCATATGAGTCCTATACACAATCTGTGTTGGTCCTGGTTTTAAACACCAACCTGGGCATCAGAAACATCCTCCATGATGAAGTCAGAGTCTCGGATCAGAACACAAACATCTGCCCTTGTGCCAATGCTACCAGGGAGCCGAGCGGCAGCATCCCTCACGAGACACAAGATGGTTACATGAGGGGGCCGGTCAGGCTTCAACATAACATGGTCTCTGGCCTTGGATGTAGGCTTTCCCCCACCTCTTCTCAAGGGAGCAACAGCAGATTTGCCACCATCTGCTGTAGTGTAGCGAAAGACTCGGTCTGGTAGTGAGTAGCGGACCAACTCCTCTCTCCGGAAGTAGGCACGCATATCCTCAGTGCTAGGTGTGATGGTCATTAAGCTTTTTTGAGCCCTCAAATCCCGGAACCTATCCCTCTCATCAACAGGACCAGGCATTGGGGGTGGTGGGGGCAGGGGCAATTGCACAATCTGTTGGAGGGTTTCTTGATCATGCTTCAGCCAGCTTGCAAACATCTCCTCTAGTTTTGTAAGTGTCTTCTGAGGGATTCCCCATGCTTCAGGCATGATCTGAACCTCTGGTATACCCTGGAAAAGAAAATAATGTCTAATTAATACCAAATTGAAACAGTTTGAACAAGTGACATAGTCCCTCAAAACCAACTACTAAGAATATGAAATTGTGCTGCATTGGTGTTACAAAGGAGGGAATGGCTTCACACTTGGCCATGAATGATCAATCCCACAACTCTTGTAACTGACACTAATTCAGTTCGTAACATTTGCCACTGCAGGTGCAGCTAAACAATTGACTGCAGGAAGGAACCTTCTTCACATAGCAAAAGCATCCGCCTGTCCACATCTGCAAACTTTCCAGAAGCCCATGTGACAAGCATACAGTCCTCTCAGGAAGCTTGAGTGGAGGAATCTTACCTGGGATGAAGATGAAGTGACAGGAGGTAGTGGCCCTATCCATGTCCATGCCCTTGCTTCCTTGTCAAACAGTACCAAGGGCTTCCAACCTTTGGCTCCTAGAGGTGCCACTTTGGAGGCCATAATCTTCAACGCGCCTCGAACAAGATCCTGCAGTTGTTTTAGAACAATACAAGCCCACACAACTGCATTAAGCAGTACTCAATGGTCACACAACACTGGAGGCTTGGGACTCGATCTGAGTTTGAAACAAAAGATCCCAAATATACCTGTAGTGGCTCTACTGTCTCAAGAATGTGGATGTCTCCTGGATTGGCTTGCACTCGCCTGACGACCTCAGCAAATGGCACAGAAAAAGTTAATTTTGATTTTGGCTCCATGTCTGTTTCCTTGCCATCTGCTGTCTCATCACCCATACCCGCAGGTGATTGCTCACTTTGACCAAGCAAACTCCCCTCCAATGACATCCCATAAGGGAGGTCAAGACCAAAGCTCTCCTGTGGTAAATCACTTCTGTACTCAGATGGGTCTTCTCCATAAGAGACAAGCAAGGCTGCCCTCACAGCAGAAAGCAAATGTGTGACAGAGAAAGAAAACGTGGAGGCCAGTGTTGGAATAGCCAACAGCACCAATTTCTTTGCACACTTCCCAGAACTCCCAGCCCCTTTTTCTCCTGGCAACCCTGCATGGTACAAAGACAATGCTAAGGCAAGTGACAGCCCACTTTAGACTACTGTAGGTAGATGGTTTGACTTCTGCAGTGTGGGGTCATGGACAAGAGTTTTACTTACCAGTATGAGGGGGTGAGTCTGCAGGAGAAGAATGTACAGTGATCTTGTCTGTCTTGACCTTTTTCTTGACTTGCTTTCTACTGGGTGCTTTATCACCATCATCCTTCCAATCACCACCAAGGTTCTCTTCACTGGGTACCTCTACAACTCTGTCCTCAAGCTCCTCAATAATCCTTCCTTCATCCTCTGCAGCTTTATTCTCCACTACTTCCATCTCATCAGGTTTTTTTGTCTTTGCTTCAACTTTCTTCTTCCGATGGGTTTTCTTCAGAACGTCATGAACCCCTTCATTAGCTTTCTCTGGCATTTCCAACATCTCTCCAGGTGATGCTATGTCATCAATAATCAATTCCTTCATTTGTTTCTTTTTCTTGGCAGTTTTCTCTGCTTCAGAAACCACTCCCCCCACATCTAACATCTTGCGTTTCTTTCTCTCTCCCACTGGTTGCTTCCTTGGTTTCTTCTCACTACCCTCACTTATGGAGTACTTCAGTGGGACTAAAGGAGCAACCACAAGAGAAGGTTCCTTCTTTGGTTTCTTCTCACTACCCTCACTTGTGGAGGATTTCAGTGGGACTGAAGGAGCAACCACAAGAGAATATGATATCTCACCTTTGGAAGGTATAGCTTGCACTCTTTCTTCTGCGTACTCTCCTACTTCTCCTACATCCTCTTTTTCTATTTCATACAGATCCTTGTCTTTGTCCATCTCTTCAGTGTTCTGTTTGTGTTTATAACCACCTTCATTTCGGTGCTCCAATTCATCAATGCTGTAAAAGGCTTCATCATCCAAGTTTTCTGGCATTTCACACTTCACATCCACTGAAGGACCTTTGCCTTTGGACAAAAGAGTGTCAATTTGCTTCATGACACCTTGACCCTTGGATATCACCTTCAAAACACCCTTTGGTCCCGTTTTGTTCAGTCTTGGTTTCCGTACTTTGTCTGCATTGTTCTCTTTTTCAGGAATCCTCTTTGATGGACCCTCTGCTGCTCCTCTGGGACCTGTCTTGATCTTCAAGACCCCCTTGAATCCCACTCTTTTGGGTATCAACATTGCCATTTTCTTTTTTGCAGGAAGGACAGGTGCTGTTGCTACAGGAAGCTTCTTTTCCTGTAAGAATTTCCCTCTTGTAGGAAGTTCAAGTACCTTGGTTTTCATTCCTTCAATGAGTCTCTTCTTTGCTCCATCAAGTGCTGCTGCCTTTACCGCATTCCTGGTTAGCACTGGCTTCCGCATCACACGCTTGGACTTTACAGGGAGTGGCGGCAGCTGAGGTTGTGACTGTGGTTTGTGCCAGATTTGCAGCCGCTCTTCAAAGTCTGCTTCTGGACAACTTTGCCACGTTTGTTGCATTTCAAGAAACAGATTGACCATCTGATTATGATACTGGCGTATCAGATGGTAATGCTCTTTCCTCTGCAAGTACTTCAACCCTTCCCGATACTGCAACACACGGGGATGACACAATCCCTTCTTAAGTCTATCGAACAAAGTCATTATTGGACTACCAAAATGGAAATTCTCACCACCCAGAAGATCTCGCATTGTGTCCTTGAATGGATCTTCCTCTTCAAAGGGTGGGAGGAATTGCATCAGGCTCTCCCTGTCCTCCTCTGTTAAGCAGTAGTTCCATGTGTTGAGAGACAGAACTGCCATAAGATTGGGTAGATCAAACAACTGTGCAGGCACCACGCATACGTCTGCTCCTATTTGACATACCTCACTCCCTCTCTCAGCATTTTCTGAGTCCGATCCTTCTGAGTCCGCTCCTCCTCCTCCTCCTCCTCCTCCTCTACCCGCTGATGTTGGTAGTGGTGGTGCCGCCGCTGCTGCTACGGGTGGTATTCCCGGAGTTTTAACAATACGGCGCTTGGACTTCACCGGCAAATTATCATCTGTAGAAGAACCTGACATTGTAATTCCCCTGTTCGCTCGAGATGCACTCCCCGTGATAACCATGGACAAGCGCTTCTCTCCGACTCGGTAAATTCTCCCAAGCAACTCTCTCTCTCTCTCTCTCTCTCTCTCTCTCGGAGTCTGCGCTTTTAGCCGATAGTTCGAAAAGGCCGAAAATCTCCTCCTCCCTCCGTGTCCTCGATCTTTGAAAAAACGCGACAACCAACCTCCGAGAAAACGCCGTAGCACACTGGTACCTATTTGCACGCTCACAAGCCACAGACCCTAACGCCCTGCAAACGGAACCCCTGAAATTCAAGCAAAGAAACCACACTCTCGGCAGTTGGAAAGAAAACCCCGCCACCTATCATCCCCTTCCCCCTGCCCCGCCCCCCACCAGGCGCCCCTGGAAACGCACGACCTTCTCGTTTCCGCTGTCTTCGTCGACTCCCTTCTCCACCACAGAAAAGACAAATTCATGGCTACCACACCTCTCCGCCATCGCCACCCACGTGAGTAGCTCGCTCGGTCGCTCGCCGTGCCTATCGGCTGCTCCCCCTTCCCAAGCCCAAATCAATGATGGATTGTAACCGCAAATTGGACTGCAATGCACTGCCCGGGCGCATCATCTGTTGCCAAATTGCAGGCAGCCAAATCCCCATTGCGCTTCACGGGGGCGCAACAACCTCGCAGCGCTTCTTCTTCGTCGTCGCCTGATGTGGAAACCGCGCGCCCGCGCGCCCGCCCGCCCGCACACGAATGGATGGAAGATTGAATTGGATGAAAACCGTGCACCACATTGGATGTTAAATTCGAATGGATGAAAACATGCACACGAATGGATGGACAATTGAAGTGGATTTCCAATTTTCTTTTTTATTCCATTTTATCATCATTTTCACCATCATTCGAAGTAGTTTTTCCTTGATTTTTTTATTTAATATGAAAGAATTGGTGTTTTTAAAACTCATAATCTGAGTCATCCAATAGAAATTTTGCCTAAGTCTTAGGTTTCTTTTCTTTTCTCCTTCTCTTCCTTTTCCAAAGGAGAAAGACTAGCATAATTGTCATTATTTGATATCATTATTTCAAGTTCTTCTTCTCTTTTGTAATTTGTTTATTGGCTCCTTGTCTCAAGAAGAGACTGGAAACCAATGTACGGTGGGAGAGGGTTTAATGCCGTCCGAATGGAGTGTAGCCAAAATAAGTGCCCCTCTTGGACCTTATTTTGGGAACGTCACGTCGAGCACTTATTTCAGTAACACCTTGCTCTAAAGGCGTTACCCTGCATAAAGGACTGGCAGAATTGTTTTGATTTTGTTCCATGATACCCACTCTGTATCACAGCAAAAGAATTCAAAAACAGCCTTTTGAAAAGCAAATCTCGATGATTGGACATTTCACCTATGAAACATCTGCAGAGGACAGATTCCACTTGATAACACACCCTCCAGATATACACTGAAAAAATTTCTGGCAGTGCTTTATATTTTCATTAGGTGAATCATATTTTGAAGAATGTATCACCAGGTGTTACTGTGTACTACTAGGAGTTCATTTTTTTGCAAATTTCATGGAGCAGTTCCTGTGTATTCTGTCAAGTTTCAACCAATGTTGGGTGGTTTTTTTAATTTTAAATATACTGCAAATTTACTACCTAGTTCAGTTTTCTTTCAAAAATTCAAAGAATATTTAAATATTTTTTTCAAATTATAAATATTTTTTAAGGGCAGTAGATTCTTTCTTCTAATACAGCCAGTTTTCTCACAACCAAGTCTTACTTTCCTCATATTAAAGTCAGCTATATACAAATATTTTTCTATAATATTTTTTCTATTTACTTTTTTTGTTTACATGAAAATTGCAAGTCTGTGTGAGTATGCTTCATTATCCAAATTGGCCAAAAGAGAAAACAAAATTTCCACCACAAAATATCATAATGAATATGCTTCGTGTTCTATTGCTTGCACATAAATCAAAAAATGAAAAAGGTGCACAAATATTGCTCAGAATGTAAAGTGAAAACAAAATAGCACAAGAGACAAAAACACTTGCTGAAATTCTACATTTGTCCAATGTGAGTTCAAAAAATAGCATTCATGAGTAAAACATCTACATGAATCATGAAGATTCAACTAAAATTTTTACAACTAAAAGCATACTAAGTATGATGGCTTCACATCACCACTTAACATCTAAGAAAACAATCATGTAACATATTGATACAAAATGCTTGCCCTGAGCTATCATGCATTAATAGGCTGCTCTTCATCAAAAGCAACATTCATTATGTCAAAAGCTTAGCACCCATGGTTCAAACATTTTGCTGTTATGTCCTAACTTTAGTCATGGAGAGTGGTTATTGGGAGTGCGGAGGTTGTGGGTGCACGATTGCACAAGTGCAAAATTCTGGGTGCATAGGTGTGGGTACACAGATTTTGTCACATTTTGGGGTGGATTCTAAGTTATGACATCATAGCATTTGACATGGTAATGATGTGGTGCTGACATGTTGAATAATTAATGTATTAGTTGTTGACGTGGTGTTGACATGTCAAACAATTAATCCACATATTAATGATGTGGCACTAATGTGTCAAACAATTATCCACATATTTGTGATGTGGCACTGATGTGTCAATGCATGTGGTTGTCATGCTAGAAAATAATGCGGTCTATGAAATGAGACCCAAGATTAGCCGACAATCACAACAATTTGAAACTTCCAAGACATATTATTCTTGAGTTTTTAAACTCAATTTAATGCGGCCATTGGGGACATGTTTGTCCACCTTTTTGGATATTAACTATCTTTGTTATCATTCAAATTCAACCTTTAAATGCTCAAAATTTTCCCGTCCACTTTGTTTCATAGAACCATATCAATTATAGTTGGAGATCAAATTTATATATTAAGGGCCACTTTAGATGAGGGTCCAAGGTCCAACAAAATGGAGCATTTCTATTGGTCAAGACCCATAAATTGGACCCAAGGCCTTTATATGAGGATCCAAAACCAATTGAGGTGTCATCTACATGGCATCATTTTGGAGGGAAATTCAATTGGTCCAGACCAAAAAATGGAGCTCGAAGGAGAGCTCATGGTTTGGAGAACCAAGATGTAAACTAGGGTCCAAGGTTGATTCTTCCATTGTTTTTCATTATTTTTCAAGGTTTGTTTTTCACTTGTTCTTGAAGTTGAAATTGTGCAAAAATAGAAGACATTTCATGGACGGAGGAGGACATTGTTGAGTGCACACCCACCATTCAATTTTTGAACACATCTAGTGTTGACATTGTTGTTTTTGCAAATCCACACAAGGTTGCTGCTCGAAGGAATGCATTTCTGGTTCTTAGAAATGTTCAAAATGATGGTGTTTTAAAAGTGAGGACAAAAAGTTTTGGTCATGCAAGGTTGAAACACTCATCTTCACAAGTGGAAAAAAATTTGAATTTATAAAAAATCCATAAATCAACTCCCCTTCCCAAAAAAAAAGCAATAAAGAAGAAAATGACTATAGATACAATGAAAGAAGAAGATGAGGAAGGTGAGAAGGCTGAGAAGGTTGGAAAATTTTGGGTGGATGGTGAAGTTCTACATCTGAGTGCATTATAAAAAGAAATGGAGCTTGAATTTACCAAAAATGCAAAGAAACAAAGTAAGTTCCAACTCATTGAAACCCTAGAATATTTTTTTAGATATAATTTTTGCTTGTTTTTTATAATTGAAACTTGGATGTTATGAGAGAATTTTTGAAAGAAAAGTTTTTAAAAAACCAACCAAAAAAAAAAAAAAATTCAAATTAGGCCAATTGGGCCCCTTGCCCCCCTTTCCCCCATTAAAGGTCACCACTTTGGCCACAATGAAAGGTGTATAGTGCTAAGGTGGCTCATTTTCGCAAATGCTCCATTCCCTAAAAGTCCATATAGTAGTGTTAAAAGGGTAGTTTATTTTTATATCATTAATTTAGTGGGGAATTACATAATGGTTAATGAATTAAAAAACCCATATGAAAAATTTTTTTGAAAAAAATTTAATGTACATGTTAAGAAAATAAAAATTGAAATCCACCCAAAAATGATTATGATACTGACTTATAAAAATATGGTTCTTTTTAAGCCATTCAAATGTCCATAACCTTTTTTGGGTTAAATTTATTTAATCAATTTTCTTTGACATATGTTCTTTTTATTTTAACATATCATATATTGATTCCTTATAATATATCCCAAATAAAATTCATATACAAAAATGCATGTATATAAAAATGCAAATAGTAAACCAATCTATATTTTTCAACTTCAAAAGTCCAACATATATTTGGTGTATATATGTTGTAGTTTTTTTATAGATGTCTTATTCTTGAAGTTGGTAATGTAAATCTAGCCACAAATTTGGAAAATATTCATTTTTATGCCATTTAATAGCATGAAAATGCATGCCATTCAGTAAAAAATTGGATTGCAACACAAAAAGTGAGCCACCTTACCTTGTAATCACCCTGAAGTTTGAACCCACATCTCCTCGGGGGGAAGGAGAGGAGTTGACCACAAAACTAACTTTAATTCAAATGTTTTGATGTGATTTGCATTTGCTTTGTTGATTTAATCAATTCTGATTTCTTTGTTTCAAATATTGTTTTCAATCCATAAATCAAGGTTTTTGATCCCAATTTTTTTCTCTTTCAAGGGTGGATACATGGGTCAAATTTTACACCCAAATGTTAACTACACTCCCTACTCTTTCAAAGACTCCAATTGTTTGTAAACAAAAATTTAATACAATTTATAAACAATACAAACACTATGAGAAATCATGTCCACAAAGACTAGACTAGCATGCAACTAAATCGTCACGGAAGTTACTATGCAACTAAGGTACAATTATAATATGGAAATACGATGAATTAATAATTAAAATGCCACGTCAAAATATTTCATAGTTGTAATTTAGTTGTACATTAGTTACAACTTGGACTCTATATGGGCGTATGTATGCAAAATATATACACTAATAGTCAACCGTAGTTTGACCATGATCACAAGTTGCAACGAAATGGTTAATCTCAATTGTGTTGCAAATGGTGTAGCTTTAACGCTTAGTGAGCAACTACTTTACAACTAGCGTATGGCGTTGATGCATACGATCATGCCACTTGTACGATTAAGTAAAGGTCCATAACATTTGGAACTTGTAACTTGTTTGCAACTAAAAGTGAATTAAATTAGCTAGTTTTATAACTAAACTATAACAATGTGCCACTATGGTTTCACTACATAACTATTATTTGTCCACTATTTTGGAACGAGAATGTTCAATTCATCTAGAATTAGTTGTCAACTATGTGGCAATTCATATTATTAAAAGATTTATAGATTGTACAATTCATTGAAAATGTAAATGTAGGCCTTCAGTTGGATTGAATGGTGTATTAAAGTGTTTATGAATATGTACATATAAATATCATTGTTTATACAGTTCAAACTTTTCTAGACCAGATTATTAAATGCTCCATTAATACAAGCCAATTCTTTTATTGACTTAATTAATTAAAATAATTCATTTTCATAATTATCTAAATAACTATAATTTAAATCATGTATTAAATATTATAGTCTTATTTTTTGTGATTGATGTTCAATTGTTGTGTTAATAATATTTCACTACATTGGAATTCACAATATTATGTTAGTATACATACATATCAAACCATAGAATTTCATGAAAGGTGAAAGTGTTTTTTAGAATTGAAATTAAAAGCAATGTGTATGTTTTATTAAACATTTAATAAAGCAGTACATATGAATATGTTTTTATATACCTCAATGTCTTCTATTCAAATTCATGTTTATTATTTAATATTTCAGAATGAATTATTTGGTACTAATTTTTTAATTAACAATTAATATGTAATATACTTAATTACCATGAACTAATTAAGTAATTAAATAACAAACTATTCATATGAATTCATTAATCAAATTTAATTAATTAGTATTTAATTAAATCAGATAATAACTAATTAATTATCTAATAACTAATTATTCAAACTCAATAATTAATTATATAAATTTAATTAATTAATTAAAATAATTTTAGATTAAAAAAACTTTGTTAATGTAGGTGAGTAATTATTGAATTTTATTTGAAAATTTTCAATTATCAACATAATTAATTATTTAATAGTTGTTGAAAAAATTAATCATCTAATATTTATTCTAATAATTAATTATTTGATACTTATTTTTATAATTAATTATTTGAATCAATCAACTAACTATTTATCTGAATTATATTTATTAATTCATATAATCAATCTAGATGATTAACTATCATGTATTTAATTCAAATAATTAAATTCCAAATAATTATGTTAGATGATTAATTATAAATTTCAAATGAATTACAAAATTAAAATCAAACAAAAAGCACATGGGAAATTATTTTTTATAATTACAACTCAATTGCAACTAGGGTGCCACTAAAAGATGTAATCCATATGTTTTGTCTTCAATATTTCATTTCACAAACTATATAAAGGAGGTGTCTCCTCTTGGATTCTCACATTAAAATACATGTGCCATGTTGGGATGAGCTCATAAAAGTTTAACCCTAAAGGCAAAACACATAACAAATTTAATTAATTCACCTACTTTTCTACCTACCTAAATAGTAAGTAAGTAGTTAGGTTAGTAGCTAAGTAAGTAGGTAGGTTGGAGTTATATCAATTTACTTACCTATGGTTATGTACCAACCTACTTAGGTACATATATATTTGTGTCCAAAATTCAATTAATATTCCACGTGGCAACTTTTGATTATGCAACATGTCATAATTTAAAACCATCTAAAATGAATAATCATAATGGACGATAGATATCAATATTTCAAAAAAATCATGAAAATTCTCATAGTGCCACATGTAAAATTTTGATGGATGGATGAAAAATGATGTCAACATGACATTATAATTGTAGTCATAGGAGAGTTGCATAGTAGTTGAAAAAGAGTTATTATGACAAAGTTTTAATTGAATTGTCATGAATTGCATAGTATATATGATGAGTTGCAACTCTTGTAACTTGTCTGGTAACACTCACAATGGATAAATACGATGAGTTGCAAATGTATGATGCAATTCAAAAATTGAATTGCAAGGCCAATTACAAAAAAACCTTTTCCTCATAATGAAAGATGACAAAATTACAAATGGGATTTCAAGTAATGATTGTCATGAATGTCCTTTCTATGATGCATTAAATAGTTGGTGGCACCAAAGTGGAAATGTGATGAAACATATTAGTGCTTCTGTAAATGAAATTGATGAAATTGTGAATAGTCCAAAATTTTAAATAGATCTTGATATGGTTCTAGGGGTGATGCAGAGCACCTTTGGATAGACCAATCACTCTAAATGATGTTACAAAACAAAACAAAAGGTAGAGAATCAATGTCCTTGAACATTTTTTAGCCATGGCCAAAAATAACATGGCAATGTTACAATAATTTGCAAAAACCAATGTTTTATTCAAAAATATGGATGTCCAAATCAGACATTTCATAAATAAACTACATGTTATCTAACAAATGAGCTTTGAGTCATTCACCACAATCTGACCCAAAATCTGATGTATCTAAGAAGGCAAGATTGCCATTTTTTCTCAAATGAATTTCAAAGAAGATTTTTACTAAAAGTTCATGAGTTGCCATAACCTCCATCAACATCTTTTTGGTCCTTTTTTCTTTTACTTTCTTACTAGGATTATTTTCAATGGTTGTCGCATCTTCATCTTCATGTTGATGTTCTATGTCTTTCATGTCAATCTTATCATCATCCATTATCCTTGGATTCTGTAACATTTTCATTTCTATGATTACTTCTTCAGCCACTTTGAACAAATCAGCTCTTTTGATGTTGCCAAATGTTGAATTTGATTTTGTTTGTGCTTCTCTTTGAGCTTCCAAAGCCTAATCCATATCAAAGCCATCCAAATTGGCAATGCGCACGTTATGCAAACATATGCAAGTTGTCACCAAATTCGGCATGTGGGTGCAATGGAATGTCGACTTTTTGGAGTAAAATTTTAAACCTTCCTTTCAACATTCCAAAAGGTCTTTCAACTGACATCCTTGTATTTGATTGAATAAAATTCCAGTGTGCACTAAACCCATCTTTTTCACCTTTGAATGGAGAGTAGAACCATGGTTGAATTGGATAAGCAACATTTGCTATCAACTTGTAAGGTAAAAACTTGTCTTTCCTAACTTTATTTTTTGGAAAAGAGCCTAATCATGAATACTACCTGCCCACCCATAGTCATAATCCCAAAAACTACACTTTGCATCTAAAATTCCTTGAATCAATGTGGAGTATAAACGTTTTTGACAATAATATGATTTGGGATCTACCTTAAGTGCAATAACTAGAACATGATTATCATCTATGGCACCTAGGATGTAAGCAATTCCATGTAAACATTCAAAACCAATGGTAATTTTTTTAATTTTGTTTCTGGTCAATTTAAGTATCACCAATGGTTTCAAGTTCTTTCTAATTACTGCACAAAATTTTCTCACAATAATGGATGTCGTACTTTCTACAATGCTATAAAGCTCTCCACACATTTGTAATGAATTTCCACTACCCAATCTTGCAAAAGCCATTACTACTATAACTTCCATAAGGATGTTTTCTCTCATGTTTGTATTTTTTAGTTCAAGACTTAAACCTACAACCCTAATCAAAGCACGAAATGTGTCAAAACTTAACCTTGTACATTGTCAAAACATCATTTCAAAAAATTCCCAAAAAGTTGATTTTTCATATATCCAATTGCCTTTTCATACTATGCCTTTTCATATGCTCCAAACTCTTGGTGGCATGTCCAGGAACTTTGAAAAAAAAAACAACATGCTCATCATTCTCCAATGTTGTGTAATAGCTACTTGTTATAATGAGACCACTTGTGCAATGACTCAATGGATGGCCACAGTAAAAACTAGGACCACCAATATATTGTGCCTACACTCATCCATTCTTTTGGTAGTAAAAAACACCAAAAAATAGAGAGAAAACAAGAAACAAAGAAAATAACATGAAAAAAATGAAAAGAGAAAAACAAAGAAAAACAAAGACAACCTAATCCTTTCACATGTGAATTTCACTTTTTTATTAATTAGTCCCTCAAATTGGACCCTATGCTTTTACACACACTCATTGTACCTTACAAAAAAATGTTTTTTTAATGTGAAGAAAGGTCCAATTTAAAGGTCCAATTTGCTTCAATTTGCTTGAAATTGGTCTCTAGAATTTTGGATCCAGGTTTAAAATCCTCATTTAAAGGGGGCCTTAAAATGTTCCTTGTTTATTATTGACTAGATATTCAACCATTTAAGGTTCGGATGTTTAATCACTAATTAATCCACTTGCTTTGAAATATATGTGCATTCAAATTGGAAGATTATGAGTGAGAATCAAACATGTTTTAAGCGGTTCACCCTCTATTACTACAATCATTGCATTACTTTGAAAAATTTAAAGGAATTAGACCCAAAACTTTCTACTTTATACTTGTTAAAATTGTACATCCATAACATAATATTTAGGCAAAATGGGGGAAAGTTGAGGTAGATCAATACACTAAACAAGAAAAACACATTTAAATTCATTCATAAGATTGATTTTGCATTGTAATGCCAGAATTATTCACTAGCAAACAACCTTATTTGCTCCAAAATGCTTCACATACAATAAACTAATAGGATTGAACTAGTAAATAACATTTATAGATGTAAACAATTGTGATGAGTTCACCCTATAAATGTTCAAAAAATGTTGGCATAGATTCACATCAATTAGATTCTTGAACATGTTTGGTGTTGTCCATCGTTATAAATTTTTTTTTTAAAAATGTATCACTCCCTTGATATGTTAGGTTTATGTAATCTTTTTGAATTGAAAATTCAATTGTGAATACCTCAATGGTAGTCATGAAGTTCAACCTTCCAATTGATAATCCTCATTTGTGCCATGTCTTCCATTCCATGGTTTCATCCAACAACTATGGCCAACTATAGTTCACATTGTTTCTAGGGAATGTTGTGTCCTTCTATGGAACTTGTCAATTGCAAAAATGTCATTCACAAGATAACAAATCTCAACCACGTAATTGGCCATGTACAAATTTGCCTCCAAGATGTAAAAACAAGAAATGTGTTATAACTATACAATGAAAACTATGATTCATAAGTTTTATGCACAAAAGTGAAACAAATTTGACCTGTAGAAAAAAGACTAATCCTCTAAGAAATGCAAGAAAATTGTTTTTGAGCAATGTTGAAAGAGGCAAAGTTGAAAAAACCATCACATTTTGGTGCATATATCACCCCCATTGCCAAATGAAAATGGTGATACAATGTAAAGTGCTAGAATATGTCCATGGATCAACAACCAAAAACCTTTAACCTTGGACCTTAAAACCTTTAACAACCATGAACACATGATATCTAATTAATGCAAAAAATATAACATTAACAGTAGTTACACCCTATGGATGTGAGATTGGAACAAATTTCCACTAGGATCAATCAAAAGGAAAACTGAAAATAGAATAAATAATGTGAAAAATTGGGCACTACCATGAAGGAGTGCTTATGACCCCAACATGTACTAACCAAAATGAACTTAAATATGCAAAGTGAAAAAGTGATGGCAAGTGGTGAAATGGCAATTTAGTTCATGGGGCAAAGGGGGTCATTGTTCAATATTTTTTGCATTTCACGTATAGACAAAATTACTTGATGTATCGCATAATCATTGTTGCATTGAAGGTGAATGTTGTAAATCTAATATAGATGCTTGCAAGGGGGAAATTTGTGCCTCAATGCTTTAGGGTCGCAAAAACTCCAATTGGGGCATGAACATGATGGTTCTTGGGAGACTTTAACCATGCACAAACTACATCAATTTGCAAAATGTAAACTCTTCCCACCTTGGGTAGAACAAAGTTCTTAAAATTTAGCACTTTGGCATTAAAAACCTTTGCTTCCGCTATTCGTTCTCTATTATGGTCATTGATATTGTGCCTTTTCACCCACTTGCCTTGACACCAACTATAATGTTTCCCAGGTGGAAGATCTTGAAATCGGGTTTGTGGAATAATATGTGTTGATGTTGTCACATGACCCCCAACAAGTATGAAGTCGATGCATGTTAAAACATTAACCTCTTCTTATGTTAGGTTGGTCCCTTTTTTTATTAGCCATACTTCAGGGCGATTTAGGGGTGTTTGAATCCAATTGAAAACAGGGGTTCCAACACAATGACACATGTTGTTAACACAAAAGAAAAAATCTCCTATCTCTGGGTAAACTTTAATGGGGTTTTGCATCTTTGCACAAAAGCATGGAACCATACAACCATTGGGGAAATTGTGAACATTAGTTATGAGGGACGAACATCTCTCACCTAGCCAAATAGTTGTGGCCCAACAAGACCCCTTTTATTCTCAAGTTGTTTGTGAAATATGGTATTCTCTTTCATTCACTTGCACTTCAATGATAGGTAGCCCATTTTAGGTGATAATCGATACCCTTGAAATTATATGCAGTATGTGATTCCCAATAGCTTGCATTGGTTGAAGATTGGATTGCCTTGATGTTGTAGGAGGAGTAGGGTGTTATTGGGAGGGGGGGTTGGTAGGAGACATTGTGGCACAAGTTGATTGGCAAGTAGGAGATTGTGCAAAAATGGATGCAATTTGCAACGAATTTGATGTAAATGCATTTTGGACAACATGGGAACAAGGAACCAAATTTACCTAGAAGCTTGCATTGAAGTTATGACAAGTGGATATAGGTGTGGTTGGCATAGCATAGGTCCTAGCTAGACCACCATAAAGGACTTGTCAAGAACCTAGAGCTGATGATGTCAATGTAACTGTAGTTGATGGCGAAGGATTCAACATTCATGTTTTTTCAATGTATGTATTATTATCTAGATGATGGCAATTACCATCATATAGGGTCCATTTTTTACCAAGGTTGGGGTACCAAGGTGAAAAAGACTTGACTTTTGATAACTACTTTTTACAATAACATTTACATGAAACAAACTTAAGTGAAAAAAATTGAATAGTCCAATATAAGATAATCATGTGTTAATGGTGATTTTTCACATTCATACATAATTGTGTATGAATATTTTGGTTGAATGCCATAAATGCAAAAAATTCCATAAAATCCCAAAATGAGTTTCAATGGACAACCAAACATGTTTATTGGCAAGATTATTTCCTTCACATGTGACCTACATCTAAAGCTAAACATTTTGAACCCATTTAACCAAATCTTTTTATCAAATGGTTTAAAAAATGAACCTTTTGCCTTGCAGCCCTTTCTTTCAAAATTTCAAAACTTTGAAATTTTTGTCTGATTTGGTTTTTCATCAAGGTCATCCAATGAACATGTACTTTCATAGAAGGGGGCATGTTTTTGTTATACAAAAAGTTTGAAATCAATTCTATGATTTTATGCATTCCTTTTGATTCCTTAGGAAATAATGTATTTTAGACACTTGATTCCTTCAATTTACAAGATTCAAAATGACATTTACATAGTATCCAAATAATTTAAAAAGACATCATTTTATTTATTGGCATACAACAATCCACTACAATTATTATAATGCAAGATAAACAAAAATCCAAAGTTGTCATGTGTAGTCTTTTTTCAGTTAAACACTCCTTTTTAATACCCCAATCATGAATGGACCCATAGTTTTCATTTAACAGATCTTGAATAGTCATCACCTTTAAGCCCAGTGCCCTTTCCATGCATTGTTGTCCCAATAATGATCTGGTTGATTACATTGGTCACATTTTTCACATTGTTTAACCGTTGTGTAGCTCTAAAGTTTAACTCTTCAATGGTGGGTCCCTTGTCAACTACCTCCCTTTTCAAAAACTTTTAGAACCTTGACTGTTGGAAAATTGTGCGAACAAGGTCATTCAATGTAGTAGAAATGAGGTTTGTCTTTCCCTTTTTCCCATTCCCAGCATCATTCCACTAACTTGCATGTTTGGTCTCTATTAAATTGCAAGTTGGCATGGAAACATTTTTTTCAAAAGACATGTTTTTTTGCATCCAATTGCCCCATTGTTTACATTCCGCATTCTACCAAGCAAGCCCCCTTTCAAGCTTCCTTGTAAACGCAATTGAAACTGCACCAAATGCCTTCCACCGTTCCTATGATTTTCATTTTGAAAAAAATCTTCATAAGCAAACATGTGAACATGTCGCACCAGGTTTCTGGAAACTTCATGTCAACTTGGTACATGCATGGAAGGATAGTTTGACTGAAGATGAAATAAACCAAAATTATGTAAAGATTTGCGAACATTCATACCCTTCATGTCACAACCCTAACCTTGGGCTCATGACCAAAGCAAGGGCATGGAAAGGTGAACCCTTTTGGGGACAAAAACAATGCTTGGTCCACTGGGCCAGTATTACTCCTAATCTATAACCTCCCACCATGGCTAGTCACAAAGAAGTTTTTCATGCTCTTATCTATCATAATTCCAGGGCCTGAGAGTGTTAAGAGTGCAAACTTTGATGTCCTAATAACCCCTCTAATTGAAGAACTCCAAGAATTGCGGGAGGGGGTTAGAGGGCTTGACATACTACAACCTATAGGTAGAAGGCAATTTTTGATGAGGGCCATATTGATGTGGACGATTCATGATTTTCCAGGGTATGGCTTAGTTTCTGGATGCCAACATCAAGGTTACAAAGCATGCCCTCCATGTGGATCAGGGACAACTAGTCAATGGTCAAAGGAGTTGGGAAAGGTAGTATATGAAGGAAATTGGAGGTGGTTGAATCGAAATCACCCATACATAATTCATCCCAATATGCCCAACATTTTAATGGTCATGAGGAGTTAAGGGGAAGGCCGGATATAATAACAGTTGTTGAGGCCAAAAGACAAGCCCACAGAACTGAAAAGTGGGTGGTTGCAGGAAATGTGTTGGGGGCAAAAGGGTGTCCATCCAAAAGTAGTGGGATGAAATGTTTATGTGCATTTTGGGGTCTGCCATATTGGGAGGTGAGCATGGATTATTCAGCCCACCCACCTCAACTATGTTACATGTTTAGGCCAACCATTCAACAAGGCATTAGGTAAACATATTTTTGGTCCTTGTTTAAATTTGTCAATTTGTGAGATTTCAATTATTGGGTGGCATCATTATATGGGTGTTTACATCTTGGTATA
>Ga0116229_10000145_pt1 | contig 73574 bp, 73 predicted proteins | sample S1TSphgellanicum_3_FD_87313 | JGI IMG/M metagenome (GOLD analysis project Ga0116229, IMG submission 87313) | Host-associated microbial communities from peat moss isolated from Minnesota, USA - S1T2_Fc - Sphagnum magellanicum MG | ecosystem: Host-associated > Plants > Peat moss > Unclassified...
AAAAAAAAAAAAAAAAAAAAAAAAAACACAAAACCTTAAATTGTTGGAGGATTGGTTGGAAGTTGGTAGGTAAGGTCAAGATGTAAGTCAATAAAATAACTAGGTCGGTAGGGTAGCTAGGTGAGAGGATAAAATGGAGATCAAGGTTGAGAAAAAAAAAAGCCAAAACAAGAAAGGTTAACGCCAGCAGCCAAAAAAGGTTGACTGTGGTACAACATTGGTTTAACACAGGATGACAAGCCGGATGAAAAAACGCAGCCCATCATCTTATGGACAGAATGGTGAGCCGGTGCATTGGTGGGCGCTGATTTACTCTGGCCACTATTGTACCATGTGTTGGCATGCATGCATGCATGGTGCCCAGATTCTGGCTTGGCTTCTTCATGACAACATTTCTAAGAAGGGAGCAACCCCAAAAGTTCAATTTCTTTCTCTTTTGTGTTGGGCATCAGTAATTGGCGCATCACAAAAAAATAATTAATTTAATTTAATTTAATTAATTAAAATAAAATAAACTAAAATAAAATCAAGCCAGGAAAAGACAGGGTCAGTACCCCGAGTTTGGTCATACACAGGGTGAATTTTTTAAAAAAACCTGCAAAAAATGTACACTAGCATTCAAGGGGGAGGGGGTGGAAACTCTCCTGAGTTTCACCCTGTCTTTCTTTTTTCCTGAGCGCCTCGACTGCTGCTACATAGATTATCACTCCTCCTACATGTACAGCTACTTATAGTTCCTCTCGAACCTTGTGCGTTAAATGCTGAGATTCAGGATTTCGCACTGAGTTAAGTTTCAGCATTTCATACTGAGATTTAATAAAATTTCCTTACTTTGCCGATATCATTAAAAGAGGGGTTAGGGGTTGAAAGGAGGCCCAAAGACAGGGTGAAGACAGGGTGACACTACAGATAACTCTAATATATCTATTATGGAACTGCTGGTCCCACCCTGCCCCCCACAACTAGTTAATATGAGTCACACTAAATACACAAAGATGGTATAATTTTTCTTTTTCAACACCTGTTCTCTATGAAGTTGCTATGTTTCTTTGCCTCAAGTTAGTACAAATTTTGTACTACGGAATGGGCCAGGGCCACTTACAAATGTGGCAAAATCCAATAAGGCCACTCCCCCAATTAGGTAGGTGGTAATAGATTCATCCACTAGGGCTGCAAATGACCAGCATATGACACCTCTCACACCTAAACCCTAAAAGATTTTGACACCAAAATGATAGAATTTGGATGTTAATATAACATAAATAGGGCCGTGTAACATAAGTTATAACATGTGTCTAGCTCTCCTCTCCCTCTCCTCCCCTCCCCTCCCCCACTTAAGGAAGTAAATAAATACAACAAATAAATGTAGTTTATGTCTTCCTATAGATGATAGCCACTTTGGTTACAAACAAAAAAATCTTACTCTTGCCGTGCAATCATGGTGTACGATTTGTGAAATGTGTACGTGCCTACCCCTCTCTCTTGCATTGTTTTTACACAAAGTTTTTTTTTTAAAAATGTCCCATGTCTCCAAGGCCAAAATGACCCATGACAAAATGAAACGTGTCTCAAAATTGATAGCTTAGAGTTTAGATATGTTGAACAAGGATAGAATAGAAAAATTATAACTAATCTGAAAGTTGAAATTAATTTGTATCATTCTTCAATGACAATAATTAATATTAATGAATATAATATTGTACCTTGAAAGTTGATTTGGCATCATGCTTGCACACAATCTATTTTAAATGATGTTAAGCTACCACCAAGCTCTTAAGGTTCACATTTTGGCTACACCAACCTCGAGCAACACGATAGCTGAAGCTTAGGAGTCATTAGATGCACATAAATAGAGGTGTACAAAAGCTAAGACACATAGTAAAAACAATAAAAAATAAAAATAAAAATAAAAATAGTGAGACACAATAGTTACAAGGTACATAATACATATTATCATAACTATGAGACTTCAACTATTGGTAACACAAACAAGGAAGGAGGAAAACACTAATACCTTGATCGCCTTATGCACAAATTTTTATTTTTTTTGTTTTGTTGAAATTTTTAGGGAAAAAAAATATTTATGTTTGAAATTTGTGAGAAGTTAAGTGATTTATTATCTTTAGTTCTTATATGTCAAAAAAAATTTAAATAAAAAACTAAAGTGCCGAATCAAATTATATTAATCATCTAACACATTAATGTCAAAGCCTCCAAGATATTATGATTATCATATTTGTATAACCCTATTAATAAAACATTGGAAATGGGATTTCAAGTGTGAAGTTGTATGTGTGTAGTTAGTGGGTTTATGAGTAAAAAATTTCAATTATTATCTTAATTTCTTATATATGTATTATTTATAAATATCATCTTTATTTCAATCTAGTGTTCCACAATGTAGGAAAGAAGTTTAGCGAGAGAAGTTTAGCAATTCAATAGTGTTACAATGTTCTTGATGTTCACCTCTTCTCAAAACACTTGAACAAGTTCTATTCATCAACCAATTGTTAAATTAATTAAAAACCCTTTAGATCCATAAGGAGAAGATTTGTTAAAATAATAACATGATAGAGAAAACATGATAAATTTCAAGTAATTGTGTATCAATTGTTATGTATTTTAATAAATTGCTTAATGTTTTGCAAATAAGTGTTAGTTAAGGTGATGTCCTACAAGGAATGGCATGGTTCAATTGTAAGGTTGGATTGAACAAAACTCGGTAGGTCATCATATGTAGAGTCTCTCAACATGTATGTATCCATAATATTTAGGGTTAGGACCCCTAAATAATATTATGGGACTTTACCTAAAGTTCTAATCCTTTTTTAAACCCACACATGTTTTTAACAAAAAACATTTTCAAGGGGTGTTTGTGGTCATGACACAATAATGCCTACGAGCATTTAAATGGCATTTGTTAAACCCTTCCACCTGCCCCTATGCCCCATTTCCCAAAATACGTGACAAAAGAAGGAATGCATGATAAGTAGCCAAACGACACGAAACTCCCTTCCCCACACCAGCCCAAGTGAAAATAACTTCCTCAATGTTCCCAGCCAACGTGAACCAGCACCCACCAACACACCATGAAGGATGAATGATAAGTAGTCAGGAAATAATTTTCTGTTGGGTTTCAGTTCCCCCATCTAACCATGGTGGTTGGCTCAGTTGCTTTTTTTTTTCCTACCTACCCGCAAGTGGGTTGTTAGTAGGTAGGTAGTAAAAACATCCCTTATCTATGTATAAACCATCTACTTCACCTAGTAGTTACCTATTTTCCTACCTATCTACCTATATATGAGACCTATTTTTTACCTATCTACCTATATATGAGACCTATTTTTCTACCTATCTACCTATATATGAGACCTATTTTCCTACCTATCTACCTATATATGAGACCTATTTCTTATAGAATTTATTATCAAGGTGAAACCAAATATAAACTCCAGTTGTGGTTCATCCACAACCGAGTAGTATCGGGCATCTAGTGGATGGTGCACTTGTGCTTGGCTGTTATCATCCTTACCTCTTCTTTCTCCACCACGGTTTCATCCAAAACTGAATGATAAGGGAAGCTATGAACCGACATTTGTGAAGGAAGGTTTAGTCCACATGTTTTGGCTCAAAGTCAGAACCAATCTGTGGATGACAAGTGTAGACCTTGACAATTCTAACCATGGTTAAAGAAAAACCAGGATACAAAATGGCCAAAGGATCAATCCCAGAGGGAGAGAGCTAGCAATGAGCACCGGACAACCCAAGAGAAGGTGAATTCCAAGACTCCCATGAGACTCCAATATGTAAAGGATGTAAAGAGCTTACTAAAGGTGAAACGAGGATGCCCATTAGCCATTTGAGTGGGGGAAGTTTGAATCCATCCATCGGATGGAATCATCCATGCGGCGCCTCTTTTGAGAGGGGGGAACCCTTAATGGGCACCTTTGTTAAGGAAGAAGGGTGGAGACCTAACCTTAGTCTTTAGGGTTTTTCCTTTAATCAAATTTATTTTGCATTCAAATTCCCTAACCAAGTTAGGTATGTGTTTAATTAACTCCCATGATTTTTTTGGAACCAGAACTGTTACACGGTGAACAAGCTCTCCTTGTTGTTTCAGTGAACGAACCATGAAATTCACAGTTTTTTGCTTAGAAGGTGGACAAACCGACAGACCGACTATGGCTAACATTGACATGGTGTATTCCATGTGTTAGCCCCGACACACTCAATCGGTGCGGCTAATGAAATCCCCACATACGCAAAATAGATGAGTGACTAAAAAAAATCCTACCCAAATCAAGCTAAACCAAAAATTTAGGGAGAAAGGGGCAAAAGGAGGGGCGATTAGGGGGAGAGGGATGAGCAAGAAGGAGAGTTGGAGGTTTGTCAAATGGAATGCCAATTAGGTACACTCCAAATTTACACCAAGTGCATGCAAACCCAAAATGTCAAATGGAATGCCAATTATGTACACTCCAAATGTGCACCAAGTGCGAACCCAAAAGAAAGCAACAAAAAAAGACATCAAGAACCAAAGAAAGCCATGAAGAAGACCATGTACCCCCAAACACCACCCCCAAATAGAGCAAAAACAACACAACCACTAAATCTAGCAGGACTCTCAAGGCTAATATGCTAAGGAGGTATATAAGTAAAGAGAACATAAATGCTGAGGTTAAACCCTAAACCCTAAACCCTAAAAACCCTAAGGTGAAGAAAAGGTTAAAGCTAAGGTTAAGGGAAAGGTAAAACTAAGGTTAAGCTGAGGTTAATGAAAGGTTGAAGAAGCTAAGGTTTCGTTGCGTCGTAGTTTCGTGGTTTTCACACGGCCACCGCTTGGCAGCACTTCTGCCGGCGAAGAGCCAGAAAACGGCGCACACGGCTTTCTGCCGGCACGGTCTCCGGGATCTTCTCCTTCTCCTTTCTCCTTTCAGCAGTGCAATCTTGTATAATAGAGCTTTCCGACGCCATCTTCGAACTTTGGTGTTTGTTTTCTCAATTCCTCCAGCTTTTGGATCTGTGGGCAGCAGGATCGTGGTTGGGTCTTGTCGGGATCATCCGGTGTTGTTCTTGTTGCGTAGTAATTTACTTACAAGTCGGGATGGGGGACTTACATACAATTGGGTATGAATTGTCGAGAGCTACGTTGAAGTCGGTTTGACAAAACCGCACGCCCCAACTCGCCCCAACTCTATATGACTGATCGATTCCTGGGGGAAGTCTTGACTGGGATTATTCTTTATATATGCTTTGTGTGAGAGCTTAGATCTCTGGATGTTTAAATGTTGAGAGTTGCTGCAATCGTTTTACGACCATAGCTGACGGAATTGGAGGATTATTCACTGCACGTTATACATTCAATCGTGAGGAATTGTCTGTTGGAGAAAATTTATATAGCGAGGACGACCGACGTGATCGACGAGTGATTCTGCAGAGGATGGACCAGCTTGATGAAGCGCATCATGATAGTACGTGGATTATCGATGGCAAGAATCCTAGTGTTGAGCGCTTGCGGAAATGGCGGGTAAGAAGAACTGTTCTCGTAATTGCATAATTCTTGTGTGTGGGTCGTAGATGGGTCGTGATTTGTACCTTATACTAATTAGGTATTCTTAGCAGGCAAGACTTCAGCCGCATGGTTGAAATTGAGCAGTGCACTCCTGTCTAACGTCTAAATCCAATTAGTTGCCGAAACCTCTTCCAACTCAATGCCAGTCTTAGGGTATCTTTGCATTGAAAGGGTCGCTGCTGCACCTTCAACTTTGGAAGTTTGACCTGGTCCACCTGTTCACTTCAGATGTTCCAGATTTGCATTTCAGTTTTGCAAGACCGGCATGCTGCATCCCCTGGCTGCACCTTCAGCTTTGGAATTCCATGCCAATGGAAAGCAACTAGACCTTCCAAAGTTGAAGGTGCAACTACTCAATGGAATGATGATGCCCTTACTGATATGGATAGTAGATTATGCTTAGGGTTAGTTTCCATGTGGCCCATCCACCCACTAAGGAATTGGTGAAATGTGGTGATAAAGTGTTTGCATGTGACTATCACCTACCCTTTGATTTCTAATTTACTTTGAACACCTTTCAACATGAGAATGTGCCATCAATTGTAAGCCCATTCAATATAAGAAATAGTGATCACCATTGAAGTTTGGTGGGTGAGGGGATGACCAACCCTTCAGAAAATAGTGACTGAGTGGGTGACACTATTGACATGAAGCCCCACTCATCCACTATTTTCCAAAAAATAGTGGAACTACACATGGAAACTGACCCTTAAGCACCTGCTACTGTGGAATGTGGTATTTCTAGAAGCATGGAATGACAGAAGATGTAGAAGGTCTGTGTGGACCAATCTCCGGCAGATTGTGACTCTCGTGTATTTTAGTTAATTTTGGACTCTTGAAAGTTCAGAATTAAAATTGACCATTTGGAAGTTGAAAATTAGACAGAAACTTTGACTTGATCACCAAATGATGCAACAATAAAATACTTTGATATTGATGTTAACAAAAACTTGCCTCAAATTCGATAGATAACTTGATTCCTGCCACCGGGTTAGAAAGAATTCAAAATTAACAGTTTAGTTCAGAGTTCATTAAATAACTGGAGTCTAGCGAATCATCTAGCTACTGAAAAACTATGGACTAGTGTTTCAATGACTGTTGATATGTTTGATGATCTTCTTTGTGCCCTTTCTCTCCACCAGGCATCAATATGCCATGGGTCCCTCTAGTCTTGAGTGCTACATGACATTAGGGTTGAGTCTCCAATTTTGGTCTGCAGAAATGCAACAGGAACTCAAGGTGCAAACTCATTCTTGTGATTTTCATTTTGGTCTTGTTGGAACCAGTGGTTATTAAAGTTATCTGTAAAGTAATCCTTAGTTTGAACCTCACTTTGATCCTGAGTATACCACTCATACTCCTTTTTTGAGCTTATCCATAAAGTCGTCAAAAGCAACTACTATAATCATTTTTCTAACCACACTATGGTCTACCTACATTATTGGTCACATAGACTAAGGCACTACTTAGTAGGGGTTAACTAGGTTATAGCCCACCTACCTACCCAAGAGCTACTTACCTACCCATGGGTTACTTACTTATGGTCTATCTACCTACCTACCCATGGGTTACCTATTTATGGGTTATCTACCTACCTACCTATGGGTTACCTACTTATCGGCTATCTACCCACCTACCCATGAGTATCTACCCACCTACCTATCCATTGGGTTATCTACTTATGGACTATAACGTACCTACTCATGAGTTATCTACCCACCTACCTACCTACCTACCTACCTACCTACCTACCTATGACTTACCTCCTTACCTACCTACCTATGACTTACCTCCTTACCTACCTAGGGGCTATTTAGAAGGAGACATCCTGTTTACATTTAAGTAAATTATGAATTTTTCTTTTGTCAATAAGTAGAACCCTATACTTTTTTGCATGTCATTTACAAAATGGAAGTAATTTCCTTTAAACCATGACAGGATTCAGTTTATTTAAAATGCCTGTGCTCTGGAAGAACAAACATCTTGAGCATTCATGGGGTAGATGATAACTGATAATCAACACAAGGTGGTAGTTAGTGGTTACTGATTCAAGTTTCTCATGTGCAGCAAGCAACATTGACTGTGAATGCCACTAGGAGATTCCGGCACACCAGGGACCTGAGAAAACTTGAAGAGAGAAACAAGTTTCCTTCAAGTCCAAAAGCTCGGTTGAGAGCCAGTACATGTGTCCTTTGTGTAAGTAAATTATTACATGGAACTTAATAGTCTTCACTTGTAACTTGACATCCAGGAAGGTTTTTAAAGCTACCAGGACTGGTAGTTCAAAGCTGTTTGGAAGCATGTGAACTGGAACTACCACTGACTCACCAAGGTTATGCAATACCCAAAAACCCATGGTTGTGATGTTTTACAGATAACTATCTGTGTCAGCTTCAAGTGGATTTAGAAAAATTTGTTTGTGATTTTGTCTGATCCCTAACAAGAACAGTGGCATTTTCTGACAACAGGCAGTTCAGATTTTCAAGAATGCTGTATCAGGTATAACTTTTGACAAACGCCTTCAGACAATGCACTTGATCTGATGATGATCCACTTGCAAGTTTTTCTGAGGTGATACCCCCAATTTTGCTCATTGGAAGTACTTGCAGTTTGTACTGCAAAATGTGTGAAACTTGTTACTTTTCCTTACATCAAATTGTGATTGTGATCATGCAGATCGACCTGAGGGATTTGGAGTGGGCCCTAATACCCTTGTGAATCTTCTTCAAGCACGTAAATATGAAGATTTGCATAAGCTTGGTGGGGTAAGACTAGTGCTTCTCTGTAGTATGTAATTTCTGAGCTGGTGCAGTTGTGCAAGACTGAACTCTTAGACCCCTAAAATGCAAGAAGAGTCAAGGCCAGTTATGGGGCCTTAATCTTTCCTTGGTTTGTCCTGCCACATTCTATGCTATGTGGAGCCTGACATATAGTTTAACTGATAGAGTGTCACATGACAGGTTAAAGGTGTTGCAAAAGCACTGAATACTAACCTGGAGGAAGGAGTTGAAGATTCACCTGAGGAATTACAGAAGAGAAAGGATGCCTATGGGGACAATACTTATCCCAGAAAACGACCAAAAGGTTTTTTGGTATGTTTGTTGAATCATGCTTGTGGAATGCAGATGTCACATTTTGCAAAGAATAGCTCCACTGACATCATGGGTTTTAGTAAAACAGAAACCATAATTTCATTGTGCTTTGGGTGCAGACGTTTCTTTGGGAGGCATGCCAGGACACCACTCTCATTATCCTTATGGTGGCAGCAGTAGTCTCATTGGCTGTGTCAATGCCAACTGACGTAGGTCCACTATACACTTGCTGTTTGACAGTTTCTTTTCTAGCCTGCTGTTATTTCGAGGTTTAGTTGAACATTGTTTATGAATTCATATCAGAGTGCTTGATTTCAGACTGCTCAGATTGTTCATATCAAGTTAGTATTTATGGCTTAATGTTAATCTCTAGTAATAATGACTTTTGTCTGCAGGGCCCCAAAAATGGCTGGTATGATGGGACTGCCATCAGTTTTGCAGTGGCACTTGTTATATGTGTTACAGGTAAAGTTTTGGTCTTTTCATTCAATGATCCAATTGGGTCCTTTCAACTTGAACTTGGAAGTGTTTGCTGCTGATCTATTTTGCATTTTGTTCAGACCTTATTTGGCTAAGCCTTGTAATTGAGAGTGTATCCTGTGAGAGAGTGAGTCTTTCAAAAGGATTTGACTAGGCTCCAAAAGGAATTTCTTTACATACTAACATGTGAGCACATGGTACCAGCTATTAGTGACTACAGGCAGTCATTGCAATTTCGAGGCCTGAATGATGAAAAGGAGAATATTCAGCTGTGGGTGAGTATACTAGTTGCTGTTGGGTACTACCTGTATGTGAAAGTTTGTGTTGCTCAAGTGTCCTTGACTAGTTCTGAATCTCCTGGCACAAACTCTTTCCTTGCCGCTGTGCTCTCAGATGGAGTGAGCTAGAGTCATTGAACTGTTAATTATTTTGGCAGCCAGCCATACATTGGGTTTTAACATAATAGATGGTAACATATAGGTGGTGAGAGGCGGGGAACAAAAAACTGTATCCATCTTTGATTTGGTGGTTGGCGACATTGTCCCCTTGTCCATTGGTGGCCAGGTATGTCCTGCTGATTTTCCTACAACATTTCTAACGGTATGTCATTTGTCAGGTTTGATGACAGCATTTGAAATGAACTCGATTGGGAGTGAGAAGAGCATGTGCACAGACAGGAATGGATGAAATTGGATTAGTCTGGCATTTTTGCAGAATGCACTCCTGTTTGTGTCAATGATATGATTGTGCATACATCTACTACTGACAAATTGGTCTGTTTGATGGTCCAAGGAAGTTTTGTTCTGAGCACAGCTTGTTTTTAGTTCCTTGCAATAAAAACATTGCAGTCCAGTACTTATGTGAGCAAGCTCAATTCAGGTACCGGCTGATGGCTTACTCGTGCAAGGTTATTCACTCTCAATCAATGAGTCCGCTATGACTGGCGAAAGTGATCTAGTAAGTGATTCAGCAACTTTAGACATGCATCTTTGTGGCACACACACCTTGTGCATATGGATAGTAGGCTATAATAACCATCCAGTAGAGTTGGGAAGTTTGAGGATTTGGGCAAATGTTTCAGCTGGAGCTTTGTTCATCATGTTGTAAAAGCTGGAACCCATATGACTTGTGAAGTTGACCTTGTGTAACTCTGTGTACTGAGAACATGCTTTCTTTTGGTACTCTGCAGGTTAAGAAGGATAGTAACCAACCATTCCTATTGTCAGGATGTAAGGTGGAGGATGGTCAGGGAACTATGCTGGTGAGATGTTTGAGCACTTCAAACTCTTTTGCTTCAGTTTGTGAACCTAACCTATTTCAACAAAACATTTATCACTCACCTTCACATTTGGTTTTTGGAACAGGTTACTGGCGTTGGCACACACACTGAATGGGGCCAAGTCATGGCAGCAATCAGTGATGACAATGGAGAAGAGACACCTCTCCAAGTAAACTTCAATTTTGTGACTGAACTGCACTTTCAGATTTGGTTTCCATCTGTGTGTTCTTACCCCAATTGCTTGCAAGCACTCTTGTTGAATAAATGTGGCAGCTTTGATTCATGTTATGTGTTTTTTGCTGCAGGTTCGATTGAATGGAGTTGCTACTTTCATCGGCAAAGTTGGATTGTCTGTTGCAATTCTTGTCTTTATCATTCAATTCATTAGGTGTGTGTCACTCTCTCACTCTGTTTGTGATGTGCTGAGCAAAAGCCAAGTTGAGCAAATGCAGCCAGCCATCTTTGGGTCCTGTTGGTCTGGCCACATTGGGGGTCCAAGGATGGGTGTGGGTTTCCTTTCTGTATTTTTTCCTTATTTTCAGTTGTGATCATGCTGAGGACCTCATTGTCATGCAATAGCATGTGCAGGCAGTTTTTTTGGTTGGTCGGTCATTGTATTAACAAGAACATGTGAGCTCCTATACTTTGATACTTGGTAGTGTTCAACCCAAGTTATGCTCATACTCTGTGGTGCTCTCAGGTATTTTGTTCTGGAATTCAAGAATGAAAAGGGCGATGCTGGAAAAGTTGTTTCAAGTGTGCTCAACATATTTACCATTGCGGTAGTGATTTGTTGCTCTCCTGATATTTGACTTGATTTTGTTCAGAATCACTACTCTTTGGTATGCAATTCAGTATTTTCTTTTGTCAATTTCTCTTGTCTGCTCAAGACTTGAGTGACTCAAGGCTTGCCAAGGACATGCTCAGGATTGTTTGTAGTAAAGCAGGCTTCTTAGAATGCAAAGGCATGTACAATGATTCTAAACTTAAGCAAACTGGATGGCAGGTGGCAATTGTTGTGGTTGCGGTGCCAGAGGGACTTCCATTAGCTGTAACTCTCACGTATGTGCCTCATGTTTTCCAGTTGGATGCTTACCTTAATTTAGCTCTGTCCATCTCATAAAACTAACAGATCGATGACATGGAAGCCAAGTCATGGTGACTGCCATAGTGCTTTATGACAGTTGGGCAAATATTCATGAGGTGGTGATCCTTATGTATTTCAACAGTGTCATGGCTCTGATGTGACTGGACTGTGTTTCAGGCTGGCATACTCCATGCGGAAAATGATGGCAGACAAGGCCTTGGTATGCAAAATTTCCCATCATGCCCTGCTCCTCATGCTCCCATTTTGGAATAAAGTTCTTCAAAACATCTAGCATGGTTCTCATTAGTCTGGCTGTTGACTGATACTATTTTATAGTGGCATATGAAGTGAAATAAGGAAATCTTGTCACTTGGGCAGGTTCGTCATCTAGCAGCATGTGAGACAATGGGATCTGCAACAACAATCTGCAGTGACAAGACTGGTACCCTCACTACAAACAAGGTGATATCAGTTCTGTTGGTCGCAATGAACTCTTTCTTTTAATGATGGAAAATTTTCAGGGCTGAGCCTATGCTTTTGTCATACTGGAGTGGCAGATTGACTGGAAAAGAGTCTTAAAATTCAGTACCCATTTCTTATTTCTAAGATGAGGAGAATTTCTCAAATGTGGGTTGGATGCCAAGCAGATGACCGTGACAAATGCCTGGCTGGCAGGCCGGACGATAGAAGCATTTGAGACAACCAAATTGTATCCTGAAGTATGCAAGAAATTTCTGCAAGGAATATGTCTCAACAGCACAGGCTCTGTTTCTTACCCAAAGGTAAGCAGCATGTGGTCCTTTGGGTTGTCTCATTGTTGTTGAGTGATCGATGGAATATAGGAAACAAAAGAAAATGTGTAGGTGGGGTTTTCTGTTCCATAGGATTCAGATGACTACTGAAAATGGGAGTTTGTTGCATGACTTAAGGAGCACATACCAAACTTCTGTGTGGGTGTGTGTAATACTAATGTATTGGCGTCAACCTGGTGCAATGTTTTGTAGGATGGAAAAGAACCTGTGGTGAGTGGCAGCCCCACAGAATCTGCAGTTCTTACCTGGGGTCTACAGGTAGGCAACAACCTCATCATTTGCAGGAGAGATTGTGACCTTGTGACAATGGCCTGTGATGATGGCCCATCATATTGTCTGTAGTTGAAATTTCCTCAACCAGAGAGAGCTATATACTATGTCTTTGTGTAGCCTGGCAGGATGGAATTGCTGGTGGGACCTGTCTCCTTGTTTGACACTAGGTTCAAACCTTTTTTAGTGACTTTTTTATTGCTTTTTGGTCGGTTCAGCTTGGAATGAACTACAATCAAATCAAGCATGAAGCAACTATCCTTCATGTTGAGACTTTCAACTCCACAAAGAAACGTGCCGCAGTGGTCTTTGAGGTTAGAATAATTTTTTTGAAACATCCCCTTCCCTCTGTAGTATCTGTAACCTTCCCAAAGCTGTGGTGGTATATGATTGCTATGTAAACGTTAAGCTTCAGTCCTGACACAGAGTGTACTTGCATCTTGACATATCATTGGTTCATCATCTATATGTGCACATTGCAGACAAAAGACGGTGACGTGCATGTACACTGGAAGGGAGCAGCAGAGATCATCTTAGAGTTGTGCTCGAAATGGATGGACTCTGAGAAATTGGTTGATATGACCCCAGAGAAGGTGTGCATTGGGTTTTGCATCAGTTGTTGAACTTTTCTGAAAATTAGGCCATCAACTGTTCATGTCTCTTAGCTCAGAGCTCAACTTGCATAATTGTCATTCTATGGTTTCTCTATTGAATCTAGCTAGTGCCTTGCAGAAAGATGAGCTCAGGAGAACCATCGAGGGAATGGCAGCTCTTAAATTGCGGTGTATAGCTTTTGCTCACCGTATGGTCAAGAAGTCAGAGATTCCCATTGGTGAGGAGGCTCGGGCAAACTGGCAAACACCTGAAAATGATCTCATCCTTCTGGGCATTGCTGGTATCAAGGTAAGTTTTTCACACCAGATAAAGATGCCAGCTTTCATGCCAAACATACATATCATTGATGCCCTGAGGCCTATCCCCAGTCACATGGACTGTACCAGAATCACATACTTTGTTTATCGCATAAACAGTATCCTATTCAGAAGTGCAGGTGGCTTTTGTTGGAAAGCAGAAAACTGCTTCATTGAGAATAATTCAATAAATGGTGTGACTTGATCTTTCAATTGTATTTTTTCAGGATCCCTGCAGACCAGGTGTATTCGAGGCTGTTCAAACATGTATTAAGGCAGGCATAAAGGTGCAGGATTTGCTTCCTAAAAATCTGTTTTGAAGCTGTATTCTGCATTCTTTGTAATTCTACTTCCAGCAAGTGATCAGAGTAAAATGTTCATGAATATAGTATGATTTGATTTCTTACCAATGAGGGGACAAAGGCTCCAGCAAGAATGGTTATCATGTCTTGAGTAACGCATCTGGTTTTTGCAGGTGCGCATGGTGACAGGTGACAACTTACTCACAGCCCGAGCTATTGCTGTGGAATGTGGAATTTTAGATGAAGATGGATTGGCAGTTGAGGGTGAGGAGTTCCGCAAGTGGGATGACAAAAAGATAGAGAAGGATTTGGAAAAACTCTCTGTGAGCTTTCATTATATTCCAAAGCTGTTGCAGTTTATGATGTTCTTGTCTATGCATTTGACCATTGTCTATTCCTTGGCATTGTCATTTATATATTGCGGACTTGCTGTTAGACTGTGGTTAAGGAGTGTATGATGGATATGGTATCACATTCTGCAAGAGTTTAGCATGTAGATAATGTGTTACTTTCATTCCCATGTTACACAGATAGTGATGATTGTTTTTTGATACAATGTCTTTTAGGTCATGGCAAGGTCGTCACCAACAGACAAGCTGCGCCTGGTGCAAAAACTCAAGGCAAAAAAAAATGTTGTTGGAGTAACAGGCGATGGGACAAATGATGCACCTGCGTTGCATGAGGTTTATTCTATGGCTTTTGCTTATATAGTCAAGAAGCATTTCAATGTCAGTCGTGAGATGTTACAGTTGGGTTTGGTACTAACAGAGCTCAGTGAACAAGAACTTGAGAGAGAGATTCCCGTGGCTATCAGATGTAACCAAGTGTATAGCTGTGGTGTGGCAGGCAGATATTGGGTTGTCGATGGGAATCACAGGCACAGAAGTTGCCAAAGAGAGTTCTGATATCATCATTTTGGATGATGATTTCACCTCTGTCGTTAAGGTAAATTCAAGCGCAGTTTCTTTAACTAGAACTTTGACTTTTGCTGGAGCAAACCATGACTGTGAACCTCTTAGCCTCTATTTGGTATGGTTTCCAAAGCAGGCTTCATGGTTGGCTACCCATCATAGTAGCTTTTTCCAGCCTAAGGCAGGGTTGGGTTGGGGTCTGGTGTATCCATTCTGGCTTGGTTGCTGGGTATGTTAGTTTTTTGCATTTCCATCTTTCCTATCCTGCCTCTTAAGATTTCCCTTCTCCCAACTGCATGATATTTTCTTTGTTGTTGTTGCACTGGGCATGATAATGGAGTGTCTTTTGGATTGCATGGGCTATATATATCAGGTTGTACGCTGGGGACGTGCTGTCTATGCCAACATTCAGAAATTTATCCAGTTTCAATTGACAGTGAACATTGTAGCACTCATAATCAACTTTGTGGCTGCTTGCACTTCTGCAGAAGTGCCTCTTACTGCAGTCCAGGTTAGTGAAAATCATCATCCAAGTCTTTCTCTCTTAACATTATGTGGTGCAATTCAGTTTGATCTCTCTGTTATACATAGCTTTGCTCAATCTACCAGTGGTTAAGCACTACCACTGCATAGTATCCACCACCATTTGGTTTTCTGCCATTGATTTTCTCCTTTCAGTTGCCTGATGACAGTGGTTATCACTTAATGTCCTGTATATAGTTGTGAAATAACTTTGGTTTTTTTTCACATTTTACTTTGTTGATGGTCTAATATCCAGATTTTTCTTTTGTGTTCTGACTCACTTTGTTTTTTCAACACTTGCAGCTGTTGTGGGTGAATTTAATCATGGACACTCTAGGAGCTCTTGCACTTGCAACAGAGCCACCCACTGATGATCTTATGTTGAAGAAACCAGTTGGAAGAGTGTAAGAACTGTTCATTTTTGTTCAAATACTTTCCACAAACTAGTTTATCTTGAATTTTTTTTTCTTTTTTGTATGGGTGTTCAAACAAAGCAATCTTATTGGGACATGACTATGTTAAACTGTTTGAACATGTGAACATGAACACCAAGTCGGATTGATAATGTAAAATGAGTGTATGATTTCAGCTTGTCAATACTCTTTCTGTTAACTGTTCTTGTAAAGCAAAACTTGTATCATTTGAGAGTGAACCATGTTTTTTGTTTTGATAGTGAAACCATTGCTGTGCCTCTTGTAGGGAGCCCTTGATCACCAATGTAATGTGGAGGAATATCTTCATCCAAGTAAAGCTCTCTTCCACCATCTCTTCACTTCTGTAGTCAAGATATCTTTTTATGGGGATGTTGTGATTAGACTGACTTTAGACGACTTGTTGAGCACTTGAAAGCTCTGTTCTTACATCCGATAAATGCTGAACCATCATTGTATGTGCAGGCTATCTATCAGGTCATCATTCTGTTGGTATTGAATTATTCAGGGACAAAGATCCTGAAACTATCTGGAACTTCTGACCAGCAGATGCTCGTGAAGAATACCATTATCTTCAATGCATTTGTTTTCTGTCAGGTAAGCATTTTTATTTATTTTTTGCAGTTGAAAACTTTTCCTGGTGACATCCCATTCGTACCAGCATTCTCTGAACTTTTCCCAACTTGACCTCATCTATTTTCTTTTGTGCCACCTTGGAAGATCAAGAGACAAGTTTATTCCAAGTATAGATAGATTTGTCTGATTGACATAATACATGTGTCTGCAGCTTTTCAATGAGATCAATGCCAGGAGGCCAGAGAAGCTGAATGTGTTTGAAGGCATTCATAAGAACTATCTCTTCATATCAATTATAGTGATCACTGTGGCATTTCAGGTTTGCAGAAGAAGCTCTTTCTCACAGTGTAAATGTTTGTTTCATTGTTGTGACTACTTAGCTCTTCTCTGAATTCCTCAAGTAACCATAGTACCATCAAAGGTTCAGTTTTTGTGTTTCTGCGTGGTGGGTTTGCTATGACAACCCTTCATTTTCCCCCTGTGTTAAGGGTGAGCATGTTTTGATTCTGTCGCTGCTGTGTTGTTTTCCCAGCACTGGCTGACATCTTATTTTTAGTACTGAAAGTTCAGGAGTTTGCTGTCTGCTGTGATTCGTGCAGTTTGTAATTGTGGAATTTCTCAACAAGTTTGCACAAACAACCAAGCTCCCTGTGAAATGGTGGATTCTCTGCATTCTCATCGGCATTGTCTCGTACGTACTGGCTAATCCCTTCATTAATTTTCTTTTGTTTGAATGAAGTAATGTATATGTCAGTCCTGTATTTCAGTTGGATTGCCTCTAAAGACTTTAAAACCACATTTCTTTGTGCACATTCAAAAGCACATTCTGTATTTAACTGTGCTTGATGGGAGGAAGCTCAAACTTGTATTCTGGGGTGTGAGCAAAACAGGTGGCCTCTTGCATTTGCTGCCAAATTCATTCCACTCCCAGAGAAACCTCTTTCTCAATTTTTTGGCTCTTGTTCCTGCAAGAGAAGGAAACATGGGCAATCAACAAGATCAACTAGTAATGGCTTGAGCACAACAACAAATTCCCATTCTTCACAAGACCTGCAAAATTCAGAAACTGCTAGCATGAGTAATAACAGACATCACACACATTCTCTTCCAAACTCCAGGTCTGTATAGAGTAAAGTTTGAGAACCTACTTAGGATTGGGATTGACTATCATATCCCACGATTATAGCTTCAGCCTGAAGTTCATGTAGTCTATTCTCCTTTGGAACATGAATAAAGAGTCTAACTTCTGTAGGGTTCATGAGGTCATACACTAATAACAAAATGTGGCAATATGTTAGAATTCCTAGTCCTTGAGGAATATTTGTGAAAATGGTTTCAAGGTTTTGATTCTTTAGCTTCAAGGTGTTCAAACTGTGTTGTTCTTATCAATTGGTAAAACCAAGACACGGTTTATGTCTACATTTTGATGATTAAGTTGTTATAGTGGTCATTTGATTGTTGAGCTAAGAGTCAAGTATGTATCTTGCACCTCATTAGTTTCGGTGATGGTTCAATGTAATGTCATGTTAAACTCCTTTGTCATTTGATCAACAAATTGAACATTTTTGCACCATATCACAAAACAAAAAACAATGTTGTATTGAATTTCTTCATCATTCTTGCACCATATCACAAAACAAAAAACAATGTTGAATTGAATTCCTTCATCATTTTTGCACCATGTCACAAAACAAAAAAACAATGTCGTATTGAATTCCTTCATCATATTGCACCATATCACAAAACAAAGAACAATGTCATATTGAATTCCTTCATCATTTTTGAACCATATCACAAAACAAAAAACAATGTTGTATTGAATTCCTTCATCATTTTTGGACCATATCACAAAACAAAAAACAATGTTGTATTGAATTCCTTCATCATTTTTGCACCATATCACAAAACAAAAAACAATGTCATATTGAATTCCTTCATCATTTGATTAGCACATTGAACATTGCATGCACACTGACACCAAACCCACATTCTTGTGTTTTTTTTATGTTAATGGGTCCAAGCATGGTAAAATATACCACTTGAAAACTTTTTCTTTTTTTTTTGGAAAGTATCCATAAATGGAGTCATAATATTGAACTTATGAATCTTATTTATTTCAATGATCGACAAGAATTAGTTTTCTTATTTCATTGCATAATATTGAAAAAACACATGTTTTATTATGGATTTAAACATTTTAAAAAATGCAAGTAGAAAAAAATATGTCTCAAGGTTATAAGTACAAGAAAATAAAACTTTAATTGAAAATTTTATATTTTCTAGTTGATGAAGGCCTAATACATATTAATGTAATTTCAACTTTTCATACTATAATCATAATCTATCAAAGATTTAATGTAAAAGCATTTAGGAAATCTTGAAATGCCAACCAATTTCAAACATTTTTTTCATTTTTTTTAATTATAATTTTTCAAACTTTATTTGTAGTTTATCGTAAACTCAATGGACAACTCCATGGTCTCATAATCAAACTTAAAGATGTTTATAAAAAAAATTTTATGGTTATTATTTATACCATGGAACTATGATTGCCATTTGAAAAATATTTTTTGGCATATTTCACCATGTTTATCCATTTATGTGTTGTGCTTGCAATAACATCGAGACACTAACTTTAATGGAAGATTCATTGTCATTAGAAAGGGTGAGCTTTATATTCACCACCAAATTTTGTGTAAAGGTTAAAACCTTTCTTGGTCATGAATATTCATGAACACACTTTCTTTCTTTGAGTTGTGAAGTAGACACCAATCAGCATGTTTTAATTTTGTACTTGTTCAAATCCACTTCTAAATTTATTATTTTTTTTGATATTTTGGCTTTCTAAGTTGGAAGGGGTAAGATTGGAATTGAACATTTGTTAGGTTAAAATAATATGAGGATTTGTTGAAACATTCATTAAAGATGTTTTAGGAAAGGCAATTCAAGAATGTTGAAGATGTGTTTTTGTTTGATAGCAAAGTTGTCAAAAATGACATGACATGCCATTTTTACATTGATTATCACATTAACATCAGTCTTGATGCGTCAATTTGTCAAATCAACCTTGATGTTGACCAAACATTTCACAATTTTTAAAAAATCATTTTTTCATTATGCAAGTAAGTTCAATTATTAACTATTAATAATTAATAATAAGATTTCATATTCCATTCAATAAATCATTTTGCAACCAAATTTAAATCATTGGACTACAAACAAAGTGTGAACCTATTGTGCTTGAAAATTTTGATTGTTCAAATAGCAATTGAAATCCAATTATCACTTTTCAATAGTTAAGATATTTTTTTTGTTCTCGAGCCCAGATTCAGGTCATTGGTGAGAGGGGTGTGAATTAATTGCAACTAAAAATCTTAATTGTTCAAATGCCAACAAAAATCCAGCTAACATTATTTAATAGTCAAATTATTTTTTTTCAATTTTTATTTTGTTTTTGAGACCAAATTATGACTAGGGTGTGGACCAATTGTACGTAAAAATCTCAATTATTTAGATGGTGAACAAAAGTCAATTGCCATTTTTTGACGATTGAAAAAAAAATTGAATTTTTTTTCTCTGCTTTTGGGACTAGATTCATTTTGTTAAAATGTGATTATGGTATGGACAAGTTGTGATTAAAAACTCTTAACTAGTCAAATGGAAATCTAAATTTGATCACCACTTCTTGATGGCCAATTTTGTTTTTAATAATTTTTTGTATTGGGAATTGAAATCAGGTTGTCAGATCTAACAATTTAGATTTTTATTTTTTTGCAACCATAATTGTTGATCTCCGTTGGGTAAATTTTTTACCCCTACATGAAAAGTTATTGTTTTGATTTAAATTGACCCCATGTTGACCCTAGACCGATGTGACGTTGGGCTACATCAACTTGAAAACAAACATGACTAATAAAACGTGACAAGGCCAACACTAATAACCCTACTTGATAGTTCCAATTTTGTAGTTGAACAAAAAAAGCAAGGAAAAAAATATTATATTTTCCCCATCAATAATTTGACTCAAAGTTTGAAAGCAATAATCAATGTTATCAAAAGTGGGGTGTTTTTTGCTATAAGGAGATGAACCCATCTCCTTTGGAGCACCATCTTAATGGCATATAACAAGAAAAGAAAACTTTACACACAAAGCCAACATTGCATTAACAACATAACACAAGAATCAACCGAAAAGGAGGAAAAGGAAAACAATAAGTCTAACTTTGTTGTGCAAAACACCAATGAAGCACACAAAAAGAAGAGAAGGATTGTAAATCAAAGGTTTTCCATACCAAGCCTAATATTTATTGTTCAAGTACATAAAATTGGGTCCATTCTCAAGCTTTGTGTTTGGTGAAGTAGGGGAAATATTAAAAACATGAAACTATTAAACATGAAATAATAACATTGATGAAATTGATTGCAACCAAATAACCATCCCAAATCTAAATTGCATTGTAACCAAAGGAATTACTCTAGGTTGCAAGATGTGTTAATATTGGCCTTATGAATTTTTGCATTCTATTTTTAGACGCACAAAGTGCACCAAATAAGGGTAGTGTTGGTGCACAAAATAAGACATGCACACAAAGTGTGTCCCAAGCGGTAGCAAGGTGGTAGGAAGTGCGTGTCATGCCATCGCATGTATTCTCTAGGTTCTAGGAACATTTTCGTACTTTCGGGTACACCAAGAGGGCCACCGCAGTGTGTGTGAGTACGTGGAGGTCTCAAACCAAAAGCAAACCGACTTGTGTTATCGCCATGTCTAAGTCGACCAAGTGCACTACGCTATTCCAACACAAGCACGCGCTAGAGTTTGGCCTCAAGATTGTCGAGCTCGAAGAGAAAGGCAATACACTGGTCATGACGAGTGTGTGTTGTTTGTTCTACGTGTATCGTGACCGAGATGTCGGGCCAATGAGTTGCAAGCGCAAGTTGACCGACAATATTCATATCTTCAAAGTGCCATTCATCAAGCAGCACTATCTATTGCACTTGAAGCAACATGCCAAAACATGGGAGGAGTACAATGAGCTTTTTGTTGATGATAAGAAGGCGTACTTCAACGACAAGGTCGAGCGTGCAAACACGATGCACATGTACATTAACACCAACCAGGACACCATCCGCTTCACTATCTCGTTGCCGATCATCAACATCATCATCAAGGAGTTGTTCTACCACAACAACAATCAAATCCTCGCCAGCGTCGATGAGGTCAACGTTGAGGATGAAGAGGACCACCACATGAACATGGAGTGGATCCGCAAGAAGGCAAACAAGGAGATTGCTTTGAAACGCAACGCGATGAAGCTCTTCAAGCTCAATGAGGACAACGAGATGTACATAGTTGATGTTTCAAATAGTACGCACTTCTTTTTCGCGATCGACTACATCAAGTGCGGCATGTCATTCCGACAAACCGCTACTATGATCCATCATGCCAAGCACCGCCTTAAAGCCCAGAAGCTAGGTGGCATCAACAATCATAACGCCAGCCAATATGTTCGTGCTTTGGTCACCACCAACCTGAACAAAATCATAGATCTGTTGTTGCACCTGTCGGTTTGGGCGTTTTTGGTCGCTGGGGATGGCAACATTCATCATAGCAACTCGATCTTCGACATGTGCATCCGCATGTGCGTTGGCGACGTCTTGCCCAATCTACACTTGGCCACCATCCCAATGTTTGAGCGGCACATTGCCAAGAACATTTTCATCCTAATAGCCCGCTTCCTAAATGCGCTAAGTGACACGACAACAATCTGGTGTGCCAAGCTCGTGTCCATGTCGACCAATGGTGAGAACACAATGACCAGATGCCATCGTGGTGTCGTGACTCGCCTCAAGCAAGCCACCAAGTTTCCGATGTTGCGCATTTAGTGCGTGCCGCATCAAATTGACATTGTCATTAAAAATGGAACTACCTTACCTCAAGATTGGCAGTGGATCGAGGTCATCTACAAGTGGTGTGTGCACCTGCATTACTAGGAGAAGTTCATCATGGATATGAACGGCGAGATGTGCCCAAAAAAGACGAACCAATGGGTGCACCTTGACAACACATTCAAGTTTTACATCTTGTGCCGACGCCAGATCGTTGAACACATGGACGCCCATGCGCACTTTGAGTCATCGTCGACCAAATGGTGGACGATCATGCTCGTTATCACATCAGCAATCAACGAGATCAACAAGACCGTTGTCTAGCTACAAAACTGATCGATCATCATTGTCCAACAAAAAATCAAGATTGAACTCTTCAAAGACCTATTGATCGGTATGTTCAAAGTCAAAGGCATCATCGACATTGATGACGACAAGAAGGACATTGAAAACAAGTTCTACGTCAACAGTGATTAGTGCATTGAGCACCAACACATCATCAACCATGTTAAAGATCAAGGGTCGTTTAACCAAGAATGTTACGCAAGCCTCAATGAGGACAACCAGAAGGACGTGGTGCTACAGATTGCCTAGTTTGCCATGTTTGTTGTCACCGGATGCAACCGCATCAAAGCTGAACAAGTCAACAACAACAATGCAAATGAGTTCAATGCACCATCTGTTGTGTTCATCAAGGTGACATCGCAACACTTCATCTTAGATGTGTTAAACGTGTATCAGCCCCGTCTTGATTACTTATAGTCCAAAGAAAATATCGACGAAATCAAAGCCAAATAGTGCAAACTTATCAAGTGGTATAACAATGACCAGCACATCAAGCAAATCATCAACTTGTACAAGCTCATGGTGTCTTTCAATGAAGCGTGGGACAAGATTGACATCCCTTTCAATCAATTGCGCCAATTATGTGGTGAGCTGGTGACAACGTTTTCAAACACGACGTTGGTCGAATCAAATTTCTCCATTTTGAAATGGGAAAAGGACAACAATTGTTCATCCATGATTGATCTGACACTATGAAAAATATTCCAATGTAAGCATATGAATCACATTCTGATCATGTAAGTGCTGAACACCACCCATCCATGTGCTACAACAATAAACAACACTTTCTTGCCCCAAGAGCATTGCAATCATAAAGATCCATGGACACACAACTTTGATTGAGGCGGTGTGCACAAATTAGCTTATTTTGTTTGATTTGTGCAAATGCACAAATTTATGAAGCTATGTTAATACCAATATGTGACTAAGGTTCATTGGTAATCAACTTTCAAAACCACAAGCCGAAAAAATAAAATTTTGAACCTAATGGGCCAAATTTCAAGAGAAATAAACCGTACACCTTTTACACGCATAAGATTGTTTTAACCATTAGGATACCACAATAGTTTTTGAAAACATAAAAAAATTCAAAGTAAGAAAAGGAAGACTCATAGTACATGGTATTCATTCAATAATGAAACATTCACGAAATATTGTTTCAAAATTGCATTCACAACATCAAGTTAAGGATGAAATCTACATTCACAAAATTGTTCTTGATTATGGATTTGATTCAAGGGAATGAATTTGTGTAGGAAATGAAATTCAATTGGGACACAATAATTCCCCCACATTTGACACTATAAAAGTTATAAAAACTAGTGCAATCAACAATTAGCCCAAAAGAAACATTGAGGTCGGTGACAACTTGGAATTCAAATAATCTTGTGAAAAAGTGTGAAGGGTTTCTATTAGATCCTCGCACTATTGATTCATTAGAGATTTGGATGGCAAAGTGCATGTTTTGGTTGCAAATTGAGGCAATAATAAAAGGCAAGATGGGTGGAATGATGTCATCGGCGAAAGGTAAGGATTGTTATCATTGAAACCCTAAATGAACTTCCAAAAGGTCAATGAGTACCTAAGAAACATGCAAAATAAGTTTTTCAACCACCTATTATTATAGGAAATGCCAAAAAACAAAATGATAATAGGGATGACCATTTTAGAAACATAGATTTTGCAAAGCAACCAAAGTTTAATACTTTTTTGCTAGATGTATATGTAGGTATGTGGAAGACCTCTTGGTTGAATTTGGTCACCCTTGCTTTCCATTTCTTGTAGTTCCCCTCCTTTAACAATCTTGTATGCAGATATATTAAAAATTTGGTATGAATTTCAAAAACGTTCTATTTGTATTGAACATAGGTGATCATTTACTCATTGAACCCCATATTTTAATTGTGTCAATAAATGTTTTGGACACTCTTTGAACATCCACCCATTGTGAGGATTGGTTGAAGGCACATCTAAGTGTAAGTGGTTGGCATACTTACATTGATGATTATATCTATCAAAATTTGAATAGGAATTGCTTTAAACTTGTTCTTTGTAAGGCATTGAGATGCAATTTGTTGCAAAACAAGGCACTATCTCCCAACATGAAGTTGTGCTAAAAAACACTTTTTTTGATGAATAGACGAACTTGACACTAAAAAATTAGGTGGTTTTTTTACAAGGGTCATTATTGAACAAACCAACAAGCTTATTGTAATTTGAATTTTTTGTAACCTATGTGTGAAGTGAAAATCTCTTGAAACGTGGAAAAGACAAAATGCAAAGTTTGTTTGATAAAACTATGCATCCATTTCACTCCATTACCCATTCTAGAATTGTTCATGTGGGGTTGGAGCTCAGGGTGATGTTTTCCAATTGGAAAAAAATTATGAACAATGTCATCAACACCAAAAAATCATTTTGTTGGAATTCCATGATTGGTTTCTTTGCCAAAATGACAAAGATGGACATCTTCATTTCAAGAAAACAAAGTACCACTAGCATGGATATGGTTGATGTTTCAAATCTACTTAGCTTGTGGATAATATTTTTTGCAAAGACACTAATTATAAAGTGGAACAAAGCTCTAAATGACACTTGCTACACAAATCTCATGAGGTTAGCAAATAACATAATCCACAACAATGGGTGCATTGTGATCTTTTGTGGCATAAACCACACATTTGCATGAATGATCAAAAAATTATGTCTTGGAAATAGACTCAAAAGGCATGTGAAAAACTAAATGGTGGTCAATGAAATCATTCCCAACTATAGCCAAGGGAAAACATTGTGCTCACAAGTGTGGTGTTATGCAATGGATAGGTTAAAACTCAACCTAGATCTCAATTTGTTGAGTACATTAATCATTTAATGAAATCTCATACACAATAAATCCTTAAATACAATGTTCTTATAGAAAATATTATGAGAATGAAGATCACCAAAGAACCATGGAAAGGACCAAAAGAGAAATGACATGCTTTTGTGTAGATCAATCTTGAAACTTGTAGTCCACCAAAAGAACGAGTTTTTTACATATTCGTGCAAATAGGTAACTTTAATCATAACATAATTGTTGTTTCCAAATTTGTGAGAGTTGAGACTACTAGCCGGCCTTCAAGGGAGGATTAATGTTAAAGGTAATAAAATATAGAAGGATGCAATCATAGTGATAGGAGCCAAAATAATTGTTGAAAAGTAATGAAAATTGTTTTCTATTACTTTGAAAAATCACCACTAATTAATTTCATGAATTATTTGTTCATCATTTCGAATTGCATTTGTTTGCTCATGAAATTGGAATTTTATGAATTTGGAGTCATCATATTCCTAGAATCCTTTGTCTTATGCAAAACTTTTGTTGAATGGGTTTTTAGGATTTAAAAATTTGAATGTATTTTTTGTTACCCAAACCTTTAAAAATGTTTTCAAATTTATTGTGGGCTTTAACATACTTTGTAGAAAAATTCATGTGTGTTGATCTTTTTAGGTGAACATGTATCCAATCATTTAAAAAGGATGTTGTTTATTTTGATTTTGAATGCCTTTAATGACTAAAAAAGTCCATAATGTGTGCACTATGATCATGGTTCAAATGAAAGTTGTACATTTTATTATCATGTAGGTCCTAATGCAAAAGAAATCTAATTTTTTATCATACAATGGGTCATATTTAATCTCAATATTAATATCCAATCCCAAAAATCACATTTAAAATGTAATTTTGGTATTTAATATATCAATAGTAGAATCCTTGGTACCCATGGCTCAATTTATTATGATTACAAATGAAAGACATTTTTTTGGGAATGGAATCAAATTTTAATTTTTTTCGATAAAATGTTACATTTAACAATTTACAATGAGCTGCTAAAGCTAATTGTGGATGGAATTGCGTTTGGTCCCAACATTATTTATAGAGTTTCAATGGATTTAATGATTGAGGAAGATGAGTTGCTAATGGGCACAAAAGACCAAGTGTGGTGACTTTTAGACAATAATGAGTAAGTGATTTAACTCTAGTTGATCAACTATATAAGATTTTGCAAAGAAGGAAGAGTAAAATGCTTTGATAAAAGTGAAAACACTTTTACAATGTTGCATGTAATTATAAAATGTTTAGAGTAGTAGTCTTTGCTTGTAAACATTGAAGAGATTGCAAAAAGACAGAGTAAATTGAAATTTCAATACAATACAAAAACATAATTTCCTCAACATTTCGACTTTATCAACAATGGGGCAAGTGAAGAGTTTGACAATTTTAGTATTTTAACTCTAGAAGTTTTGAAATTTTTTAGATTGTTTAATTTTCTAAAAAATTATAGGTTTTAAAAAAATAATTTGTTATATGCTTGATGATTACATTTCTAATGTGATTACATTCTACTCTTGTATTTTTGCAAATAAAGTTAGATTGTCATTGTTTAAGCCAAAATGATTCCTTAAGCTTCTTGGTACATGGTAGTGAAAATTTTGAAGAAGTTTATTGTAGGGCAAAGTTAATATCTTGACTATTAGCTACTTAGGCAATGTTTAGGATCTATGATGCATCATACAATATGTTGCATAAGAGAATTTGCATTGGGTTGTTATGGCTTTTAGGGAAAATATTGTGTGTAATACCCATAAAAATTGTGGTTTTTTTAATTCGGTTTTAACTTGAATACCTACAATTGCCTATGGTTACATGAAAATGATCTTGAGGTTACGGGAAAAAATTGTGAACCATTTGCAGATGATCATTAACTATGAGAGCCCAAATTAACAAAACATTACAAAAAAAGTGAAAGATTACAATAAAAAGCCTAAAAGGCCAAGTAGACAATCAAAAGGCATGCAATGTATTAAATAGATGAAGAAATAATACAAAAGATTATGTTCAACCACATTAACAACCAAATAAACAAAGATATTAAGTTTTAGATTTTACCTTTATTATCTAGTTAAACAATAGGGTCAATACACAGTCAAAGGAACCACAAAGGGCATCAGATGTTAAGTTTTGTCATAAAAATCTAGAGATTTTTTATTTTTTTGGTTCCATTTGAAACCATGGTAATCATAGCACATTATTATTTTTTAACACACATGAATGTCAAGAAACTCAAATTAAAAATCCATTTGATCCAATTTTAAGTTTTGGTTTAATTAAAGACTTTTGAAAATGAAAAAAATTGTTTTAAAAAAAGGACATTTTTCCAAAGAACTTTCAAATGACTCATATAATAGAAATAAGTTGATGGTAAAAAATATGAAATGATAATAACTTTTTAAACGCATTAGAAAAACATGAACATAATTTCAAAAATGTGGTTATAAGACTTTGAAAATTCAAAATATGTACATTTGAAAATTTGCAAAATGTGCTTGGCTGACTCTATGTTTTTTGTTCGACTAGTAAGTTTCATAGTCAAGCAGGCTTTAAAATTTCAAAATTTCAAGAGTGTTTTATCACATGTAAATGGGGTATAATGTACATGATGTATTAAACAAAGTTGTAGTTTATATTACATTAAATTCAACTTTAAAAAATTAAGATTTTTTGGTATGATTTCAAATTATCATCATTTTTCAAGATGAAACACATAAAATCTACAAGGAATTTTTACATGTTTAAATATTCATAGTTATTCAAAAAGGATTTTTTGGGGGAATTATTAGGGAAATTCCAATCATTTTTCATAATAGGTTGCAAAAAAATCATTTGTATGAACATGTAGGACTAATGTAAAGTAATGCTTGTGGCTCCTTTGATCTTGTTTTGATCCAATAGTTAATCCAATATGGAGTCATGGGAACTAAACAATGTTATACATGATGGAGCAATTAATCATTTGACATTTTTTGAGTGGCCCTTGTAACATTATGACCTTTCATAAGGTTATGAAGCACGATTGCATTGATTGATGTGTCATACAAATTGTTATTGTTGAAATTATAGGTATAATTTTTTTCCAATGTTTCATGGACGTTTTATATAGGGTTTCAACTTCACCTAAAATCTCACCTTATCAATACGCAATTTCCTATTTATTAAAAAGAAAATTATATTAATGTTATGTCAATATGGAGTTACAATCATGTCAATTTCTATACATGTGATGAATAATCGACAATTTCATGTATTTTTTCCAATCATGTCAACCTCCATGAAAGCTATTGCAAAACAAAAGGGAAAATAGTGCTTTCAAAAGAAAGAGCTAGATATAAAAGCTAATGTTACATTGAAAATTGAAGGATGTGCATAGATCTAGATGCCATACTTGTTATGAAACAATATTTGACAACTTCATGTATTGTTAGTTGTGTGTTTTGGAAAGGGGTGTGTAGGAAGAAAAAAAAAGGATGTGTAAACCTCAATTCTTCTCTCTAATTTTGAGTTTCATTTTACACAACATCAACATTTTACTAATAGAAAGCTTTGACACATTTTCTTACTCTCATAACATCTTCAAGTTCAAGTCATTGCTTAATACACCTTCATTCCCCAATAGAAATGCCACAACAAGTTGTGTTGTCTAATTTTAATAAAAAAGTCTAGACCAACAAGGAAACATGTTAATGTTGCAATTTGCAAATCTAGATGGATTAGATCCCTTTTGATTGTCTTTCATTGGAATATCTTTGTTTTACGTTGGCATTATTTTGGCAACATTTTTCTCTCACAACCTTGAATGACCTAACAAATAACTTTAGGAAGTTTGGACAAGAAAGATTCAGTCAACTTAACCACTACGTGATCTCCCTTTTGCCCTAGTCACAAAATTGGTGAGACAAAGCCCTTCTTAGAGTTCCCAACTTTTGGGTTTCATTTCCCATTTTCATATTCCTTGGATTTCCTCCCCAAATTCCCAACATACCATGTTTTGAAAAACTAATGCCTATTCATAGAAGCTCATTAGGCACCTATTGAATTTCTTCATCTCCACCAAATCTGTTCCTTTATTCATGTTTTTGCACTTGACCTAACTATTCTCAAAATTCTAATATGTAGGAGAAAAGAATGGAAGTCATGAGACTCTCAATGCAAAAACACTACTTGTGGGCATTCTTCCTAGACAATCACAATATGTGCAAAGAAAAACCTAATCACAGCTTCATCACCATGATCTTCCCATCTACACACATTCAAAACTAGAATTCAAAAAAAAATGCCTAATTGTTAATCCATCTTTTATTCTACACATTGCTAACTCATTCTTTGAAACTTCCCACTAGAACACCTTATCAAGCCCACCATTGCCAAAGTTAATCAAGAGCTCCAAAACAAAAACCTTGTTTGTCCACTACCTTGCCATAAGTCACACAAACACAACATTGCACATTCAAGATCACCATTAACCTACAACACATAACCAATCCAACACCCAAACACTAAAAAAAAGAAAACCCCATTAAAGAAGCCCATCAACTACCCATTCTTTTGTCATTTCCTTTTCTCGACTTCCTCATTTTCTTTTCATCCATTAGGTACAACAAATCCTCATTCAACTCCATTTCCTCCCAAAGGTGGAGCTCTTTGTCATCTACACTTGCAAATGGTATGTAAGTTACATATTACAAACCTTCTTGTTGTTAATCATGCATTCAACTATTGTTTAAGTCGGAGTGACCTACAAAGGCTCCTATTGGGCATGTGATACATTGCAAACTTCTTAGAAGACAAAATCTACACACTTTTGTTGGGATATTGCCTCAAAGGACTTAGGAGAGAAAGATTTCAAATTTGTACAAGTCAATGTCTTAAATGTATAGAAGAATGCTAGAATTTATGTGTATACCAAATTTGGTGTAGTTTTCATGAAAAATAATCAAGGCAAAATGTCATTAATAATTTGTTTTGCCTAGTCTAAACATCACACATGCCAAAATAGTTGGGATCTTCCTTACCATTTGTGCTTTTGAATATATGCTTTAATTAGGTCAGTTCTACCCAATTGCCTCTTGGGTTGTTCCTCCAGACAAGTGGTATGAATTTTAGTTGAGCTCATTCCATCCAAAAATGCATGATCATGCCAATTGTTGTGACCATGGATGATATTTGTAAACTCTTCTTTGAGTGCACAATAGGAGAGTCCAAATGGAGGAACTTTAGAGCTTGAATTTTGTTGAAATGGTTGAAAGTCGTGAAAGGGGACCAAAAAAATCATGTTGAACAAGGCAAACCATGATGGAAAAGAAATTGTGTCAAAGCAAAGAATTTGACATGCAAGCCTTCGAGGGGAGCAGACCTTCAATTTGAAGGGCTCATGTGCACTTCATTTAGGAAAGGCTCTTCAAGAAACTACCCATCACATTGAAAGATGGACCACTAAAATGCCCTTCACAAAAACATAATGACCTCGCCGGATGTGCATAGGATGTTTTCAAGGCACCTTACAAAGCACAATTCCCTCACTAGCCTAGAGCAAGAGTTTTCCTATAAGGAAACATGAAAAATTTTCATAAGCTAATTTGGGCTGTTGTTTTTTGTGCAGGGAAAGGCATTAAGAGCACTACCTTCCCCTATACAAAACAAATAAGCATGACCTTGTTTGGTCAATATATTAACCCCTAAATATTGGATACACCAAAAATGACTTTTGGAATTTCAAATGGATGTAAGTTCAATATTGTAAATTTAAATATTTTTTTAGTTTTATTTTTGTTAATAGAATATTGGGTACCTCTTTACAATGGGTGAATAATTGGGTGTGTATAGAGAGATAGACATATTAAAGGAAGAAGAAGAAGAAGCAGCAGTTTCCACAATCTCAAGCCCAACACCCATCAAGCAGTATGTTTTTTTTCAACAAATTTTGTCCATTTTTGGAGCAAAAATTTGGGAAATGTTTGGATTTGTTTTTTAATTTCTTGTGTAGAATTCTACTAGCCTAATGTTGGCTAATTCTTTGGCAAAAATTGCCAAATTTCTGACATCACAAAATTGGGGTGAAAAAAAAAGAAAAAGAAAAAGAAAAACCCTGCTGGTATCAAGTTATGCAATTGAGTTTTCATACTCCCCTTTTTAATTATTTAATAAAATTTTCCTCTAGTAAGGCTCTCTTCTTCTGAATCTCCTGCAGGATTTTGCTCTTCCCTCGCAGAGAAAATTTCCCAAGTACTTGGGTATATTTGTGTATGTTTTGTGTGTGTTTTGTGTGTGTTTAGTGTGGTGGTTGTGGGTTTTTTCCTTTGCACCTTGTTGCCATTGCTTTGCCATGAAGACAATAGGTATCCAGCCAACAAGGAGTTGAAGGAACAAAGGTGGTGGTAGGGGAGGAGAATTTGGAACTTGGAGCAGAGGAGAGGAAAGGAGAGGAGAGAAGAGGAGAGAAGAGAAGGGGGAGAATGGAGTTTACAACCGTGGAAGCAAATGGGGTTGCATTGTCCGTGAGAATCTTCAGACCCAATGCAGGAGTTGAGCCCAAGAGCCTAACCCTAATATTGGTGCACCAGTATTCAGTGCTGGGAGGATGTCAAGGGCTTCTCAAAGGGATGGCCAACATGCTTGCAGCCAAGGGCTTCACTACCATCACTTTTGACATGAGAGGAGCAGGCAGATCCTCCGGAAGGCCATCCATTACAGGCTCAGCTGAAGTGCAGGATGTGATTGCAGTCTGCAAATGGGCTGTTGACAAATTGCCAGCTCCCTCAATCCTCCTTATTGGAAGCTCTGCAGGTCAGTGACTGTCCATTTTTCTTCAACTTCTTTGGTGCAAAGCTTTTTGCATAACTATATGTTGTTCATCATCAACTTCCTGTTTCTTTCTTCTTCTTCTTCTTCTTCTTCTTCTTCTCTCCCCTCCCTTTTACTTTCTTTTGTGGTGCAGATTCTTAACCCTAGTTATAGTAACACATCTGCAGCCACAGTGCCTTTTCTTCTTGCTTTGCACTTCCCTTAGTGCTAATGGACACACACAGGTTCTATTCCTTCCTCACTGATGTTTGCTTTCGTGCTACAGTGCAAAAAGCATTGACAAGCGCTTCAAGCTCTTTCTTTCCTTCCTCCTTTCTTCCTCTTCTTTGTTGCTGTGGAGCTTCTTCTCGCCAGGCTTTATTCAGGGGCACTTCTTTCTTCATCTTCTTCCTCATTGTGGAGATTCCTTTTCGCCTGCTCTTTTTTATTTTTCTTATTTTTAAGGGGGAGCTTCTTTCTTTTCATCTTCATTGTTGTTGTGGGAGTTTCTTGTCACCTGCAATTTTTTTTTTCCTGATTGCAGGGGCACCAATTGCAGGATCTGCAATTGATCAAGTGAAAGAGGTAGTGGGTTATGTGAGTTTGGGGTACCCATTTGGAATTTTAGCATCTGTTCTCTTTGGCCGACACAATAAGGCATGTTTGCAGTCAGAAAAGCCCAAGCTTTTTGTTATGGGAACGAGTGATGGATTTACATCTGTCAAACAATTGGAGAACAAGCTCAAAACCGCAGCAGGTCGCATTGAGACAAAGTTAGTACCAGGTGTTGGACATTTCCAACTTGAAGGTCCAGATTATGACAACCTGATGATTGACTTTGTTACTGAATTTGCAGACTCTATTGTACAGAATCAACCTGAAGCATCAAGCTCCTCCGATCTGTACTCATCTGCTGACTAACCTACTTTGGCTTTGCAAAAGCTGCATTGTTGCTCTCCAATTGTATCTGTTTTCAGAAGCCAATACCAACATCATTCCAACTAATTACCTGCAAAGTCAATAACAGAGTGGCACAGGTCTGACAAATACAGTATATAGAATTTCATTTGCCTTCATAGTTTTTGCTTTGTTTGTCTTGGTAGTCCATTTCTACAAAACAAGCGCCCAAGTCCAAAACAAAAACAAAATTGGTTGAACTATTTTGGTGCTTGTAACAGTCAATTCAATTACTTAAATGTAGCAGCAGCTGATTGCAACTGCCATCCATTTCTGTAAGAATTTTTTTCGACCTTCCTAACCATTTTATTGCTTCACATTCAAACATGAACGTTGTAGAATTGACTAATTATTGATCTGTCTAGTTGGCCCTGTGTCACACAGAAGACAAGGTTACCCTTTCTTGTGCACAAGAGGTTACATCTCCTTGCCAACATGGAGATTTACATGATTACACGGTCTGACACTGGTAATGATCCATGTAGAGAGGGCAAGCTTTTGATCTTATTTGTAAGAGAAATAATCGCGCAATGCAAATGACAAGCTTTTGATCTTATTTGTAAGAAAAATAATGGTGCAATGCAAATGACAAGCTTTTGATCTTATTTAAAAGAGAAATACTAGCGCAACGCAAATGACATCTGGATGCCTGATGCTGTTGCTATACTCCTACCTATCCTCATTGCCACCTAGAAGCCTAACCAATGGTATCATTTGAGATACCAACAATTGCTAAAGGTTGTGCTAGTCTGGTATTGAAAGCCTCAAATTCACAAACCCTAGATTCATAATTCAGGAAAATTTATCCAAGTAGGTTATCAATCCTTATACCCTAAACCCATTTGAACTCTAGACTTTGAATACTCAATCAAGTGGTGAAGAATTTTTAGTGATAAATAATTGTCAAAAGTTTGAATGGTTGTGTGCTGTAGCTTGCAATGTTCTTGTATTATTCAATTGGTCATTGTTACTTTCATTCCCCTCAAAACCTTCACTCAGATTAACATCATAGGGATGACTATCAAGGTTGAAAACAATGCATAACAATCCCAATTGGAGCTCAATATTTGCACTTGGCTCTCCCTAGGCCCTTGTCACTTATGCTTTTCTTGTTTGCTGCATAGGCTCATAGGAAGCATTAGGGCATTGGGTATGACGTGATACCTCCTTGATGCCACAAGGTTGTGAAGCTATTTACATCAATAATATTACACTACCTGAGAAGGCCTGAAATCCACCTAAACTGGAAGCTCTACTTGTGTTTTAATCAATGGTTGCACAAGGAAAAAAACCCTGTCCCTTCCTCTCTTCTGTTGCAAAGCCAAAGCTTGACTCTCAAAAACCATATCCATCCTACTTGCATTATGTTCAAAGACTTGCACAAGTAAAATACCAAGTCCCTCCACCCCTCTATTCTGTTGCAAAGCAAGAGCTGGACTCTCAAAAGCCATATCCATACTACTTGCATTTCTGGAACTCTACTTACATTCTATTGAAAGACTTGCACAAGTAAAACTCACTGCTCCCCTCTCCACCCATAGTCCCTTTATTTTGGTGCAAAGCAAGAGCTGGACTCTCAAAAACCACATGCGTCATACTAGCATTTCATTGCCAAGAAAGCAAAACAGAAGTTTGGCCTAAGGCAGATCTGATGTGAGACCCACCTTTTGTAAAGTGAGGAGTTGGAAGCACCTGGGAATGTATTCAAGCTCCAATGTTTTGCCTGCCTGCTTCCAGGGAAACATGTTACACTTCCTGCAACTTTGGTGAGCAAGGAAGAAACAACAAACTTTAAAGAAGGCACACATGGAAAAAAGGATTGCCTAAAAAAAGGAAACTGGATGTGAAGATTAAACCTGGATTACACAGCACAGGCACATTCTGCATGAATGGGTTATGTTTCTATACAGAAGATCTTATGTACAGAATTCCTGGGCACAAGAGTCAGGACTGAGATCACTACTACAACTTAATCACTAGGCTATATACTGGAACTTGGATTCTCAAAGATGTTTTATCTCTTGTTTTCAAGGAATTGGGTGATATCAGGTTGCAAGGGGAGAGGATGGAGTGGGCAGGAGGGCACAGGGCACATCTAACCTGTGCTCCACCAGTTATCCTTATAAATCACCTGAGATACCTTCCTATTTGGGGGGCTTTTGTTGTCTTCTCCAAGTAACAAATGTTCCATGCCTTTGTAACCAAGGGGTCCTCACTGATTCTTATTTTCATGAGAAGGAAATTAAAGCTTAAACCTTTTTTTTTTCCCACCACTGTTTGGAATAGCATCATGGCTGCTTGAGTAAAAGTCTCCATGCCAAATTACTGGGGATGCTGCACCCGTAAATTGCAACGCAGGGTTGCCACTACATCTAACAGTCTATATCAGTTCAATATTTGTCCTCTCTGATTGGAGCAGATTTTCCACTACAATAATAGGGCAACCCTGAAATAGAGGCGCCTTCAGTTGTCAGTAAACAGAGGTTGGATGCTGCTTTTGTCAATGTTGTTGACCTGCACCAGTAGGCATCAGAAACAGGTGTATAGGTTGCCTATTACACAAAGCTGATGGAGCCACATTTGCTGGAAGGGGACAGATTTGCTGAAGCATGCAGCTGGAGCCTGAGGAACATGTGTAGTTGGGTGGCACAAATCTCCACTAGGCAGAAAGATGGCAGCCATGATAACTTTGCATCTAACCATCTGCAAGTCAAGACAAGCAACAATCACCATAATGAGATCCAAGACATACCATTCCTTAAAAATTATGCTGCCTTCCAAGTTATGCTGCAGAGGAACAACACTAGACCATCCTATCACACCCATGTATCATCAGTCCTAACAGCATGAAGTTAGCCCCAAGGGAGAAGAAACTCACCATCTTCACAGAAAGGGAACATAGCACCTTCCCAAACATCATCTCCTTGCTCTATGCCCTCATTGTCTTCACTTTTGCTATGTGCATCAACACTCTCAGCATCATCAGTAGCTCCACTCAGATCTTCATTTCTTGGGCTCCTGTCCAAAGTCCCCTCACTCACAATGCCACTACTTCCCTGGTGCGCATCAGGGTTGTAGAGGAATGCACGTTCAAACTCTTGATTTGTGTTTGAATTGGAAGTTGCACTGTCATCTGGTTGAAGCCTGAGTGGCAGTGCCCCATTCTCCACAGACTGCACTCCAGACACGACAGCTGTTGACCTCATATCCCATGGAGCTTTTATATTCCTTACTACTCCTGGATCCATATGCTCAGTTACCCCAGTTCCTTGCAACCCTAAATCTCCAAATGCTTGGTTGACAACAACCATGGATTCAGCATGTCCTATTGATACAGGAATCTGTGGCACATAATGATTGCCATCAAAAGAAACCTCGGAGGAAAGTGGTCCTAAGCCATTTCTCTTCAGGCCTTTGGGCATGTCGTGGTTGCTATCTCTGCCTCTGTTGGTCAATCTACCTGGGTTACTGTAGCCAGCAGTCAGATCAGGTTTTGCATAACCTTGGACCATTCCTACATCTCTTTGTTGGGGCATTGAAATGTATAAGGGTGGGGATCCACTGGCAATCCCTCCTGAATTGCCTGCTTGGCTACCAAAGCTAACCTGAAAGAACTCAGCTGTACCATCCTTTGGGCTTGACAGAGTCTCCTGAGATGATCCTGGCCTACACATGGATAGGTCTAAACCTTGTCGGACTTGATGGAAATGGGAATGAGAAGATGCTTCAAATGATGAAGCATAGGTGCTTGTTATGGCAACATCTGGGGATTCTGCACAACATCCCAAAGATGTAATTTCCATTCAGGACATTCAAAACTTCATATCTGCACTTGCATGCACTGAGTGAAATTAGATCGTGACCACCCATGATGCAACAAGCAGCCTGTACCTCAAATTTGACCATTGCATTCAGATTCATAAAACCTATCTGCATTTGGGGTAGGAAGAGAAACCTTGGTAGGCATGGTGAAAACCATTCATGGTTGAAGGGGTATGTTCAGAACCTAAACTACTGCAGCTGCTAGTGCGTTTTATCTGCACATGACCTAAGCCTCCACTTGTCAACCCATTTTGCAAATCCTCATCTGCATGCAGCTGCTCATGCATCCCTGACAATCCAGGCAAAGCCTCTGGCGCATTAATGTCCCTGCAGAACAAGGAGAGTGCCTTGTAATTAGGTTGGCCATACACCAAGAAACACACACCAATCAATTTGGTATCTAATCCACCAATCAGTTGCAGTCAGATGCTACATTCCACACAGCCTTTATCGAAGCCTTCATTTTTATATTTATTTTAATTATTGGTCTAATTATGCATGGCGAAAAGGCCCATTGCAGATTGACATGCTAATTCCATGAGGAATACAGGTTTAAGGAAGAGGTACCGAGCCCCCTGAACTTGAGTCAAGTTCTGAAGCCTTTTGATGACAGGTACCAAATCTTTCCTGTGTATTTCAACCACACGAGTGGGTATCCTCTCTATCTCTATTTCACCAACACCATCACCATGAGAGCCATCATCACCATCAGCTTCCTTGGGGACCCCGGACAGCATCACATGGAAGTATATCTGACAAAATGCACAGGTTCTCCTTAGAATAGTCACGTGACATAAGCAGGGAAAGAAAGAGAACAAAGCAAACAACAGATATATGTATGGTCCAGATCTCAGATGCCCAACATGTTGTGCATTCACAGCTATCCCTAGCAAACACTCAAACCTGTGACCATCAATACAACATGAAAGTATGGAGAGGAAAATATGCAGTACTGCTACTTACAGAGTTCAAAGATCAAAATTGAAACATAGAAATAGCAAAAATCATAGTGGGATGCAAAATACCTTGGCTTTAGCCCAAACAGGTAGTGGCTTTGCCTGATACATCTGGACTTCAGCATTTGACATGAACCAGCGCTGCATCTCTTCAATTCCCATACCCTCCCTCCCCAACACCCCTCGAGATCCTCCTTGGCTTAACATAGTGGCAGATTTTGCTTCACCCCCATATCCACCTTCCTCACGCAATGCCCCTTGAGACTCAATCCTCTCCTCGCGCTCCACCCAGTTAGGGCGACGGCACACATCCCATTTTTCAAGAGGTTCAACTACTACCTTCAACTCCTGTGATAACCCAGAGCTCACAGGAGGACTCCCCCCAGCCATCCCTGCCACGCCACCAGAGTTCCCACCTTCTCCTGCTGTTGGTCGCAATACATAACGGAGAAGATGCCCTGTGGGACCGAGAATCCAGAGCTGGTCCTTGAATGTTACAGTCTCTATCTCTGATTCAACACCTGTTGCCCCCCCAGCATGAAAAACAGCAGCAACTGCACCAGCAAGAGCATTGGAGCGTCCTGTTGCTGCCACTGCAGCAGTTGTAACTGTTCCTCGCCATCCAGTGTTCCCATTCTTTATTCTGCTCACAACATTGAGATTGATGGCAGGTGGAGGAGGAGGCAGAGCCTGCTGGTGAACCCTAACAGGCCCTGTGCTAGACCACCAAGGGAAAGTTGGTGCAGGTGTTAGCGTAGGCCCAATTAATCCATCAACAGGAACTGTCCCATGTGTTTGAGGACCTACTACACCTCCAAATGGAGATATGGCAAACAGATGGTTGGTTCCTCGTGATGAGCTGACTGCAATCCACTGGCTATCACCACTAAAACTGATGTCTTGAATTACCTGTCCCATTGAGATGTCAGCAATAATCAGATTAGACAATTGCATTGCTGTAACATTGATGGCATGACAGACTGAGGAGGTGAGGCACAAAGACCATGGCACTCACCGCGTTAGTGACCCCACGGTAGAGTTTGTAGAGGTGTGCAAAAGATGTGCTGGCATCCAAGGCAGCTGTGTTGGCACCGGTAGTGGAAGGAGGGGTAAGACGGAAGACATTCAAGTTGTGGCCATAGACTGATGCAGTGACGAGGATAGTACCACTAGGGTCGAAAGCAAGGGCTGACAATGGGCTTGAATGTGCCCTGAACTGTGCCACAATGGTCTTGCTCACAAAGTCCTGCACGATCACCTGAAATCCCAGCATCCAAGACCCCTAAATCAGCTATGCTGCATCTTTTAACACAAAAATCCACACAATATGGTGGGAATATGGCAAACAAATGGTTTGTTTCCAAAAAATTCAGTATCTGCTAATTTGGTTGGAACTGTTATCCTCAAAATTTGGATACAAATGGCTGGTATCCACAGTCAGTTACCTTGACGTTAGCACAAAACTGCTATCATCAAATGCCACTGTGCACTTACAGACACAACATCACATAAACTCAAGCATGGGGCTTGCAGGAACCACAGCCATGGTAAGCAGACACACTGAGACACACTGCGACACACTGAGAAAAACTGAGGAATGTGCACTAAAGTCAAAGAGGTTACAAAATGCTTACAGCGCCAGCATATTCTGACTCAAGGGGTGGGCCACCTTGCCAAGTAGTGTGTCCATTACTGCCATTCTTCCAGCTCGGGTTGCCTGTACCCAAAGACCCAGTGCCACCATCTGGCATGAGCTCTGAACAATACCGCGATATTGTCTTGTACCCCATGTCCCCAAGTGTCACCACCCCAGCAACTAAATGCTTGCTCGACTCTTTTGCATAATGTGCAACCAGGCTCCCATTTGCTGGTGAAGTTGAAGGGCTTACACCTGGCGATGGTGTCAAATGTTGAGGTGAGATACGCCCTGTGGTAGCCATCAGGGGCTGATTTGCTGCATAAGCTAGCCACCGAGGCCCTAATGCCATAGCACCATAACCTACATGACTGGTGCCTGGTGCTAGTGCTGGTGATGGATATGTTAGTACACTGAAACTAAAGAGCAGTGTCGCTGCATCAAAGCAGTAAATCTGCACAGAGACAAGCAAGTGATCCATCAGCATACTGGCAAGCATATTTTAAATAGGAAGCTCATTCACATCAATCAGCAATGGAAGCATGTTTGATCAGCAGCTGCACCAAGAGGAATATATGCTGGACACACATACATGGACGAAAATTCTTATAACAAAGTAGGATGAAGATTTTCCTAAATATTCTTCATTAAATGCCTCAAGACAAAAAGTTTTCAGATCCAAGGGACAACCCTCAGCTGCAACAATCAACTAATTAGAGTCCTTTTGCTATTCATAAAGCATCCAGCAAGAGATTAGTTTTCACCTCAAACACACTATCACCCTCACATGCATGTAGAGAGAGAGGTGCAAACAAGAATAGACCCCCTTCTATGATCCTGAAGGACTCATGAGACAGGAATGGCTCAGAAAGAGGAGATTGACAAGGAACACAATTTGAAACCTTCTCAAGAGTATGAAGGGATGGGCACTCTCATGTACCTGAGCAACCAGAGCAACTGCTACAACACGAGGGCTGCAACGCACTGCATATATGCCTGTTCGAAACCTCAACACATGCACATAGGAATGGTTTTGGAGTGAGTAGAATCTAACAACTGTTGGAACCAAGTTAGAGCCCCCAACTCCCAAGGCACTTCCAGTTGCACCTCCACCGTGCCCACCTGAAAACCCTCCAGGACTGGGACTCCCAGACCCTGCAGTGTCCCCAGTAAGAACCAAGAGCAATGGGCGTACTTCCTTGAATCCACCTCTTCCATCAGGAGGCTCTTGGACTACTGGCTTTGGTTGTAAGCGCAAAAATGCTACTGGTCCATCCCGACGAGAGACAAGTTCATGCACATTGCTGGCCTCCTCAACATCCCACACTTGGAATCCATTCAAATAGGTGAGCAATAATACTTGGCGAATCTCACCAGTACCAAGTTCTAGCTTATCAAAATTAGCCCATTGGACCTGTCCACAGGGACAACAGCATTTGGTTAGCTTCAGATTGAGCTCATGCCCAATCACATGTGGCACTTTTATTTGTAGTATGTCATGCTCTTTAATCAGTATTGCAAACACGTTGCCATGCAGCAAGGCTGCACAGAAAACCCTAGAAATTGATTGGAACTCATGAGAAGCATCACAGCAAAAGCAGCACCAAGTCAGTAGAATTGCTTACTTGTTCACGCTGGCGATCATCTTCATTCAGCACACCATTTGAGGCAGCTGAGACTGCAGCCTGGCGCACAGTTGATGCAGCAATGCTCCCTGCATTTGCAGAGACACTGCGCAAGTAACTGGAGATAGTGCGGAATGAGGAAGGGAAAAAGCTGCCTCTGCCCCCACGGGGACTACGTGCAAGGACGTCAGCATTATTCCTCATCCCAATTCACTGCCTTGCTCTATGGATGTTCCTTCCCTTTCTTTGTGCATACCCAGGCTGCATGTGTGTTGTCCCCACAGTCCTGCCACCGGTAAGCTCAATCTTCAGTGCAAACTCTGGACTACATTTCTGAACCCCAAGCACTCAGCTATGAATTGCACAACCAAACCCCAACTTTGCTGGAAAGGGAAAATATCAGATACCTGGAGATCACTGACTAGATGTATTGCTCCATCACCTTGTCCAGCAATCTACAAACCCCATAGCTGGGAAATTCCAATTAAGCAAACATTAGGGTTTGATGCTCAGGTTGAACAATGTCACATTTCTGCTGCATTCTCAATGCTGCCTGTCAATCCAGTGCAGAAAGTTGGACTGAGAAAGAGGTCCAGCCAGCATGACAGCCAATCTGAACCTTTGGAGAAACAGGTAAAAGCAAGAAGAGCCAATTCTGCCATGAAACAAGAAAAAGATTCATGGCATGGCATATCATCAAGGGTTACAAATTTTCTGCCAAACCACTCCCTGACCCCTTGGCTTTCAGGAGAGATTTCACAGTAGAACTTGCATACAGAGCATCCTAGTTGATGAGACCACACACATCACTTTCAGGTCAGAAGCACACCGCTTGTACCCAACATACCAAAATCCTGCCTAAAAAGCATCCATCTAGGGTCCTCTCCCATGCTGGAGTCATACGGGATTGCAAAGTGCCATGCCACCAAACCGTGCATGAAAGCTTCGTTAGCGCATCAACTTAGACCTAAAAAGCCGTGATCAAGCTTGCCTCACTGAGGGCAGGGGAAAAAACACACTGAAAAAGTCGAACCGATTTTCTATAGAACACTACAATCGTAATACCATCTTTTCTCGCTTCCTGTAAGCTTCCTCCCAAAGCAAGCAGACCTTGCACCAGCGTATCTAGAGCAGTGCACCAAACCGGATTGCCGGAAATTTCCTGACTGTAAAAGTCATATTCCAATACAAACCCTCACTCCTAATCCCTTCCACTACTTACTTTCAAAATACCAGAACCAAAGGAAACAAAGGACGAAAACTTCTTCTGCCAAGAATCATCCCGGCAAACCAACCGGCAGGAAAGGAGATGCAACAACGCGTCCAAGAAAGAAAACGAACACACAAAAAATCTCACACATCTCCTTCCCTTTGCCGCCCGCTTTTCTTCTGCTCTCATCACAGGATCCTCAAACACTCGAAAACCAAAAACGCCTTCAAATTCCTTGAAAAACAAAATCTAAAAAAAACGCCAGAAAGAAAGCAAGAAAGAAAGAAAGAAAGAAAAACGCAAACACAAAACACGAACAAGCGAGGGATTGCGAAGACTTACGAGACAAGCAGAGACCGCGTCCTTGAAATTTGAAGATGCAGAAGAAGATAGGACGCCGACGCCGAAGTAACGAACCGAATGGAGGAGTTATGGAGTGCAGGTGAAGGGAAATTCTCGAAACACGAAAGCAAAAAAGCTTCCACAACAAAAGAAGATAGGGAAGAACGACAGGAACAACAAGAAAACAACAGCAACAATAACAACAAGAAGGAGGACTACTACTACTACTAATACCTAATGCAAAATCTGCGACACAATTCACGCCATGAACGCAACCAGGAGAGAGAGCTTAGGCTTTTTGCTATGCTTTTTTGCTTTGCTTTGCTTTGTTTCTTCTTGGGCGTAGCGATGGCGCAAAGCAGCATTTTACACTGCCGTGCGTGGTTTGGTGTTTTCCTTGCCGTGCGCAGTGTCTGTCGTAGGGTTGCGTAAAACCCCCTGCAATCCCTTAATTAATTAATTAATTAATTAATCGTCACCTAAAAACATTAAACCCTTCATCAACTTTAATTTGGCCCCTTCAAATGTTAATCACCTTAGTTAAGCCTTTCATCGACTTAATCACCCCAATTAGACCTTTAATCAACTTAATTAGTCCCTTAATCAAATTAATCAAGCACTTAATCAATTGAATCACGCACTTAATCAACTTAATAAGGCACTTAATCAACTTAATTAGTCCCTTAATCAAATTAATCAAGCACTTAATCAGCTTAATCAGGCACTTAATCAACTTAATATGTCCCTTAATCAACTTAATCACCCTTAGGGCCCTTCACCAACTTAATTAGTCCTTTAATCTACTTAATCACCCATAGGGCCCTTAATCAGCTTAATTAGTCCTTTAATCAATTTAATCACCCTTAGGGCCCCTTCATCAACTTAATCACCCTTAGGGACCCTTCACCAACTTAGTTACTCCTTGAATCAACTTAATCACCCTTAGGGACCCTTCATCAACTTAATTAGTCCTTGAATCAACTTAATCACCCTTAGGGGGGGCCCTTCATCAATTTACTTATAGTCCTTTAATCAACTCTTAATCACCCTTAGAGCCTTTAATCAACTTGATTAGACCCTTAATCCCTTAATTAGACTTTGTCAAGCTCAATTTTGGCTTTAGCTTGGTTAGGCTTTTTTTTATTGGCAGCTTTAATTTTGTCGATTACCGTAAAAGCACGGGCGGGCCGAATTTTTGTAGTGTAGTTTAGATGGGTGCCTAATTTGCAAAGAATTTGTCGTCTACTAAAGCACGGACATTTCAAATAACGCAATGCCCCCCCGGCTCCTTCAATCCAATGATATTACAAAAAAAAAAATGTAAAATCCACCCAATGCTTGGTAAAGCTTTGTAGCCAAGAAACTTTACCCAATTATTTTTGGCTTTGTTAAATTCAATTTTGGCTAAATTATTTGCAGTAGTAAAATCCATAAGTAGGTGTATCGTACAGAGTTGTACAAGTGTAATTTGACCGAAAAAAAGTGGATCGTTTGTTTTTGTGGGTAGAGCCGGGTGTTGCGGTCCAAGCAACGACACATGAGCTTTGCAACCGATAATTTCTTTTTTTTGACCCATCATTTCTTTTCTTCACCTTTTTTTTTTTTGGTTTTTTTTGCTAGTCTCTCTGAAACTACTACACGTAGTAGGGCACATTGTTTCGGTCGTAGGCATTTTTGACAAATTGTTTGTTACCCGAGTACGGCCAGGAGAGAACCGAGACCATGGGTAAACCAGCACTCAATGGGACTCGGTCATCGGTTCCGTCTTTTCTGTGGAGTTCCCCCTCACCCTCTCCTTACCCCCCCTTTTTTTTTTTCTTGTCTCGGCTTTCTTTTGATGAAGACCCAATGGGTTTTTAGAATTTTTCCCTTTCCTAGGAGATAATGAAATGGAACGGATTTAATTCCCGTGGATGAATTTAACCAACATGATTTTTGGCCCTAATTTTCAAGACATGCATCACGTCTAGTAAGGCCGGCCCTCGGAAGTGGGCCTATGCTTGACTCCCCCTCTCACATGGGCCCCCCCTTCTTGTTTGTAATGCCCTCGAGCTAAGCTCTTTTGCGAAGAAATAACTGAAAATTGAGAACAAACTGACCCGACAAAACTTTTTCTTCACCTTGACGAATATTTTGTTTTGTATTGTTTTGGGGGCATCTTTGGGATGATTTTTATTTGTCGTGTACTCTAGTGCAAAACTCAAGTCAGTCGTACAATATGGGACGGTCCATACATGACCCGGCTGCTACCCCACTTGTTGAAGAAGGTAAAATACTTTATTGGGGACATGGTGGGGTGGCTAAACATTTTGGCAAATGGTTACACAAGACACCCATTCATCCAAAGTGTGGGGAAGAAGCATGTGACTTGGTGGGTCATTCATCCAAAGTATGGGGAAGAAGCATGTGACTTGGTGGGCCATTCATCCAAAAGTGTGAGGGTGAAGCATGTGACTTGGAGGCCATTCATCCAAAGTGTGGAGGAGAAGCATGTGACTTGACGAGCCATTCATCCAAAGTGTGGGGAGAGAAGCGTGTGACTTGGTGGGCCATTCATCCAAAGTGTGGGGAAGAAGCATGTGACTTGACAAGCCATTCATCCAAAGTGTGGGGGGGAGAAGCATGTGACATGGGGGCCATTCATCCAAAAGTGTAGGGGCGAAGCATGTGACTCAAGGCCTTCATCCAAAGTGTAACGGAAGGGGAGAGGGACACACGTGACTTGGGCATCCAAAGAGTGTTTGGTCACAAGAGGTGAAGAGCATATGAGAGGGAGAAACATATGACTTTGGAGGAAACGAATACGCAAACCATTTTATACACAAAGCCCATTTCTCCATTTCTTCATAGCTATAAGAAAACAATGCCACAAAGGTTGACGAGCAACTTGTCTATGGAAGGAAGCAATACTCAAGGTTTAAGGAAGAGGTTCTTAAAAACACAACTTGTGGCTTTGTGAAGAGGTTACCCATTTAAACCCTAACTTAGGCTAGAATGGAAAGTTGTAATGTTTTTGAGTGATAGTTCAAAGTCATTTGAATTTTAGGAAGCATCCCACCTTTGCCACAAAATAGGGTCATTCATGGTAACTTAGTAGCCTTTCTTTGGTCATTCTTTTGGGGAGTAAGGTAGTGTGATAGTGGAAGAAGAAGGTTCTCCAAAATGGGGGAGTCATAAAATACTTTTGAAGATTGATGTATAAAAACATTTCTTAACTTTCAATTTATTAACACACGACAAAATTAAAATATCATGGTTTTTTGGACTTCAAAATATACATAAAATAAAATTTATGAAGGTTATGGTTATTATTACTAAAAATGAGTAAAAAAATTTTAAAAAAATTTTCATCAAACTTTGAGGTTTTTTTTTAATAGAAAAATGGAAATTCTATGACATTTAAGCACCTTAGGCTAAAGACAAATAGGTACAACAACCGCGTGTGCTTTGAGAAGCCTTGGTGCTACAACGATATTGAGCTCCCTTCAAAAAGGAAGGAACCAATTGACGCTGCAACGAATGCTTTAAAATTACTCAAACATTGGACCCCAATATCAACAATTTCCCTTCCAAAAAGAAACATGTTCATGAATTTTGTCATGAAACCCTAAACCTAAACCCTAAACATGTTCCCCGAATTTCCATGGTCAAATTTCAAAGCTTGTTTAAAATCTTAGTCTTTTTTAGAATCAAATAAGGAAATCGTCCTAATTTTCATCTAGTCTTTTCATGCTTGCTTGTTGCTATGGCATAAACAAGACTTTAGTCTTTTTTATTTTCTTTAAAGAATGTATTATCATTTTTCATATAAATATATTAAAAATTGAAACAAAAAATTCTTAATTTTTACAATTGAGTCAATCTCGCATTTTTATAATTCACCCTTTTTAAATAAAAAAAATTATTATAAAATGAGTGAATTAGTTGTAAAGGATAAATCACATAATTTAATTCTTCTCGATCTTTTTATTGCAAACATGTAATGTCCAAAAAATGATGTTGTAGAAAATGACAATTCCAACTTAAATGACAAATTCTAGCATGAAATGATCATAGGGATGGTGAAGACGGAAAATGATGCTCATAGAACATGACAATTCCAACTTAAATGACAATTCTTGCATGAAATGAACATAGGGATGGTGAAGATGGAAAAGGATGCTCATAGAACATGACAATTCCAACTTAAATGACAATTCTTGCATGAAATGATCATAGGTATGGTGAAGACAGAAAAGGATGCTCATAGAACATGACAATTCCAACTTAGGTGACAATTCCAACTTAAATGACAATTCTAGCATGAAATGATCATAGGGATGGTGAAGACAGAAAATGATGCGGGTAGAACATGACAATTCCAACTTAGGTGACAATCTTGCACAAAAGGGCTGTAGGAATGGTGAAGACAAAAAAAGGGGTGATGTAGAAGATAACAATTCCAACTTAGATGACAATTCATGTTTGAAATGGTCGAAGGGATTGTTGAAGAAACCAAAAAAGCGTACTGTAGAAGACGACAATTCCAACTTAGATGACAATTCTGGCATGAAATGGTCGTAGGGATGGTGAACGTAACTGCCGCTTCTTCCCCTGTTTCCCGCCGACGCAAAACTTCGTCTTCCTGCTCGCGCGATTCCCTTGCTTCAATTTCTCAAGTCCGTTTCCGCTTTCCATTTTTCGAATCGCTACTTTCCGCAAGGAAATAGTCATTTGTGATGGATTTTTAGTTTCTGGATTTATGGCTTTTTTTTTTTCAGAACTTTCTTTGAATTTTTTGGCTGCTTGAGAAGAGAACTACTCTTCTGGAAGCGAGAGAGAGAAAGCCCTTCTTCTGTCTTTGCCTGACGCTTTTTGGTTTCCACAATCTTTCACTCGAATTTTGTGATCAGTTTCTCTGCTGAGACGGATGCACTCTCTTTGTCGAGAAATGAAATTGAAGCGAGTTGAATAATCGGTTTTTTTCCCTCCCTTTTCTTTCTTGGTTTTGATCTTTCTCATGCGGTTGCAGTTGCTGTTGTCTCCAATCTCGACTCCAAGCAAGCTCGCCAGTTTGGAATGCAGGACGACGAAATAGGAGTCAAAGGAGAATAAGAATGGCATTTGTTTGTTGAAGTGGCTGCGGGAAGAGGGGGCGTAATGAATCAATCGTGAGGAATGGAGTTTCCTCTTGCCGTGTTTCTCAGTTTTCATTCAATTGCCAAGCAGTCCAAAGAGTTTCAGCACGCTGTGTTGCCGTTTTCGCGTCATAGGAATAGCGAAGGAGGTTCAGACATCACGATCTGCTCCTAATTGTCTCCATTCAGAACTGATTGTGTGAGTTCAAAACTCGGGAAAAAAAGAAAGAAAGAAAAAGCTTCCAAGCATGAAGCCTCGTTGCATGACATTGGACAGAAGATACAGGAAAAATAGAATATCAACCATGAAACCGCATTGCGTGGAGGTGTAGTAGTAGAGAAAGACACAGCAAACAGGATAACCTGCATGCTCCTGTTATTCGCGCGATGACAGCTTCTGCATCACTACTGTGCCGAGAAAGAACACTCACTCACGATGGTCATGCAACCGGATCGGAAAATTCGGTTGGACTTGCACTTCTCACAGTGTACAGTTTTGTCATGCAGTAGTAGCAGTAGCAGTAGTCGTAGTAATAAGTAGATAGGCGTGGAAACTTCTGCAGACGATCGATCGGCTGGCGAATGGGGTTTGAGAGTGAAGAGCATGGCAAACTGGCTGGCGGTGGTGGCATGGAAAATTCTTCCACTCTCTTCGAGAAAGTTGTACCAGTGCGAGTTAACAAATCCAACAGCGAGGATCGACATATGGATCTCACTGCAAGGTTCATCATGGGATTGAGCAAGATTCATCGTACAACAAAAGTTGGTTTTTCTTCATGTTCCCTCCTCCTTTCTATTTGAATATGATGGTAGTAAAAAATGATTCAATAATGTGTTTAAGCACAGCTGGGAGAGACTTGTCTTACAATCAACTCCTGAATGATATGCTCTTCATTTTCCCTCCTTTCTCTTTGAATATGAAGTAGAAGAAGAAGGAGAAGGAGATGGAGAAGAGTTTTTATCGTTGTCGATTGAACAAGAAGGAGACACACATTCAATTTGGTGATGATGATTGTGTTTGCATAGGTGGATTTTTAGAGCTTGACTATGGTGACTGAAATGAAACACTTGCAAACAACTCAATGAAACCTATGCAAACTCATAGGTTTCATTGAATTGTTTGCAAGTGTACATGATGAACTTGTACAGAAAACAACTCAATGAACTTGTACAGAAATGCATAGTTTGCATATTCAAACTATGTTGTGGGTGACTGTCAATTGGATAGGGTTACCAAGTGCAATATAATAGGGTCAATCAGGTTTTGATTGTTGTTGATTGAACATGAAGGAGAGAGACATTCAATTTGGTGATGATGATGATGTTGTGTTTGCATAGGTGGATTTTTAGAGCTCAACTATTGTGACTGAAATCAATCATTCAAACTATGACATGGGTGAACCTGTAAATTGGATAGGGTTACCAGCTGCAATATAATAGGGTCAGTTAGTTTTGATTGTTGTCAATCAAACAAGGAGGAGATAGACATTCAATTTGGTGATGATAATGATGATGTTTGCATATTCTGGATTTTTAGAGCTTGACTATTGTGACTGAAATGAGTCATTCAGACTATGGCATGGGTGACTGTCAATTGGATAGGGTTACCAACTGCAATGTAATAAGGTCAGTCAAGTTTTGATTGTTGTCAATTGAACAAGAAGGAGATAGATGTTCAATTAGTGATGATGATGATCATCATCATCATGTTTATGTTTCCAGGTGCTTCAAGTGCAAATCACAAATGAGCTTGACCCTTTCTTTTTCTACTCGTTGGAGGTGAATGAAGATGATTTCCAGACACTGAAAGTGGAACAATGCATATTGGTTGATTTTGCAACTTTTCCGTACAAGTTCATTGAGTTGCTTGAACAATGTATCATTTCAGCGTCTCACGACAGTTCCAGGTATGCTTGCTACTTCCCACTACTTTTTGGAGAAAGAGTGTCAAACAATGTCACTCAAGGATACTAGAGGATTTTGTGAGCACTGAGCTGCTAGGAAGTGGCATTTAAGCAAGTGAACTTTTTCTCAAGTAGCATGAAAGTAGATTTAGATCTGCAAAACGCAGTGCAAAATATTTTCATACTAAGTCATTTGGAAAGAAAATATCTAAAACTTTGTGCACAATCTCAAGCAATAATGCATGTGATCCATCTCTTTTTTCCAAGCAGAGGAACAGGCAGGTTTCTTGCTGTCCTTCATATACGTACAGGAGACTCAACTTTCACTGTTGTGGAAACCAACCAATTCAAGCACCTCAGCCATCTATCCCTTGTGTTTCGACAAGGCAACGACTGTGTCATCAAACAGTTTCTTGCAGGCCGACTTGCTGAATACAAGGTGAATGGAAATTTTGCAACCACTTTTGGCATTGTTTTAAGTACCAATTTTGGTTCTAGGGTAAGGGTCAATTTTCATGATGTGCAATTTTTGACTAAACATTCATACTGGTGATATATTTCATGAGATTGCAGTCTATCAATGGTGATTTGCATGAGAAGTTGAGGCGGACACTGCATTCTTTGGAAAAGGCATTGCGTGATGTCAACTGTCTGAGTGGGTAAGCAGTTTTTTTTCCATGCTGTCAAAACATGGGGCCCTTAACCATGGAATTGATGGGTAGTTTACACTTCGATGAAGCTGTGAATGATATTTAAGAGACAAGGTTGGACAGTTAAAACACAGTTGAATCTAGTCTTAAGTTCTGGTTTTTGAACACAACTTCAATTTATTAGATAACATGAGAGACATTCATACAGAGTAGTTGTCAATTTACCTGCCTTGCATTCACACATGCAGCGAACTTGGTGAGCTGAAGGAGAATCATTGTCGAATTGTGAGTGAGCTGAAGGCTGAATATACCTTGGAGCTTGCTCATGAGAAGGAAAAGGTTTGCTTAAAGATTAATCACAATCAATCAAGGCTACTAAATTCCACATGATTAAAATTTAAACCTTGCACAAACTTGGTTGAACAAAGACCTGAAATATGAATTGTTTTAGGTTTGTGAAGTGGGACACTTATGTTCTGACAACCTGTGTCATTTTGTTGCGGCTTTTGTCAAAGAAGAGGAACCCCATTTACCAGATGCCAATATCCTAGATCATATTACCCGAGTTGAATTTGTCCAGTATTACTACCCTGTAAACAGCACTATGTTTTTGAACCTTTTCCATCTGGACAGGTGATGCAAGAAACAGCAGAGCTAAAACATCAGCATGAGAGGGAGCGGGCAGAATTTCAGAGTTGTTGCCAGCAGCAAGTTGATCGCCATCAAGAAAAGGCAAATGAATTGGATAAACAGGTACCCAACTTTCTCCATGTTTGTGTTTGTTCAGATGAATTTCAGCATGCACATCTATTGCTTATCATGTAGAAAGGTCAATTGTTCTCATAATACCTTGGGTCACACAGTAAACTTGCCCATTAACAATGTTAAAAAGGTTTTGAAGGTCCAATTGATCTTTCTAAACAGGTGCGCTCATTGCTAGATTCAAAATATACATTGGACTCTAGGATTTCTGAGCTGAAATCCAAGCTTAATTCTGTTGAGAAGGAATTGGAGGAAAAATCACAGGTACAACTTTTGGCCACCCTTTGAATATTTACTGCCATGATGCTGATTCTTTGTAGCAATTCTTTTTGTATGGCCTCTAGATATGTCTGACACTCAGCTTGTGATGATGGGCACAGGAGTATGAGCAACTGAAGAAGGAAAATCGCATTTTAGATTCAGAGAAACATGATTCTGCAAAACAGCTCAACCACCATCTCATGTGCCTTAGTGCCCTTCAGCAGGAGGTTTGTTTCACATAATCCAACTTGTATCAAGCAGCAATTAACATGCACCTGAAATGACAGCATCACTTCGGATAAAAATGTGTATATGTGTTCTGAACATGTATGGGTTTGTTCCATCCTCAAGATTTTTTGGTTGTTGAGTGCAGGTTTCAAACAAGAGTGAGTTAATTTCAAGTTTGACATTGCAACTTGATGCACAGGCTTCACATAGGTTTGGTCTTCAGTTTTGAAGTTCTCATTTGAAGTTTCTTTTCTGTTTGTCCCTGGTCTTTATGCCATATAATTAGGTCAAATCAAATAGCTGTGGTGTAAGCACCACTCTTCTATAAATTACCATGCAATGGGTTGCCATATAGCTGAATTATCAGAGGTTCCTTCACAGTTCAGCATTTCCAAAAACTTCTGTTGCTAACTACTATTCTGGGTGGATTTTTTGCAGGGCAGCATTAGAGAAGTCATGGAAGGAAGCTCAGGCAACATCTGAACGTGCTGAAGAGAGAGCAAACAGTAGTGCAACTGAGCTCACAAACTGCTACCAAATTATAGAAAAGCTCCAGGTACTCCTTCACCCAAAGAGCTAATTGTGTCATGCATGCAAGGGTTCAAGCTATTTCTTTAACCACAGTTTCAACTATATTGAAATTGCACAAAGAATTAGTTTGTGCTAAGTGCACATCGCATCTCCTATACATAGTCTCTGGAGCTTGGGTCATCCAATGTGATCAAGTGAAAACCACCCTAGTTATTAGGGGAAGGGCTCATGAGTTATAGCCACTTGTAGGCATTGTTGATTCATATTTTGCAAGGTGCATACAGATGGATGCCATCAATTTTTGTCAACCCATCTATGTTGGGGTTGTTGAACAATAATTATTCATTGAAATGATACCTGGGGGCATTGGAGTCCTTTGGGAAGAACTGAGCAACAATGATGTTGCATTGGGTGCAACATGTAGAAAGTGTCCATCTTAGTAAGGAGGCCATGTCCTCTAAGGTTCTCCAAGTACACCAGGAATCAGCTATTATCTTTCCAGCCTTTGACGATTTTGGGGGAAAATGTCATTTATTCAACAATTTAAGGATAGGAACAGCTTCAATGTTGCACTCTCTGATGAACAAGATTTTGTCAATGCAACTCCCGTCCAAGGGATTGCAAGTATATGATTTTTCAAACCTTTGGTTTTCTTGGATTCATGGGTCCAAAAGGTGGAGTTGCGGGCATCAAAACAGAAGGTCAAAACGAAAGGGCAAGTGGTGTCTCAGCAGGATAATCTGTTGAGTGAGCGTCAGGCTGCAATTGAGAAGGGTGAAGCCGAAAACCTCAACTTGCGCCAGGAATTGGCCAACTTAAAAGTGGAGCAAGAGGAAAACAAAAAGAAGGTATATTTTGCTAGCTGTGTGTTATGTAGAGTGAAATTTGCTTTTATGTGTTAATTTTATCAGGTTCTTCACCACATGTTCTCAATGTGATACACGCATCTAATCAACAGGAACAAAATCTCAATGGTCTGGTGTGTGGCAGGCAGAAGATCTGACATCAAAGTTGCATGAAACTCAGGAACTTCTTAAGTCAAATCAACAAATGAACCAGTAAGCATGTGAATTTCACCTCTTTGATCCAAATGTGCTGTTTTTCCACCTTATACCTTAGCATTTGCACACTATGGATATCTGAATTGTCATGTGCAGATCTTCTTTAGATTGTTCTTGAAATTTGGATTTCAGAAGAATATGACAAAGGACTTGAATGGAGTTGATTTCAGGTGGTTAAACCAGCAGTTGACAGAGGCCCAACTAGGGAAGATGGCAGGTAGTGGGACATCATCTCGTTACAATGGATTCACCCCCCGTCCCAGTACAAATGCTTTGAGCTATTCTTCATGTCTCACAAGTAGCAGACCAGTGGAGGCAACTACCCCTCTTTCCTACAATAGTGGAAACTCATCTGCTATGGCATTCAAGAACCAATTTCCAATGTCATCTTCGTATTTGTCATCAACAACCATTCCAGTTACTGGAACTCAAAACAAGCCCCAACAGCTCAATGGCTTGGGAGCTTTTCATAGCTCGCCTTCACTAATTGGTAGCCAACACTCCATCTATGCTACTAAATGTGCATCACAATCAAGCCAATGTGTGCGCTATAAACCTAGGGTGGGGCTTACAACTACCCCTACTATTGCATCTACCACTCCAGGTTTGTACACAGCAGGCACAATGTCAATGGATAGTCCATCACTGAATTCATGGGATGATTCTGGCTCTTGGGGTTCCAAACAAAACATATTACCACGGCCACAGCTTTCATTTGCAGACAGGTACTAATCATGAGTTCTATTGTTTTCTTTCTAATTTCCTCTGTCCCATGTTTTTCTCATTTTCTTCCTGTTACATTCTTGTACAGCTCTTCCTCAATGTACTCTTTACTGCATTCTTTCTGTACCTTTTGCAGGTCTGGGTATGGCAACTGCAGCAAAATTTCTCCATCTTTTAGTAGACCGACTGGCAACCACACAGCAGGATTCAATGGACAAAGCATTAATTCCTTGCAGCCCTTGTCTCCAAATCAAGAGTCACCTTCTGAAAGGCGATCACCGCCAATGGTAGCTGGGGAACAAAGTGACTTTAGCCATGGACAAGAAACATGTCTAAGAACATGTGGTAATGGTGAAGACAGAATGCCAGTTGCTTGCAGTCAAGGTCAGGAGTCACTTGGTGGTGGTGCAAATTCTAAAATATGCTCAGGAGGTGGTGAAGGAAACATCCACCGCCCACAGTTTCCTTCTTGCAAAGCAAACAATTGTCCAGGCACTGCACCTCAACAGTCAGTTTCCAATGGGTGTAGCCGAGAATCTTTGATTTCCTCTCATCTGAAGAGCATCAAGTCACCAACAAAATCACCTCCAGATTCTTCCCCTTTGAAGAACCATTTTGTTTGGTAGGTGACCCTATCATTCAGTGTAAGAATTCAGCATTGGGAATCAATCAAATTGTTTCCAATACTACCCTTTTAAAGTCTTGTTTGTGAGATTGCCCGGGGGGGGGGGAGAAGGGATGATATTGATCTTGCTCACATGGCCCTGAAACAATTTTATGAGGGGGTTTGAAAAATCTTTCTTCCTCCTCCTGCCAAGAACAGCAATAGAATGTGGAAAAGCTATATGCTTCAATGTGAGACGCTGCCTGATCTGATCTTCACCTACCCCTCACTGTTGAGAACTGCGTTCTTTGCAAAGCTCCCAGATCAGATCAGACTGCAGTGTCGAACACATACCAGAATCATTTACTCTTGCTGTAGCTCTCGGATCAGATTTTCGGAGTGAAAGTGTGGAATCAGAATTGTGCTGTTTCTATAGCTCTCAGTCAAATGAGATTGTAGGAACAGAAGTTCATAATCACAATTGTGCTGTTTTTTATAGCTCTCAATAAGGTTAGATTGTTGTAGCAGTCCATAATCAGAATTTTGCTGTTTCTATATTTTTCAATCAGATTAGAGTATTGGAATCACAAGTGCATAATCAGAATTGTGCTGTTTCTGGAGCTCACAGCCAGATCAAATTGCAGAGGTTGTATGGTAAAACTGTGTAGCACAGATTTAAATTATAACTCAGCAGATGTATTAAATGTAGACCTAGGACTTGCATACGCTTGCATAGAAATGTGAATCAGAAATTGGGCTACCCAGAGAATGTCTGAGAAAAGCAGCAGCTGTAGAGTAAATAATCAGCTCATTGCATATCAACATGATGGGTGAAGATGGGAAGATTGTGAAGAGAGTCAAGAGAAGTGAAAGGAATCAAGAGGAGTTAGCTTGCTTGTTGTAAAGTTGTGTACTCCAGACGGAGTGCAGAGAATGCGCAAGAGGAGGGAGCTTTGGTTGCTTGGTGTAAACTCAGTCATGTGCTCAGTAGACTCGTTCTACTGTTGAAACCGGTGTAAGGAACACGACGATCACGGTTATGTTATCACAACTGCCACGTTCAACTGACTCAGTTGCTAGTCTTTTGGACACCATGCTTGGTTCTTTCACCGTATCTTTCACCAATGCCACCACATCATTGTTCGTGAGCTTCTCCCACAGTCCATCAGATGCTATCACCTGGGTTGCACAACACAAAACAAGTTTGTTTTCACAAGTAACAAAAAGCTACTACAATGACTACTACTACATTCGTACTCACCGACGGTAGAGAGACAACAGCACAAAGTTGGTGTCAAAAGGAAGAACCCCTCTAGTAACCTTAAGAACTCACAACTAGTATAGAAACCAAATTCAGAAAGAGGAAAACCCCACCCTCCCCCTGCAAAATCAATTGTTTTCTGAGATGGAAGGCTGGTGAAGGAAGAACAATGTGGGGTGGTGGATCAATTGATTTCACCTACCAGAAACTCATCATCAGTGGACAATACACATTCTTGCAGCTCTGGCTCAGCGGTCACGAATGGTTTCAGATCATCATCTCCTATTGAGCGGGTTACCTGCCACCACCATCACCACAAATTCCGAGTATAGTGAGTGGCCACCCAAGAACACAAACTTTTTTGCCACTCTACCACATGTTTGATAATCCAATCAAAAGACATTTATTTTCAATGCCTTTCCAATAGACCAAAGATCACTTGTTTTTGACAGGGCTTTGCATGTGTAAGATCCACATATATCCTCATGCAGTAAGAGAGAGACAGAGACACTCAGAGGGACTTTCAATACCTTTCCAATAAAACCAAAGATCATTTGATTTGAAGATTCTTTGCACATGTAACTTCCACATATGTATATCTTCACATTGTAAGAGAGAGACAAAGAAAGACAGCGACACAATGACAGACAGACAGACAGCATCTTACCTCCAGTGCAGCAGCACCAACACGCCAAGTATCAACCTGCCAGCTTACATGGCCGCCTGCGCTGATGATACGCTCTCTTTCCTCAATGCAGCTTGCTGTATGATCCTACAAGACCATCATCCGATTGGCAAAGAAAACATACGAGAAACCTCGAAGAGGATGTTGTAACATTGAAGCTACATAGAAGAAAGGTGCAAAAGGACACTTTGATCAAAGAAAGAGCTATGATGGGGTTTCTTCACAGCTTCGCTGCCCCCCTTTATTCACTTTCATTCTCTGTGTCTAGACAACAATAATGGAAGATAAATAGTCCATTACCTTGCTGAGTGGAATTGCTTTTCCATTTCTGCACAGAACAGTTCGACAATCACCTGCATTTGCAACAAACAGCTTGTTGCCTATGAGGAGAGCAGTTGTAGCGGTGCATCCAGGGTGCCATTGTGCACCACTTGTCCCTTTCTTCTGTGACCGTTGCATCTCCAGCTCACGTCGGAACACAATGTCGGTTTCAGTGAATGCAGCCATTAACGCTTCCTGTGGGCTGCCAGCAATTTCATGCCCAGAATGCACAAGAATCTTGAGAGCCAAAATATTCAAACCCATAGCAAGTAATCATCTTACTGACAAAGGTTAGATGAAGCACCAGATGCAGTATTAGGAGAAGATCACCTCTACATGTCAGAGAAGCCACAAAATTAATGTGTGTACCTTAATGCTGCGCTCTTTGACAAAAAGCTTGGAATAGTGAGTGCTGCAAATTCAGCTGCCTCAGGACCTGTCAGACAACAGATGCAAAGTTTATTACCAGGAGAAACCAGATTCTCAACTATCCATGTCACAAGGCAACTATTGTGTAAAGTAAGGAAGTCTGTTTGTGCTCACAAACGAAAGTCTGTTTGTGCCCACAGATAACTGCAATTTTGCATACTGGCAAAGAAGCTTACCACGATGCCCATCAAAAACACCAAACACTGAGACATGATCTGCTCCACCCAGCTGAGAAATCACAAAATGTGTGTCCTCCATTGTTTGTCGTGCACCCTTTGTTGCAAATGACCCCATTGATAGAGTTGGATAATAGACAGAATTGTCCATTGACGGAGTCAGCCAACTTGGAGATACAGACAACAGTTGAGTGCTTGTAGGTTCCCAATCCTTTGCAGCCCGTGCTGCCCAGTTAACCTCTGTGCGTTTCTGCTGCAGATTGTAGCTCAAAATGGCATCTGGTGCATTGTTTTGCGGATCAACTGGCACTGTTTGCTGTTGTTCATGGTTGTTGAGGAGGGTCTTCACATGAGGTTCTGGGATGATTATTGCATCAAGAGTTTCAACAATCTTGTCAAAAGACGGCCGCAGGCTGGCATCACCCTCCCAGCACTGCTGGATCAATGATGCAAGCCCCGGTGGCACTCCAGATTCAGGGCCTGCAAGCACTGGGCGCAATCCTTGTGATGTTACTGCTGCTGATAGCTGTTGCTCTGAGTAGTTCATTTCCAGAACTGTGTGTGCCTGTTGTCCCAAGATTGTGGATTTTTAGTCCCCAAGGTGAACGAACAAACAAAATTGTCAGAACCAAAGAAATCCCATCTTCATTCTTTCCTAAGAAAAGCAATAAAAGATGGCCATGAAGGAGGAGGAGGAGGTCAAAGGGATCTCATCTGACAAACCTGAGCTGCTGTCTTACGGTCTGTATAGGGCACAACACCTGTGAGAAGTTCACTGCCCACCATTTTAGTCATGATAAAATCAGAACCACCAGGGGGAAAAAACCACAGAAAAACAAACTTCTTCTCATTGCAATCTACAAAACCTGCAAGTGAAAAACATATCTGGGAGATTTAAAAAGTTCAAAACTCAGCAGAAGCAGAGATCCTGGAGACTGCAAAATTCAGACATGATTGATGAGACTCGTCATTTCTGACATTAACAAAAGCAAAAAAAATAAAAAAAGGGTGCCTCACTTGATGGTGATGCCAAACCCATAGACATCAGACTTTTCAGATTGCACATCTTTCCTCAGGATCTCTGGTGCCATGTACAGCAAAGTTCCAACCATGTTCTTCTTATGAAATCCTCCTGTTGGCTTGCCAGTTGATTTCCAATTCTGTTCACTTGGCTTCTTCAAGTCTACAGCTCTTATGGCAAGCCCAAAATCTCCCAAGTGCGCACCCCAGTTACTGTCAAGCTACAAAAAGGTGTAGTAACCCACAGCAACCCATCAAAATTTCTGATTTACAACAACAGATCCTTCCCCTTCCCCCCAACAAGAAGCCACAGAAAAAAAGAGTACATAAAAAGGAATACAAAGTGTGGGTTTTGCTGAAGCTCTCTGCAGACTTTAAAATGTACCCTACCAGGATGTTTGCAGGTTTCACATCACGGTGCACAATTCCTTCCTTGTGAAGATACTGCAGTGCCTTTGCTGCAAAATTCCCTCCAAAAAACACTCCAATAAAATCAGCAAAATCATGTCTGATTGAGGCATTTGACATGGTGTTGGAACTCTCTTGATGAGGGGTATAAGAAAATGGTGTCCTACAAACAAATGTGTCACACACAAAAGCTTTTACAAGAATCCTTTCTGTATTGATCTGTAGAGACAAATGGAACTTTTAGGGTTTGAGGCACAACCAAGCTGTATAGCAACAATGGTCAGAATCTGTTGCAGAGTTGCCATATTGTGTCTAATTTAGGAGCTTAACATGGCACTGGGAAACTCTTGACAAGAGCTATTAGAAAATGGTGGTTTTCTTACAAACATGTTGCACACAAAGAAGCTTACTGAGAATTCCTTCTGTAGTGATCTGAGACAAAAATGGGATTTTAGGGTTAGAGGTGCTGCAACCTAGCTGTATAGCAATGGTGAGAATCTGTTGCAGAGTTGGTCTCCAATCCGCCTCATGAAGTGCATCACCCAAGTTGCCATTCTCATACAGATGATAAAAGAAGAAGTAGTCAGGAGGATATGCTCGTACACCCACCAAAGTTGCCACATTCGGATGCTCCACTTTGCTGTTGGTGAGTACAAGTTCCACAGCGCAAGATGTAAATTCAGTGAGGCAGAAACAACCAGAATCAGAACCAGAAGCACAATCACAATCACAAGCAGAATCAGAAGCAGAAGCAGGAGCAGGAGAGGAGCAGTAGCACATTCCAGAAAAAAAACAACCTCAAAGATCATCAATCTGCCAAATTGGAGCAAGCAAGAGTGCAATGCAATTCTCAGATCCTGACACAGAGAGGAGAAAAAGACACATCAAGCCAAGGAGAGAGATCTCCAGTGCACATGCCTTTGGGGACTAGAAGAAGAAGAGGAAGAAAGAGCAAAGCTGCTTCTGAGGTTGTTGAACATTCATCCTTTGCAGCATTAAAGAAGAACAAGAAGAACAAGAAGAAGAGAAAAGGACAAAGCTCCTAGCTGACCTTAGAATTTGCAACTCCTCATGGAATCGGTCGAGGTCGGCGGATGTGGATAGCTTGGGCTTCTTGGCAGCTACAAGTTTCCCTTCCAATCGAGCTTCATATACCACACTCTCAGCCCCTGGCACCCATCACCCATCACCAGCATCTTGTCAAACCTCTCTTTCTTCTTCTTCCTTCTTCTGCAATGATGAGCAATCAAATCTGCAGTAGTTTGGGAATCCCTTCACAGACAGAGAGACAGAGAGACAGACAGAACCTCTGGCGATTTCCTTGGTGATGTTGAAGTGGGTCTTGGGTATGGCCAGCGGGATGTGGGTGCTGCTGCAACATCCTCGCACACATGTGTTTGGCATCCCCTCTTCCTCCTTCCCCATCCGCCCTTCAAGCTCTTCTCTCCAAACCATAAAACCTCCACAGCAGCAACAAAACCCACTACCAACAATACCACCAGCACCACCAGCAACAACAACAGCAGCAGCAACGATTTCTGGTTTTGGAGCTTCTTTCTTCACCACAACCCACAAACTCTTAAGCACCCAAAACACAACATCGATCTGGATCTTCTTCTTCGCATCATCAATTCTCTAAGTTTTCCTTCTCAAAGTTTGGTCCCACCGCGATTAGTTTTCAACTTTTTCTTTCCCACCCTCAAAAATCAAAGCAACTCTCTAAAGATCACTGCACTCAAGAAGACAGAAACCAAATCTGATCTAAGAATTCTTTGGACTTCTGGTTCTGATTCTTCTTCTCGTGCTTCTTGTGCTTCTGACTCTTCTTTCTTTTCTTTTCTTCTGTCTTCTGGTTTTCTGGATCATGCTGAAGGTGGTAAATCCTTGTGTTGTTTGCAATGGAGAAAGATGAATTTGCCAGGAGTCATGAAAAGGAGATGAGGATTGGGTACTGCTGTGACAGGAATTCTGAGTCCAGGAAAGACTCTCTGTGATCGATTGCAGGAGATTTGTTTTTTGGGACGACCACAGAACAGAAACCACATTGTGGTGGGTGCAGATGATCAATGGCAAATACAAACCAAAGCAAAACCCAGTTACAAAACCAGTGTTTACAAACAAAACCCAGCAAAAACCTTTCAAAAGTACTTCTTTGCATCATTCATTCCAAATGGAAATTGGCAACATCTTGAGTGATTTTGACTGGCAGTTTTGCAGATTTGCAAACTGGGAGAAGAGGAACATCAGGAGAAGTGTGTGCATGCGCATTCTTCTTCATCCATGTTTGCAACAGCAGCAGCTGAATTGAAGTACTCTTGCAAAATGAACAAAGAGAGTGAAAACACTCACGGCAAAAAAAGCAACAAGAGAAAAAACAAAACAACTTTTTTGTCTTCTGTCTTCCACAAAAAGCAAAAGAGATGTCGAAGTGCAGCTGCTGCAAAAAAATTTGCAATTTGCAAAATTGGTACACTCTGTATTGCTGTTTAGACAAGGGATCACACAGTACAGGCATGTGAACTTTATGTTTCATATCCCCAAATGTGAGAAGCATGATGATGATGGTGATGATGGTGATGATGATGATGATGGCAAATTTCTTTTCCTATACCTTCAAGCCAGAGAAAGAAGTTGTTGGCAAGTGTGGATCATGAGGGTCATCACCAAAAGAAGGTGGAGGTGATGGAGGTTGTTGAGGTCTTAGTGATGAAAGATCAGGATTGGCAAGTCCTCTAGAGATATCAAAAGCAGTGCGTCCATCATTAGTTTGCAAATCGCGTCTAGCTCCATTCCTTAAAAGCAGTTGTACGATCCCTAGAGAATCCATTGCTGCTGCCACATGTAAAGGTGTTGATCCTTTCTTGCATCTCGCATTTACATTTGCTCCTCGTTGCAGAAGTAGTTGCACAACTGCCTTATGACCAGCCATGGAAGCACAGTGGAGTGGCGTGTATCCGTCTTCTTGCTCTGAGTCTATGCTTGCATGCCGATCAAGTAGAATGGTTACAACTGCAACATGGCCTTTGAAGGCAGCCCGGTGCAATGTTGTGAAACCATGTTGATCAATCCCATTCACATGCGCTCCTTGTTCAAGGTACCGTTGAACTGCTTCTGAATTCCCCTCACGAGCAGCTTTGTGGAGCAATTGTCCTAACAAAAGTGGGTCTGACAGATAGCTGTGCCCACTTTCAAGACCCAACTCGAATGGTGTCTTGCCATCAACATCTTTCACATCTTTCACAGCACCAAAATCGATCAATAGCTCAACAAGGGATAAGTGACCTTGGATTGCAGCACAGTGTAATGGTGTGCGCCCATCTGTGCTTTTCAAATTTGGGTTTGCACCCTGCTGAAGAAGTAAGTTTGCAGCATTTTTGTGCCCCTCAGTGACTGCTGCATGTAATGGGGTACGGAAGTCTTTATCAGGTGCATCTTTGTCTGCTCCTGCTTTTAGTAATAACTGCATGACCTTCACCCGGTTGCGAGAAGCTGCCAGATGCAGAGCTGTCCAGCCTCGTGGGTGTGTCCGTTTCTCGAGATTCGCCCTTGCTGTTAAGAGCAAGGCAACGATTTTGCTGTGGCCTGCAAATGCTGCCTCTTGCAAGGGGGTTAACCCAGCACCACTTGGACCATCAACTGTCGCCCCTGCCTGAAGCAACTCATGCACAATGTGAGGGTCTCCACGCAAAGCTGCAATGCTAAGTGCAGTGCGTCCCTGCTCATCTTTTGCATCTACATCTGTACCTCGGTTTAGAACCTCATGGACTGCCTTTTGAGCACCTTTGGCAACCAAGAGTCTTAAGATCTCACCCCCAACAAAGATGACACGCAACTGTCCATCAATGAAAACATGCTTTTTTCTGGTGGAAAACCATTCCTTAAGAGTGGAAGTCGAAGGTGTGTCTCCTGGAACAATCATAGTCTTCACGAGGAACTTGTCATCAGAGAGTGGAAATTCCTCTGGAACTTCAGATTGTGGGTGCATCGTAATCTCAAAACTCACAACTCCAAGAGGTTGAATGATACCAATGTGTCGACGCACACCATATTTGCGAGGTGCTGTTGTCTGCACTTTATATGCCACTGGCATTGTGTGCATCAGATTGCGCACTTGCACCTTGAAAGTCACAGCTTTTCCCAGCACAAATTCCAACCGCACCTCATCCGTATCAAAAGCCACCAGGCGATCCATTGTTGTTGCTGCTGCAAACCTCCCACTAGCCTAGTCTATCACCCCTCTCTGCTTCGTCTCTACTTCTCCACTGTGGTGGTGGTGGCAGTTCATGCCTCTTCTCTCTTTCAGAGAAGCTCAAATTCTATATTCTCAGTATTTTTTCCTTTGCCACTTCTCCTCTCAAAGATCATCTACCTTCTTCACCCTGCACACAGCCCTGAAAAAAAAATACCCCACAAAACATAAATCCCAGATACCTTCTTTCTTAGCATTACCAAAAAAAGCATTCTCAGTGCATCTGCATTCACAGTGCAGCTGAGGAAGATGGCAACAACAGCAACTGGTGCAAGAAGACTGACCTTGAACAAAATGATCTATCTCCAAAGGATTCAAGCTTTTGATCATGATCAAACTAATGATTACTTTCCAGATTTCAGACAAAGTTTTCCAAAACAATCCAGAGTTACAAGACTTTTTTTGTACTCAGAAAAACACAAGTGAAAGCACCTTACAAAAAAATAATAATCTGCATGTGCTCTTGGGTGTTTCTGTCACTGCATTTCCAGAAGCAAAAGGAAAGAGAGAGACTCAGTGATAGATAGCAATATCAAGACACAGAGCCCGACAATCATATCCTCGTCATTTCAAGCTGCAACAAGCTTGCTTGTGAGGAGGAGGGTAAGCCACATTTCCTATTAGCTTGTCCCCTGTACAAGCAAGTATCTGATCCTCAAGCCATGGGAGAGAGACAGACAGGCAAAGAAAGAAAGAAAGAAGTTGAGGTTGTCTGGCAATGAAGAAAGAAGCTGCTCTCTCTCTCTCTCTCTCATTTCAAAAGCTCTGAAGCTGGCTTCTAAGCTCTGCACCCACATGCACAACACTAAGAAACCTCTAGGGAATAGAAAGAGATAGACAGATAGAAAGAAACACAGAGAGAGAGAGAGAGAGAGATTTTGTTCCTTCTTTAGATCTATGAGAGTACTGGTGGTAGCAGTAGTCAATAGGATTCAAAAGCAAGTGCAATGTTTGCAACAATGACTTGCTGCAACAAATCTGTACAAAGAAGAATGGCTACTGGAGGAGGGGGGGAGGGTGAGAGAGAAATGGGTTTTGGGGTAGTAGTTGAAGAAGATAGAAGCAAAAGGTTACAGGATTGCCATTGCACATTCCTGAACCTCTACCCTAGAATGCTGCTCACTCTCTCATCCCCATCATCATCATCAGCAGCAGCAGCAGCTTCAAACATGAACAACAACATCTGCTAGATAGGTTGCTGGGGGTGCAAAGGTTTTGAGAAGGAGGAGGAGGAGTAGGAGAATGAGAAGAGCAGGAATTGGAAACAAGCTTACCCTTTTGTGTGGCTTGCTGTTTTGTTTGTGTGCGCCGAGTGTTGTTGTTGTTGTTGTCACCACTACTCGTGGCTATATGGTTGCGAGATGATCGCAGTAGTAGGAGCAGAAATGCATCCTTGCCAAGCTTGGTTGTGGGTGGTGTCACTGTTACGAGAAGAAGAGATCGAGGTGAGAAATGGGTGGGCGCCGATGCCGCGACTACTCACGCAGCAGCAAGCCGCAGCAGCACCCGTTACAGCCATGAATGCTGGCTACCACCCACGACGACAACGACAATGACGACGATGATCCCTCCTCCTCTTCCTCCTCCTCCTGCTGCTGCTGATTTTTGCTTACAAAGATTTTGCAGAACCCTGTTGAGGTTTTCTCTCTCTCTCTCTCTCGCTGATGAAGAAGAAGAAGAATGTCAGGCAGTCTAAGACAGCAGTTTCTGCCTCTTCTTCTTCCAATACAACTTTGTTTGGTCCCGGGAGCTGCAAAACCAAACCCGCACCAGAAGAGAGAGAGAGAGAGAGAGAGAGAGAGAGAGAATCACAGAGAAACACACAGCGAGACAGAGACAGAGAGAGAGAAAAGACAAACAGAAAGAAAAGACCCAACAATAAATGCTGCTACAACTGTAGCAAGCGACAACAGAAGAAAACACAGACCCAGACACAATGAGAGACGGTAGAGAGAGACAAAAGAGAGAAGAAGAAGAAGAAGAAGAAGAAGAGAGTTACAGCCACAAGGACAGACACAAAAAGATATGACCCATCACACGTGATCTTGTTAGCTTCTGACAAAAATCTCTACACTTCTCTCTCTCTCTCTCGGAAGCATGGCATCAATACTGGATACATCAGATTCTTCAGAAAAGAAGCAGCTCGTGGGGGCAAGCTTCAGACATCGCCGAGGAGAAGGAGGAGGAGGAGGAGCTTTGACGGGGATGATCAGAGTGGAGAAAGTGTTGGGGAGATCCGTGGCGACAACAGTGTACGCCAGGTATCCGCTGAAGTATCTGTTGCCAAGCAAAGTTGCGAGCTCGAGAGTGGATTGTGTATGGATCTACGCCATCAGCTATGGCGGTGGGATCCTTTCCAACGATGCCATCTCGCAGGCTGTGGAAGTGGGAGGAGATGGGTGTTCCGTGGTGATGACCACGCAATCTTCCACCAAGATCTATAAGCCGCGGATGCCCGGGGACATGGCGCAGCAGCTCCTGCGAGCTCGTGTCGCGGAGAATGGATTTCTCGCCCTCTTGCCTCACCCCATCACTTGCTTCCGCGCTTCTCGCTACGTTCAGTTGCAGGAGTTTGTGTTGGCGCTTGATGCTAGTTTGTTGCTGGTGGATTGGTTCACTAGCGGACGTATCAATTCTGGCGAGACCTGGGACTTTGAGCTCTACAGAAGCACAAACCACGTCTTCCTGGAAGAAGAAGCGGAACCAGAAGAAGCTCAAGAGGAAGAATCTCCAGAAAACCCTAATGCAGGATCTGAAGCTCAAGAATCTGGTGGTGGGTCTGTTGCATCTATTGTGACATTGGATTGTGCAGGTGGATCTGGAAGAAGCAAATCACAGTTGCGGCCAGGGCACAGTAGCAGCAGATCCAGATCCTGCAGACCTCTGTTGCTGGATTGTGTGCACCTGGAGAATGGGGTAGGGTTGTCAATTGCAGAGCGCATGGCAGGGTTCCATGTGATGGCAATGGTGGTGCTCTATGGACCTCGGTTGCAGGAGCTGCGCAAGAACATGGAGAGCAAAGTGGAGGAGATGACAAAACAAGCATTCAATCAGAGGACATCGAGTGCATTCACTGCAAGTTTGAAGAAAGATAAGGAGAAGAACCACCACCACCACCACCACCACAACAACAACCCCACAGCAGCAGCAGCAACAGAAAGTTCTCTTCCAACTGCTGCTAGCAGTGATGGTGATCATGGTAGTCATGGTGATGGTGTAAGCAGCAATTGTGCCTCACCGCTGCCGCTTATTTTTGCTTCTTGTAGTCCAATTGGGGTTTCAGATGAAGGATTGGTTGTGCGCATCATTGCAAGGTCAACAGAAACCGTGTATGATTTTCTGACAGAACAATTGGCAACAGTGGTTTCTTTGATTGGAGCTTGCCCTTACAGCTCCAGCAGATGAGAAACAACAACGTTTGTGGTGCTTCTTAGAACCCTTCCGATGCCCCCCACATAATGTGCTGCTCATGCAACCATGTATTGAATGTAAATCTTCTTCCAATCCTCTCTCACCTTAGATTGATTGATTGATGGGTCCTCCTCCTCCTTGCATCTGCTGCAATGCAATTTCTTCAAGGCAAAGAATTCTCTTGATTGCTAATGGAGCTTCTGAGATTGATATGGCTCTGAGAATTCTTTTGTATGTTTCATCAGACAGATTATTTGGGGCAAATTTTATTTATTTTTCTTTTGACAGTTTCTCCATCCTTTTTTTACACAATGTTTGTTGCTTGGTGGTGATAATCATCTATCTCATTATTATTTTCTTGTGACAGTTCTGTGTCTTTTTGTAGCATGAGCTTTGTGATCAAAGTTGATGTGATATTGTGCCAGGATCTGATGATGTTTTCACACATGAACATTTGGTGTCAACAAGGTGCAAATTTTGGGTGCTTCATTCATACCAGGTGTTGCAAATCAAAGTGCATACTAGCATTTCACCATTCCTTGGAGCTTTGAGCACTGTATGTCTGGCCCCCCTTCTTCCTCCTTCCTCCACCTTCCTCAAAGGGGACTTTTTGCAATGACTTCATATGATGCAGTTTGAAGTTAAACTCCATCACACACCCATGAAAGTGTGAATTGCAAGCCGATGAAAATGACACACAAAACCCTAACAGAATGGTGGTTTAGGTGTATGAATTGAATGCAATAATGGGTTTGTTCAGATTTGCTCGATGAAGCATGAAGAACCATTTTGTGTGTGCTTCCTTGTTCTGTGCAGGTTGAAGTGGGAGGGATGGATGCAGGAAGAGTAGAGGGAGCTTTTGAAACCTGTGTTTTGGTTGGTAAATTCATTGGAGTCCTTGAGAGTTTCAATCCCCCACTTTCATGATCATCTCTTTCTTTTGTTTAAAATCAAATAAAACCCACATCTTTTGTTTTCTAACATCACAACAATGGTATCTCTTATGGGGTAGCTTTGCTGCAAATTTTGTGTGTTGGGATTTGCACAAACTCGGGGCAGGTTCTCTCTTCTTCACCCAACAGCAGCAACAACCACTGCATCTCTCTACTCAACCAACCGCAAGGTCAGACTTTTTCAAAACTTGTTCTCCTCTTTGAACAAAAATTGGATTTGTCTTTAGGAAGAGTTATAGTTCACCTACCTACTTACCTTCTTACCTACCTACCTACCTACCTACCCATCCGCTAGGGAATTCCTCATGATCATAATCATGTTTTCCTTTGTGTGGGTAGGGAGCATATAAAGGTCATTTCCAACATGGGATGATGTCCTGTTAACCCAAAGCGACACTCATTGCAAGCGATGCTCCATTGCGTAATGGCTTCTGCCCTTTTCTGTGATCATGGCTATTGAGTAGTATTATTGTTTCCATAAGATTTGCTCTCCATATTTAGTATTGCTTTGTGGAATTTTGGGAAAAGCCTTTCTCTCTCTCTCAAGTAAGAATGATTTCATTTCCAATATTTTCTTATATTTTATTCAAAGTTTTTGTATTGTTTTGTATTGTTTTAAACACACACACACCCCCAATATTAATGTTGTGAGGTTTTGTTATTATTATTTTTAGGGTTTGTGAGGAGGGTTTTGTCATTTTATGATGATGATGATGATAATGATCATAACCATACATTCCTTGAGAAACTTCATCATAATACAAAAGAGTGTACCACTACCTATGTAGTTGGGTAACTATCATAGCTAAGTAGTTCGGGAATGTAAGGGGGTTAACTATGTACCCATCTATGTACCCATGTAAGGCACTCGGTGGCTACAAGGTAGGTAGATGCATGTGGATGGTTTAGTACATAGCTAATCACCACGGTTAGTTTTCGGATACAAATACAGCCCCAAAATAGTATTCTCCCCATCCATACACAAACCTTAGGATAAAGCCCAAAAACAAAGGGGCCAGGAGGCCTACAACTATTACACCAAGCATGTGAGCTTGTTTTTGAGTGAAATGAAAGACACCCAGAAAACAATAAAGGCTCCCAAATGAATAACTACCATTACTTTCAGACCGAGTTTTCAAGTACCATATCTATGATTGATAGGTACTTGGTAGATCTTAAGAAAGAATGTGTGTGTGTGTGTGTGTGTGTGTTTTGCTGCAATTTGTCCTCTTGAGAATTATTCAATGCTAAACATCAGTTGCAGGTATCGTATTCTTCCACCGAATTTTGTTTTCACCTGCAATTTGTCCTCTTGAGAGTTTATCTAATGCTCAACGTCAGTTGCAACTTGCAGGTATCATATTCTTCCGCTCAAATTTTTTTCTGTTTTTTTCCTCCTCAATTCATTCACACTCTTGAGAATTGTTTCATACCAAACATTGGTTGGAGGTATTGTTTTCTTCCAATTGAGATTGCTACTACTACTACTACTTTTTTCAGACCTCTGGCTTTTTGCAAGCATTCCTAAATGCTTGGTCCACATTTTGGATTGCTTGTTGGATCTAACTTTTGTTGTTTTGCTCCACTTTTTGACTCTGCAGAGTAGGGTATTGAGAATCCATCATGATCACCACTACCACAACAATTCCCTATTTCAGTAATTATCAGAACATGCCAGTTTGGCTCAGCAAAATGGTTTTGGCCCAACACTTTCTCACTGTTTGTTGCTGAGGCTGGTGGTAAAAAAAGGCACAGTAAAGTGGTAAACACCTTTCCGAGAAGAGTGTAATGAATATGATCTGACTGCGAACACTTTCTCACTGTTTGTTGCTGAGGCTGGTGGTAAAAAAAGGCACAGTAAAGTGGTAAACACCTCTCTGAGAAGAGTGTAATGAATATGATCTGACTGATGACTGCTGCTCGCTGTTTCTGATTGACCAATCGTAATGATTGGTCCAGGTGGTTTGCTATTAGTAGTAGTCTCCCACCTATTTGCAATCCCAGTTCTAGTCTGATGGGTGGGGTTGGGAATAAAGTAAATAACTAAAACTTGGATGTGAGAAATATATTTTCAGCCCCCCTCCCCCCCACCAAAAGTCCAGCTTATTGGGAGAGGGCTGGTAGGAGTTTCACCTGCACACCATTGGGTTCCAACCCAGGACCTTTTGTGATCCTAGGGTCCAAGAAGGGGCTATACCACTAAACCCTAAACCCTTGGGTGGGAATGATGTTATAGTGAAGGATGTGTGGTTCAACATCAATTTTGAGTAAAAAAACCTTGTAGCTTCTGAAGCTTCAACAATGGATGGAAATGGAGTTAGTTGGGAAAGTAAAAAAAACTCGAGCAATTGATGAAAGTTGGACAACGGATGAACGTTAAAAAGTTGGTATTTTGCCACTCCCTCGTGAAGTTGGAGTTTCACCATTCCCTTTTAGGAAAGTTATAGGGTTCTTCTCATTTTTCCCATCTAACTCCATTTTTATTGTTTATCATCCCAACTTTCCTAACTTGAACTTCTCTTACATTCATCCATTATTCACACTCCTAAATACTTGGGCCCACTCCCTTCCCTACTAGGATTAAAAATTCTTTTAGGGTTTTTTTAATTGTAAAATTCACTCATTTTCCCATTTTTTGGGGCCAATTATTTTATATTGGAGGGAAAAAAAAATTAATTTTATAAAAAAAAGCCTCATAAAATTCACGTGTCCATCATTGGAAAGGAATTCAATTTCAAACAGAATGGCAAATATATGATCATTAAATTTGAGTGCATTCCCAAAAATGTACTCAAATTATTTAAAACTCATTGCACTCAATTTTCAACACACACTCAACTCAACTCAACTCAACTCACTCACTCACTCTTTTTGCTCTCATTACATTTAATTGCAGAGGAATGATTTTATTCTCATGTTACAACTTCACTCAAAGATGGGTTGTTTTTTTTACCAAATTTTCCAAAGCAGCTTTCTTATTGTGTCAGAAGACCACATTAGTTATTAGTATTTCAGCAATTTCAAGAATATACCTGTACTATACTATATACAGGATTAGTATACAGCACTCAAAATACCAATAATTATACTGAGCTAGTATTATGATGATATTGTTATTTATGTGTCATGATTCTACTGGCCTTAGTCAATTGTCATTTTGTAATTTATTATTATTATTATTAGTACTATTATTATTATTAGTAGTAGTAGTAGTAGTAGTAGTAGTAGTATTATTATTATTAGTACTACTATTATTATTACTACTATTATTACTTTTCCAAGCTCATAAGAAGAGCTTTTTATGGCTTTCTTCTTCATCATCATATTTGATAGTTAGCTTTCTTCACTAGCTTCTTTGATACCACCATAGCCCCTCAAAAAAAAATTAAAAAAACCCCCCAAATTATTTTTTTCCATGGTGAAAAAAATGCCACCACCTAAGGAAAAGAAAAAGATCAATACAATTTGATAGTGGAAACCATGCCACATGATTGAATTCAAGCAATTAATTTTATTTTATTTTTTATTTTAATTCATTAATCTTGGCTGCTTCTTTTTCTTTTCAAACTTTAATCAATTTTCATTTTTTAATTTAAACCTCAAAAAACCCAAAAGACAAAAAATAACAAAAGAAAAAACTTTTGCCATGTTGAAAAAAATGCCACCACCTAAGGAAAAGAAAAAAGATCAATACAATTTGATAGTGGAAACCATGCCACCATGCCACCCCCATAGAGAGAGAGCACGAGAAAAAAAAAGGGGGAGGGGGAGGGGGGAACCATAATAAAAATATAATAAAAATCTAAGATTTTTTTAATGTAGAATATAAAATCATACAATTATTTGCATTAAAAAAAAAAAAGCTGAAGAGAAGAGAAGTATACAATCTCAAAAGATATAAAGGTAGCCTCTACTAGGGTAGTAGCCAGCTTTCACACCTGACTCCAAGGTTTAGGGTTTAGGGTAGTACCTAGTCCATTAATTACAATGGTAATCAAAGGCCTTCTTCATCAAATATGGATGAAGTTAGTTAAGATTTGGAATGTGTCTATAAAAGAGAGAGAGAGAGAGAGAGAGAGAGAGAAGAAGGAGAAGAAGGAGAAGAAGTAAGTACCAATGTACATAACAATGAAGAAGAACAACAAACCCAATTAAAGACCTAAAAAAAAATTTATTTTTATTTTTTTGAAGACTAACACTATAAAATTACTTCAAATTTGTGAAAGCTTTTTGAATTTTTTTTTTTGAATTTATTTTTTGAAATTGGGTTGTTGTTGTTTTTGTTGTTGTAATTGTGTTTCAAACTAACAACATGACTCACATGAAATGAATTAATTATTTAATATTATTTAATGTATCATTCTTTCCCTTTTGGAAGGGACTAATTCTCGTGTTGAATTAGTCGCTCGGTTGGTTGGTGAGTAGGTACGATGTTGTCAATAATGTTAGACCTAATTTTTGTGTGTTTGTGTGTACTCGGGGACATTTTGAATCGACTAATTCTCATGTTGAATTGGTCCTGATTAGTACGGGCGTCGATTATGTTGACCTAATCAGCAGGGTTGATGATACCCTTGAAGATATCCTCCGGGTATCACTGAGGGGGGGAAAAAAAGAAAAGCATTCAAATTTTGTAGGTGCTTTACACACAAACTTTTTTTTTAATTTTTTAATTTAATTTTTTTTTTTAATAAATTTTTCCTTTCTTGTGTATTTGTTTTGGAAGGGGAGGACATTTTGATTTGTATTTTGGATGTAACAAGGGTTACCTTAAACCCTAAACCCTAATTGAGGGTGGGGGTGGAGACGCCCTAAGATGAGTATTTTATTAAAATAATTTGTGAATTTTGTGATGTGCCCAAATTGAAATGTATACCCAAGGTGCCAATCATCCATAAGCTGATTTAGCCAAATTTGGCTATTAACAAAAATATGAAGGTAAAAATTTTAAACATCCAGCTATATATATTTTTGGTTACCTACTTGAACCGCCGTCCCCCCGCCTTCCCATGTATAGAAATGTGGTGATTTTTAAATTTTTGAATTTTTAAAAAATTAACCATCTTTTTTATTTTTATATCACTCAATTTGCAACCAAAAAATTCAAAATTTCTCAACAATGTGAATTTTTTTTTACAAAAAACAAAGGCCAATATTTACTTGTGCAAATTTAATGTGATGCAAATGCCAATTAAAATGAATTAACTTGAGCAATTAAATCATTTAGAAAAATAAAATATATACATTAAACCTCACGGAAAGCGTTTTTTTTAATTATTTTAAAGGTACGGCACATTCATCCCATTGTATAATTAGAGAACAAAATAATACCCTCCAAACCAACTTTTTTCTGTGTTTTTTTTTTTTTTTTTTTTTGTTTGGTTTCCCGGTGAATTTCCTTGTCACTTAGCAACAAAAATAAATAAAATCCAGTGCAACTCATACAAAAGGATTTTGTGCATCGTAAAGCCCTCTTCTCCCCCAAGGAAGGACTTTTCCGAGCATAAAATCCAACTGCCTTTTTTTCCCTTTTTTTTAACATAAAATTCCCATGATACCCGACGGGTATCACACACAAAAACAAGGCCCAGCAGGCTTTCCGAAAAGCATTCCTGGGCTTTACATTTTTTCATAAAAGCCCACTAGATCGGTGGGTCGGTCGGTCGTCGGTGTGCTAATTCCACTTGTGGTTCGACCAATTCCACTTGTAATGTGAATTTGATGGTGGGAACAACCATAGTGATGTGAATTGATGGTGGGAACAACCGTAATGATGTGAATGGATGGTGGGAACAACCATAGTGATGTGAATCGATGGTAGGAACAACCGTAATGATGTGAATGGATGGTGGGAACAACCATAGTGATGTGAATCGATGGTGGAAACAACCGTAATGATGTGAATGGATGGTGGGAACAACCATAGTGATGTGAATCGATGGTGGGAACAACCATAATGATGTGAATGGATGGTGGGAACAACCATAGTGATGTGAATCGATGGTGGGAACAACTGTAATGATGTGAATCGATGGTGGGAACAACCATAGTGAATGGTGGGAACAACAACCGTAATGATGTGGATCAATGGTGGGAACAACCGTAATGAGATATGGATCAATGGTGGAAACAATCGGA
>Ga0116229_10000146_pt1 | contig 73246 bp, 52 predicted proteins | sample S1TSphgellanicum_3_FD_87313 | JGI IMG/M metagenome (GOLD analysis project Ga0116229, IMG submission 87313) | Host-associated microbial communities from peat moss isolated from Minnesota, USA - S1T2_Fc - Sphagnum magellanicum MG | ecosystem: Host-associated > Plants > Peat moss > Unclassified...
CTTTGCAAAGCATACCCATTCCATAGTAAATATGGGCTGGCTCTATGAGGCTTGGTTCCATAGTATGTAAGCATCAGCCCTATGAAGCTCGGCCCTCTGAAGCTTGTTCCATAGTACATAAGGACTAGCCCAACCAGTCCCCTTCCACAATACATAAGGGCTTGGCCTACCAAGCCCATTCTACATGTATGTAAGGGCTGTTGGCCCGAGGAGGCCTGTTGTGTTAGAATCACTAAGCCTGTTGTGTTTCGCCCTGTTCACAGATGATGGCCAGCATCTAGACTCTCAACAATGCGTACCTCAACTGAATGCCCATGTTGAACCTATTGTTTATGCAGGAAAAACAAACATGTAGTGATTTTGGCTATGGCCTTAGCTAGTCCACATTCACACACGTATTTGGAGCATCATCAAAAGTTCAATGTGGACCTGGCATATGTTGGACATCTCACAACTTAAGGATTCAAAAAGCTTCATATTTTTTTGTGTCCCACATGGGAATGAGTGGTTTTGTCTTCCGCATGCTACCTCAATATCATGGACAAGAAAGTCGAGCCATTTATTTTCCACCACATCCATAATTTTTCCCTCCCCCAAAAGCAAGAGTAAAAATGTAGGTGGAAATAATCATCAAACGCATGATCAATGCTTGAAATGGGAATATATAGATAAAATATGCACATTTAATTAATTAATTCACTGATCCATGAATCCAATTAACTAAAGATTTTTCAATAATTATTTTAATAATGTTAAAAAAACAAACCTAGTAAACAAACTTCACCCTTAGTAAACATTTACACCATATAGTGAACCAATTTCACCGATGAAGGTAAGTGTAGTGAAATTATAATGAACTTAATTCACTTTTATGGTTGCATAGTGAAATAGCGTAGTGAACTACACCACACTTTCCTAGTAGTGGGAACCTTTGCAATTGTTTCTAGTACATAGAAATGACCATAAGCATGTTTTGCATAAAAAACATCTAGCACCATGATTAGAACCTCCTACAATTAAACAAAATCTTTTATTAAAAATCTACAAAGAAATACCAATTTGCACATGGCAAGTGAGACCAAAAATATGCTTGAATTTAGTACATTGTGTTATCATTAGCCCTCACAAGGAACTTATTGGCTTTTTGTCACCATGAAACCCAAACTAAGACCCTAGATTTCAAAGACCCATGACAACTTACAATAGCAAACACATTGAAAGCTTTCTCCATAAGGATGATCAATTTCTCCAACCCCTTGCAAGACTTTGCATCATTTGAACTTGGCTTGAACCTAGTAGCCTCCACCACTCTTACTTCCACTTTGTTCTTTTTACTACACCTAAATAATCAACACAAGCTTTTTATAAATTGTGATCTATAGCCCACCCATTGAAAGATGCAGCAGTTCCTCCAAATTTGTTAATTTTCCATCCATAAAACTCATCAATCAATAGTTCAAGACATGTCAGGCATCACTACCTTATGGATTTAAGGCCCATTCAAATGCAACTCATGTACGTACAAGCCTTGTTCAACTATTTTCCCATCCCTTGCACAAAACTCTACAAGGACACACAACACGAAATTCAAAAGACATTGTCTTTTTCTCAATGTCTGTAAGAAGCTAATTGTGTAGGGTGTGGTTAACAAGAAACAACCAAATATACATGAATGGCATTGTTGTAAGTCTAACTTTAGGGATTTACCAACTATATGAATTATATTGAATATTTACACAAAATAATCTCCCTTACTCTGGTTTGACAAAATATACAATTTTTTAATATGTTCCATAGAAATGTTCATAGAGCAAATTCCAAACCTCTCCACCTAATCATTGATTCTAGATACAAATACTAACAACAATAAAAGTAGGGGGGTTTTCTAGTTTCAAGAAGGCAAATGAAATTCATATTTAGGTTTTAGAAACTCATGTCCTAGGTCACACTAACTAACTTCATGTTTTGATATGATAAACCCCAAACCTCCATGGATAACTAAAGAGAAAATGAGAGTTGAGAGAAGCAAGTTCTTCACCATTATATCATAAATAAAACCATCCACTGACCAATTAGGTGTATAAACAATAAGCTCAAAATCTAAGCCTTGCATATTGTAATATGTAAACTTCAACACTAGCATGCCACTTCAACAAAAGTTTCCACTTGCCATAACACTCCATAATCTTTCATATGTAAGACATGAAAATCATAATTGCAACAATATTTTTATATTTGACAAGGTGGGCTTTGCTATCCAATGAAACATAAATGACAAAACAAAATTTTGATGAAATTGCAAAAGGAACTCCAACAAAATATTTTGAAAGCAACCATTTTGTATCACTTTTAGCCAAACCAAAATAAACAAGACAAGAATAAGTGGGTCATAACCTTGTGAATGTCATTCACAAAGTATCAAACCATCACCTTTATCATGGTCTCGTTGACTTAATTTCATTCCAATAATGGGTGTTAATAAACATATAGTGATCTGATCAAAACTTAGGGAAACTAATCATATAATAATTTGCATCGTGAATTTGTCACATTCCTAGAAGCAATGAGAAGATACAGTCATGATGTCATTTAACACCTAACAAGAGGCACAACAAAAAGATACAATACCACAAATAAAAACATTCACTTGGAAATAAGTCATTTCATTTTTTCACACAACTTAGGGGTTTTGTTGAATGGCCTTGCCCAGTTCCTCTACAAATACATGGGATTCCTCTACTTTGCACAACAAGTAAATGCATGTAAGCTTGCCCCATCCCACAACATTATTCTCCATCATGTTTTTTTTGCTATTGGACTATTCAAATTGAAAAGTACAATATAACTAAAAAGTTATAATTATGGCCATATGTATATATAGCTACATTACATGTCAACAATATAATAGCATAATAGTTTCTTGATTTATATTTGTGGCCAATAACATCTCTTGGATGTTGTAAAATTCACATTATGCGTTTGGGGTCATGCTCCATCACATACCACTTTTGATAGAATTGTTTAAAGTACATGATGGCAATTGCTTGAAACATAATTAATTAGTCACTAGAGACAATGTTCATTTCAAAGAACCACAACTTTCCACAAATTTCAAAATTATTGCCATTAACTTGCTTATAGTTGTTTTGTCAAACACATTAAGCTTGACCGGTACATGGTGCTACTAATGTACGTGTTGCATATAATGAGAGCACATTTGCTTTCCTGTTAGTGAAAGATGGGGTTGAGTTCCAAATCACAATGCCTCTTGGGTACTATAGAAAAATTCCAATGGAATCCAATTAGACCTATATTTTATAAGGGAAGGAGAAAACTTAGCTAACTTGTTGAATCTCTTGTTCATAAAACCTTCACACAAGAAGATCCTTGGCTACAATCAAAGGTTCTAGTAAGGATTCTTGTCTTGTTTTAAAGAACCACAAAGTTGTCCTAAAATTGCATTCATATGCCCAAAAGAGTTCATAGATGGCAAATGTAAACTACTAAAGGAAGATTGAACATCATTTGCAAGTATACAACTTTGCAATTATGTAGAATAATTGGAGAAGAATCAATAGGGTTTTCCTGATGCATATTTTGTTGTTTCCATCACAACTCACATTTAGATTATAACAACCCTAATTACACCAACTCTCACATAGTTCCAATGTCGCAAATAACAAAGAGCAAAGGAAACCAAAAATGTAGTAGCAAATTTGTCAACCAATTTTCCTATTCCTTTTCACGTTTCTTGTTCTTTTGAGCATTACAATGCATGTTCACACAAACAATGTGTCTTTTCATACATAATAAGGCACACAAATATAAATGGCTTGAAGTCATAGACTCCAAATAACAACAAAGTCAAAGGGGTAAAAGTTTTAAAAGGTTAAAACAAGATATCATACTTAATGGACACTTGTCAATCACCTTATCATAATTTGTACTTTTGCTAGAATAAATTTTCTTTTACATAATATACAATGTAACATTCCATTTGCCCCTTTGTTGAAATGACAAAATTATTGAAAATTTCAAAGTTTCATTTTTAAAACTAAGAGTTTCATAATTAGTAGGAAGGTACCTATTTGGGAGATGTGAATCCATTTTCTTATTACATTTGTTGAAATTTTTCCCACATGCCTTGTAAAGTTCTTAATTTGGACACAATTTTCCTTTTTAGTTATTACATCAATTTTTTCAGATTTTTTTCTAATTAATTTTTCATTTAAAAAAAATCATGATTTTCAAAAGAACTTCATTTTGGACCAGGATATTTTTTTTCAATTTTATGATGTAGCTAAAATGGCAATCATCCATAAAAATTGACTACAAACTAATATGTGAAAATAGAAAAAAAATCAAAATCTTTTATATTCCCATGCCTCATAAAAATATGAGGATTTGGAAAACTTTTATTTTAAGAATTTGACAAATTTGGGCCATTTTTTCCATGAAAAATCCTTCGTATAAATGAAAATCATATTTTTCATGTCAAATTTTGCCCAAAAAAGAACATTGTTTTGAACATGCAAGTTCAACATTTTATGATTGTTGTTGAAATATTTTAGAATGACATCAATATCACTCAATTGAAACATGTTTTGATTTTCAAACATTGATGATCTATACATTTAGGATTAATTGAGAATCATAACTTTCAAAGTGGATTTGTAACACCATATTGAGTTAGTAAAACTATAATTTGTTAATAAGATTAATTATAGTTGATGAATATAAAGATGAGTAGATATGGAAATAAATAATAAACCTTATGGATTCTACTTTTGAGGATCTTTTGACAAGGACCTTATTTGGGATGAAGGTTTCTTTTTTCAAGTTCCTCAAGTAGGTGCATTGGCTAGGACCTTCAATATTAATGAACAATAAACGGCAATTGTTCTATTGGAGAAGTAGATCTTTCTAGTTTTTTGACATAAATGAACACATTATCTAAATCTAATGACATCTAGCTTAGTTTTTTTCTCTCAAGATATGACAAATTAAAAAAAGAATCCCAAAAAACCTTTTGTTGGATTTGCTAGCATTTTTTTTATCATTAGGTTGCACAAATTTGTCACAAAAAAAACACTACTTGGGATTCATGTATGGGTTAGTTAATAATTTTGGATTGAACATAAATATAATTTAATTAATTTCATTTCATTTGAAATAAAAGACTAAATTCTTGGGAAGAAAATGTCAAATAATATAGAGATTCATCATAGAAAGGATGAAGTTTTTAAAAGATTAATAGGTGGCATATTCTTATTGGTTTAATGAATGATTATATATATATATATGAAAGGGTTGGATAATTCAACCTTTCTTCTTTCAAGTATTTAAGGGGTAACAAGTGAAGCTTTGGGTTCATTTTCCATTTTCATATTGTTAATTTATTATTAAGCCTTGTCATATGACTTTTGTGTGTAATAAACTTATGAGACAATGAAACCATGTGTTGTTGGATTGTGAAATGTTCACAAAAGATTTTTTTAAAAATTGTATGAGTGACATTTTTAAGCAAATGTGATGATCTCCCCATTGGGTGTATTTCATATAAAGATCAAGTTTAATTGCTTAAGTGATTTTAACCTAAAACATGTAAGTTTCATATTGTGACCTTAACCTCATGCTCATGGCCAAAGTCAAGGCACAAGAAAGTAGAAAAAACTATTCTATATGAAAGTAGAAAAAACCCAAAATCCTTCTATATTTTTGGCTACCTACTGGAAATTATCATAAAAATCTGCTGATTTTGGAAAAAAAGATTCCTTCAAAATCTAGCAAATCTGGACCATTATTTCCATTAAAAATCCTTTGTATAGGTCGAAATCATATATTTTCAGGGCAAAATTTTTGCCCCAAAAAAAACACACCAGAAAGAAGGGGTAAGAAATAGCTTAGGGAGGGTAGAACAATTAATGACAAGTCAGATGTACATACCCTAAACCCTAAACCCCATTCACAGCAGTTAACCCATTGTTTGGATTGAATTGGGATTCATCGGGTTAGAACATGGATTGAGTTGGAATGGTTCCATCCATTGGCACACTAGCTTTCTCACTCAAACCCATCTTTATTGGAGGATTGGTGTTTTCATTAGTGTTTGCCATTCTTCGAGAACCATAATAATATGTCAATAGCCCTTACCCACCAATTCCTTTCTTTGAAAAAGAGAGAACCCCACTCACCTTGGTCCCATACATCATGAGTCCAAAATGGGTCACTAGCCCTTAGATCCTCAAACATAGTACCCATAAAATTTCCTCCTTTATGTATCATATCTACCCATCAGTGGTTTTTTTCTTTTTTTCTTTTTTTTTCTCTTGGAAAAAAAATTCACTATTTTTTGACAAAGAAATTGAGAAAATTTTGGAATTTTTTGTTTTCCTAATATAATTTCCACTTTTTTTTTTTTGTGGGGTAAAATCTCACCAAAATTTTGATACCGAAAAGATGAAAAGAAAAAAGAAAAAAACACTGCTACCCATATTTCTACTCTAGACTCTAGACAGTAAATACTTTTTAAAAAAAAAATTATCTTAATAAAAAATTAACATAACAAGATTTAACATGAGAAAATTTTAACAAGATAAAAAATTTAACAAGATTTAAACATATAAAAATTATCTTGTTATGTACCTACTTGCTATGTTATGTGCTTTTAAGAGAATTGGGATACAAGGTACATAACATACCCACTCACAGACCTTTGCTAGTGGGACCATGACCTAATTCTGTGATGACAGCCAAAAACAACTTTGGTACCACTCTGCTGGAAAATTGTGACTCAGTTTAATACAGGCACAGCTGTGTATGCACATGGGGCTCATTAGATGCAAGCTTAAATTACCCTAATTTAAACCCTTTTAGACTTGTCCAGAAATGAGCCTTCAACCCTAAATATAAGCTCTGCACTCAAGCAAGCTACATACATAAAATCTCCAATGGCTGAGATGAGCACAAGTAGTGATGATGCTCCACAATACCACCACCATGTTCAAATATGAACTAAAAAACAAGGCATCACAAACATCTAGCTACTGTGTCCACACTTTGAACACCAAAACAATCCATTCCAATCTAAACACTCCAAACGAGTTCACCTAAGAAACCAGTTCACCTAATGTGAAACCGGTTCTAATAAGGTAAAGCTTCCAAAAATTGGATCCAATGCAATAGTCCCAATAAAGCCATCCACCAACATCCATATTTACATCCCCTTCCTTATTACAGGCCAGAGTGAACCAACAGCCACCAGCACACCATCCATCCATCCATCCATCCATTGATTGGAAGCCCATTATGCTTTCAGTACTTGATGGAAACCCTAACTCAGTTGGCATCAGGTTTCAATTCAGTAGTACATCCTGTGAGAGATGGGTCCTGTAGGGAAATGTGGGATAAGAAAATAGGTGGTGAATAGGTAAGTAGTAGTAAGTACTTAGTAGAAGGATGCTTCAAAACATATGGGCTATAAATGGGTTGTTAGTAGGTAGGTAGTAAAAATGGCAAGGGAGCTTGAACTCAATGGAAAAGGGTTTCATCTCCACCCACCATCCATCCTTTTGGTGGTTATTGGTTTCACTCGGCCCTTATCACCACCTAATATGAAGCACTTCAAAGTTTTTCTTTCTTTGTATTTGAAAAATCTCATCACTTGGAAGATGCTTTCATCAATGGAAGGGACCTTTTGCCATCACTTGGAAGATGCTTTCATCAATTGAAGGGACCTTTTGCCATTCACATGTAAACCTTTTACCATTCAAATAAAAAACTTTCCATACTTTATGCTAGTGAAGGCATATTCTTGAAGGTTTCCCTTAATTTTCAAGCTTACACCCCATGGTTACTACCCATGGCTACTACCCAAGAGGTTGTAGCCATCAAATTAGGGGAGGCCTTTGAACAAGCCTTCCCCTGAGCTTTCATTTGGGAAAAAAACCTAGGCACCTAAAACAAATATGTTTACATGTTACTTTTTCTTTGGTGAAATAATGCCAAATTTTGATCACCAAATTTTGGTTAAGTGTAATGAGCCCAATAAGAAAATCCATCTCCACTTTACTAGGAACCATGTTACATGATGTATAAAGGTGTTAGGCCACATTCTTGTCATTCATTTGTTTTGCTAGGATGAACCTCCTTGTAACAAGCGAGGAAATCAGCCCATTAGCACTTTATCATTAAACCCTAATTGTCGTCACCTCTAGAATTGTTGTCATTCCCATGATGGGGCCATTTTGCTCATTTGTTTGTGTTGCCATCACAACCTCCTAAGCACAAGACATTTTTTTGTCAAAAAGTTGTTGAACTATCAAAACTAGATTTTCCCAAAAAATTTTAAGTGTTGTACATAAATTTTTGAACTTTAGAAAGATATATCGTTACAACTTTAAAATTAAAATTTGAAAGGTGAGTTTAATAACCCATTTGCAGATCTTGAAAGTTAAAATGATCACAAATCCTATAATCTTCAATGGCATTTTTTTATATTGAAGTTGTGAATCATGCATTATATTGTGATTCATGAAGTTTGTTGGAAGTTTTGTATTGTGAATGATTTTCAATAGAATTCATGAATTTGTGTAGTTTAATTGTAATAGTTGTTTCAACTTTGAGAATCTGCAAATCAAAGATTTTGAAACATGGTGAAGGCAATTTGGAGTTTGGAAGTTAATGGGATTCACACATTCGTAGGTGTGTGGTTCCTTTTTAAACCCTTTGCATTTAATTTCTATGAATTGTAGATTGAATATGATGAAATGGTTAAAGGACTAGTTTTGAAAAACATTTTTATGTTGTTCATTAAAATCGTTGATTTGTAAGTTGATTTCACAGCTTCACAACCTTTTTTTTTTAATGTTTTTATTTGTTTCCAACAATGAAATCCAATTTGCATATTTAAATATTCAACTCCTTTTCTTTCTCTTTTACGATCCTTTAAACATTTCACTTGTTATCTTATAGTCCTTTGATCACTTTGTTTACTTTCTTACATTTTTTTAATCACCAAAGTTTGATTTAAAGTTAGGGTGTTTATCATTGTCACTAAGACTTCATTGATATTTTCAAATAATAAGTTCCAAATTTAAAGTCCTCTTCTAATTTGCAGTAGTCAATTCCAAACTTAATGTGTTGTTGTAACTCGGTTTTTGCATATTGTGCATTAGTCATGTCTTTTTCAACCTTCCAATATTTCATTTATTCCAAAGATCCTAAGCTTACAATGCCTATGTGTTTTGTGATTAATGAACATTTTTCAAGGGATTATAATTTACCTAATGGGCCCAAGTCACCTTTACTTAGCATGCGACCTCCTTCTTTTGAATCTACTACATATTTTTAAAACAATTCAAATACACAAGACTTGCAAACACTTGAACCCTTAGTCCTTGAAACCCTTCATGAGCCTTTGGTCCTTGAAATTGTTCATGAACATATAGACCTTGAAGTTTTTTTTCAACCCATAGACCTTAAAAATGTTGTGTTATTTGATTCAAAGTTTGATCACCCACATTTGAAGAAACAAACCATGATTTTGGATGGGAAGAAACAATTTTATTATGCATTAGAAAGTTTCAAATATAATGGGCATTTAAATTACCATGGGTAGAAGGTTTTGTTGCACCAAGGGGGAGTTATCCACACTATGAGGTACAAGGTTTGTTCTTTGATCATAAGAAAGGAAAATTTTGTTGGTTGTAATTGGGACATGTTAACAATTAAACATTAAGGTCATAGGATTGTTGTGTGAGAAATGTTTAAGTTGGAGGTGAAAAAAAGTGGGGATTATGTTGTAAAGATTGTGTTCATTTGAAAAACATGAAATTGTGTGCTCAAAAAGGTGTTAATCCAGTATTGGCTCAAGTAATCAAACCATCAAGTGAAGAGAATCAAAATGTGATTCAAATGAAATCCTTGTTTCGTGTTCTTGCATATGGTCACCCAATGTTAAGATATGAATCCTTATACGAACTTTTTGTCGGCAAAGGAGTTCCAAACAATTTAGAAACATGATTGGTTTGATTCAGCCAATTGGGTTTTTATATTATATCCATGCATGTCCAAGTGTAGAATGCCATTATTAAGGCCATTCAATCCACCCATTTTATAACTTGCTTTTGTGATTAAGTTACACCTATTGACAATAGATCCTAGATTTGTGTCCATGTGTATATGGTTGATACTTGGACCAAGGTGCCAACTTTTGTGTGTGTTGATAGGATTGTGGATGGATCATGTTCTAACAACCTCATTAAAATTATCATGAATGTTTTGTTGAAGGTTGGGGGGGTTGAGCAAAGAAGATTTGTCCAAGAAATTATAGTGTTTTGGAAATGATGGGGTGAATGTATTTCAAGGGTAGAAAACTAGTGTCACAATGTAAATCAAATAATCATGGGCACCCTTTTTCAATGGGTGTGCATTATGTTGTTCATAAGATTAATCTTGTAGTCTAATCCTTGGGAAATTTGATCTTTTTCAACTAATAGGATTGAATCATTCATAATGAACATGTATAGCTATTTCAACCACTCACCAAAATGGCATTAATTTGGAGTTTCAAAACCTTGTTCAAATTCTAGAAACCAAGGGGAACAAAATCCTAAAAAATGTCAAGATAAGATGGATGAACATGTTGGAGCTTTTAAAGAAGATTATAGCAAAATATTGTCTTTCATTTAGAGGGATGCAAGTGGATTGTAACTCAACCCAATTGACAATGTGAATGTTGCTAGGTTTTAAGGTTTTTTGTTTTTTCATGTTTCATCCCATGTGTAATGTGTTTTTTGTTTTGTGGTGATGTCAATTTTGATTAATTTGAGCCTTTTTTGCAACATACACTTGGTACTTGGGCTTGCATGTATTTTGATGTTAATGAAGACCATGCAATCACATTTGAAATTTGCGCAAATGAGAAATATATTTATTTGTGATTTCATAGTTATAATGAACGTGTGCAAAGGCCAATTGTACATGTTGTATTGTGATGTCATGTCTTCATTCCAAAGTGATGCATTTTGATCTTTACATGGGTTATTATAATTGAACCATCAACAAACAACTCCTTTCAAATGGGTTTTTGATTATAACATTGCTTTTATTGAGCATATTGCATTTGTTTGAAAGGATGAAAATTTGTGGGTTCATTGGGGTGCAATTTGAATGCGGATGGATGATATGCTACACATTACAAAAATAACATTTGCACACATGGTTTAACTTGTGAAGGTTGAATGAAAATGTAATTTTTGACTTTTTTAATTCTATCATTTTTAATGGCTTTTGTGTGATTAAAACTCGAGGTAGAATTGTGGTTTACATTACGATTCATTATGCTCTATATGACTTATGCAAATGCTAGGACTTAAAAAACCATTGTTAATGGTAAAGTCGAAACATTTTGTCAAATGCTATTGTTATAATTGAAAATTAACATTGTCATTTGAAATGGGTTATGGTTTAGGGTTTCTTCATGCTCTTCATATTGGGTAGGACCCTAAACCCTAATGCCCTCAAACAAAGCCTTTTTAAATTCTAGTGATGCCCTTGTCCTCATGACATTACAAGACCTAAACCTAAACCCTTAACAATGGTAAAGTTGAAACATTTTGTCAAATGCTATTATTATAATTGAAAATTAGCATTGTCATTTGAAATGGGTTATGGTTTAGGGTTTCTTCATGCTTTCATATTGGGTAGGACCCCAAACCCTAATGCCCTCAAACAAAGCCTTTTTAAATTCTAGTGATGCCTTTGTCCTCACAACATTACAAGACCTAAACCTAAACCCTTAACAATGGTAAGGTTGAAACATTTTGTCAAATGCTATTATTATAATTGAAAATTTATATTGTCATTTGAAATGGGTTATGGTTTAGGGTTTCTTCATGCTCTTCATATTGGGTAGGACCCTAAACCCTAATGCCTTCAAACAAAGCCTTTTTAAATTCTAGTGATGCCTTTGTCCTCACGGCATTACAAGACCTAAACCTAAACCCTACACATGATTTACCCACTTTATGGCACATTACATTATTGCCACATCCTAGGCCCCTTGTTTTGTGAACGCCCTGAGTGAAGGTCTATTATTGAGTTTTGACTCGGTTATCAACCAAGTTATCAATTCAATTATCAATAACCTAACAATTCCTTATTGGTTTTTTAATAACGGATTAGTAACCGAAGTGACCGGTATTAAACTTTCAAAACCTAATAACTTACTTGGATGACCACATTATAATCTAGGCAAGATATCAATATTAAAACACATAACATTTTTTTTTTAATGATAGAAAACCAAAATAAATAAATAAAATAAAATAATTTTTAACTTTGTGAAAACCTGGCTAATTAACCAGAAAGATAATCACTGGTTATTTGATAACCTTCCCTCATGCGTTACTAGTGGTTATTACCCTCCAAACATTGATAACCTAATTGACACTCAAAAATGTTTTTTTGATATTGATAACCTAACTCCACCCCAATTTTTAATTTAAAAAAAAACCTACCTGACCATTATGAAAAAAAAGAAAAAAAGAAAAAAAAAACCAACCAACACTGATTGAGTCCTGCTCTGAATTTTTTTAGGGTAAGTGAAGGCCATATTAATTAGCCAACATTTTATTTTATTTTTTTCCCTTCCTTCGGCTATTTGGGGATGTTTCGAAAAATGGAATGCGGGTTTGTCGAGCAGGTGTTTTGTTTTTTAAAATGCCATTGGTTTTTTTTTTCTCTTTCCTTTCCTGTGATAACCGGCAGGTACGGGTATCACCGGAGGAAAGAAAATTGGAGCAGGTCGGTCTTTCACTCGGGTACCCCCCAAAAAAAATAAAAAAAAATAGCCCACGGCCAAAGAAAGGCTTTTTACCCCGACACAAAAAACACCAATTTTTTTGTCCGAGCTCATGAGACAATTTGGGCCGGGGCTACATTTCAAACATCAAAAAAAAAGAGCGGGAAAATAATTAGATTTCATTTCCTTGAAAAAATATTTCATCCCATGGATGATGGATGATAGAGCATAGCGTTGTTTTACTTTATTTCCAATGAGCCGTGTTTTTACTATATTTCTATTTATTATTATTATTATTATTATTTTCTATAGGTACCTAGTTGAAATTGCTTCCTAACTGGAGTACCGTACCTGAGGTAAAATAGAATGGAACTCTGGTTAAATTCTAGGTTAGGGTTTGGGGCGCGCCCAACGCCGATGCTTTTCTTCCCTCTTCTTCTTCGTCTCTCGGGTCTTGTGTGCGTGCGATTTTGCGTTCGTTACTGTGCGTCCTCTCTCGTTCGGAGGAGCTTGTGATAGTTGTTCGGAAGCTTTTTTTATTTTATTGTTTTTAAAGCAATTTTGGTTTCGATTTGCTGCTCTCGGTGGTTTCCGTTGCTTTCTCAGTTTGCCTCTTTGGGATTCTGTTTTTTTTTCTTTCTTCAGTCTCTGTCTTCTTTGCAGAGATGTCTCTGCGACCAAACGCCCGCGTTGAGGTCCGTAAGAAGGGCTACAAGCTGGCGGTCGATGCGGATGAAGCTCGAAGGAAGAGGGAGGACAATATGGTTGAGATTCGCAAGAATAAGAGGGATGAAAGCCTGCTGAAAAAGAGGAGGGAGGGTTTACAACAGCCGCAGCAGCAGCTGTTCTCTTCTTCCACTCAAGCTGTGGATATGGAGAAGAAGGTAAAACGTGATCCCGCAAACAGAATGTGCAACAGCTTCTTGTATCCCTCTTGCAGTAGTGTTCTGGAGCATTACTTTTGTAGCTCAATGCCTGCCTCTTATGCTGTGCAGAGAATCTCTCCTACCCCCGGAAATGCACTTAGTTTGATAGTTTATATCTTCTTTGGTTCTTTCTAAGTCCTGCCATAACTAGTGGAATCCTCAAAGGATGTTCTCAGCCTGCAGACCGGATGCCCTTCTACACATGCCTCTCTCTTTGCCTTGTCCTCCGCTCTCTTGCACCGGGAAATCTGAAGATGCAATAGAGGTTACACTCTCAAGTTGGCTGCAGCTTGAATCAGGATATTATCAACTCATGAGTTGTTTTGCTGAAAATTTGTTTCTTTGTTCATCACAACAATTGGGTGATTTTGGGGTACAGTTGTGCTTTCCCAGTAGCATCTGCATGAGGAGAAGATATGCACATGATGTTTGGAATGGGAAAAATGTGGCTGGCTGGTCTGTCATGGATTTTTTCTTTTTCTTGATTTTGTGCTGTTTCTTCTTCACCGTGAGAATGGAGATTTCTCTATTCTTATGAAAGATATTTTCTTGATTTTGTGATAGCAGCAGTTGGAGAGCCTTCCAGCCATGGTAGCAGGAGTGTACTCTGAGGATCCAGCCACACAGTTGGAAGTCACAACTCAATTTCGGAAACTTCTTTCTATAGGTGGGCTTGATTTCCTTTTGCTCTCTTCCTGGTGATTGATCTCGACTTCCAAGAATTTTTTCTTTTCTGCATTAGTTGGTCATGATAATTTGCAAATCTGCTGTGCAGAACGGAGCCCCCCAATTGAGGAGGTTATCGCATCAGGTGTTGTGCCCCGTTTTGTGGAGTTTCTCACCCATGCAGATTTCCCACAGCTACAAGTAAGCTTCAGTTTTGGTTGGCGACTGAACCTGGACCTAATGGTGCATATAGAAATATCTGCTCTAGTCAGATGCTTGGGCATATTTGTGCACAGTAACCAAAAATCCATTTTTGTCTGTGATGCAGTTTGAGGCAGCATGGGCATTAACAAATATTGCATCAGGCACATCTGATCACACCCGTGTTGTGATTGATCATGGCGCTGTGCCAATCTTTGTTCAACTGCTCAGTTCACCCAGTGATGATGTCCGTGAGCAGGTATTTACAAGACCTTGAATATAAGCTGGTTGTTTAAATGGAGTTGAGCATCATGAGCATTTTTTTGTTCGGACTTAGACTAATTTGATTGGTTTCTTTGTACACCTGATCAACTAAAATTTAATCTGATTATATTTTTACAGGATCTCATTTTTGTTATTGGGGTTTAGCCATAAAATCATTTGCCTTGTCTCTGCAGGCTGTTTGGGCTCTGGGAAATGTGGCTGGTGATTCTCCAAAATGCAGGGACCTTGTACTCAGTCATGGTGCTCTCATGCCTCTGCTGGCACAGCTCACGGATACTGCCAAACTGTCTATGCTAAGGAATGCAACCTGGACTCTCTCCAACTTCTGCCGTGGCAAACCTCAACCTCCATTTGAGCAGGTACATTCCACGTGATGGCTCAATTGTTGTAGTTTGTGTCTGTTTACTCTTGTTTGGACTTTGTGAATTTTAGTTTGCTTCTTTGCAGTTGACACTTTTTGTTTTGCTTCTATGTTGTACAGGCAAAACCTGCTCTGCCAGCACTGGAGCGCCTCATCCATTCAAATGATGAGGAAGTTCTTACAGATGCGTGCTGGGCTCTCTCCTATCTTTCTGATGGGACTAATGACAAGATCCAGGCAGTAATTGAGGCCGGTGTCTGTCGCCGTCTTGTTGAGCTGCTGCTGTAAGTTACCAAATGGCTCTAATAGGCTGGAAGTCAGTGATGCATTGCTTGAAAGCTTTTGCACAGTTTTGACACTCTTTTCTCCCTGAGTTCTGAGTTTGGTTAATTCTGAGTAGTCAAACAATCTGAATTTTTTCTAAAGTGTCTTCATAGGAACCATTATCTGAAAATGCTGGTCTACTGTGGGTCGTCTTGAATCTCTTATACATCATGCTAGTTTGAATGTGAATGTTTCAATTGATTTGGTTGTGTTGAGGGTGCCTAGCAGCCATCCTTCACCATCTGTGCTGATTCCAGCTCTACGCACTGTTGGCAACATTGTAACTGGAGATGATGTCCAGACACAGGTAACTTGCCATTCTCCACATTGTCAATATGCTCTTATGGGGTTCTGTGGACAGCGTTATTAACTAGTTTCTCTCAGGAGCAGGTTCTCTGTTCTCTTATCAGGAGATATAACTTGCCTTCTTTTACTGTCTTTTCAGTTTGTTATCAACAACCAGGCACTCCCATGCCTCCTTGTACTTCTTACTCACAACCACAAAAAGAGCATCAAGAAGGAAGCCTGTTGGACTGTTTCCAATATTACTGCTGGAAATAAGGATCAAATTCAGGTTGGTGCCTCTAGCTTTGAACAACAATTGTGTTTACAATCTACAGGTTTTTGCAGAGCTTGTTTTGGGGAATTTGGGTGCACATCATTCAAGAGAAAATTCAGTTGTTGCTGCAATTTCTGTACATGGGCTGGGTTCCTCTTGTCCTCTCATCTCAGCTCCTTGCCTCTCGTGATACTGTCTTTTTTGTTTAGCATTTCCCAACATCATGTGTCTTCCTGTTGCAACAGAAACTCAGGACACAGGGTTTTGAGTAGTCATTTGCCTGAAATTTTGAGCAGATAATCACATACTTATCTGAACCCTCAGTTAGACATTCATGAAATCAGCAGGGAGTAGTGGCAGCTAGGCACTGCCATTCATCAGGAAGGTGATGGTCTGATACTTTTTTTTAGTGCTCACAAGGTCACCCTGCTGTCTCTTGTTGTGTTTGTGTTGGTTCTGTTGGACTGACACAATGGTTACATTCAAATTGACACTGTGGAGTTTTGGATCTGCAATCTCATAGGTATTTGGTTTGTTTTTCTTCCAGGCAATTATTGATGCTAACATCATCCCTCCACTGGTTGCTTTACTGGCAACTGCTGAGTTTGACATCAAGAAAGAAGCAGCATGGGCTATATCCAATGCTACATCTGGTGGAACACATGAACAGATCAAGTAGGTTGTTCATGACTTGGAATTTGTAGCATGTTTTCAGTTAAGCATGGAGGCAACTGGAGAATATCTAGGTTTGAATTGTTTCTGTCAGACAACCTTTATTCCAAGAATGAAATTGCAAATCTGCCAGTGAATTAGAAAGTGTAGTGCACAAGCAATGGCACATTGCACTAATGGGTTTTTGGTCATTTCTACAGGTACCTTGTGAATCAGGGCTGCATTAAGCCACTGTGTGATCTACTCACATGTCCTGATCCAAGGATTGTGACAGTTTCACTTGAAGGCTTGGAAAATATTTTGAAGGTAGGGGAGGCAGAGAAGGACCTTGGTAACAGCAATGGCATCAACTTGTATGCTCGGTACATAGATGAAGCTGAAGGCTTGGAGAAGATTGAGAACCTCCAAACTCATGATAACAATGAAATCTATGAGAAGGCTGTCAAAATTTTAGAGACGTACTGGCTGGAGGAGGATGAGGATCAAAACTTGGCCCCTGCAGGTGATGAATTGCAGAGTAATTTTGTATTTGGGGGAAATCCTGCTGTTCCCTCTGGTGGATTCAACTTTGGTTGATAAGGTAATTGACCTGTGCTTTCTCTATGTGGCTTATTTTGATATTCTACCCAAAAACAACAAAGAGCAAACAGTTGTTGAGAACGGTGGTCCTAGCATGATAAATGTACTCATACACAGGTGAAATGTTGCAATGCAGGAGTGAAGCAGCTATCTATGCCTCTGTGGATGCAAAAGTGCTCTCTGAATGTGGGGCAAATATGTAGAGGCCAACTGCTGAAAACTATCTTTTCCTCACTGTGACTGATTTCATTGGTCACTGAAAGGAAGTCTACTGGTCCCTAACATACAACTCTTGCAGGGTTGGCTGCCAAAACAGACTTTAGGTTAAGGACCTATTGCTTTCTCACAAAGCTAGTTTGTGCAGCACATTAACACCTCTGGACTACCAAGCTGTCCAGACACTGACTGCAACCTAGGGGATTTGGTTTCTGGGTGTAAACCATGTTGACTGCAGCTTCTGCTGTGCCACCTCCTGCTATTGTGAGCTCCCATCTCCAGTTGATGGGTGAGAGGAGTCATACTTAAGGGATGGGTTGCCAGTCCCCCCTTTAAGTAGCCCTAGACATTAACACCTCACATGGCAGTGGCTGTGCCCACTCGTCTGTGCATTCTTTACTGTTGATTTGTTTGTGGAGGGCAAGAACTTAGTTTTGTGCCCACCTCAGCTCCAAGTAGACTGAGCTACATGCAGGGGCAGTGGAACAGGGAACTGAATTGTTGTAGCTTTCCTGTTTCCACCGCCACCACATCCACCACCATCTTTTGTATGGTGTGATACCTGGGTCAAGATCCACCACTTGTGGGAAAGACCTCAGGCCTCTGACTCAATACCATGCAGGATAAATATCCTGCAGGTAAATGACTACCATCCTGGGTCCAGATCCACCACTTGTGGGAAAGACCTCAGGCTTCTGACTCAATACTGTGCAGGTTAAATACTCTGCAGGTAAATGACTAGCGTGTCCTGGGTCCAATCCACCACTTGTGGGACAGACCTCAGGTTTTTGACCCGATACCATGCAGGGGGTTAAACATTCTGCAGGTAAGCGACTAGCATGTCCTGGGTCCTGATCCACCACTTGTGGGAAAGACCTCAGGGTTTAACTCAATACCATACAGGATAAATATTCTGCAGGTGAATTGACTAGTAGCATGTCTTCTGATCACAAAATCATCATGGGAGACTCACTGAGTGGCTGGCTGGGTTCAGATTCTGCCATTTGGGCTGGTTTTTAACTAAGTTGTATAGTTAACAAGCATGCCAAGTTATCTAAGCTAACAGGCAGTTTTTTTGTGAGGACTTGTGGATCTGTTATGATGACTCATGGGTGTCATCATTGGATCCATTCACTGCGATGATGTTATATTCCAGACTTCCTAATAAAGTTTTTTTTGCCATGTTATGATGTGCGCTTGATTTTCTCATTTGTCATTTCAGTTAAAGAGTTGTCTCAACATCCTGATACTTCACAAGACATGGAACCACCTGCCTCCTTCGATCCACAAATCACCAAGTAAGCCTGGTTGTATTCTTTTATCACATGTTTGAAGATTTTCTTTGCAAAGTCCCGGAAAAGTAGTGAAGTCTTTTCAGAAGTTCCCTTCCTTAACATTGTACTCCAATATTAGACCCATTTTCTCTCTCCGTCAGCTAGGGACCAGATCAAAAAACTTCATACTCAAGTTGATTTAACAATTTTTTTGGGGGCCTTATGAACTTATTCCAAATTTTGGAATGGAGAAAACATTTAAAGCACACAAGACAAATGCCCACCTCATATGTTGACCTCCCTTTTACATTTTGAAGGCCAAGCTTGGGATACTTCAAACCTAAGTGATGGTTGTCCATATTCAAGTTCCCAATTGACATGTCCCTTGCACCTCTATTGGTTTTCATGGGCCTATAAACAATGTCCCATATAACATTGACCTTATGTTGGTGTACTATGTTTGATGGGACTTGTTGAAGTTGAATTTGATCTTCTGTAAGGGCCAATAACTTAGCTTGATCTTTTCTTATTTGAATTCTACAACTTTCTTTTTACTAAAGCACTTGTAAAACCAAGTTATTTTCATTGGCTTCTTAAAAAATGCATTTATCCCTTCCGAAGTTTTAAATTTTCAATCCAATAATTTCATCCATGACATCCTTAAATTAAGAACTATTCATCTTCAACAAATTTTTTTTAATGGGAAGCACCTCATTCAATTTCACACATGATTCATGACTATGGTACAATTTAACTTCATCTCCATCAATGTTTATAGTTGTCAATATGACATTGAAAACCACATGAACTTGAAATGTGTATATTCTATTTGGCCTTGTTAAAATCCTCTACTCACCAAAATGAGAATGATCCCAAGAATAGATTAGGCCTCGTGTACAAGGGAAGTTATCTTCCACCATAAGATTTTCCTTTACTTCCCCTTGTTTAGTGGTAGAGTTAATTTGATTGCATAAAGAATATTTATCAATCCCAAAAAACTCCACCAAATTAAAATGGCGTAGGAAAATCCATTACCAACTTATGGGCAAAGAAATAAATTGATCAACTCTTGCCAAAGTATGCAATGTTAATTTGCATCATGGGTGGCATGGAAGTTAGCAAGCCCTAAGTACCCTCTTGGCAAGCTTTGAAAGATGCAAAATTTCACTACTTCATTGTTTAAGGTTTGGCCACTTTTTAAAAAAAATTATATTACTCCACTTGGAGAGGATGAAGGTGAATGCACCTCTTGGCTTGCCCTATCCTTGAATTCATCATTGTTGAAACCTACCTCTACTTCCTTCATCCAAGAGCCTAAATGTTTTATCACAATTTGAATTTTAAGTTTTGCTATGAACCCCATAAGTTTCCACTCTTCAATCATTAAATTGTCATAATTTGTAATTTCATAGTCCAACTAAAATTTAATAAATTTTCCTTCTTTTTTAGTTATTCTTTTGGATGGGAAATGTCAAATTGTTTCGCCTCCAAAGATCATAGGATTCATGTATGAGGTTAGACACATTTTTAAAAAATTAATGGAACAAAACTTTCACACCTTTTAGTCAACTATTTCATTGAGGGCTTAAAACCCACTTGTAGTTGGGCCACCTCTTTGAATATTCATACTTCACTCAACATTCATCCTATTGCTTTAATGCTAAATAAATAATAAGTTGTCACAATTACCATCCATCCAAACAAGGAGCCATGAAAACTTTCATTTTGAAATCACATTTTACTATATGAATTTAATGCATGCATAAAAATTTGAGCATGCATAGAATGCCTCAAGGTTGAAATTAAAATACAATTGGCATATCTCATTTGAAACAACACCATTAGCACAATTAAGACTTCCCACATTTATTTTTTCCTTAACAAGACCTAAGATGTATCTTTGATTTCCCCTTTTTCTTTCATGTCAAATGAAATAAATTCTCTCCCTATTTGAAATAAGCATATAAAGCTTCTATTGTCTACACTATGAAAAAAAGAATAATAAAATTTTATTCAATCTAAACCATGTTCTATCAATGATCCTAAGTGCCGAAAATTTTCACTTTTTGGAACCTTGTAAATGGTAATAAGACACTTGATTCTTGTCAAATTTGGGTGTTTTATAGATATTAGTGCCTATGTTATTTGTGATATAAATTTTGGAAAGAAATAATTTGTTTATACCTTACCAACTAGTCCTTGAGCCAAATTTTGCCAAAGTAGTACATAGTGTTTTGAATGTTTTTACAAGACTTGTCAAGAATTCTTAAATTTTTTCAAATAAAAAATGACATAGAATAGTAACAAATGTATTTATTGAGCAAATAAAAGTTCCAATATCAATGTTCCACTAAATTGTAAAAGAGCCTCCAATTGGGGGGGGGTACACTAGGGACATTTGGTGCAACATTCTTTTTTAACCGTAACTATGTTTTTACCAGAACATAAATTTCAAACAAGGTGCAAAAAGAATTTGCAACATGCGAAAAAATTGAAAATTCACAAAAGCTTCTTGAAATAAATATCAAACTTGCAAAAGAAAATTGGAACATGCACAAAAATTTGAGCACACAAAAAACACCTTGACAAATATCCCAAACTTATAAACATGTGTAAAATTTGAACAGGCAAAAATACCTTGACAACAATCTCAACCTTGCAAAAAAAAAGTAGCAACGTATGAATAGAAACCTAAACATGCAAAATAAAAAAAACACTTACATTGAAATGCAAAAATTTGCACACAATACACAACAACATGAAATTGTTAGATGGCGTGAAATGTGTGGGAGTTGAACTCAGGCCTAGGATGCACATCAACCTTGTGGCAATTCACACACCTTTGCAAATTAACACATGTTATTAAGTGTATTAAAGAAGTTGAAAAACAAAAACGAGGGTTTAAGACTCTAACTAATAGGCAAACTTGTCAATATTATGAAAATAGTGGAAAACTTGTTGATGTACCTGACCTTTGGTTCAATGTTGTATATAAATTAATTATACGTACACATTGTACATCCATATGTCGATTATCATATTATGTATATGAACATTTACACAACTCCTACGTGACATACCAAAATATAACATAAATACTTATAATGTGTTTACAAAACATTCAAAGACTTAGAACAATGTTGAGGTATGATTGTCAACCATGACCTATTTGTAGTCCTAATTTATAGTCTATCATTTGTCAAGCCAATATCCTACTTTCAATGCATTCCTCTATTCAAGTTGTCAGCATATTATTGTAAGGAAAATTCTTAAAATTGAAGGAAAATTGAGTTTACATTCGAACCATGAATCCAAATGTTGACAAAACGGTATTTTGCAATATAGTCTTGATGAACATTAGGTTAGAAAAAATCCTCTTATACTCCATGTTTCAAAGTACTTGGACCATTGCCATTTCCATGCTCGCTCAAATGCACACATAACTCAAAGAAATTTGATTGATTTTATGTGATTTTATGCCAAAGTATGTTGATTCGGTTCATGTGGTAGTTGTTGTCCATTACCCATTGAGCATTGTATTTTTTATTATTTTGAAATATGATGACTATAGATGAAAAATGTTACAATCCAATGGGATAGGTGCCCAATGTTTAGATTGCACAAACATTTTTAAGAAATAGTAAAAGCATTTCAAAAGCACGAGATGTGTGGGAAATGTATCTTATGTATTGGTGAACTCAACCAATATTATTGAGCATAGACTATGCCAATAACTTCTTTTCCAACTCCTCATTATCCTTGGTAATTGTGTCATTATTTGTTGTTAGACAAAAATAATAGTGGATTGAAACCAAGACACGGTCACTAGCAAATACTACCATGTAATGGGTTGCTTAACATTCATGAATAAAAAATTTCACCTTTAAAAAACTTTCACTAGTTCTATTTAAAAAATTTCTAAACATATTTTTCAAGGAGTTTTTTTGATTTTTTTTTTTATTCTTTGAATTTCCTTATGAAAACTCTTAGAAAATTTCAAACATATTTTTCAAAGATACTTAAAAAAAAACTTTTTTTTTTACTTAAATGTCCATGACATTCCCCTTTCCGACATTGCCCTTTCCTTTAGTGACATGTTGCACAAGGAATGGTGAAAATGAATCATAATTGAAAAAATTGAAAATGTGTTGCATAGTTCTTGCGATGTAAAATAAGTGTTCTCAAGGTAAAACATTCAATGATTTTCATAACTAATGATAAGTATTTATGTACATTTTGAAAGCTTTATTTTAAAATCTTCTTATCCTAATTCTATTTTACATATTTCATTTTTTGCTCTTTCATCATGGTTGAGGGAGGTGGAAGTGGAAATCAAGGGAAAGGTAGAGTGATAAAGTATACAAGGAATAAAAATGAAATAAAATAAAAAGATTGAAAAAAAAAAAAAAAAGAAAGAAAAAAAAACACAAGAAAATGTTTTTAGGATGATTAGTTGGTTAATCAAAAGTAAAAAGAAGAAAGACAAAATTTGGTGAGAGAAAATTAAACTTTAGCCCTAAATCATATGGAGGAATGAAATTTTACTTTTCAAATATTCTCCAATTAAGGGATATGATCAAAGGTTTCATCAAAGTCAAAATGATAAAATAATGCATTGTTTCATCCAACATTTTTATCTCTCATCTAAGTTTGTATTATTTAAACTTATATTATTGAAGCTTGAATTAAAAACATTAAAAACCTTAAACCTCTTTTGTTGATTCCACTTCACACTATCCACATATACCTAGTGTGGATGCAAAATTTGACACAAATTAATAAATTTTGCAACGTTGAAAATTTTGAGAAAATTCTCTTGATATATTTGAAAATTTAGAAACAATATACCATCATTTTTCCTTGATGATGAGAAGTTTTTGAATATGTATGTAAAACTTTAAAAATAAAATATAACCTTTTAAAAGGTCATGTGACCAATACAAATCGTACACATACATATCCATAGCCTAGACCCAGTTTCCACATTTAATTTTATTTTTTGGGTCAAAAAAATAAATTCTTTAAAAAAAATTAAAATTATTGAATTTTCCATGATCTATTATGATACTGTCACACGAGTAATGAAAATTAGCGTATGATAATTATGATGATTTTCAACATGTCAACTTCATATTTTCACATAAATTCATTTCATTATTTTGAGGATTATTTAAGGACAAAACTAACCTTAGGGTAAGGTATAGTGAAAAGTTTGTTAGGAGTTGTTAATGAATAGGCATTGGAATTGTGTGATCGATGATTATTTTGTTCATGCTAGACATGTTTATAGTACGTCATGCATATAAAGTTTCATAACATTTTAGTAAGTTTATAAACCATTGAGATGGAGATTCTAAAAGGCAAGGGGGTTTGACCAATGGTTCATAATTAACTTTACCTACGTAACCAAGTTTGACCCTCTAAATGTCAAAATAATCCTAAAATAGTTGAAATCTTTAAGTGTTGAAATCTCAAAATAATAGTTAGTCATGGCACCAAAGGTATCTAAGTCCCAAAAACAATTAATTTGACATTTGGGTGTTGAATCAGATACCTAAGAACCTAGGATATATTGAAATTAAAAAAAAAGAAAAAAAAAATCAAAGAGAAGAAATACATAAGTTGGAAGAAGAAATAATTTTCATAAAAAATCACATAAAATTTTTCAAATCCCTAAATCTTACTTGATAACACTAAATTAAAAAAAAAATTCATATGTTCCAAATGAATTGTATGAATATTCCTACAAAATTTCATACACATTGTAAAAAATTATATGATTTTTTTTTCCCAACAATTTTGGCTTTTTTCTTTTTTCCATGACTTGGCCCAACAAAAACCCAAAATTAGGTGGGAGATACCGTAGTCTTGAGGCTTTGCCCATTATGTTGGGTAATGCACTATGTGAGACTCTGGAGGTGAGCTTAGGCAATGTACCCAACATAATGGGCAAGGATGAGACCATTCCATACAACATTAAGTTTTGGGGTAGCAGATTCCGCATTATGAAATTAAAAAGAAAAAGAAAAAGAAGAAAGAAATAATTTTGCAACAGAGATTTTGATCACTAATATGAGTGTGTGATCATTGTGGAAGTTTACGTCATATAATGTGATCAAGAAAATGACATAATTGGCCACCCAAGACCTCAATGGTTGGGTAGGACAAGGGGTAGTTAGTTAGAGCAGATGATTACGGTTTCGTTGATTAGAGTTTCATGACAATCACAGAAGATTGTGTCATAGAATGTGGTAAAGAAAATGACATAATCTGCCACCCCGGACCACAATGGTTGGGTAGGACAAGGGGTAGTTAGTTAGAGCAGATGATTATGGTTTGGTTGATTAGAGTTTCATGACCATCACAGAAGATTATGTCGTAGAATGTGGTCAAGAAAATGACATAATCTGCCACCCCAGACCGCAATGGTTGGGGAAGACAAATGGAAGGGGGGTGGGTAGTTAGAGCAGGACAATTTTTTAGGGTTTGGGTATTAGGGTTTCCTGGGTGTTGCGTTTAGCATGTGCAGAAGAAGGAAGAGAAGAAGGAGCAGCAGCAGCAGCGCACATTGCTCACACTTTCTATACTGTCGTAGATTGCTATGGGTAGACCTGTCGTCCACCGCTCCGATGAGGAGCAGCAGCAGCGAGATGACGACGCCTCTCACTCCCTGAATGCCTTGGCAACAGGTTTGAGTCCATTATTTCCTTTTAATTTATTATTATTATTTTTCCCTTGATGAGGTTGCAAATGATAGAAGAAGCGAGAGGGAGATGGAGCATTGAGCGAAGAGGCCTTAGGGTTGCCCAATTTACAACTGAATTAGAAGACGTGGTTTTTTTTTTTTCATTCCATAAATCCATAGCTCTCAGCAATTGAAAGCTTGGTTAGGGTTTGGTTTTTTTGCAGTTTTACAGTATTTTCAAGACTAATGTAACTTTAAAACATTTGGTTTGTTTTTATTGCAGAAGCATTAGATACTGTGGATGAGGATGACACTGAGGTCCGTTGCTTAGCCTTTTCTCCACTATGTAAGTTCTGAGTATTTTTCTCATTCTGTTGAATCTTCAATCAATGTATGTATGTATTTTTTCAATAAAGTCTTTCGATTTGTTTTTTTGTCAAAAGTATTTTGTCTCCTTGCAGTTCTAACTAATTTTTTTACTGATGCGGCCAAAAAGAGAAAAAAAAAAGGAAAAAAAGGGGGAAAGTCCTTTGTGCATGCAACAGTACACTCTGGTCATCAGATTTTATTTGTTGAGTGCTTCTGCTGGGAAACTGTGAAACATTGCAGTTTTCGCTAGAGGAAAAGGCACGCCAAGCTCTAGAATGTGATTGTGTGGCTGAACTTCGAGATGGACCCTGTGGCACACAATTTAGTGAAGCTTTCTTTTGTTTCCTCACAAGCACTGCGGAAGAACAGGTAAGAAGAGGCTGCAGTACTACTATTACCAATTAAGAACAGACAAACCCTCTTTTTATGAAAAAAATACTCAGCAATGAATTACATCAAATCTTTGAAGTAGCAGGGACAAATGGATTAGCAACTGCTATCTTGCTTGATTTAGTTATCGGGCTGTTTACTTTGTCCTTGTGGTCTGATGAAATAAGCATTCGTATTCTTGCAGGGGTCAGACTGTATAAAGCCTTTCATTGCTATGCAATTATGCATGTCATCGCATCCGACAGCTTTCACTCAATACACAGGTGATGAACATATGCATGAAAGGACTGACCAAGAATCCTCAAAAGATGATACTGATGGACATGAATTTTTGTCCAATACTCCACCTGAGGAAGCTATTCGGACACCCAGATCTTAGTTCTTCCCAAACACTTTCTACATTGTCAATCGACTCAACATTTACACACAAGGTACTGCAGTTCCATGAGCATTTCAGGGAAGATTAAACTTTTTTGGCAAGAGCAATTTATCAAGTTTCAAAAAGTTGCCATGGAATTTTGCTGATGTCAAAAGCAGGCAGATTTTGTATACTTGAAGAGAGATTTGATACCTTTTATTGGTCAGTTTGTACGTACTTTGACAATTCAGATTGGTTCAATTTGATCTCAGACAGACACTTGCACTCTCCACAGTAAAATTGGGGATCATCTGTCTTAGGGGGATTTAAAAAAGTAGAGAAGTTCATGAGAGCAGAAATCAGCATACAGATCTGGAATACCAATTGATTCAGAACATCTTTGAACAAAACAGATGACAATTAGTTGTCCCAGTTTGCAAGGTTCAATTTTGGTTCTGTAATTTGTTTCCCTTGTTGCAATGGACTGACAAATTTCTGTGAACTAATGTCATTGGTGGTGCTCAAAACTTTAGAAGAGCATTTTGTGGTAGAATTGGACACTCTGTTCATCAACATTGATCATCTATGCTACCACATTTGCTAACACACATAATGACAAGGTGTAGAAATATTCAGAACACGTTTATATGACTTGCCAATGCTAATGCTAAGAGATTTGTTGGTTTGATTTTGCTATCACTAAATCCTGAAAACTCTCTTAAACAAACACAAGCTCCCTGAAATGCCTTTATTTCATTATCAACATAGTGATAAAAAGTGGGGAAAATGCATTGCCTCTAGTTAGAGGCGATAAGCACAATTGAGCTTCCCTCCATATGAATTCTTGTTCCCCATTTGAATTCTTACTTCAATTCTTACATTGAGGTGTAACAACATGATGTCTTGCACTTGATTCACAAAATTTCATAGCATGAGTGGCATTGAACAAGAAGTGCCGTCCATTCTTTGCACATGCTTATTGGACAGTACTCATCAAGAGTGACCTGACCCCAGTTTTCTTTGAAAACTCAGATTGTTTTCTGTTTACTAGGATTCACCATTGTCATCATCACATTGGTCATCCTTGTTCTATCCTTGAAGCTTTGTAAGCGTGCTGGAATCGCTAAAGAAAGCTCCCACAAGTTGGTGGCAATAGATCCCTCTGGTGTAGGCCCCCTGGCAAGTATGGCCATCCAATGTCCTCGGGAACTTGTAGTGATCAAGAATGTGCCTTTCTTAACACCAGCAAGAGTGCATGCTGCAACATGATCGGACGTATCCATCTTTTTCTTGTCATACTGGTTCATTGCTCGAGCAATCTCTCCTAGCCTTGTTGGAAGTTCAGCTGAAATCCAACCAACCATAGTGCATAATTTGATCAGGGCCTTCACTACTGTCTATCCTGGCCTCATGTAAATGACTTACTACCTGGATGCAGAGCATTGGAGTAAGTAGAGAAGTACCATCAGCGCTCATGGGGGTGTCAACAAAACCTGGGCACACTGCATGAACTCGTATGTTGTAAGGCATCAACTCCCACCGCAATACCTCAGCTAATCCTTTTTGTGCGTACTTTGTTGCTGCATATATATTGCCACCATAACACTGGTTCTGCATCCCACCATGACTGATCCACTGATAAGGAAATACACAATTTGTGGAAAGAATGAAGGTCCCCAAAGTGCAAGCATCTTGCTTTGCAGTGTGCAAGAAATATCAATCTCTAACAATGATGAAAACCTGTTGTAACTACAATCTTCATAAGCAAAATGAGACAAAGCTCATAATGAGCTGTTTTTTAGTCAAGTGAGGGAAAAATTATTACCATGCCAGCAATAGAGCTAAGAAATACAATTGAGCACGGGTTGCTCAGGTTACGTTGCTTCATGAGAGGAAGTGCTGCGTGCACAGGATACACTGACCCCATTACATTGATCTTCATTGCATCGTCTAATTGTTTAATTGAGACTTCATCAAAGTGACCTGGGAAGACGACTCCTGCATTGCACACCAGCACATCTATTGGTCTCCACGCATATGCCTCCTGTATTGCTGCAGTGGTGGCTTCTGAATCACTCACATCAACTGCCTGTGGTCAAGTTGAAAAGAGCAAACCATCAAAAGGAATCAAAGACAACCTATATAGAGTTTCAGGCTTTTTGAGTTGGCCTCCACCATCCAGAGGGTGTGCAAATGCTCTAGGTTGGGTTCTCACAGTTTTCAGTGGTGTTGTTTCCTAGGCAAAATGTTAGCAACTGAAGTGAGGAAAACAGACTTGAAGCCGCTTGAGGCAAATACAAAATGTACACAAGAAATCTATGACTAGCAAGTATAGAGTAAAAACATAGGCTTGGAGACATGTAGTGTCCAATGGCATATGCTATTGGTTATTGGTGTGGGATTTGGGAGGTATCCCTAAGTGTATAATATTCTATTGGTATATGCGTATATAAGCACTGATTTGTGAAATTTTTTGCTTTGGTCAAACATGCAATTGCAAGCAACAATTCCACAAGAATCACTTGTAAAGAGCAATGGGATATCAGAGACTTCATGGTCACATGATCTCCACAAATTATCGGTACCATCATTGGAAAGGAGATACTTTGAGCACCTTTAGAGTGATTTTAGAGCTCAAGAGACCCAGAACTTCTCTCTGAAGTGACTCTTTTGCTGCCTGGAGCCTCCCACAGTTGCGAGCCACAAGAGTGACATATGCACCCTCTTCTAGTGCTTGCTTTGCAATTGAATAGCCAATGCCGCTTGACCCACCGGTGATCACCAAGTGCTTGCCTTGCAGGCTCGTAAAGAAAACAGCTGAGGGTGATCCTCTGCTTGCTCTGCAAGCCCATCTTACATAAGAATACAAGACCAGTCCACCTGCCACCAAAAAACTTAAAACGTTCAAGAGTAACCTGATAATGTGGTGGAAGTCCATTGTACCCATTTGCAGTTCCTATATCACCAAGATGATCATACAATGATTTCTGTCAAAAACCCCTTCCCTCAATAGCGCCAATACATACTCAGGGCATTACTACAGTTTACATCTTATAAAGAGTACAGGAGTACAATAACACACAGTACCTCACTCAGTTGTAGTAGTCTTGACTCTGGGAATTTTGTGAGCATTGGCATGAGCAGGAGTGGTGAGGGAGACACAGATGGTGGGTGGGAGTAGGAGGAAAACACAATTTGTGCCTGCTTTCTTCATATCCATTTTTGACTCTACTGAGACTCCAGTTTACCATGTCTACAACCATGGATAAAAATGAATTAAAATGAAGCGCAAGTCACCAGCTCGGGCCATGGTGTGTGGTGTGTGGTGTGCACACCCCACCAATGGCCCCCCCACAAGAAAGATGAGTGGAATTCTAATCCAGGGATGAACTCTAATTCTCATTTCCTGCATATTTACCTGCACAAAAAGTGCTTTTGACATTGTAACATGAGGCAAGAACAACATGCAGTACCTAGAGGTTGGATATACCACAACCAGAATCCTGACATGTACCTAACAAAAAACCAACCTTATTGTTGTGATTGATGGAGAATATACTAACCTGGTTTGATACCATCCAAACCCCCTGTAGATTTAGTGTTTAATCTTTGTTCCCATATTTGGAATACATATAAAATACTGCTACTAATGGCAAACACATCAGACACATTACCACTGCGGATGTGCATGGACACAAGTGCCACTTGCACGGTGGACATGAGCTCTTACCACAGGCACACTTATCCTTTGCCTCACCTCCTACTCCAAGTCAGAGTTCCATAGAAGAGAAAAAGGGTTTAGAGTTTAGGGTAAACAAAAATTGACAACAAGGGTGCTAGCTAATTCATAAAACAAATGACTGCTGCTGCTGAATTGAATTACCACAGCTCAAACAATTGAAACAGCTTGCTGCACCGGAAACACTGAGGCACAAATTTGACAACACAATAAAACATAAATTGCCAGAACTTGCTCAAATGGTTGTTGAAACAAAGCCAGAGAAAGCTTAATACAATTGTGAACAGTTGTGACTTGAATCCATAGTCTCTGAATCACTCATTGAAAACTCTTAGTTAAACTACTTATATAGCCTTCAATTTAACTCCAGACTGAGAATTGCAAAGCTTGCATACCCTTTGCGCAGAGGAAAGCGCTTTTGCTTTTTGAATACTTTGATGTGATGGAAAGATTCTTATATGCTTCAAAACCAATCTACCACAAGACATACTATGTGGATTACCAATAGTCTCTGCAAGAGCATAGCCCATCCTTGAAATGATGAAACCGATTGCCATCCCTCACAACAATTGCCCTCCCAACTATCTTTGTAATGAACTTGGTGGCTGTGTGGCAATCCCCACATACACGCAGATTCTTGAAAATACGAATGGGTGTACCAGGAGGTGTGCTAATGAGTCCAAATGCGATGGCCAGCTTTTCACTGTGGTGCCACAAGTGAGACAGCTTTTCTTCTTCCTCTACATCATGCAGCACAAATTTTGTATCCGGCATGTATCCAGCATCATTCATCTTCCCAGACAATCTCTTCAACTCTGCATGGATTTCAATTATCCGAGGGTGGAGCTGGTCGTCTACTACAAATGAATGCACCTCATTATTCACCTCGATCCAGGTGCGCCCGGGCTGTTTCTTCACACCCCTTGCTAACCTCTGTTGTTGAACATTGGAAACAAGATCCCACTTGCCAGCACTGGCATAAATGTTTGATAGCAGCACATAGCCTGCAGTATTCTCAGGGTCCAATTCCACGACTTGTTTTGCAATACGTTCTCCCATCTCTGTATTACCATGGATTCTGCAAGCACCGAGCAAGGCTCTCCACACAGAAACACATGGTTTACAGGACATTGTACTGATGAGATTCTCTGCCTTGTTCAAATGGCCAGCACGGCCGAGCAGATCAGCCATACAAGCATAGTGCTCTGCTGTTGCAGATACACTATAAACAGAATGCATAGATTCAAAATAGCACAGGCCTTCATCCACTAAGCCTGCATGACTGCAAGCTGACAGAAGAGCAAGAAAAGTGATCTTGTCTATTGCTATGCCTTCTTGACACATTGATTCAAAATGTTCAAGAGCTTCCTTTGCATGCCCATGCATCGCATAACCTACAAGCATGGCATTCCAAGAGACCACATCACGTGTGGCCATCCTGTTGAAAACTCTCTCTGCATCTTTGATGCCCCCACATTTGGCATACATGTCAACAAGGCTACAACCCACGAAGACATCAGACTCACAATCACTGCGGATGATCTGTTCATGGACACGCCTGCCCTCTTCAAGTGCTGCTACACTTGCACAAGCATTCAGCATCCCTACAAAAGTGACAGGATCTGGCTGGACCCCTTCATGTTGCATTTGTTGAGAGAGTTCTAGTGCCTTCTGTCCTTGCCCACATTTCACATGTCCTAAAATCATGGCATTCCAAGAGATCACAGTGTGTGTGGTCATCCTGTTGAACACTTTCCAAGCATCATCTATGGCCCCACATTTGGCATACATATCAATAAGGCTGTTCCTCACAAAAACATCAGACTCACAACCCTCTTGTATGATCTGTTCATGGACATGTCTGCCCTTTTCAAGTGCTCGTAAACTTGAACATGAATTGAGCACTCTAACAAAAGTGAACCTGTCTGGAGTCATGCCCTCTTGTTGCATTTGTTGGAAAAGTTCCATTGTCTTCTCATGTTGGCCAGCCATAGCATATCTTGCAAGCCTTGCATTCCATTGAAAAACTCCTGACTGTATAGTCCCTGGTGCAATCGCTGCCAGCTCTGTTTCTACCCATGGGGGTTTGAATCTGCCGTTGAGCCAGAGTGCCTGCTGCGTCTTCTTGTGTTTGAAATCAGGATACTTTGAATTTCCCTATGTCCAGGAATCCAACTCCAGCTGATCAGCCACATATTTTCACATGCTTGATGCAGACTGTGAGAACCAAGTGAAATCCACTGAATTTCTGCATCAACAACAGAATTGTGTGACAGCAATTGCTTCTATTTACCTTGTCCAGCCTATGATCCCACCACTGTGAAGGATCAGAAAAGAATTTCCGCCAAAGTCTTTCCACAATACTTTTCTGCCCTGCCACAGACATGAGGAGCATCCTCAGAGGGAAACTTCTCCACATCATGGGCCACTTTTCCAAGTAGCCAATAAGAGTAACATTTCGATGAAACCAAGCGCAGTATGCTACAACTATTCATCTCCATCTGAGTCCGAAAATTCAAGCAAGCACATATAACAGCCTTTTCAATTCCCAGAATGCTGTTGAAGTCATTCCAGTTGAGCCAGTGCAATTTACCTTCCTCCATCTTTGACAATCATCCAATGATTCAAACAAAGGTAAAATACCTACTCACCTGAGAAGAGATCTGCCGCAGATACATGAAAATCTCCTCCTCCTCCCCAAGAAGCTACAGTTCTATGACACCAACCAACACCTGTCACATGCAGTTTTTGAACCATTGTAACATACTGTGTGTGTGTGTGTGTGTGTGTGTGGAGACCCTTGTCAGCTGGAAGGGTCTGATTACCTGGACAAGAGGCAGGGACCTAGTCAAGCAGCCCTGCCTCTTGTCTCAACAACAAGTAGTCCTCTACTAAACCCTACTCAGACTGTACTGGAGACAGGAATCCCAGAACACATAGGGTTTTTCCAGAAGAACCAGAAAGTCCTAAACCCTAAACCCTAAATCCCAGGTACAAAGGCATTGGCAATTTCTTCACTGGATTCCAGGCCATGAATTTCCTTCAAGAGAAAAATCATGGGTTGCATTAACCATGGCCACAAAAGAATCACATCCAGCAGAGCAGAAGACTATAAGTTGACATGGTATCGCAGAAGTGAGGGTTTAGGGTTTAGGGTTTAGAGAGAGAGAGAGAGAGAGAGAGAGAGAGAGAGAGAAGAAAGAAAGAGTACAAACTCACCCCAGAAATGGACCAAGTGACCAGGGTTGAAGTCTCGCATCGCCGCCATGACGTCGCAGGAAAAGGAGCCACGAAGAAAACAAGAGAATTGCATGTTGGTGGTAGCTGCTTCATTGCCCCCATTACCACCACCAGCAGCAGTTCACCATGTCGGCTTTTTATTCCCATCAAAAGAGAACTCCATCCAACTGCCTCCAGTCCCACCCAAAATTCAAAACAAGAAAACGCACATCTGACACGGCTTCAGAGCGAAGCTCAACTCAAGCAGCAAATGTAGAACAGAAGAATCAATCGACACAGATCATCGTCAACTGCGGATAGCACAGACCAAAACACAAACACAAAAAAAGCTTCAAAATCCACATTTAGAAGCCTAGGGTTGTTGTATTCACTTGCTTACTATTTCTTCTCATACAAAATCAAAAAGCTCATAATAATATGGAAACTAGAGGTGGTGGTCCTCAATTATGAAAGGTGTGTGTTCGAAGAGGGATTTACATGTGAATGCTGCATGATCAATGCAAATAATTCAAGGAGGAAAAATCATCAACCATTGTACTTAGAGCATCTCCACCCCACACTGGCAAACACCCCTATTCATTAAATCTTGCAGCAAGATAGCGTAACTCCTGCTCCGCTCCGCTCCTGTATTGATGTCCATTTTGCAGTGGTCATTTTAACCCCTTTAAAAGCCTTTTTCTACTATGGATTTGGACAGTGACTATTACTCAGTTCAATATAAATGGTCTTTGACTTCTTAAAGGGACTTTGATGACGTTTGTGGGTGGGGACAGTGATCATTAAACACTATTCTATTTTACCATAAAGGAGTTGTTTACAGTTTTGGGGTGGAGATGCTCTCTCTATTAAGCTCTCCTCATTTGAAGCTCTCAACTGGAAAGATTATTCATGCTCTGCATCAAACACTTTGAAGGACAGTCTTCAAGGACTGGGAAAGGTTGTGGATTTGCAGACGATCCGAAATGAAATGTCGTCTAGGGACACCCACCCATATGCACACTTTGCAAGAAACACATACCAGCAGCAATTTGGTGGTGTTTGATCCTACAATATGTGCCACCAAGAGAGAGGAGAGAGTCGATCCAAAAAACCCTAAACCCTCCTCCATATGACCCTATTAGGCAACAAAGAGTATGAATTTGATGAATGATGAATGGAACGTAACATCATCCTTCACTTATCCTTTGGAGCATTCCATCATCCTCAAACTAATTGAAATGGCTTGGGCTTGGGAACGTAACATCATCCTTCACTTATCCTTTGGAGCATTTCATCATCCTCAAACTAATTGAAATGGCTTGGGCTTGGGAACATAACATCATCCTTCACTTATCCTTTGGACCATTCCATCATCCTCAAACTAAGTTAACTCATCTCCCCCAACTTATCACCGTACCATAAAATTCCAACACATTTCAAAGTGGTTTAGATTTTAAAGCATTAATATTGGCAATGATGATCCTTCCAAACGTCGTGTATAACATGCACATGGATTATTCACAAAATGCCCATCCATGCTTTGAGAAAAACTTTACAAGTTGGTTGGAAATCACATATATTAGGATACAAAAGACTCTCTTTTCTACCTTTTGAAGCAAGAATCGTTGAATTTTGACATTTTCATCTGTTGTGTGTGGTAGGTACCCTTGGAAATCTCAAGGTCATGAAAAACAATGAAAAACAACTTCCCTTGGAAATTTCAGATTAGGTTTCAAATAACCCTCTTGCTAAGTTTCAAAAGCAAGAAACATTGGTTGATGTGAAAAACATTCAAGTCACATGGAAATCTCTAATATTAGGTTTTCAAAGCCCCTCCTACTAAGAGGGTTTAAAAACCTTGATGTGTCCTCTCCCACGGGGCCTAACTTGGGGTTACTACTAATTGCTTGTCAATTGGGTGTATAGTTATGTTCCACAAAACAAAACACTCCAAAAAAAACGCATCCTACTAAGTTGCAATCCAATCAACATCATTTGAGGTGTAATCGGATGTAGCCCATCACTTGAACGTTGTAATTTCATGGCCTTGCAAGAAGGGTACTTGGGATGAACATGTGATTCCATCCATCATGGGGTGTTTATGGGTAACAAGGGTGGTTGGGGAAGTCGAGTTTTTCATGGCCTTGCATGGGTACTTGGGTTGAACATGTGATTCCATATGCATTTTGTGATGTTTGTGTCTACCATGGGTTGGGGAAGGTGAGTTTTTCATGGCCTTGCATGGATGAAGATACTTTGGGTTAAACATGCAATTCCATCCATCCATTTTGCGGTGTTTGTGGGTATCTAAGGTTGGGAAAGGTGAGTGAACATGGGGTAACATGGCCTTTAATTACACAAAAAAATTGGGGCAGGTCTTTAAGGTGCTCAAATAAAATTCCCAAAGATGAAGATAGTGCACTGGGCTCTTATCTTAGAATGACAAAACATCTTTGTAGTTGTTTTTGAACAAAGTAAAAGGAACCGAATGCGCAAAGGGAGGCAAGAGGTTGGGTGCATAGTGCATGCCCGTGAGATCCAAACCATACCCATGTGTAGCCAAAACCATACACATGACATCCAAACCATACCCGTGTGCAGCCAAAACCATACCTATGGCATCCAAACCATACACGTGACATCCAAATCATACCCATGGCATCCAAATCATACACGTGACATGCAAACCATACCCGTGTGCAGCCAAAACCATACCCATGGCATCCAAACCATACACATGACATCCAAACCATACCTTTGTGCAGCCAAAACCATACCCATGGCATCCAAACCATACCCGTGTGCAGCCAAACCAGACCCATAGCATCCAAACCATACCCATGAGCAGCCATCATTTATCCTAGCACCCCAAGCTTGCAATGTCAGTGACCCTTTACTCAAACATCTCTGTGAGCACAACCAGTTTACAGGGGGGGATGATGAGCATCTATCTATCTAGAACTATTACAAACCAAAAGCTTTTGGGTCATTAGAGTTTATCCATAAAGTACCTCCCAATCTGGGGGCTTCTAGGCCTCAGTTTTGCCAGTTTTGCCAAAGTCAGGATGAAAATGGTACAATGAAAAAAAAAGGAAAAAAAAGGAAAAAAAAAGGAAAAAAAGAGGGGATGAAACTACTCACCCAAACTGGTACTCTGAGGCTTTTTCATCCTAACTTTTGGATTTGCCTTTACCTGCACCTTCATTGCTGCCTCATATTCTTCATTAAATCAAAGTTTTGTCAAAATAAAATGTCGCAAAATCTTGCTAACTGATACCCAGTTCCATTAAAGGTACACAGTTTTGCTCCCTTTACCACTAGATTCAAATTTGAGGATCATGAAACAGGGGGATTACAGCATGAAACTAGGTCTCAAAGACAGGGTGACTTTGAGGATAACTTTATTGGGTCCCAGTTTTGCTCACTTTATGACTATACTCAAATTTGAGGATGGAACAGGGTGATTACAGGGTCAAACTAGGTCCCAAAGACAGGGTGACTTTAGGGATAACTTTATTGGGTCCTCCTCCCCTCCCCCCTTTAAACTTTACACAGAATTTGTATTGACCAATTTTGACAGCTTCTTTTTAAGCATCAAGGACTATATTCAAATTATGGTTCAAATTTTCAGGTACCCTTTTTACTTGATTATTGGCAGCATCAAACCCTAAATGCTACAACTATACACTAGTATGGACAGAACTGTAAAGCTACAAGTCATGATACCTAGCAATCAATACACAGTTAAAAATACTCAACAATTGTTTTTCTTTCTAGAAATCGAAGTAGTTGAGGCTAACTTACTTACATAAGAGCATCTCCAGCCGTGCTCTCCGTCTGTGATCCTGCACAGAAAAATTGGATGAAGAAAATCCAACGCATGCCGGTTTGGCTCCGGAAAATAGTTTTGGCTGGTGAAAGGCGCATCACGCTGTGAACCTGCAGAAAAGAGTGTAATAAACATGATCTAACTGCTGCTCAGTATTTTTTGATTGGCCCATCATAATGATTCGTCCAGGTGGTTTGCTATTAGTAGTCCCCCCACCGATTTGCTGTCCCAGTTTCAGTTTTATTGGTGGGGTTGCAAAAGAGTACATAACTAAACTTGGATGTGAAAAATGTTTTTGCAGGGTCATATACTGAGCACCGCTGGAGATGCTCTAAGAGCATTACTAGCCTAGGCTTCAATTATACTACCTACTATACTGCCTTCAATCAAATCCTAACCCTACCTTGTAGGTAGTACTAAGAAGTAGTTTGTTGAAGAAACTTGAGTTGCTGATAAAACTGAGTTGATGAAGAATCTTTGTCTGAAGTAGTACCTCAATACCTTGGGTTTGAGAAAATCTATTTGCCAATTTTTCAAAAAAAAATCCTTCTATATTCTTGGCTACCCACTGGAACTGATCATAAAAATCTGGCAATTACATATTTCAAAATCTGGCAAATTTGGGTCTTTTTTTTTTTGCAATGAAAAACCCTTCATATAGGTTGAAATGATTTTTTAAAGGTTAAAATTTGGCAAAAAATTTGCCAGTAAAAGTAAACACTCCTCGTATTGTCGATAGTTTTACATAACCCTGGGTTGGAGCCTGTGTGTTGGGTGATTCTCTTTTTTTCAAAGGAAGAACAGGTGGGTAAGGGCTGGGTATATGGACCCTTAACTGGCGGTTCTCAATAATCAAGGAAATCAATTTTGACCCATGACCATGGTTCCAAAAAAAATTCGAAAGCATGGGTCAAAGAACCTACCCTCAACCGTTGGTTCTTTCACGAAACCCACCAATTCTTTGAACTTGGTTTTTGAACCAACAAGTGCCATAGCACCATCCATTGGATGCCTGTTATTGCTCATTTGTGGATGAACCCCTAACTGAGTCCACATGGGTTTCATCAACAACCCCTTATGACTCAACTATGGATGAACCATAACTTAATTATCAAGGTCCCATGTTGGTAACCTATCTATGTAATCCCTCCTCCTTCCACTAAATCCTAAAACTTAAAACCTTAAACCTATGTAAGTGTGTAAGTGGTTACTAAGTACATAAGTAAAAAGGTAAGGCACTTGTGAATGGTTACTAGGTAGATACGTGTGAATGGTGACTACATAAATAACCATCGTGGTTAGCTATGGGACAAGAATACTAAGAAAAGAAGAAGAAGGGGGCATTTGATAATCAACAATGAGAGAGGATTGCAAGAGAATATTTGATTATCAAATATTGTCAAGGTGTGACTATGTTTGGTTAACACTTACAATCTTCTTTCGTCATTGATTACCATTCATGGGTTATCAATAACGTACCCATTCTTCTCTTTTTTGGTACTACCACAATTGGTGACAACCATGTAACCTCTTTTCATTCAAAGAGAGAGAGAGGTTGTATCAAAAGTTAATAGAATTCAGCAGAGACATTCGAGTGTTAATAGCCAGAAGTTCCACACTTTGTCACCATTGACTTTGAAATGGTTTTGTGGTCTGCCATCAAGATGTTCAGGGCACGAGAACTAATGAAATGAAAAGTCTTTTGCATTGAGATGGGCTGGGATTTTTTGTCTTTATCGTTTACAACAAAAGTCAAAAGGTTAAATGGGTATAATGCACCAAAAAAAAGCATCTGACTTAATGACAAAATTCAAAAGATTTTGCAGTACTTTTAATATCCCTTTTTAGTCTTGAATCTTTATTATTATTATTATTATTATTATTTATTTATTATTATTATGTCTTTAGACTTTGCCATTCTTGAAAATGCTCTGTTTTCTGGCCTCTACATAATTCTTGACATGGACAAGAGAATCCCCATTCAAAATCAAGAAGGGAAAGGGAGCAAGGGCAGGATGTTTAAGCAAACTAAACCAGTGTTGATTAGGTATTGAGTACATTGACTCAACCAGGAGGACCAGGCTGGTATATATTAATGTACCAGCCTGGTTCTGCTATTGTGTACTCCAATTTCATGCAAGTCCTCGTATTGGATCCTTTTTAAAACTTTCATACGAACCAGTCTGTTTGTCTTTTTGTCGGGTTCAAAGCTGATTTTTGGCTGGCATGAGACAGGTATATATAATAGAGTTATCCGTAAAGTCACCCTCTGTGAAATGTCACCCTCTGTTTCACCCCCTATCTCCTCTGCTTTTGCCCCCTTTCCCCTCTTTCAGTGGTCTCCGCAAAGTAAGGAAATTTTTATTAAATCAAGGTATGAAATGCTGAAACTCAGCATTTAATGCACAAGGTTCAAGAGTAATTATAGTAGTTGTACAGGTAGGAGCAGTGCAAATATATGTAGCAGCAGTGCAGACAGACGCTCATGGAAAAGGAAACACAAGATGAAACTCAGTTTACCACCAAAATTGGTGGAAGAACTAGTTTGGGTCCCAGTTATTTCGTTTTGTAAAATTTTCAATCCCAGTTACAAGTTTGATGCCCTATTATGCCAAAACTGGCCGTTCTCGCCCCCTAATCACCTGACTTTACAGATAACTTATATATATATATATATATATCCCACTGTTGGCCCAGTTATTGATTTTTTTCATAACCATCAGGTAAGTTTTAGGTAAGTTTTTTTAATTAAAAAAATTGAGTGCCAGTTAGTTCAATATATATTTTGGTAATAACCCATCAGTTATGTGTAAGGGTTGGCTTCTAGATACCTGATTGATAACCACCAGTTAACCTGTCAATTTTACACCAGTTATGGGGTTTTGAATTACTACTATTATGTTTATTATTATTATTTTTAAATCATAAATTTTTTAGTGTTTTTGAATTTTGCTGTTTATTGTGGCAGGTCTTTTTTTACATTCATTTATTGTTTTAATGTACAAATTGGGATGGTTATTATGACACAATAAATGAATGTAAAAGACCTGCCACAATAAAACGTCACAATTTGTACATTGTAAGGGATGAAACCATCCAGTTTACCTCATACATGTGTCCCTAGCCACCACAGCCCTTTGTGTGATAAAAGCCACTTTCTCTTGTAATGAAATGTTCTAAAAACTTGGTAAAACAAGGGGTGTGTGACTGCCATTTACATTAAAAAGTATCTTAAGGCAAAAGAAGAATTATGGAAATGCAAATATTTCACCATATATATATATATATATATTTTAAAAATCTATAACTAATATAGATCCTTAGTTAACCATGGTGGTTAGTTAGCTCAGTTGCTTTTTTTTTCCCTACCTACCTACTACCAACCCCACAAGCAGGTTGTTATAAGGTAGGTAGTAAAAACAACCCTTACCTATGTATAAACCCTCTACTTAAACCTAGTAGTTACCTATTTTCTTATCTATCTACCTATGCATGAGACCTATTTTCCTACAGAATTGGTTACCTAGGTGAAACCAAATATTAACTCAGTTGAGTTTCATCCACAACTGAGTAATTAGTTGTGTTTGCCCATACATTCTTTTGGTAAAGCCTAAAATTATACATGCATGTCTACTATCTTAGGGCAATAATAAAATTTTAAAACATAAAAAGCAACAACAATACAAACAAAATTAATCAATTAAAATTTAATTTCATTATGATTTTTGTTATTAAATCTTCATCAAAGCCTTATTCAAATTTTTTTAAATAACATCAAATTAATTAAAAACATTTATATCTCAAAAAATTATTTTATTTTAAAATTTTAATTTATTTGAGTAAAATTGACATGTTTTATTTTAATTAATTCTTGCATAATCTTTCAATTTTATTTTTTTAAAATATCATCTTTAATAAGATTTAAAAGAATTGAAACTAATTGTATGTTTAATTTAAAAATGATTTAAAAAATTAGTCATATGAATTGTTTTTTACATTTCATAGTGATATGAAACCTTGTGATACAAAAAGGCAAGTGACAACCTAAAAAAAAGAAGATGATATAGAGGCATAATTAAATCAGTTACCCAACATTCATATTTTGAGAAGAAACCCAACAAGTAGATGGGTAGACTTCAAAACAACCCATCAAGAAACCCAACAAGTAGATGGGTACACTTCAAAACAACCCGTCAATTGGATGGGTGCACCCAAAATCTACACATGCACATCCATTAGCTTGGGGCCAAACTGGGTCAGCCATGGGGGCAAAGGAACCAAATCATGTTCCAGAACAGAACCAGTTTGTTTTTTTTTGACTTGTGTTGGACTATTTGGGTTAACCTTAACCCAACCATCCACTCTAATGAAACAAACACACACACTCTGGGACTCCCTTGTAAACTCTGGTTTGTTGGCCTTGCCTACCAAGAAGGCAAGGATATTGTGTTTAGATTCATTATAGAGTATAGTAGCTAGCTTAAGGGATTTTGGCCCATACTAGGTAATAATAGGTCCATTTTTATATGAGGGTTTTTGAAAGCCGATATATATTTTGGCTTGTGTTGAAACTTGAGATTAGTTATTATTACAGAGTTATAATAATATCTTGAAGGATTTTGGTTTCTTTTAGACGGATTTTTTTGGGGAAGATTATATTTTTGCATGGTGAAATATTTGAATTTCCATAATTCTTCTTTTGCCTTAAAATTATACTTTTTAAAAATGTAAATGGCAAGGCCACATTGTGACAACACACCCCTTATTTTTACATTCAATTTTGTTACTGGCAAAAAAACAACTGCTAATTTGAGAACCCTTTTTCTTTTGGCCTTTCTGCACACCCCAGATGCTGGTCTGGTCAGGTCAGGTCAGGTCAGGTCAGGTTAATTAAGTTATTGCCATTCCCATCATTGCATTTTGTGTGTCTACTCTTTTGTTTGCTTGTTTTGGCTTTGGAGTCAGTCAAGTCAGTCAGTCAACCAAGTGCCTCTTTTGATGGACATAGAAGAAAGTCCTAACTTAGCAAAGCCATTAGAATTTTATTTTTAAAAATATAAAAAATAAAAATAAAAATAAAAAAATATATTTTTTGGGAGGATCATGTGAGTTGTTGTAACTTTGTGTCTTTTAATTTATGTAAAAACCTGCCAATACTTTATTACCATGTAATCACTACCAAAAAGGACCAACAAGTGGAAATGGAGACAGAAAGGACCAGTGTTGGCCGGTTATTGGGCTTTTTTTTTTTTTTTTTTTATTTTTTAAAATAAAAAAAAAAACCAACTGGGGTAGGTTACTTTTTCAAAGTTTTTTTTTTGGGGATCACACAGGTTATCAATATCAATATATATATAGAGTGTTGAGTAAGTTATCAAAAAACCTGGGTAATATCCATCGATTAAGTGCTTAAGGGTGGGTGGGTTTTCAAATAACTAGTTAATGTCGGATTCAAAAATTGTGGCTTTTTCATGTCAATGCGCAAGGGAAAGGTGTTAATTAGTAGATAGGTTTGAAAGAGAGAGGTTATTAAGTTCTAGTGATGAGAAATTTCAAGGAATTAGTATATTGGAGATTTTGCAAAAAAAAAAAATTGTTGTATACTCGTCTCAAGACAATTGATTTTGCATAGTCCTTCAAGTGGTTGTCCTTGAACAATTTCATTAACAATTTTTAAGATAAATATTTCATTTTTAATCTTAATTCTCTCATTTCTTTCCTAATAACTCCTTTTTTTTAACACCTAATTTTTCTAATAACTAGCTAAATTTTAATAATTATTTCATTCTTTTCCTATACCCACCAACATGGATATGAAAAAACAAATTAACATGTCTCTTTTCATGACACAATGCATCAAGATTTCATTTCTGATGACTTTTTTAAAAAAATCATTGCATTACAATACTTATCATTTAGTTATGGTAGTCAAACTTCTCATTGTTTATTTTAACTATTTTTTCCCCCCCCCATTGGGTTATCTTCTTCAAGTTAACTACAATTCTAAGTATGAACAAGTTTCCAATTGTTGTGATATTTTCTTAAAACATAACCAATTTGTAAATGACTATGTTCACATAAGATTTGGGTGTAAAGTGTGAAGTTCATGCACCTTTGCTAGCAACTATTAAAGTGTTGTTGTTTATAAATGTTTGTTAAAAAGATATTGGGCATGTTGAAATTGACTTGTCCAAAATGACAATTTGGTCAACTTGGACAAGGACAAAAATCGATGTATTTTGAACAACATTTTTCGTAAAATAGGTTACATTTTCTTGTAGATGGCTTGAACAATTTATTTGGACATTAGCCTTGCATACTTAATTACAAGTTGAAATAGTAATCAAAGAAGCAATGAAACGTCGACATGAATGAAAGTCATGTTTGTTATCAACTATTAAAAATTTCATCATCACAAACAAAGTGACACATTAAAGATCACCAAAAAATTTCTTGGTTAAATAGTCTCCTTCAATTTAAGCACATACATTTAATTCACAATCACATTTAAGAAGTCCTTTAAAAGGAAAACAAAGTCATAGACTGAGCAAAATTATAAGCTTAAAGTTAAATTAAAAATATTGTTGTTAGGAATTCTTGGACAATCCAAAACCTTATATGAAGATGTTATATTAATGATCACCAGTGCAGCATGTGCCAATGGCCAAAGTGCAAACCTGTTTCAAAATTCGGGAAACTCAACATATGAAAATTGTTTTGTCGGGTTTAGGATTTGAAGTTAAATTCTTAAACCCTAGACCTCATATCCAAAATTGAAGAGTGACTGCATTCTTCATTGATTTTTCTTTCCAAAGCTTGGTTTTTTGTAATTTATTTGAATTTTTAGTGACACAAATCATTTAAATTTTGATATTTCCCACATCCTAAGTCCAAAATTTACAAAATAAACTCCATTAAATCTTGTTCATTGAAATCTTTCCAATAGTACCAAAGGCACATCCCAATTCTTCATTCTTGAATTGAATCGTAGACCTTCAAATGTGACCATGTTCTCAATTGATTCTTCCTTCCAAAACGTGATTTTTGTGATTTGTTTGAATTTTGAGTGACAAAAATACTTAAAATTCAATATCTCCCCCATCCTAAGTCCAAATCTTATAAAATATATTCCATTAAATTTTACTTTTCAAGATATTTCCAACAACACCGAAAGTACATCCCAATTTTTTTGAAATTTTTAATTATGATTTATTTTACTTTTTAGTGAAAAAATTCAATATTAAAAAAAAAATTCACTGCAAATCCAAACATCATGAAATTAAGTTGATGCACCCTTCCTCATTGAAAGCTTTTCAAATATACCAAGAACATAATTTAAAACACCACAGTTTGGTGGATTTCATAATTACAAAACAAAACAAACTATCTTACTTCATAAATAAATGTCTAACAAATAACACTTTGTGTTAGCTCTTTTTGTTTTTTCAAATTGAATGTCTATTGTTTAAATAATTTTGATGCATGTGAAAAAGGTACTTTTGTGCTAACATTACCTTATAATTGTCATTCTACAACTAGTCTTTATTGATTATACTAGTTGTTTATGCCATTTGTAGTTGATTTGGACACATCGTTTATACCATTTGGGTTTCGTGCTATTTCGCTCTGCTAGTGACGAGAAGCCAACCTTTTTTCAATATTCTGTAAATTTGGGAATGTTTCAAGGAAACAAATACAAAGATCTAAGAGTTCAAATATTGCATACAACAATTTTAATTAGCAAATTGTTTGAGACTTCTATTCATTATGCAAGATCTTTTGTACGAAAGGGCAGTTAGTAGTAAGGAAATCCTCTATTCCAACTTTAGAGTTCCTTCTTGGCATATAATAACTTTCTTTGATGAATATGCAAGTGACATCAATATTCCATATTAATTGTCATATGTATATGTGGAATATATGTTGATAGAAATATAATAATGCATTGGTTATTATAATGTGATTGTTGTTGTCCTTATAGTTCCAAGTAACCATCACACAACATTATCAAAACATGTTGGAAACACATTTTTAATTTAGATTGGCAAAATGCTTATTTGAGGATTTGATAAATCATTTGTTGCTTCAAGGTTGGATGTAGTGATGTTATGCCTATGTTGCAATCTATGCATGTAATCTTTCTCCATGATGAAGGCATTCACAAAGCCACCAAGTTGCACATTGTTCCTTAATTTGTACAATTGAGTTGCGTTTGTTAGGTTCAATCCAAACATTGGTATCACAAGCTTTGTAGAACCTTTCTTAAACTTTGTGGCAAACACCCTTGAAGCCTTGCATCATGGTTTTCTCCATGTTGAACAACACTATCCCATTGCTATTACACCTGCTTTCAAACATCATAACCATATCCTTCTTTTGTAATGTTGTTACATCCTTTGTTGCCATCACAATACCACTATTATCTTGGGCACCAAACCCTAACAACCAACTTGCCTTCTTTGTGTTGGCCATATTGTAACATTGCTGACAACGCAAGGATTCAACCCATATGTAATGAATAAGCTCACATTCACAAGTTCTACAAATATTCAAAAGATTTTCACACCTGCTTCATCATGTAGATTAATAGCTTATCACAGCAAAAAGTAAAGCTTTGGTTGTAGAATCCAATCCACTCATATGATAATTGAAGCAATTGCATTGTTGCTACATAACTACTACAACAAATTTGTTCACAACAATGTCATGAGGACCAAACCTTAAATTGTTGGAAAGAGAACTATTAGAGTTCATTTTTGAAAAAGTAAAACTTTCAGCACTTGATTGTTTTTTCATTCCCCTTGTTGCTCAACTTATTGTTGGTAAAGACTATCTATTTACTTTCCATGTTTTCTATTCACCTAATACATATGGACTTTCCAAACTTGCAACAATGAAAATGAGGACCAAAGAAATAAACAAGTGATATGATAACAATGTGGTGTGAATTAAGGAATGGGATGTGTGTGGACTCAAAGAAAGTCATATGTTTTATAGATGGGAGGAGGAGTTTGAACCACATCCATTTACCTAAAGTCATGCTTTGGTCTATGAGCAATGTGCTAAGGCTCAATGTTGTTGTTGGAATGATTGGCAAAACATCCTTCTTCAAAAATGTTTTTCACTTCAATACCATGCCCTAGATTGCCCTAGGTTTGGTGACGAGCATTTCAACATCAATTTTTTTTTTCATGTTCTTTAGCTTTCTTGACATCCTTCAAAAGTTGTGTCTTGCACCTCCTGGGAACCTATCTAACAAAAAAGGAACCACACAACCACTCCACTTCCTTCTCTTTTTCTTTCGTTTTTCCTTGCCAAAAATCAGCATGGTGCAATGGTGCTTACATAAGCAAAGGTGGTATAAACAACCAAGAAAATAAAAACAGAAAAAAATGACCAAAAAAAATTTGCCCAAACTTTTGTCATTTTGGCACATAATTGTCAAATTTTGGTCATTTTGGCGCACAATTGTTGACCAAGAGAACATTTATAATTGTCATGGTCGATGACCATGGTGTAATTGTCTTAGTGACGAAAAAAGACCCTATACTTGGTTTACATAAACTAGTTCCAATTTATCATTGTCATTGGAATTTTCAGTTGTTTATCCACTTGTAATCGTATAAAATTAATTATAAAATGACATTTTTGGTGTAATGTAATTTTTATTTGCAAATTGCATTGATAGATGACTTACGAATGTATATTGCCATTTTGAATCCATTTCAAAATCTCAAATTTGACATGACTTGATTGATTTAAGGATTGTACAATCTTCTTAAGAAGGAAACAAATGCCCTTCAGTGAGAAAAAAAATCAAATATATGAAGGTTTTGAAAATTTAAAATATTGTATTGTGTGTGTTGGTAAGAGTATACAAACGATTCTCTATCTTTTAAGATATTTCAAAAGATATTGACATAGTCTATTTGCTCTTGAAAGGCATGAACAAAATTATTGACAAAGTTCAAAAAATAAAAAATAAAAACATCTCTCAATAGGTGGTCCGCCATTCACATTGTGAATGTCAAATTCTTCCACTATTCCACTATTGGATCTCCATCTTGTTCCTTGGAAATGAGAAAATAATGCACATCAACTTCCAAAGAAGGAAACCAAAACCCTTGAGATGTTCCTTGTGGTTGATGTCTCATAAATTTCATTCTATTACAATGACATACCTAGGAAAGATAACATGATTGAATGTCTATATGTCCTGAATCTAGGTAGGTAAGTAAGTAGGTACATAAATAATAAAAAAATATAAAAATATAAAAATAAAAATAACATGATTGAAGGTTTATATGTTTTGAATCTAAGTAGGTAGGTAAGAAGGTAGATAAGTAACAAAAAAAATATAAATGAATTTTAATAAATAGATACATATAGATTGTTTTTACATAGGTAAGGGGGGCCATAGTGAACCAGCACTCACCAATGCTCCATCCATTGGATGTCTATTATTACTCAATTGTGGATGAACCACATCTGCATTAATATTTGGTTTCACCTTGGTAACTAGTTCTTTCATATATAGGTAGATAGGTAGGAAAATAGGTAATTACGAAGTAAGTAGATGGATTATACATAGAGAAGGGCTGTTTTTAATACCTTTACCCACTAACAACCTACCAACTGAGCTAACCACCATGGTTAGTTACTACAGAACTGGAACCCAACAGAAAACCGTTTCCTCACCACTTACCATCCATCATCCTTCATGGTGCGCTGATGGGTGCTGGTTCACTGAAAAAAAAAGGAAAAGAAAATAAAAATTGTAAATCAAAGAACCTGCAATTCTCATGAAGGAACGGGCAAAGAACCGTCGGTTTATGAACTTCTGTTTTTAATGTTTTTGAGGACCATGGTTATATATATTGAGAGACCCTAAACCCTAAACCCATATATATATGTATATATATTGAGAGAGAGAGAATGGGTTCTCTGATTTTCAGAGACCTTCGGTTATGAGATCAAAGAACTGCCCTGATAACTGGTCTGGTCGGGGGTTGGTTTGATGCCATTTTCTTTCGGATACCTGGCACAACAGAACACTGGTTTCAGTTCTGACCTCCTCTTTCAATCTTTGATGTAAAAATGGTAATCACAAGATCTGCATTGATTCCAGTTAATCATATCTCAACTACACCACTTTAACTTACACTTGTTGGCAATGAATCATAACCCCATAGCCTACAACAAGCAAGCAGAAGAAGAAGAAGAAGAAGACCGCCACCACCACCGCATAGGGTAGACAAAGAGAAAGAACATATAAAGAAGGGTAAATGGATTGGGTCCAGAGTCCAGAGTCCAGACTCCCAACTTAGAGTTCCCTTAAACCCTAAAACCCCCTCCCCCCCCCCTCCTCCTCTTCCCTCTTCTTGATGAGTTTTTAACTAGACAATGATGACATTACTCTTCTGGAAACACGAAAGAAAGAGAGATGGGTACCTAGGGTATAGTTAGGTTGGTACTCACGTGCTGGTTTTGTTCATGTGTCATACTATAATAATGCCAAGCACCCAAGACACACACATTCACATGAAATGAAAAATGTTATGTACTTTGAAAACTGGCACAAGGACACCCAATACACACACACTCATATGAAACCTTCTGCATACACATACAGAGAGACACCCAATGCACACACTCTCACGTGAAACCTTCCAGATACACATACAGAGGGACACCCAATACACACACTCTCACATCAAACCTTCCAGACATACAGAGATGCCCAATACACTCACATGAAATGTTTCATACAGATACAGAGACACCCAATACACTCACATGAAACCTTCCCAGACACAAATACAGAGACACCCAATACACTCACACGAAATTATAGGCACCTTCCACACACACACACGCACACACACACACACACCCAATACACTCATGTGTCAAAAATTTAAATACCTTCTTCTTGTTAGTTTGAGGTCTGGGGTGGTAGATTATGTTCGTTTCTTGACCCTTGTTATATATGACATTATCTTCCAGTGAGAGTTTAATCTGCAGAATGAGAGTGAGAGTGGGAGAGAGAGAGGTAGCTTTCTCTTATTACTGTTGTAAATCTGTTGGGAAAATTTTGTGGAGCTTTTAGCTGCAAAAACCCAAGAGAGGAAATGCTCTGATTTGCGTTGCAGAGAGAGAGAGAGAGAGAGAGACACACACACACACACACACACATATCTCCTTAGTAGCTCTTTCTGGACTCTTTGTGGTAGAACTTGTGCATTTGAGTGTGTTGGGAGTTAAAGCAGTAACCAAACACCCATTGGGTTGATCAGTTGTTTTGTTGATGCTTTTGCAAGAAGAAATATTAGACTTACACTCTTTACATCAGTCCTCTTTCATTGTTGCCACATATTCAAAGCTTGGAAAAGAAGAGGAAAAAAGAGAAAGAGGTAGACCAGCTGCTGGAGGAGGAGGAGGAACTGCAGATTCTGGAGCTGAGGAAATTCTGGTTTGTTGCAGCTAGCTAGCTGGCTAGGAGTTGACAAGGTCCTGCAGCATGCATCAAGAAGTTTTGGTTTCTTGCACGTTGTGCAGCTGATGATCTCTGGCTTTGATTTCATAGCTGCTGATCTTCTTCCATCATCATTGAGCTGCAGATGATCAAGCTTTGGAGGAGCTGGAGGAGTTTGAAATCTTTGATAAACTCATGGTAAAATTTTGTTTAGACTGTGAGTCTACCAGAGTCTCCATGAAGACTGTGATGGGGTCCTGCAGATTTTCTGGAGCTGCAGCTGAGGAGGAAATTCTTCTATTTGCAAAACTTAGCTAGGATCAGTGCTTGACAGCCTGCATTGAGCAATCAAAAAAAATTTGGCTCCTTTGCACACATTACTGATATATCTCTGGCTTCTTAATTTCCACAGTTGCTCATGTGCCTGCTATATATGTGGCAGATGATGATGATGATGATCAAGCTGATTTGGAGGAGGAGTTTCAGATCAAAAAAAAAGGGGGGGATTTGTGACAGACAGACAATCAAGAGAGTCTCGGCCATGAAGAAGACTTGCTGATGAGGGCATTGAACTATGTCCATTCCCATGTCTTGTGCTTTTCCATGGGTCTTTTCCAAGGCTGCTTAGTTTTCATCATGAGATCATGAAGCTCAAGCAAGTCTAGAGTTCAGAAGCTGAACTTCCCTTGAGCACTGTTACATTGCCAGCTATGGAGAATGTTTTCATCGGTTCCTGCTCAAGAAGAGAAGGAGTTACTAAGAGAAAAGTCTAAGCTTTGAGTCTAAGCTTTCAGCTTCATGGTCAGAGGAAGAAGAAGCTTCAGAAGCTTCAGAAGCAGCTCAGAGTGATGGGTATCAATCTTCTCTAGCTCCATGAGCTTGATGAAGCAGCTCATGATCAGCATTGGAAGAAGAAGAACCACCACCCAGTTTGTTGTTACTGCTGCTTTTGCTCAGCTTCCTGGACAGTTGATGGCTCAGAGATCATGGAGCTTCATCAAGCTGCTGCTGCTGCTGATCCTACTGCTGCTACTGTTTCTTGTGGGCCGTCCAGCTGGAAGAAGAAACCACCTTCATGTTGTCATGGTTGTTACTGCAGCAGCTGCATCTGTGGTCAACGACAATGACGTAGCAGCATTATGGGCATTCAAGCAAGGAACTACATGGCAAGGAGCAGATCCATATCCAGATTGGGTGCAAGCAGGTCCTGACATGCAAGGACCATGTCACTGGACAGGAGTTTCCTGCAACAGCTTGGGGCAAGTCTCAGAAGTGAGTCTTCACCAACTGGGTCTTTCTGGCACCCTGTCTCCCAAGCTTTTCTCCATCACAACTCTGCAGCATCTGGATCTGAGCTCCAACTCCTTCACAGGAACAATCCCAACTGAAATCGGAAATCTAGTTGCATTGCAGTATTTGGATTTGAACTCGAACCAACTCTCTGGAGTTGTTCCTGTTTCCTTCTTTGCTTCAAACCTGTCTTCTTCTCTTCAGTACTTGGACTTGAGCTATAATCTGTTCTCTGGCCCGATTGCATCTGGTTTTGGCAACATGACAAGCTTGCAGAGTTTGGTTTTGAGCTACAACTCTTTCCAGGGTTCCATCCCAAGCAGTCTCCAGAGCTTAACCCAGCTGCAATTGCTGGACTTGAGCTTCAACTCCTTGTCAGGTCCTGTACTGCCTGCAAACATCTTCCAAGCTTTTGTGAAGCTCCAGTACTTGGATCTCAGTGGGAATTCTCTCACGGGAGATGTACCTGTGGTCAACAGGATGACACAGCTTGTTCACATGGACATGAGTGGGAATCTCTTCTCAGGACCCATCTCTCCTCTCTTTGCAAGCTTGTACAATTTGTCCTACTTGGATTTGAGCAACAATTCGTTCTCTGGCAACATACCCGACGAGATTTGGGGGATGCAATCACTGGTGGAGCTTGACCTCGGTGCGAATTCAGGTCTGACTGGTACCATCCCCAAGGAGATTGGCAACTTGGTGAATTTGCAGAATGTTTACCTGGGGAATTGTCATCTCACAGGCTCAATCCCTGACGAAATTTCCCAGCTGATCCAGTTGGAGAAACTCGACCTTGGTGGCAATTTCTTTTCAGGTTCTATCCCACCATCCATTGGGCGATTGAATAAGCTTGTCACACTCAATTTGCCAAGTGCACAGTTGAATGGCTCCATTCCCACATCTCTCGGCAATTGCACAAGCTTGCAGGTCAGTCTAGTATATATACAAACATACCCCCTTTCACCCCACACCAACTTTACAAAATGAACACCTTCCATAAACCAAAATTTGGCGATTTGTTAATCTCTTGCCTTAATTAATTATGTTTTCGTCATTGTATCACTGATTGTGCCTGCCTGCCTGCCTGCCTGCCTGTCTGCTGTTATTCTTTCCACCAAATTAGTGCAATTTGGATTTGTGGAAATTAGGGATAGTTTTCATTTGCTCCCACATTTTCAGGGATCAGTGTTCACTAGGCTTCAGTGTGTTCAGACCAGAACTGTGAGAATTCATTTTTCGGGAACTTTTACAGAACACGTTCGTGTTTTTAATTTGTTGCTGGTTTGAACTTTTTTGCCATAAGGAGGAGTAGAGCTATTATGTGATGAGCTGCTTGTTCCATCTGCTGTAATGCATTAAATTAGCTTCACTTTCTGGGTATTGCAATTTTATCATCTCATGGGTGTAAATTGGGCGGTTTGAGAAACTCCCCATAACTCTAACAATTGGGTGTTGATTTTTGAATTTGATTAATCCTCACTTGTTTATGTAAATTCACTCAATGTTGATAATTCTTTCAAAGGCTTAAACTTGAGAAAATTGCTCTTGTTTCCAGAGCTACTACCATGTTCATGAAAAAGCAAATTCGTTCCAGTTTTTGTTTTCTAAGTTATGATCCTTAGAAACAAGGTAGTGTTGGCATTCCAACTTGAGCCAGCCAGCTTTTTAAGAAGAAGTACTATTGACAAAGTGACAAGTGATGAAAAATTCAGTGTCTCTCTACTAATTAATGTTGGATTGTTTATCTGCTACAGGTACTGGATTTGGCATTCAACAGCCTAAGTGGTCCCATTCCTGATGAATTAAGTGGGCTTCACAGTGTGATCTCCTTCTCGGTTGAAGGCAATGCACTCTCGGGTGCTGTGCCTTCATGGTTTGGAAGCTGGCAAAACCTTTCAAGCCTCCTCTTGTCATCCAATGCGTTCAATGCTACCATTCCTCCTGAGCTGGGCAACTGCTCCAAGCTGCAGATCTTGGCGCTCGACGACAACCAGCTAACAGGGAACATCCCGGCATCCCTCTGCAATGCACCTTTGTTGGGCACACTGACATTGAACATGAACAACTTGTCTGGAACCATCAATGATGCTTTGTTGTGGTGTTCAAGTGTCTTGGAGATTGACCTTGCTGCCAATCAGTTCTTGGGTCCTGTGCCTGGGTATTTTGGGAATCTGCCTAGCTTGCTGCTGTTGTCACTTAGCAGCAATCAGTTCTCAGGAGTACTTCCAGATGAGCTTTGGAATTCAAGGACACTACTTGAGATTCGGCTGGACTCCAATCATCTGAGTGGGCAGTTGTCACCACTGTTGGGTAATGTGTCAAGCTTGCAGTATCTCATTCTTGATAACAACCAGTTTGTGGGTTCAATTCCACCTGAGATTGGAAAGCTTCGAGCCCTCACCGTGTTGTCAACTTTTGGGAACAATTTCAGCGGTGAGATCCCTCTTGAGCTTTGTAACTGTGTGCAGATCACAAGCCTGAACTTAGGGAGTAATGCACTTGAAGGCACAATCCCGCCCCAAATTGGTCAACTCATTAACCTTCAATACCTTGTGTTGTCACACAACAAGCTTGTTGGGAAGATCCCGAGTGAGATTTGTTCAGATTTCCAAGTGATCAACATACCTGTCTCCAGCTTTATTCAGCACCATGGCACTCTTGACCTCTCTTGGAACCAGCTGAATGGCAGCATTCCACAGGAAATTGGCAACTGCACAGTCTTGGTTGAATTGTTACTGGCAGGAAACAACCTTGAGGGCTTGATACCACTGGATCTCATGAGGCTCAGTAATCTCACAACACTTGACTTGTCATGCAATTTGTTGTCTGGTGAGATACCCACTCTCCTTGGCGAGTTGCATAACCTCCAGGGCTTGAACCTGGCATTCAATGCGCTTACGGGCTCAATTCCAGCTGAGTTTGGTTGCATCACCAGTCTCGTGCAGTTCAATGTGACAGGGAACCAGCTCTCCGGGCCAATTCCTGATCAACTTGGAAACCTCACAAGCCTGACGCACCTGGATGTCAGCAACAACCGGTTGACGGGAAACCTCTCTCCATCTCTTGCCAATATGGTGTCAATAGTCGGGCTGAATCTTGAATTCAATGAGTTCACTGGCTCCATTGCTGGGCTGTTGTCACAAAGCTGGGTGTGGCACCAGGTTCAATCACTGAACCTGAGCCATAATTCTTTCTCAGGTGCCATCCCAAGCTCAATAGGCAACTTGACAGGTCTCTCCTTCTTGGACCTGAGCAGCAACTGTTTATCAGGATGTATCCCAGCTGACATTACGCAGCTCGCGCAGCTCATTTACTTGGACCTTTCCAACAATAGCCTGATGGGCACCTTCCCTGCAAGCTTGTGTACTCTTCCAAACCTTGAGCTCCTCAACCTTTCAAGAAACGCCATCACAAGTCCCATCATACCTGATGTAGGAGTCTGTTCCAAGCTGTGCCCAGCTCATCAACCCAGCACTGTGCAGGATGATGATGATGATGATCAATGTAGCATGATGAGCTTCATGATCATCCCGATGACAATGCAGCAACATGGCAACAAAATCTCAATGAGACGAGTGAAAGCGATCATCGGGATGTCTGTGTGCACTGGAGCTTTCATCCTGCTTCTCCTCTTCCTCATGACCTTGCGCTACTACTATCATTGGATTCGAGGAAACCCCAACAAAGACCCTGAGTCAAAGATGAAGCTGAACTCATTTGCTGAAGTTGCAGATGGGCTGATGATGATGTCAAGCTCCACAGGCACAACAAGCTCAGGTGGCAAGGAGCAGCTACTGATGATGAGCACACCGCCTATGTTTGAAGAGCGTCCTCTGCTCAAGCTCTCCCTTTCCCAAGTCTTGCAGGTACATACATATTAATAAGGTTTTGAATTTTTCAAGGTTTTTTTCTTTTGAGGATCTCATTTAAAACTTGATGAGTAAGAGAAGTGCAATTGACTGTTGGTGGTGACCTCTGAAAAAAAATTGATGATGCCAGCAGTTGTGGTTTCTCTTTGCTCACAGGCGACCAACAAGTTCTGTAAGACGAATGTAATAGGTGATGGTGGCTTTGGCACAGTATACAAAGCCACACTTCCTGATGGGAGGACAGTGGCAATCAAAAAGCTGGGAGCTTCAACAACACAAGGAAACAGGGAGTTTTTAGCAGAGATGGAAACCCTAGGCAAAGTGCAGCACCCGAATTTGGTCCCATTGCTTGGCTATTGTGCATTGGGAGAAGAGAAGATCCTTGTGTATGAGTACATGGCAAATGGGAGTCTTGACATATGGCTACGATCCCATAGCCATGCTCACCAAACGTTGGACTGGAGCAAGAGATTGAGGATTGCAATGGGCTCGGCGAGGGGACTTGCATTCCTACACCATGGATTTGTGCCACATATTATCCACCGAGATATCAAGGCAAGCAACATCTTGTTGGACACAGAATTCGAACCACGAGTGGCAGATTTCGGGCTGGCGAGGTTGATCAGTGCATATGACACACATGTGAGCACAGATATCGCGGGCACATTTGGCTATATTCCTCCAGAATATGGCCATTGTTGGCGATCCACCACACGCGGTGACGTGTACAGCTTCGGAGTGATACTACTGGAGTTGGTGACTGGCAAGGAACCAACTGGGATCGAATTCAAGGACATCGAGGGTGGCAATTTGGTTGGATGGGTACGCCAAATGTTGAAACAAGGGCATGCACCCCAAGTCTTGGACCCAGATATCATCATCATCTCCTCCTCCTGCAGCAGCAGGGCAAGTCTACAGAATCTTCAAAACCAAATGCTGAAGTTGCTACACATTGCCACTCTGTGTACAGCTGAAGAGCCTGCCAGACGGCCTACAATGCAACAAGTTGTCACTCTTCTTAAGGAAATTGATGCTGCTGCTGCTGCTGCTGCTGCTGCCACCTCCACTGCCGCCGCTACTGCACCGAGTTCTCCCAGCATCAGCAACCGCTAGTGTGAATATACTTCACCCCTCATCTAATCACACCATACTATTGAGTCTGACTATCTATTTTTACACTGAATTTTTAGGGTTAATTGGCCAGTGATTTCTTTTGCAAAGTGTAAAGTAGTAGCCAGAGATTATGATGATGATGATGATAATCAAGTTATGATGATGTTATGATGATGATGATGATGATGAGCTTGCAATCCAGTTTGTAGATGAAATATCATATTTGCTGTTCAATTCAACTCTTATTATGGCAACAAAAAATGAGCTTTTTTGATGTGAGGATTAAATCAGTGTTGAAAGGCTCTGCCATTAAACAAAGCAGCAGCAGCAGCATTTGGAGGAAAGATTTTGATTAATTTGATGAGGGGCTTGGTTTCTGTATTGTGCAGGAAAGTTACAATAAGCGGGTCATGGTGGTGATCTACCATATCATACTACTACGATGTAACATATGTCATACAAATCATGCTTCCTCATCTGTTGGGGCAGCGGATCTGCTGTTGAGAGAGGAGCTGCAAATCAAGCCACCAAGACCAGCGTTGTGTGCTTTGTCTTCATTACCATTAGAAGGATTTTTACTTTTTTTTGCATTTATGCAATTAGAAAATGCATGGTCCTTGAATTTGCACACTTTGTAAGTTGATCATCTTTTTTGGTTTCGCAGTGTAATATTTGGAGACTTGCTTTGTTGAACAAATGTAATCTCGGGTGTGTAGGGTAGGTAACTCTGCTACAAGTCAGTAGTTATTGGAACAACAATGGGCTGCTTCAACATGATATGCATTTTGGTAATCAGCAAATTTATGATTTAAAATTCCAAGCACAATTACAGGATTTGGGTGGGGCGGGGGGCGGGGCTCTGCCACATGCATTATATCCAAGAAACACTAAATTATAATTACAAAACATGAATGTCAAAAACCCTTGATGATAGCTATGATAAAGAACATGAAAAGTGAAAGTTGCGTTGCTATGAAATCTCTTGCAGCCCACCCACCAGGGTCAAACTTCACAGTCCATCTACTTTCCATCTTCATACATCTTGCTCAATTTGGAGATAATTTTGAAATTACAAAAGAATCACAGCCATCTAAATTTTGTTTCAAATAGACATGAACTCCTGCAAGTTGTTATAATGCTGAAAGAAAAAAGAAATCCAGTTTCTCTTCATCATTCCCCCCTACTCGATTGCAGTTTAGAGTGTGAGCAGGATTTGTGTTGGGCAAGTTGGCGTTCAGTCAAACTTCTCTCTTATATAATGCTTGGAAGAGGAAGGAGGGACATAAAGAAAGAAAAGAGTCAAAGAGAGTGGACACTCTGACCTTCATCTTGCAATTTTGAATTTCCCGCATTGAAGAATCGATTGACTATGTACAGGTGAAGTTGGGCTCCTCCATGGTGTAGTAGAGTGATATTTTGATGGGGTATTTTGACACCAGGCAGTGAAAGCAAGAGCTAAGTGTTGGCACTCCTTGAGACATTGATGCTGGGGACCAGCAGCTTGCCTGTCACCCCATAAAGGTCTATGGAGTATTGCACCAGCCGGTCTCGCACATCTGGTAGACGAATGCAACCCCCGCACAACAGAAACTGGAAGTTACCATTGAGGGTTTTCCTCACAAAGAACTCTCCCACCTTCCCACATGCTCGGCATGCATGCCTGTAATACAATGACCGCCACTGGCAGACAGAAGTTTCATCAACTCTCAGACTTACAGAATGTCAGTTATTCCACCAACTAGGGTGGTCAATCTGGACCCTTACAGCCCATTCAAAGGCTTTCAGGTGTGAAAAAAAACTATTGGAACATGTACAGATAAGGACCATATGAACAGAAAAGAAAGTAAGATAAGATGGTGAATGTCATTCACATCTGGAGTTTCTGTATTTTCCACACATTGTCAATCATGATTTCATGAATGGAACTTAAAACAATTTCAAAACCATGTGTCTGTATTTTCCACACACATTGTCAATCATGATTTCATGCATGGAACTTGAACAATTTCAAAACCATGTGTCTGTCTTTAGAGAGACCTTAACAGTTCAACACAAGCAGCAGTGTTCATTGCAGTTACATACTGGAAAAGCAGGAGGAGTCCCTCGAGGATGCCGGGGCAAAGACCATCCTTTGCGGTAGCATTCCTCCTTAAATGCTGGTTCACACAACCTTGCCCATGACCTACACACCTGCAGGCAGGACATGCAATCATGGTAAGCAAGAAACTGTTTCCTACTTAACACACGGAAAATAACAGATCACTTTTCTAGATAGAGACAACAGGTACAGCATTGCCTTTGGTGGATATCATGCTACTTGCCCTTCAGTTGACATTTTTTACAGTGGAACAATCTGTTGACAGTGTTCAACAATTGTCTGTTTCTGCCTGATGGAGATCTGTTTATCTTGTTCCACATCTGGCTTTTTTCAAACTACAAGTAACAAATCAAACAAAGATAAAAAGGTTAATACCCGGGCAGCCTGAAGAAGAATGGCTGGAGGTAGTTTCTCAAGAATACTTTGAAGCAAGTCTTCTTCCCCCCACTCAGTCAGTCGTTGCAGGGCAGGCCTACACAGCTGCTTGCTAGATGGAGAAACTGCCATTGTACTACCATCTAAACAAGGTGTCCAAGGGTTTTAGTTTGAAGCTCCTTCAGAAAGCAAACAATAAAATCAAGAGAATCTTATGCTGATCAATACACGCAAGAAGAAGACAACTTGCTACCGTTTTGCACCCACAAATACTTGTGCAACGCAATGTGAGAAACTGGGGAAATCAGTAGCATGTTTTCCCCGGTTTTTGGCTGGCATCTCCAACCACTGACAATGTGCAAAGGCGACAGTCCAGTTGGAAAACTGATTTGTTTCTTAATCCTTTGCCTTATGCAGAACTTGTGCAAGAGGGACATTCTTTTAAAACCTAAGCAGCCTGTGAAGAAGCACTTGCCTTCTACAAAACTGAAATAGAATTTAGTAGGACTTGTCAATTCCTCCAAACATTGCTAAATTATACATTAAATTATTATGGATAATTGATTAATGATCCATCCCTCTTTGCCTCTCTGAATGCACAATAGTGCAAGGCAGATACCTTGAATTTCAAAAGTGGAATCCCTTCCACAGCCTCTCCCTCTCTTGTCATCAGCAAGATCACCCAACATCTTGGAGTAAGAGCCACCCATCCATGGCGTGCCTTTATACAACCAGCAAATGTGCTTACGCTTGCGTTTGAATTCAGAAACTCTGTGTCTGGCACTGCTAGCTCTCCTTGCTGTCCGACAACTCAGCAGTGAGGCTGATTGTTTCTCAAGCAAGCGAGCACTTTTCCTACGAGGCTGTGGCTGGGAGGAGCCTCCACTTACTCCTTTTTGAGCTTCCCTCTCTGGTTTTGCTGAACGTCATTAGTTGCCATACTACCAATACATTCAACCACAATGAATCTCTTGCTAACACATTTATGTGTAAGAATTCTGCAGATGCACATGGTGATCTGTATCATTTTTGGATTGGGTTTTGCATCCTTAATTACCTGAGGGATAGAGAGATTTCACAGAGACCAGTAGAGATCTCTTGTTCCCTTTTGATCTCGTACGTAACCAGTATTGTGGGCCTCCACGAGTGCACCGCAGAAGAGCTGCTCTTTTCTCGAACAGCCGGGCACTTTTTCTCAATGCTGGCACATTTGGTACCACTGTATTGCTTACAGTCCTCATACTGGCACCATCGGTCCTTCGATTTTCCTTGAAAATGTTGTAAAGTGAGTTGACAGAAACTATGATCTTGGCACGAGTCCTATTGCCACTTCTTGCTCTTAACCAATACTTGGAATGGCCAACATTCAATCTTGGAGGAACCATTGTAAACTACTGTGTGCAAGATCAGATTTTTCAACCAATTCTCTCAAGCTACAAAACCAAAGTTCCTCAGCTCAAATGGCCTGGCACTGGCATAGATTATCCAGCAATGCCATGAATATAACCAATTCTGTAATGTCAGTCCTGCAAAATTCAATTAGTTTCTACTCAGCATGCCTCCCATCAGAATTGGAGTTCTACTCAATTGAGCTTAGCATTCCCAAGAGGTTCTTGATACATGCAAATACAAATTGTCATCTTCTTTGCCATGATGCAAGATCAAGATTTGGGCAATCAGTTGTAACAATTCTTTGCAGATCAATAACAAGGATGCAAATCCCATACGGAACCATTTTGCCTGGTATTATTTTGATGTTCTGCTAGTCTAACAGAATCCAGAATTCTACTCATGGCTTAGCAGTAGCATTCTTGCAGGTATTGCTTTGCTATATAGTTGACATCTTTATTATACTTCTGACCACTTGCTACTCTGTGACTCCAACAGCTCAACTCAGAATGCACTTTGATAGAAAAGTAAAGGGAAAAGTTAGAGGTTTCTTACCATCTTGACTAGGAGTTGCTGTTGTGTAGCCTGTTGTTGCTGATGCTCAAGATTGTAGTGAGGTGTTCTAATGAAGCTATCTTGAATTTGATAACCCCCAATGGCAATGTTCTAGTCTCAAGGCACATGCAGAGTTTCATCAAATAGAAGCATGTCTCTAGCTACTTGAGCACACGATGTGTGCACACATGGCAACTCCCCTCTGTGTTCTGCAAAACCCAAAACTTCATTTTCCCGACTATCACAGAAACTTCCACAAACAACCATGGTGTGTGTGTTCATCAGAATTCATGTGCAAAGAAGAATGATGTGTTGACGAGCAAGACTAAGTGTTTCTTCAGCTACCAAGGCTATTTCCTAATGCTTAATAATCAACAGATTTACAATACAAACAGCTTGTAAGCATTTAAGACATTTCCAAGGTCAAGCTTAGGGATTAATTGATCTTGGAAGTAATAAGAAACAAGAATTCTGTGGTTGATTAGCATAAGTTAGCTAATCAAATGATTCAGCTGATAAATAGGAATGACAACTACACATTTTGCAGTTACGATGTTCAATGACAACCTAAGTTGCTTCAAAACAAAATAATCTATAACACCAAGCATGAGCCCTTTTTACATTTTCTAAAACAGGAAAACTCAACTGTGAGATCCTATAATGCTATGTACTAATGTGCACATGGATGGATCATTTGAAGATGATCAAAAAGTGCACAGCAATATGTGCAATATTTGACAAAGTTGCCATTGAGTCTTTGATGAGAAAACAACTGTTTGCACTTTAATCAAACATTTTCAGAGTATGTACATTTAGATCATATTCAAAAATGATTTATATACCTCTTGCATTGATTGCCTACCTTTGATTGCCACCAAATCCCTAGATGTTCAATGAGACTATGATGACATGGAATACAATTCCCTAAAAAAAATGCCAGTCCTGAGAAGGAAATTGCACAATTTTGTCAGTTGTGAGATTGCCACCTCTTCACTCTGAAAGAGTTCAACATGTTGAAACAACACTACATTGTGATTTCTCAGTGTTTGGAGGGATAAAACATTGGAGAATGGCTTGTTGATATAATCCATGTCCCAAGGATTTTTGTGATATTTCTTGGCATGCCAGGAAAATAAAAAACCCAACCATAGAATTCTTCCATACCCTAAGTGCCCCATATCATAAATGCTGAAAGACTAAAATCCCTTAGCCTAAAAAACAGTTGTAAGACCTAAACTATCAAGTTGAATTTTATTGCACAATGCATTGGCTCATGAGAGTTTTTGGCATTCAAAATTTTTAAAAAAACATGAACGTGCAGATTAAAACCCTAAACACCTGTGGTTCTATTAAGGTCTAGTGTATTCAGTTCCACAAGCAAAAGGGAGGCAATTGGATTTCATGTTCTGATCCATAGAATAACATATGGTTTAGTGAATCTTACCTCAAGGAGAAATTCCAAAGGGAGTTGAGCCATGGTCCAGGACCTCTCATCCTTCATCAGTCAACCTTTGGCATTGAAGAATTCTTCTATCTGGATTATGTACATGTCAACCAAACTGCAGCAACATCTCAATGTCTCAGTTCAAAGGAAAAAATGGAGCATTCCAAATTCTTTGGATTAAGGGGTAATTGAGGTGGCCACAAACACAAAGTTCTCTCTCTCACAAAAATCTACTAGACCTTGAACAAGACCAAGAATCGTCCGTTCTACCAAGAACAACAGAAATCGTACATGTCGAGTTATACGGTCTAAATCCAACAACATCCACTCAGCACTTTACAAAAATGGAAATTCCAACATATTGTATGTAGCAAATACAATGAATTTCGCAGTCTTGAAAAACTGTCTGATTTCCGTATTCTTCTTGGTGGAAAGAACGAACGCCAAGTCTGGTAACGTGCTCGATGCTCTCTCACAATTTCTCACACAAGTTCTGAAAAATGGAAAGAGCTTTTGGACAACGTGTTTGTTTGTTGGACATCGTCTTCGTCCGATGCGGATCTCCGATCCTCTTGCGTACAAGGTTCAGAAAGTTCTCGACACACGGAACGACGCTTAATTATTATGTTTTCGATGCAGTCTACCGACTTCTTCTTCTTCTTCTTCTAACGTCGTGACAAATCTCACAGGAAGAAAAAGCAAGACTCGAAGAAAACAAAACTACAAAGCACTATGTTCATTTAAACAGAAAGAACAGGTACATAGACGTTCTGTTCTTCAAGCGAAACAACGGAGAAAAAACCACCAAAAAACAGAAAAAAGAAGGAGAAAAATGAAGAAGAAGAACCGTGCCAATTACATCACACGTTTCTCCTAAACGAACTTAGTCATGCAACGACGCCATGCATGCTGCATATTGTGACACCGATGTGCACATTATTCAATTTCTAGTAAGTACGTACCGACAACAAACGGTCGAAATCATTCCAATAGTTCCCTTCACCAAAACCAAAAGAGTTTGGCTTACGCTTGAGCGCGTCTCCAGGTTGAATTCTTCCGTTTTTCGCAAAGGAAAAAAGGCGGATTCAAGACTTGCAGTAAAACTATCTAAGCGGGGAGAAAACAAAGCGCATAAAAATAAAAAAATAATTTTTTTGAAGAACAAGAACAAGAACAAGTGCGAACAAGGGAATTACATTTTATCCACGACACTTGCTCCATCGTTCTCAAACCAAACCGCTCGACGTCGTCGTCATCGTCGTCGTCGTGGTGCTTGCTCCTGCTGCATGGGAAAAACGCAAGCGTGGAGAAAAGGGAACAGGCCACAGCAGTAAGCGAACCAGCAAGCCTCTGGCCCTGCCCGGATCTGTTTGCCAGTGTCTGCCCAATCTGCCCCTGCCCGTCTCAGAGATTCCAAACGAACGCGACCTTTCTTCTTTCTGTGAAGAGTCGTACTACTCAGTAGGAAATAGGTAGGTAGGTAGGAAACTTAGCCTAGGTAGGTTACTGTACAGTGTTTATTATTATTTTTAATTAATATTTTTTGGTTATTTTGCTCAAGTGGTGATAGTCTGTCCATAAGTATATTTTATTAGAATTTGGTGATATTCAAAAATATGAAAATATTGTTATACCTTTACCATTTCAAAATATTTCAAAATATTTTTCATTTCAGCCCTACTACAATCCTAAATTTCTTAAAAATTCAAATGTAGTAAAAGTGACAAAATAATAATTCAACAAAGTATTGCAAATAGGTACTTATGGTAGTTACATAGGTGTTGATTAAGTAGGTAATTTAAATGTCATTAAACTAGACCCTAACAACAAAGCAGTCACTCGTGATAATTTAAGGTAAGTATTGATTTGGAGTAGTTGTTATTGGAATTCAATTGGCATTTTTTGCAATTTTTAGGCTTGCTCTTTTACTTTTTTGAGTTTAATTTAATCTCAACTTTGTGGGAAATGGTTAAAAATGAGGGATGTCAATGATACATTATTTGTTTGTTTCATACAATTTCAAGTGAAGAAAGGATGCAAATTGTGGAGAAGGAGCTTGCACAAATGAAAAAGAATAATAAGAATGTAACATTGTGCAATGTGTAAAAAGAGAAACGCCTCATTGGTAGGCCTAAAATCCAACAAAATGTGAGGATTTTGAGTGAACATGAGATCATGAAAGAGGATAATGAAAGAAAGAGACCCTCAAAATCGGTTTTAATCTCATCTTTGGCCCCAAATACTAGTGGAAGTGAAGAAATATGGAAACAACAAGACTACTCTTAGATTCTTGTAGAATGTTTACAAATCATTAGGAATGCATAGTCCTTATGCAAAGTTGACTAGGAGTACAGTGTGGGAATGGCTCACAAAAGAAGGTGAATTGAAAGAAAATTACGTGGAAGTTGTTTAACATGGAACAACAATGAAAAATCCGAAACAAAACTTGCCAAAACTTGAAGAATATCTTAAACTGTGTGATGGGATGGTTTGTGTCCTACAAACGATGAGGAAAACTAGTTAGCCATTATCAACAATGATTGTGTAAATCAACAACGATTGTGCAACCCATTTTCAAAAGTATCATATAATCTCTTGCTCATCAACTCATTAAACTTGCATGTGGGGGGTTTAATGTCATAAAAGAGTGATCAAGGCAATTCATGAAACAATACATGTGTTGGACTTACCAAATGGCAACCATTGCTGCAAGCAAACTCCCAATAAATTGGGTTATTCAAGGCTTGACCATGGCTTATATAAGGTTGCTTACCTAGCAAAATCATACTCCATTCCACTTGCATTTGTTGTGAATAGTAACCAAACTAGAATCCATTTAGTTCTTAATGCCAATGAAAAAACTTTGGAACCAAAAGGAATGAAACATGTGCAAGTGCTAAGTTTGGAGGATATGAAACAAGTGACAATGGTTGTTTCATCTAGCACTACCAATGGCCTACTTCCACCTCAAATAATGTTCATTAGTTCTATTTTTAAGACATTACAACCATATAACAAAAGGAAAACAAATTGCATCAATGATGGTTAGGATTTTACTTTTAGTGAAGATGAAAGGATGTAATAATCATGGTAGCATTGGAGTTTGCAAAAGTAATAGTAGTTAGAGAACAATTGCGAAATCCAACTTTTTGTTATAGCACCTAGAAAATAGCTACAATAACAAATTTTTGCTATTGTTGTAACATTATTGGGAGGTTGATGATCTATAACACCATCATAATCTTGTACCTTGTTTACCTTGTTTTGCATAATAGATCCACACTGATTTCATCCTCTTAATGTGTGAAAAGCACCAAGATGTCATTAGGAAAAGAAGAATATAAGAACCATCTCATCAAGAAAAGAAAAGAAAAAATCAACACCTCATTCGGAAAAGAAGATGACCACACTTTATTATTCCCTCACTACTTTATGGAAACTAAGTGCTTCCAAGGTGTTGTTGATGATGATTTTAAAAGGGTTCCTTGAAGATGATGTAGCTATTGATGATGGTCTTTTGCTTCAACTAGTGACTATAACAATGTGGCTATAGAAGAATCTCCAAATCAACAACATTGTTGTTGATAGAATTGACCATTTCTTTAAGTCAAGTTTCAAACTCCAAACACAACGATCATGTGATGTTGAAGATCATGAGGTGCTCATGGACAAATGAATGTAATGATCCATAAGTTTTGGCACTTTAAGTTGAGGTTTTTTGGAACTTCCAACAAGGCACCTAGGAATGTTTTTGAAATTTTGATTATTATTATTATTATTTTAATTATGCCAAAATGGTAAAGGTAGTACATTATAAAATCTTAAACACCCTTTCATATTCTAGGAAATTGTGGTGATTTTTTGGAAATTAAAAAAAAAATTATGACAAAATATTTCATTTTGAAAATGTTTTTCACAAAATGGCAAAATTTTGCCAAGAATAATCATTGGGTAGGTACCCATTGATTTTATTTTTTATCATTTTTGGTAAATTTGTTTGTAATTAAGGCAAGGGCCTGCAAGGTTGTGGGCCAAGAGGGAAGTTCGGGAATCACATTTCATGCTCCCGGGAGTGTAAGAAAGTGTGAGGGAAGGAACCCTCACACTCCCAAGTGAGCTCCCATTTTAGGAGCTGAAGTCTTGATTGAATTGAGGACAATTGTAGGGGTCAAAATTCATTGAATTGAGGCGTCCCTTATATCATTGGAAAGCTCTAGGAACATAGATGTCGGAAATGGGTTCATATGACCCATTTGGACACTTGAAACACAAGTTATGGTCAAAAGAAGGGCCATGAGTCAAATTGGCAATTTGACTCTCGACCACTAAAAGTCGGGAATCGCCCCAATTCCCTTGCGTGCAAGTGGTGTGCGACATATTGTTGGAAAGCTCTTGACAAGGGCTATAACTTTGCTTCAGACCTCATATAAATTAGAGGTCTGCAGACAAAGTTATGGGCCCCAAAGTTGCGGGAGTCCCAACTTTGGGAATTTTGGGAGTCCCGAAACAAAATGCCATTTGGATGCTGGTCCCGTGGCCAGCCACATAGTATACTATAAAGGGGAAAGTGAGGACTTCCCCCAAGTCCGGGCCATGGTGAGTCCTGTGAGTCCAAGTTTGCCCGTGGCTCGTTTTAACACCAAAAGTGCTCCAGCTATGCACTAACCAACTTGTTGTTTAGTTTTGTGCACATCTGTGTGAATGATTAAAGTGCTTGTCAATTTTTTTAGTCCCATCCCGGAGCTCCAACACACCCTTTTACCCTCGAAGTGTTACAAACCAAGGAGCGTGCCCCAACTTCCCACTATTTCGCTGTTTTGATTTTAGACTCACATTTGAATATCTTGAGGAGATTGGGAGTGCATCATTTTTCACAAAATGGCAAAATTTTGCCAAGAATAATCATTGGGTAGGTACCCACTGATTTTTTTTCATATTATTTCTGGCAAATTTTTGCCATTTTGTGAATTCTTTTTGAAATTTTTTTTTTTGTCCCAAATTTCCTTTTCATGGAATTTAAAATTTGTGAAAAAACTCATAATTGCCTACAATATGAAAGGTGTTTAAAATTTTATACTTTCATATTTTGAATATTGCCAAATTTGGCTAAAGGTTCTTATGGGTGATTGCCATTCGAGTAACATCACAAAATCAAAAGGAATAATAAAATTAAATTAAGCCCTTTTTTGAAAATTGGAGAAATTTCACCAAAAAAAAAATAAAATAAAAAATAAAAAAATGAAATGATTTTGGAAAGTTTCAATCACTAGAAGTGAGAGAGGGAAAAATAAAAAAATAAAATTCACGAAAATTAGGATATATATATATCAATGTGTAGCCATAAATAGATTATATTGATTAAAGATTTTTACTTCATATTTGGTTTATAGCCAGATTTGGCTAATTCGTCCTAGGGATGATTGCCATTTTCTTTTACATCTTGTTATGGATGATCACCACTTGGGCTACATAAAAAATTCCTAGAAAAAACATTGTGTTGTATTGGAAAAGTGGATGAATATTTTTTTGTATTGTGGAAAGGTCAAACTTTTGCTTATAATGTTGGGTAAGGTGCCCAACATGCAAGCCTATTAAGGTGAGTTAGGTGATGCACCCAAAATAATGTGGTAGTAAACCATTTCATGACAACAATGGGCGAGGCCATTCCATAACATTAAAGTAATTGGGTGGCAAACATTTAACCATTTTTCCATTAAAAAAGTTCAACAAACACATTTTGGGTGACTATTGCACAATATCATCATCATTGGAAGATTACATAATATAATGTGGTGTGGATAATGATGCAAGCTACCACCCCATACCATAATGTACTATAAAATAAGGCTTATGAATTATGAAGGTTGACCATAGAATTAAAGATATTAGAATTGTGTAGAATTGTGTTTTTATCATGTAAACAGTAATTTTAAATAAACATTTTTGTCATGAATTTTCTATGTTTAAACATGAACATTTTTATTTTCCTTCATTACGGTTTACATTCACTTAATGTTACACAACAAGTGACGTTCATGTCATTATGTGTGCATTATGTGAAAAGAAACATGACTAAAAACATTAGTGGACCAAAAAAAAGAATGACATACTATTTTCCTCAATGTTTTTCATATGTATTTTTCATTTTGGCTAAAAACTTATTTTCATATGTGTTCCAATAATTTGATTAATTTTTATTTATCACATCATTATTATAGAGCACAAGCCATATGATATCAACCCATTAATACTTTTACAAATGTCATGCTTTAAGTGACATGAATATTGATTTTTCAAAAATGCAATAATATAAAAGAAAAGTGATCAAATAATGGTTAAAGAAATATATTTGTGAATAATATTTCCTTTGAAATCCACATTGACATTTTGTTATCTTGTAAGTCATTTTCTAGCAAAATTGAATAATGAAATTTTATGAGTTTTTACAAGACATTATACATACAAAATGCCACTTGATTATGGTTACAAGATTGTGTACACGATATGAATAAATAAACTAAAGTAAATTTACTTATGTCTTGTGACAAAATCACATTGATTGTCAAACATGCCACAATCTACTAGGATAATGGCATGTTTGACAATCCAACTTTTTTTTATCATAAATATATAGAAAGACCTTTGCATGAAACTTTTATTGAATAAAAATGATACTTGTATGTATTCATGATGGATTAAGTCTATAATATTTTCATTAGTTTTTTTGAAGATTCATTAATTAAAAATTCAATTTGGAATATCTTAATTATATGGGTAAATGACCAACATTGTCCTCATTATAAATGTCGTTGTTTGATGATAAATCTTAATAAACTTATAATATAAGAATTAATGATTTCCTATTATATGAACATAAAATATCCTTGTAACTTATGAAAACCCGTAAAATTATTATTGACATTTTAGAAAAGGATAAAAAATGAAAATGTTGACATAAAACAAGCATTTGATGAATTCAAATGGTTTGTAAATCCTTTCAAGTTCGTTTGATGATCCTTGTCCCTTGTGCAAATATGGCATATTAGGAAAAAAAAATCCATTTTTTTATTGCATAATTCATTGACATTTTTAAATTTAAATTTAATTTATTGTCATAGTACCTTGGCATCTTTGACATAAAATATTTTATGTCTAAAAATGTTATTATTTTCAATTTTAATTTTCTCAAAAAAAAATTAAATTATGTGTGTTTTTTACATCCCATGAATATCTTGAAAGGGTTACAACTTTTTCTCAATGTGTCATTAATTGGACTAAATGCATGGGAGGATGAATGATTTGTTGCCATATGAGGTTTGCAAAACAAACAAAGGGAAGCAAAAAAGGTGGCAAATAATAATAAAAATAATAAAATGATTTAATTTGTGGGCAATACACCAATGGTTGCAAATTGGGTGCAAATTGAAAAGGGCAAAAAAATTTTAACTATAAAGTTGACCATAACAATTTTTAATTATTTTAATTATAATTTTTTTGTATGTTTTATGTAGTCAAAACATGTTCAAAGTTTAGTTCTTGATTTCAAATTCTAAATTATTAAAATATATTATATTCTGGTTAAATCAATTACATGTTAATCATAAATCACATGTATTTAAACCTATTATCACTATATATCACAACAAAGTCACAAAAACTTTAGGATTCCTTTATGCATGTTGTTATTTAAAAGTGCATGATTCACATTCAAATGTTTTTGTGTTTCACTTTTTTTATTCAACAAGTACACTTTTATGTGTAATGACCTATTAAACAATACATTTAAAAATATTTTTAAACATGAATTTTAAATTGTAATTAATTATTTCAGCCTAATATGCATTATGATTGCAAATTGTATTGGATGTTTTAAATTTCATCATATTTTTCCATATGAAAGGAACATCTCTTGTTGTATTTTAAACCATTAAACCACATTTTATATCCATTATATTTTTTTAATGGGTTTGATATTGATTAATTTTTATACTGTTCATAATTCCAACAAGTGGTAACATTGAATTTAACATGATGGTACCTATTGGATTGTATTGAAAATCGAAATTATAAATGAATAAATACGAAATTTCATTATAATTATAATTATAAAACTAAACTATTTACATTTATTTTCATAATTGATATTTTCTGTATTTTCAATTTAATAATGGCTTTAATCAAAATTAAAAATAAAATAGTAAATTTACATTAATCATATTTTATTAAAAGTGATAAGTTTACAACACTTTTATTAATGTTAGATTTAATAAACTCATTCTTAAACATCACATTCATTAATATTTAACAAGAAGTGGCATCTAACCATCTTTTAATATCATCTTCACACATGACTTGGGGGTGGACATTTTATTTTGTCCCTTTTAACCAACCCTTCTTTGTAATGAATAAACATTTTTCTCTCCTAGTTACTTTCTCTTTTCAAATTAATAAAATTTATTTCCTCTTTCGACTTTGGTCTTTTTAAAAATTAATGAAAACTTGACCTGTAAATAACACTTCCAAAGTGTTCTAAGCCTTTAAAGCACTATGAAACATCATGGGTGCCAAAAACATTTAATGTTTTAGTAGGTGAAGATTAAATCTTATATTCTAGATTTAATGAAAGTGAAAATGATTTTGATGAAAATCTATATGATCATGGATTATCAATGTTTGGTCACTAATTATTTTTTAAATAATTTATTTAAGTAAATTTTAAATATATTAATATTTAAACCTTATATCAATTGATCATCACTAATAGCATCAAAGCACAAGTTATAGGATATACAAACATTGTCAATTATTGAATAGTTGTTCTCCAATGGTGGACTAGCTTGAAGATCATAGGTTTCCACCAATTTTTTTATTTTCTCCCTCCCTTGTAATTTTTAAAAAATTTGGCATTTTAAACAAATAATCTCTTAAATTCAGTATTTTCAGAAATAATTTACTTACCACCAAAACTGAAAAGGTAATGAAGAAAAATAATTAATTTAAATGTGATGAGTTTGAACAATGGAATAGAACTAGTAGTAAGGCCTTGTACGACCTATTCCACCTAGGACCATGGTTAGCCCCTTAGATCAAGTAGTGTTCCTTAAGGTGGTAAGGGCCTACCCAAGCTTGCTCCAAAGAGCAATTGTTGAGTTCCCCCATTGAATCAGATCAACAACTATCTTGTATACGAGGTATAAAATATTTTGGGCATGCATTTGTAATATGCTTCAATTTTTTGGTATGAGTAGAGCTTCTCAATACCTAGTGAAGAAATATGGGTAGACCAATGCCAATCCTACCATTGTGGGAGAAAAACTAATATATTGTAGTAACGCCACAAAATAGGTTAGGGTTTAACATTTGATGTAGGGTAAAGGCCAAAGTTGGAGGTATCCCCAAAATAAGGGGCCTAGGATGACATGGTGGTAAAGTCTAGCCCCCACATTTTGGGAATGTCCCCCACCTATGTGAGCTTTACAAATTGTAAAATGCAAGATGAACATTATTATGAACTTAAACATGTGTAAGTCATGAGGCATAGGAGGTGAAGCCTTAGCTCTTATAGGCATAAGATCCTTTCCACTCTTAAGGGGGGTTGTAAGATCCATCATCCTTGGGACAAGAAAAATAAAATGCAAGGCATTTAAAAAAAAACAAAACTCCCATTGAGGTAGGCATTCCATTTTTTTGAAACACCCAATGGGAATTCCATTTTTCAAAATGCCCCGCAAATAGTGCTTGAAAATAAGGTACTCTCTTTAATTACATTAAGACTAGTTTGAACCCTGTGCCTAATGCACAGGTTTGTGTGCATTTGAACGGTACATATTACAAAATTACAATTACAAACTACATTTCCAAAACCTCTTTATATACGACATTCCACATGTATCTATCGGGACCCTGGCCGTTGAAAATCTTGATGTTTGCACTACTTGTGACCCGTGAAATAGCAACATATAGTTGACCATGGAAATCGACCGAAGACGACAAATATACCCCAACGTTGTTGAATGTCTGACCTTGACTCTTGTTGATTGTGATCATAAATGCCACTCGAACTGGAAATTGACGACGATGCAAAACAAATGGCCAATCAGTCCCAAAGGGGGACATGATGATGCTAGGTATGAACACATGTTTGCCGACATTGTTTCCTGTGATGATTTCCGCTTCAATGACACGTTAACCCAATCTTTTGACAATCAACCTTGTACCATTGCACAATTCTATTGATTGATTGAAATTACGTAACAAAAGGATTGGCACACCCACTTTGAGTTCTAGCTCATGATTTGCGATACCATTAAATTGCAAAGTGTTTAGAAATTCCACCGAATACAATGAATCCATTGAAACTCTTGCAGCAACACTTACACCTTCTTCTATTGGAGTCAAAGAATTTGCGCTCAGGTATGTGTGCGATTCTTCAAATAGCGATTCTAAAATTGCATTGTTAACTTCATCAACGTCAGTATTTTTGGGGGCTAGAATGTTGCATTGCATAAGATACATGGCATCTCCAGAGTGGCACCAGTGATCCGGATAGATGGTTCGGATTAATCCTCTTAAACTACAATCTTCTGCTGGTAGCTTCATATGGGATGGAATCTCGATCCAGTCTGGATCGACACCTTCTTCTTCTGCAATGGCAGGAAGATTATCGTCTCCAACATTCAACACCCATTTGGCAAACTCTTGTTGCTCTTCAGAATTGGTTGCCATGACTCGCATGTTGATATGAAGACGAAGAATTATAACATGCTGCCAAAGATGCGATCGAACAAGGAAGCACTGACAATGTCTTCTCGTCCCCCCTTGGGAACAACAGGCAAGATCTATCGAAAATCCCCACCAAGGACCACGGTTTTCCCACCAAAGATTTTCTCGGTTGCCTGTGCGTCATCCAATTGCATCAAATCACGTAGGGTGCGATCAATAACTTCAAAAGCTCGGCGATGCATCATTGGTGCCTCATCCCAAATGATCAAATCAACTTTACGCACCAACTCGGCTACTTTCATCTGTTGTGTGATGTTGTAAGTTGACTCATCGTGCAGATCAATCGGAATCTTGAATCTTGAATGGGCAATTCTACCGCCTAGAAGCAACAAAGATGCAATTCCTGATGAGGCAACTACAAGCACGATTTTGCCTTGCCCTCGTAGACGAGACAGA